>Ga0210062_1000121_pt1 | contig 22932 bp, 17 predicted proteins | sample Muzzi_CordA_D2_FD_185528 | JGI IMG/M metagenome (GOLD analysis project Ga0210062, IMG submission 185528) | Wetland microbial communities from San Francisco Bay, California, USA, that impact long-term carbon sequestration - Muzzi_CordA_D2 (SPAdes) | ecosystem: Environmental > Aquatic > Marine >...
GACGAATCTGGGCGTAGCCGGTGCGGCCGCGGCGGACTGCCGCGCGATCGATCCGGTCACGTCGGCAAGCCGCTGCTCCAATTCCGCCATCCGCGCGCTGAGCCGGTCACGGTCGGCGGTGAGTTCGCGCACCGTCGCTGCGAGACGTTCAGTCTCCGCTGCGGTCCTGGACGGCGGATCCGGCCTGGCGATGGTCTCGATCTTGACCGCGGTTTGTGCCGGTTGCGGCGGCAGCTGGCGCGACAATGCGTCAGACTTTGGTGTGGGACGGGGAGACTCCCCGATCGTGGCAAGCGCTTGCGCCGGCATGCCTGAGGGCGCCAGGGCCAACCGCAACCGCTCGCTGCCGAGGTTGGTGACGCTGGTCAACGCCACGGCCAGCAGCGCCAGGGCGGCCGCGCTGCCCCAGCCGCACAAGGTCCACAACGCGCGCATGTTGTAACGGCGCGGGCTCGCGGCGCGCTTTTGCCCGGGCGGCGCAATGGCCAAGAGTCCCTCCGATGCGCCGAATCACATCATTGAAAACACTAGCAGAATCCGCCAATGCTCGCTTCCACGGCGCAGCCGCAAGGGGAAAACTCGTTCGGCCTTTTACCGGCCTTGTCTCTCGGCTATGGCTGCATGCGTATTTCCGCCGTCACACGCGAGTCCTGAAAAATGCAGCAACGAACCTGCCTCGCCATTGTGCTCGCGGCCGGCGAGGGCGTGCGCATGCGCTCGGATCTGTCAAAGGCGTTGCACCGCATCGGCGGGCGTCCGCTGATCGAACACGTGATGCGGGCGGCGAGGCAAGCCGGCGGCAACGAAATCGCGGTGGTCGTCGGTCCCGGACGCGACGACGTGGCAGCCGCGGCCCGCAGCGTCGTGCCGCAGGCGCAGGTCTTCCGGCAGGATGAGCGGCTCGGCACGGCGCACGCGGTGCTGACCGCACGCGATGCCATCGCGCGCACGCCCGACGACGTCCTGGTCATGTTCGCCGACACGCCACTGGTGCGCGCCGAGACCGTTGAAGCCTTGCGCGCGCCGCTGGCCGGCGGCGCGGCCGTGGCGGTGCTCGGATTCATGGCGGCGGATCCATCGGGCTATGGCCGGCTACTGACCGATGGCGACGAGCTGATCGCGATCCGCGAGGAGCGCGATGCTACCGCGGAGGAGCGAGCGATCGGTTTCTGCAATGCCGGCCTGATGGCGCTCGCCGGCGAGCACGCCCTCGCCATTCTCGACACCATCGGCAACGCCAATGCCAGGGGCGAATTTTATCTCACCGACGCGGTTGCCATCGCCCGCGATATGGGCTTGAAGGCGGTCGCCATCGCAACCTCGGAGGACGACGTGCGCGGCATCAATAACAAGACGCAGCTCGCCGAAGCGGAAGCCGAATTGCAGAAACGCCTGCGCGCGGCGGCGCTGGAGGCGGGCGTGACCATGGTGGCGCCCGACACCGTGTTCCTCTGCGACGACACCCGGTTCGGCAAGGACGTTACCGTGGAGCCCTTTGTGGTGTTCGGCGCCGGCGTCACGGTGGAAGACGGTGCGCTGGTGCGTTCCTTCTCGCACCTGGAAGGCGCACGGGTCGGCAAGGCTGCGCGCGTGGGCCCTTTCGCGCGGCTGCGCCCGGGCACCGAACTGGGCGAGGACGTGCATATCGGCAATTTCGTCGAGGTGAAGGCGGCGCAGATCGAGACCGGTGCCAAGGCCAATCATCTCGCCTATATCGGCGACGCACGGGTTGGCGCCGGTGCCAATGTCGGCGCCGGCACCATTACCTGCAATTACGACGGCGTCGCCAAGCATCGCACCGAAATCGGCAAGGGCGCCTTCATCGGCTCCAATTCCGCACTGGTGGCACCGGTCAAGATTGGCGACGGCGCCTATGTCGGGTCCGGGTCGGTGGTGACCAGGGACGTACCGGACGACTCCCTGGCAATCGGGCGCGGGGAACAGACGATTAAGGAAGGCTGGGCGAAACGCTTGCGGGACGTCAAAGCCTTGGGCAAGAAAACCCCGAAGAAGCAGGCGTGAGCGCCTGCCAGGCTGCCGGCGCCTGTCACACGGCGCAATGCGTTTTGATTTCCAGAAACTTAGCGGCCTCGGTTAAACCATAGTCTGATAGCGGGGGCCATCCCAGCGGATGTGCGGAATTGTCGGAATTCTCGGCCGCGCGCCTGTCGCGAGCCATCTGGTCGATGCGCTGAAGCGCCTCGAATACCGCGGCTACGACTCCGCCGGCGTTGCTACGCTCGATCACGGCAAGCTCGGCCGCCGCCGCGCGCAGGGCAAGTTGCGCGCGCTCGAACAGCGTCTGGAGAAGGAGCCGCTCGCCGGCAATGCCGGCATTGGCCACACCCGCTGGGCCACCCACGGCAAGCCGACCGAAAGCAACGCCCATCCCCACGCCACTGACAAGGTGGCAGTGGTCCACAACGGCATTATTGAGAATTTTCGTGAGTTGCGTGAGGCGCTCGACAAGAACGGCTGCAGATTTGGCAGCGACACCGACACCGAAGTGGTGGCGCATCTTGTCACCGCAGAGATCGAGCGAGGCAGGAAACCGGCCGATGCGGTCGCCGCTGCGCTCGGGCAGCTGCGCGGTGCCTTCGCGCTCGCCTTCCTGTTTGCCGGCGAAGACGACCTGCTGATTGGTGCGCGCAAGGGTTCGCCGCTCGCCGTCGGCTATGGTGACGGCGAAATGTACCTCGGCTCCGATGCCATCGCACTGGCGCCATTCACCGACCGGGTAAGCTATCTGGAGGACGGCGACTGGGTGGTGATCACGCGCAAGGGCGCGGTGGTCCATAACGCGCAGGGCAAGACGGTTGAGCGACCGGTGATCAGGTCGGCCGCCTCGGGGGCGCTGGTCGACAAGGGCAACCACAAGCACTTCATGGCGAAGGAGATTCACGAGCAGCCGGAAGTGGTCGGCCACACGCTGGCGCACTACATCGACATGACCAGCGAGCAAGTGCGCCTGCCGGCCGCACTGGCATTCGACTGGAAAAAGATGAGGCGGCTGTCGATTTCGGCCTGCGGTACCGCATTCTACGCCGGCCTGGTGGCGAAATACTGGTTCGAGCGCTTCGCCAAACTGCCGGTGGAGATCGATATCGCCTCCGAATTCCGCTATCGCGAGGCGCCGCTGGAGGAAGGCGATCTTGCGCTGTTCATCTCGCAGTCGGGGGAGACCGCCGACACGCTGGCCTCGCTGCGCTATGCCAAGGAGCACAAGCAGAATGTGCTTTCGGTAGTCAACGTCACCACCTCGACCATCGCGCGGGAGAGCGACGTGGTGATGCCGACGCTGGCGGGACCGGAGATCGGCGTCGCCTCGACCAAGGCCTTCACCTGCCAGCTGTCGGTGCTCGCCTGTCTGGCCATCGCCGCCGGGCGCGCGCGCGGTGGGCTGTCGGAGGATGACGAGCACAAGCTGGTGAAGGCGCTGATCGAGGTGCCGCGGTTGATGGCGCAGGCGCTGCAACTCGAACCGCAGATCGAGAAGCTCGCGCATGACCTCGCCAAGGTGCACGACGTGCTCTATCTCGGCCGCGGCACCAGTTTCCCGATCGCCATGGAAGGCGCGCTCAAGCTGAAGGAGATTTCCTATATCCACGCCGAAGGCTATGCCGCCGGCGAGCTCAAGCACGGGCCGATCGCGCTGATCGACGAGACCATTCCGGTGATCGTGATCGCGCCGTTCGATCGCGTGTTCGAGAAGACAGTGTCGAACATGGAGGAGGTGGCCGCCCGTGGCGGCCGCATCATCCTGGTGACCGACCGGCACGGCGACAAGGCGGCAGCGATGGAGTCATTGCAGACGCTGACCATGCCCGACATGGCCGCCACGGTGACGCCACTGGTCTATGCCATTCCCGTGCAGCTGATCGCCTATCACACGGCGGTGGCGCTCGGCACCGACGTTGACCAGCCGCGCAACCTGGCGAAATCGGTTACCGTGGAGTAATGGCTCCCATGAACGAGATGGACGAAAAGCCCGGCGAAGCCCTTGGTCACGATATCGAGGAAATGGCGGCGGCCGCCTCGCAGACCGGAGTGATGGGCCGCATCCGCAATTACTTCCTTACTGGCCTGGTGGTGGCGGGCCCCCTGTTGGTCACCGTGTGGCTGACCTGGTCGTTCATCACCTGGGTGGACGATGTGGTGCGCCCGGTCATCCCGCCGGCCTATCGCCCGGAGAGCTATCTCCCCTGGCCAATTCCCGGCACCGGCCTGATCATCGTCGTGATCACCCTCACGCTGCTCGGCTTCCTCACCGCGAACCTGGTCGGCCGCACCTTGGTCGAGCTCGGCGAGGGCCTGCTCAGCCGCATGCCGATCGTGCGGCCGATCTACAAGACCATGAAGCAGATCTTCGAGTCGCTGTTCTCCAAGACCGGGTCGAGCTTCCGCAAGGTAGCGCTGGTAGAGTTTCCCGCGCCCGGCACGTATTCGCTGGTGTTCCTCTCGCAGGCGCCGACCGGCGAGGTGGCCGCCAGGCTGCCACAGCCGGAGGCCGACTATGTCTCCGTCTTTCTGCCGTGTACGCCCAATCCGACCACCGGATTTTTCTTTTTCGTGCAGCGCAAGGAGCTGATCGAGCTCGACATCTCGGTGGAGGCGGCGATGACGCTGCTGATTTCGGCCGGCATGGTGCAGCCGGGCGATACCCAGCAGAAAAAAATTGCCGCGCTGGCAAATACGGCGCGGGCCGCGCAGGTGGCGCGAAAGACCGAGACGGTGGAGTAGCGGCCATGGAATTCGGCGAAGCGGTCCGCTCAGGGTTTCGCAACTACGCCAACTTCAACGGCCGCGCGGCACGCTCGGAATATTGGTATTGGGTACTTTTCGCGCTTATCGTCAACATTGCCGGTGGCATCCTCGACCGGGCGATCTTCTTTGGCTCGGACACCGGCCTGTTTGCTCCGCTCATTTCGCTCGCCCTGCTGCTGCCGGGCATAGCGGTTGCCGTGCGCCGCATGCACGATATGGACCGCACCGGCTGGTGGGTGCTGATCGTGCTGACCGGCATCGGTGCGCTCATCCTGCTGATCTGGTTCTGCTTCAAAGGCAGCGACGGCCCCAACCGTTTCGGTTCCGACCCGCTCAGTGCATGATGGCCGTCAGCCGGCGCGGATCAGCCGGATCGCTTCGTCCTTGTCGAACAGGTAGAGCAGTGCGCGCAGCGCCTCGCCGCGCGCACCGGCGAGTGCCGGGTCGCGCGCCAAAATGAGCGCGGCGTCGTCACGGGCGGCGCCGAGATATTTGCCGTGGATTTCCGCGCGGGCGATGCGAAAGCCGGGCAGGCCGCTCTGTCGGGTGCCGAGCACGTCACCTTCGCCGCGCAGCCGCAGGTCCTCCTCGGCGATGCGGAAGCCGTCTTCGGTCTCGCGCAGGATGGCGAGCCGGGCCTTGGCAGTCTCGCCAAGCGGCGCTTTGTAGAGCAACAGACAGGTCGACCGTCCGGACCCGCGACCGACGCGGCCGCGCAATTGGTGGATTTGTGCCAGCCCAAAGCGCTCGGCATGCTCGATCACCATGACGGTCGCTTCCGGCACATCGACGCCGACCTCGATCACGGTGGTGGCGACCAGAAGCTGCGTCTCGCCGGCGGCAAAGCGCGCCATGGCGGCGTCCTTGTCGACGCCCTTCATGCGGCCATGCACAAGATCGGCGCTGGCGCCGAACTTCTGGCGCAGTTCCCCGAAGCGCGCTTGCGCGGCGGCGAGATCACTTTTTTCGGACTCCTCCACCAGCGGACAAACCCAATAGGCGCGCTGGCCGCTGCGCAGCGCGCGTCCGACCGCATCCTCGACTTCATCCAGGCGCGAGAGCGGAATCGTGCGGGTGTCGATCGGCTGGCGGCCGGCCGGTTTCTCGCGCAGTTCGGAAATGTCCATATCGCCGAAATAGGTCAGCACCAGCGTGCGCGGGATCGGCGTGGCGGTCAGCACCAGCATGTCGACCGCCTGGCCTTTGCTCGCCAGCGCCAGCCGCTGGTGCACGCCAAAGCGGTGCTGTTCGTCGACGATCGCGAGCGCGAGATCGCGAAAGGCGACGTCCTCCTGAAATAACGCATGGGTGCCGACCAGGAGATCGATGTCGCCGAAGGCAAGGCGGTCGAGAATATCCTTGCGCTCGCGGCCGCGCTCGCGGCCGGTGAGAATGGCAATGCGGATGTCGGCGGCCTCGGCCAGCGGCACCATCGTGTTGAAATGCTGGCGGGCGAGAATCTCGGTCGGCGCCATCAGCGCCGCTTGCCGCCCGGCCTCGACCACGGTGGCGGCGGCAACCAGCGCCACCACCGTCTTGCCGGAGCCGACGTCGCCTTGCAGCAGCCGCAGCATGCGCTGTGGTCGGGCAAGGTCGGTGATGATGTCGTCGATCGCCTGCTGCTGCGAATGGGTCAATGTATAAGGCAGGGCCTTGAGGATATGCGCGCGCAGCCGGCCTTCGCTGGCGCTCCCTCTGCCGGCCTGGCGCCGCATGTGCGCTCTTAACAGAGCAAGGGCGAGCTGACCGGCAAGCAATTCGTCATAGGCAAGCCGCGTCCACGCGTGGCTGTCCGGTGCAATGTCGTGCGGCTGCGCCGGCCGATGCAACTGGCGCAGCGCTTGCGCGAAGCTGGGGAACTGCTCGCGAGACACCCACGCTTCGTCCTGCCATTCCGCCAGATCGGGCAGGCGGCCAAGCGCGCCGTCCATGGCGCGGCGCACATTGCCGAGCGCCAGCCCTTCTGTGAGGGGATAAACCGGCTCGACCAGTGGCAGGTCGGCGAAGCCCTTCTCGTCAACCACCCGGTCGGGATGCACCATCTGCAGCATTCCGTCGTAGTACTCGGCGGTGCCGGACACGTAACGGAGCGATCCTTCGGGCAATAGTTTCTCCAGGTAGTCCGGGCGTGCGTTGAAATACGTCAGAGTGAGCGTGCCGGTCTCGTCGCTGCAATCGATGCGGTAGGGCGCGCGCGCCCGATAAGGGGGTGCAGCACGGTGGCCGTCGACCGTCACCGCCACGGTGACCACATGGCCCGGCTCGACGTCGCGCAACTTCGGCCGGTCGCGGCGGTCGATCGCGCCCGACGGCATGTGAAACAACAGATCGATGACGCGCGGCGCCTCGCGGTCGAGCAGGCGCGCATAAAGTTTTTCCAGCTTGGGCCCGACGCCGGGCAAGCTGGTCAGCGCAGCAAACAGGGGATTGAGCGCGGGCGGCCGCATGGCCGGCATGCTGGCTTGGCCCGCATCGGTAAGCAATGCAGGTCTGTGAACAGCGACGCTGACAGGAGGGCGGCGGCCCTCTATATAAACGGCACCCGGCCCCGTCCGGGTTTTTGGCGTTGGGAGGGGCACGTGACCGGAACGCGGATTTCGAGCGAGGGGCTGGATCAACGACGGCGGCGGCTGCTGTTCCGCGCCTGGCACCGCGGCATTCGCGAAATGGACATGGTCATGGGCCGGTTTGCCGACGCCCACATCACTGGCTTCAGCGAGGCCGAGCTTGATGCCTTCGAGGAACTCCTTGTCGCGCCGGATCAGCAGGCCTTTGCCTGGGTCACCGGCGCAGAGGAGGTGCCGCCCGAGTTCGACACGCCCATGTTCCGCCGCCTGCGCGAATTTCATCTGAGCAACGACGAAACGCCATGACCGTCGCCACGCAATCACCCGCCGACCATCTGCGGCCCGGCAGGCCGCTGGTGCTCGCTCAGGTCGCCGACGGCGCGGAGGGGCTGGTGTTGGCCGATCTCGCCCGCGCCGTCGCCGCGCGCGGGGCCGCGCCGGCAATTTCGCTCTGCGTTATCTGTCGTGACGGCCCGCGTATGGCACAGCTCGCCCGCGCGCTCGCCTTCTTCGGTCCCGACGTGCAAGCGTTGGAGTTTCCCGCCTGGGACTGTCTGCCCTATGACCGGGTGTCGCCGCACGCCGGCGCGGTGGCCCAGCGTATGACCGCGCTGTCGCGGCTGGCACGGGTGAAGGGCCGCGACCGGCCGTCGGTGCTGCTGACCACGGTCAACGCCGCGTTGCAGCGCGTACCGGCGCGTGACTTCGTCTCATCGCACGCGTTGTCAGTCGCGCCGGGCAATGTGCTCGGCATGCACGGCGTGGTCGACTGGCTCGAGCTTAATGGCTTCACCCGCAGCTCCACCGTGCGCGAGCCGGGCGACTACGCGGTGCGCGGCGGCATCCTCGACCTCTATCCGCCCGGGATGGATCTGCCGGTGCGCTTCGACTTCTTCGGCGACGCGCTGGAGACGATCCGCGCTTTCGATCCGCAGACGCAGATCAGCGAGGCGAGCCTGCGTGGGCTCGATCTGGTGCCGGTGGCCGAATTCCAGCTCGTTACCGAGACCATCCGCCGCTTCCGCACCGGCTATGTGGCCGAGTTCGGTGCCGCCTCGCCGGACGATCTGCTCTACGAAGCAGCGAGCGAGGGCCGCCGCTATCCCGGCATGGAACACTGGCTACCGCTGTTTCACAATGTTCTTGAAACGCTGTTCGACTATCTGCCCGGTACCGTGTTGACGATGGAGCCGCTGGCCGAGGATGCCGCGCGCGAGCGCTTCGAACAGGTGAATGATTATTACGAGGCGCGCTGCGAGGCGCTGAAGCAGGGCGCGACGCCGCTCTACAAGCCGCTGCCGCCGGAGCGACTTTATCTCACCGAAAGCGAATGGAAGGAGCGGCTCGACAGTTCGGCGCTGGCGCGCTTTACGCCCTTCGCGGTGCCGGACGCTGCCGCCGTCATCGATGTCGGCGCCCGCGCCGGGCGTAACTTCGCCGCCGAGCGCGCCGAGCCCAATGCCAACGTGTTCGAAGCGGTCGGCAAGCACGTGCTCGAGCTGCAGGCGTCGGGCAAGCGGGTGGCGATCTCGCTGTGGAGCGAGGGCGCGCGCGAGCGCATGAACCACGTGCTCCTAGATCACGGGCTGCACAATCTGACACCGGCCGACGCCTGGCCGGACGTGCTGGCAACGCCAAAGCACACGGTGGCGCTGGCAGTGCTCGGTATCGAGTCCGGTTTCGAGATTGCGGACGCCGCGGTCATCAGCGAGCAGGACATTCTTGGCGATCGGCTGGTGCGTCCGCGCCGGGCCAGCCGTCGTGCCGATAATTTCATTGCCGAGGCGACGAGCCTGGCGCCGGGCGACCTGGTCGTACATGTCGACCACGGCATCGGCCGTTTTGCCGGCTTGCAGGCGATCGAGGCCGCCGGTGCGCCGCACGATTGCCTGGAAATTCATTACGCCGGTGGCGACAAGCTGTTCCTGCCGGTGGAGAACGTCGACCTGCTGTCGCGCTACGGCTCGGAGGAAAGCGAGGTCGATCTTGACCGGCTCGGCGGCGGCAACTGGCAGGCGCGCAAGGCGCGCATGAAGAGTCGCATCCGCGAGATCGCCGGCGAGCTGATCAAGATCGCCGCCGAGCGGCAGTTGCGCGAGGCGCCAAAGCTGACCGTGGGGCCGGGCGCCTATGACGAGTTCTGCGCCGGTTTTCCCTATGAGGAGACCGAGGACCAACTCGCCGCCATCGACGCCGCCATCAAGGATCTGGGCGAGGGGCGGCCGATGGATCGGTTGATCTGTGGCGACGTCGGCTTCGGCAAGACGGAAGTGGCACTGCGCGCCGCTTTCATCTCCGCCCTCAACGGCAAACAGGTGGCGGTGATCGTTCCGACCACATTGCTGGCGCGCCAGCACTTCAAGACCTTTGTGGAGCGTTTCCGCAGCTTTCCGGTCAACGTGGCGCAGGCCTCGCGGCTGGTGCCGCAGAGTCGGATCGCCCAAGTGAAGACAGGGCTGGCCGACGGCAGCGTTGATATCGTCATCGGCACCCATGCGCTGCTCGGCCGCGGTATCAAGTTCAAAGACCTGGGACTGCTGGTGGTTGACGAGGAACAGCACTTCGGCGTCGCCCACAAGGAGAAGCTGAAGACGTTGCGCGCGGAAGTGCACGTGCTCACGCTCACCGCGACGCCGATCCCGCGCACCCTGCAACTGGCGCTGACCGGCGTGCGCGACTTGTCGATCATCGCCTCGCCGCCGGTCGACCGGCTGGCGGTACGCACCTTCGTTTCGCCGTTCGATCCCATCGTGGTACGCGAGGCGTTGCTGCGCGAGAAATACCGCGGCGGCCAGGCCTTCTATGTCTGCCCGCGCATCGAGGATCTTGCCGGCGCCAAGGAATTTCTCGACAGCCATGTACCGGAAGTGCGCGTCGCCGTCGCCCACGGCCAGATGCCGCCCACCGTTCTCGACGACATCATGTCGGCCTTCTATGACGGCAAATACGACGTGCTGCTGTCGACTACCATCATCGAGTCCGGCCTCGATATCCCCACTGCCAACACGCTGATCGTGCATCGCGCCGACCGTTTCGGCCTGTCGCAGCTTTATCAGCTGCGCGGTCGGGTGGGGCGCGCCAAACTGCGCGCCTACGCGTTGCTCACACTGCCCGCCAACCGCACCATTACCGCGCAGGCCGAGCGGCGGCTGAAGGTGCTGCAATCGCTCGACACGCTTGGCGCCGGCTTCCAGATCGCCAGCCACGACCTCGACATCCGCGGCGCCGGCAATCTGCTCGGCGAGGAGCAGTCCGGCCACATCAAGGAGGTCGGCTTCGAGCTCTACCAGCAGATGCTGGAAGAGGCGGTGCTCAGCCTGAAGGCCGGCATTACCGCACCGGTGGAGGACCGCTGGTCTCCGCAGATCACCATCGGCACGCCGGTGATGATCCCGGACGACTACGTCGCCGATCTTGCCGTGCGGCTGGCGCTCTACCGGCGCCTGGCGGAGCTGGAAGACGAACGCGAGATCGAGGCTTTCGCTGCCGAACTGGTTGACCGCTTCGGCAAATTGCCACTTGAGGTCGAGCACCTGTTGCAGGTGGTGGCGATCAAGGCGCTATGCCGCCGCGCCAATGTGGAGAAAGTGGATGCTGGGCCCAAGGGCATCGTGCTCGCCTTCCGCGCCAACGTGTTCGCCAATCCGGAAGGGTTGATCGCCCATATCCGCGACAGCGACGCGCGCGTGCGTCCGGACCAGAAGGTGGTGTTCTTCGAGGAATGGACACGGCCGGAGCAGCGGCTGAAGGGCACGGCGGGCATATTGCGCAAGCTCGTTGCCATCGCCGGGCAAGCGAGGGCAGCCTAGTCTTCGCCCTCAGATATCCCGCATATCCCGGGCCGTGGTGCCGGTGCTGGTGTTGAAGGCATATTTTTCCCAGTTCCGGATCAAGGTCTCGTCGGTCGGCTTCGTGGCCTGCACCGCCGGCAGGGCGTTCATGGCGTCGATCCAGGTTCGGAGACGCTGGCAATCGTCGGGAAGCGTGAAGCCGCGGTAATGCTTCAGGACGCTGAAGCGTTGCACGTGCGGGAAGAAGGTGAAGTCGACGAGATTGGGCTTGTCTCCGAACCAGAATGGCCCGGAAGACAACTTGCGCAGGCCCTCGAACTCCATCAGCAAGACCGCTTCCGTCAGGCGTTCGGCGTGAGATTGCTGGCCCGCCGCGTCCTGCCGCAGCATCATCTTGTAGACGTGGGGCACCATGCGGTCGTTGGCGAAGGCGATCCAGATGCGCGCCAGCGCGCGCCGGGCCGGGTCGCGCGGCAGCAACGGGGGATCAGGCAGGACCTCTTCGAGGTACTCATTGATGGCCGCCGACTCGTAGAGCACGCCATCGCCATGGCGCAGCACCGGCACCTTGGCGTAAGGCGAAATCTGCAGGAACCAGTCCGGTTTGTCGTCGAGACTGATTTCGGTGAATTCGAAATCGACGCCCTTGGCGAGCAGAACCATGCGGCTCCGCTGAGCGAAGGGGCAGGTCGACGAACTGATCAGCTCGATCGGCGAATCTAGGGCACTCATCGGGGACATTTCCTCGCGAGGTGGGAACGTGCGTTTCTCCGCTTCAATGCGGCATCCTGAGCACCGGCTTGATGGTCTTGCCGCTCGCCGACTCCTCCGCGGCGCGGTTGATGTCGGCGAGTTCGTAAAACGTGATCAGGCGATCGATGGGAAACCGGCCGGCGACCATGTAGTCGGTGAGTTGTGGAATGAACGTCTGCGGCTGGCTGTCGCCCTGCACCACGCCGCGCAGGGTGCGGCCGGGCTGCATGAACGGCATATCCAGCGACACTTCGGTGCCGCCGCGGGCGCTGCCGAGCAACACGCAGGTGCCGGCCGGCATCAGGGCCTCGCAGGCCTCGCGCAGCACTTCCGGCAGGGCCGACGTCTCCAGCGTAAAGCGCGCGCCGTGTCCGGTGATCTTGCGGATCTCGGCGACCACATCGGTGCGGCCCGCGTGGTTGATGGTATGGCTGGCACCCAGTTCGCGCGCCAGCGCCAGGCGATGCTCATGCACGTCGACGGCGATGATCGGATCGCAGCCGGCGATCCTGGCGGCCATCAGACCGGATAATCCAACGGCACCGACGCCGAAGACGACGAAGGCGTCGCCGCTGCGCGGTTGCATGACATTGAGCACCGCGCCGGCGCCGGTCTGCCCGCCGCAGGCGAGCGGCCCGAGCAACTCGATGGGCACGTCATTACGCACCTTGACGGCGAATTTCTCATTGGCGATGGCGAAGCTGCCGAACGACGACTGCTGGAAGAAGGCGCCGTAGACCGGCTTGCCGTTCATCGCGTGCAGGGTGGAGCCGTCGGCGCGCGTGCCGCCCATCTTCATCTGCCGCACCGACAGGCAATAATTTTGCTTCTGGATGCGGCAATTGGGGCACGTACCGCAGAACGGGTACGACATCACTACGTGGTCGCCGGGCTTGAAGCGGGTGACCGCGTTGCCTGTCGCGCGCACCACGCCGGCGCCCTCATGGCCGAACACCGCCGGATACGGCATGGTCGGGAAATAGCCGTCGCGGCCGTGCAGGTCGGTGGCGCACATGCCGGAGGCAATGACCTCGACCAGCAGTTCGTCGGGGCGCGGATCGGTGAGATCGACCTGCTCGATGGCGAAGGCGCTGCCGCGCTCGCCGACTACAGCAGCGGTTATTTGCATGGGCGTTGTCCGGACTACTCGGCGGCCTCGCCGCCGGCTTCCCGGACGACGCGCTCGATCATGGCAGCGAGGTATTCCGGCGACTGCGCGCCGGAGACCGCATAGCGGCCGGCGAAGATGAAGCAGGGCACGCCCTCAATGCCGGCTTCCTTGGCGCTCTGCGCCTCGCGCGCGATCTCATCGACGTCGGTGTCGCTGGCCAGCGCCTCGCGGACATCGTCGGCGTCGAGGCCGATGTCGGTAGCGGCCTGCAGCAGCACCGCGCGGTTGGTGAGGTCGGCGCCCTCGGTGAAATAAAGGTCCATCAGTTTCTGCTTCATTTCGGCGGCTTTGCCGATGCCATCGGCCCAGCGGATCAGACGATGGCAGTCGGTCGTATTTGGCTGGCGCTCCATCTTGTCGACCGCGTAGATCAGGCCTTCTTCCGCCGCCGCCGCGGTGACTCGCTGCGCGATGCCTTCATAACGCTCGGGCGAGCCGAATTTGGTGGTGAGATAGTCCCGGCGCGACAGGCCCTCGGGCGGCACCCAGTCATTGAGGAAATAGGGATGCCAGTGCACCTCGACCGGCACGTCCGGTTTCAGCGCCAGCGCCTTTTCCAGGCGGCGCTTGCCGATGAAACACCAGGGGCAGACCACGTCGGAGACGACGTCAATGCGGACGGGCGTCTGGTCGGACATAAGCAGGCTCCTTTGCCGGGGAGCCTAGGCCGTCGGCTATTCGGCGGCAACCACCCGGCTGCCCATCACCCGCAGCATGAGACTGTCGAGGGTATCGCCGGATTTCACCGTGGCCAGCGTCACGTTGGCGGCGACTTGCTCCTGCGGGCGCTGGCCCGCGAACATCGCGTTCCTCAGCGCACCGGCTATGCGGCGCACCACCACATGGGCGTGGCGCAGATCGGTCTGCGTGAAGGCGATAAGAATATTGCCGTCGTCCTCGCGGGTGGCGAAGTCGATATCGCGGATCAGCCGCGTCAGCAGCCGGGCGCCGTCGAGGCTGGCACGGGCGTCCGCCGGGCCGTCGAAGGAAAAACGCGCAATCGATAGTGCCTGGCTGCGCTCGCCGGCCTGCGCCATCGCCCTGCCGAGGTCGCGCCAGAATGCGTCGCGCGTGAGCAGGCCGGTGTCGGGATCGAAGATGCCCTCGGCGTCGAGCGATTTCAGCATACGTTTCAGCCGCGTCTCGAAAGCGTGCATGCGCACCAGCGGAAGCATGCGGGGCACGATGCGCACGGGGTCGCCGTCGACGTGGTCGATGTTGGGCAGGCTATCGGCGAAATCCGCCGGCGCCTCGCCGATCACTGCCACCGGGATATCGCGGAAGCGGGTCTCCTGGGCGAGCACGGTGAGGAAGGCCTCGACCATGCGCGGCGAAAAGCCGTCGCCGACCACAATGCCGTCGATGTCGCGGGCATTGAGGTGCCGGGCCGCCGTCTCCACGCCGAGCGCACCGACCATGTTGACGCGCTCGCCGATGGCGACGCTGAGTGCCGGATAGAGCGGGCCACGGCCGACGATCAGGACGGTGGCGTCTTCCAACGCGTCATTGACCGGCAGCGACGGCAGCGTGCCGCCACGGGCGGCGAACATCTCGATGCGGCGCAACACCGTTTCGTGCAAGGCGCGCACGCGCAGCGCCGAACGCAGTCGCGCGATCAGCCGTTCGACCGGCAGCGCGATATCGGCGGGCAGTGCGGCCGGAATGGCGGCTTCCTGTTCGCCCTGCACGTAGGCGATCGACGGCACGAACGGTCCGTTCACCGTGGCAATCTGCAAGCAGAGCATGCGGGCGGAAGATTCGCTTGGTGGTCTGCCGGGTTCCGCGACGACGACGGCAGCGGGCTTGACCGCGACGAAGGCGGTGGGAGCGTCGGCCCATTTGGCTTCGACGATGGGAAAGGCGCCGGCGGCGCTCAGCGCTTCGACGAGTTCGGTCGCCGGATCTTCGGCGACGACGATAATCGGACCTTGAAGCGACATGGAAGCACGCGACGCGCAACAGGACTGGAGCGGCGACAGTAGACCGCGGCCTGTTAACGCCCCGTCAACGACGACGGCAATTATGCGGCATGGCCGATCCTGCGAGGACGAAACGCCCCGCAAATGAGCGGATTGACGCCACGCGTTCGCAACCCGGCGGCGAGCCGGATGGGATCGGCGGCGCTGCCGGCGAGCCGCTGACCGGTGGCGGCATGGGGCAGGGCAAGCACGGTCGCCTCGGCATCGATGCCCGCCACCAGCGCCTCGACCTCGCGCTCGTGCAGGCGATAGCCGCCGATGCTGGCAAAGCCGGCGGGCGGCGCGGTGATCGCCCAGGCGTCGCCGTCGCGGCGGCAGGCGAAGCCGGTGTCGACGAAGCCAGCGGTATCCGGCGCAAGATGGGGCATATGGTCAAGCTCGGCGCCGGGCGGAAATGCATGCGCCGGCACCATGGGGCCGCGCAGGGCGAGAGTTCCTGCATCGGTCCGTGCGGTCTCGATGCCCGTGGCATTCGCGTTCCACGGTGCAGTGTGTCCATTGGGTGGGCGCCTTGCGCCGAGTAGGCCAATCTCGCCGAAGCACGCCACGTCCACGATCGCCGCTTCGCCGCACCAGGCTGGCGCGGTTGCGAACCGCTCGGGCCCGCGCCACAGGGCGATGATGGTTCTTGCATGCCCCAGTGCCTTTGCTTCGACGAGCGGTACCAGCGCGGGGCCGGGCAATACGAGAGTGGCGCCGGGCAGCGCGCCGCATTGCGCGGCGAAGGTCTCGGGATCGAAAGCATGATGCAGATGGAGCGCGCTGCCGGCCATGAGCCAAGGCACCAGTGTAACCGCGATGCCGGCAAAGGAGCCGGGCAAGATCGTCGACAGAATGTTTGCGCTGGCTGCATCGGCCAGGACCAGGCCGCCGGCGAGCAACTGCGCATGACTGCGTGCCAGTGCCACCAGTCCGTCGCTGGCGGTTTCGAAGGTAACAACCGCGATGTGGGCGGCGGCCGGTCCCGGCCGCGCTGCGTGCGGGTTCAGATCCGTCGCATCCGGTACAAAACAATCATCGAGCGCCACAACGCCGTCGGGCAGATTCTGCCCGAAGGCGCAGACATAGCGGACGGGGAACAGTTCAGCCGCAACCTCAATCGCCAGTTCGGCATGCGCCTCGGTACCGATACGGCCGGCGGTTACAATTGCCTTGGCGCCGATACGGCCCAATGCGGCCACCATGTCGCGCCGGCGCCAGAGCAGCGGCAGCGGTGCCGCAATCATGCCGGCGCGCAGTACGCCGAGCAGGGCGATGACGCTTTCCACCGTGTTGGCGAGCTGAATCGCCACTACGGTGTTGGTCTGCAGGCCGAGTCCGCGCAGCCTCGCGGCGAATGCCGAGATGGTGCGGTCGGCCTCGGCAAAGGTGAGTCGGCGGGGAGCGCCGTCGGTGAACTGCGCCCGGTTGGGCGGGTCGGCCAGCGCCAGTGCCTGCGGATCCCGTACGCCGGCGCGGCGGAACAGCTCATCGAATGTGGCGCCGCTACCTTGCGCTTGCCCGTCGCCGAGGATCATGCGTACGCCCTCATGGCTCTCCCTGCCACCAGGTTTCCGGCAGATAACCGAATAGCGAGGTGCGCCGGGGATGCCTGACTTTGGTCCAGCGTGCGACCCACTGTACCGGCAGATGATAGAGCGGCACCACGTAGAAACCGGTGAGCAGCACGCGGTCGAGCGCACGGGTGGCAGCGACGAAATCCTCGCGGCTGACCGCACTCAGCATGGCGTTGATCATGGCGTCGACCGCCGGTGACTTCACACCCATATAATTGCGGCTGCCATTTTGGTCGGCGGCTTCCGAGCCCCAATAAAACAGCTGCTCGTTGCCGGGCGAAAGCGACTGCTCCCAGCGGTATTCCATCATGTCGAAATCGAAGGCGATGCGGCGGCGCTCGAATTGGGTGGCGTCGACGTTGCGCACGCGACCGTCGATGCCGACGCGGCGCAGGTTGCGCACGAAGGCGAGCGCGATGCGCTCCTGGTCGCGCGTGGTGGTGAGAATCTCGAAGGCGAGGCGACGCCCGGTTGCGCGGTGAGTGAGCGCGGTGCCGTCGATCTCGTAGCCGGCTTCCTTGAACAGGGCGAAAGCGTGGCGTAACGGGGTGCGGTCGCGGCCGGAGCCGTCGCTCTTCGGCGGCGACCATGTGCCCTGCATGATGTCGTCACGCACGGCGCCGGGAAACGGCTTGAGCAGCTCGCGTTCGCGCGCATTGGCCGGCACGCCATGGGCGGAGAGGTCGCAATCGTCAAAATAACTGGCAGTGCGTTCGTAGAGATCGAAGAAATAGTTATGGTTGATCCACTCGAAATCGAACAGATGCAGGATCGCCTCGCGCACGCGCACGTCCGCGAAAATCGGACGACGGGTGTTGAACACCAGCCCCTGCATGCCCTTGGGCAGGCCGTAGGGAAATGACTCCTTGATGACCTCGCCCTTGCGCACTGAAGGAAACGTGTAGGCAGTCTGCCAGCGACCGGGATCGGTCTCCGCGCGCACGTCGTAGAGGCCTTTCTTGAACGCTTCGAAATGCGTGTTGCCGTCGCGGTAATAGTCGAAGCGCACGGTGTCAAAATTCCACAGGCCCCGGTTGATCGGCAGGTCGAGGCCCCAATAGTTGGAATCGCGGCTGAAAATCACGCTCGTGCCCGGTTTCACCGCGCTTACCTTATAGGGGCCGCTGCCGAGTGGCGGCTCGAATGTCGTCTCCTCGAAAGTCGCGGTATCGATGGCGTGCCTGGCGACGATCGGCATCAGCGCGAGAATCAGAGGCAATTCGCGGTCGTCGGCGCCGGAGAGATCGAAATGCACCGTGCGCGGGGCAATCACTTCGGCCTTCTTCACTTTTGTGTAATAGATCCCGAAATTCGGACGGCCGTGATCGCGCAGCAATTGCCAGGAGAAGATGACGTCCTCGGGCGTCACCGGCTTTCCGTCGGAAAAGCGCGCGGCCGGATTGATGGTAAATGTGACCTGCTCGCGCGCCGCGTCCGTTTCCACGCCGTCAGCGATCAGGCCATAGAGCGTAAACGGCTCGTCGTAGCCGCGCGCCAGCAGGCTCTCGACCACATAGCTGCGGATGTTAACCGCGGGCAGCCCCTTGACGATGAATGGATTGAGGCTGTCGAAGGTGCCGAGCACGCCTTGCACCAGTGTCCCGCCCTTGGGCGCGTCCGGATTGGCGTATGTCGGATGGCGAAAACCCGGACCCCAGGCGGGCTGCCCATGCATGGCAATGGCATGCAAGGGCGCGTCGGCGCCTGTGGCGCGCCCGGCCAGGCCGCTGGCGGCCATCAGAGCGCCCAGCAGCACCGTTCGCCGGGACGCCTTCCATCGCGTCACGGCAGGGGAGGCGAAAGGCGGCGCGAATAAGGGTCGAATGCGATTCGTTCCGGTTTGGCGTAATTTAACACAGGCGACGCGCCGATGGGCGGCCCGTATTTTTGGCTCATTCGTAGCTTTATTGCAGGCGCAAGATCGGCTATTCACGCGGGGGCTCCGGTCACGCTGTCGCCGCAATTGCTGCCGAGAGAGCCACGCGAGAGGCGACTATTGGTGCCGGCAGATGAACCGCGACCTCGGATCCGCGATAGCTGGATCCGCAACCTTGGGTCCGCGACTGGTGGGAAAACGGGGAACAACAATGATAAATCGGATCGCATCGCCTCGGCTGTCGGGCCGGGTGTTGACCGTCGCTGCGACGGCCGCGGTTTTGCTGGCAGCGGCGCTGGTCGCGATGTCGCCCGCGCTTGCGCAAAACAACAAGCCGGCCGCAAAGCCCGCACAGAAGCAGGCGCCGGCGGCGCAACCGGCTGCGCCAGCACAACCGGCCGCGCCGGCGCCACAGCAGCAGGCGCAAACCCCGCCGCAGCTGATGTATTCGCCGTGGATCAAGCTGTGCAACAAGGGAGCGGACACCAACAACAAGGAGGTCTGCGTGCTGCACAAGGACGGTCGGCTGGAGAACGGACGGCCGGTTGTGGTCGCCGAGCTGATCGAACCTGAAGGGGTTCCGCAAAAGCTATTGCGGGTAACCGTTCCGCTCGGCGTCCAGCTGCAGCGCGGCACCCGCGTGATCATCGACCAGGAAACGCCGATGACAGCGCAGTACTCGATGTGCATCCCGCTCGGGTGTTTCTCCGACTATCAGGCCACCGACGAGATCGTCACCAAGTTGAAGAAGGGCAAAACGCTGACGGTGCAGGCGATCAACTTCAACAACACCGCGATCAGCCTGCAATTGCCGCTCACCGATTTCGCCAAGGCCTATAACGGTCCGCCGACCGATCCCAAGGCGTTTGAGGCGCAACAGCGCAAGCTGCAATCGGAATTGCAGAAGAAGGCGGAAGAGGCGCGCAAAAAGCTGGAGGCACAGCAGTCGCCGGCGACCGCACCGCCCGACCAGAAGAAGAAGTAATCACGTCACGACAACAAGTAAAAAGGCGCGGCCCTCGGCCGCGCCTTTTTTGTTTCCCCGCCGGCGGCGCAGAGGAAAGGGGCTCAGTTGAGCGTGCTGTGGCGCGGCCGGTAACTGCCGCTGTCGTCACACTCGAAGGCCTCGGCCACTTCCGGATGGCGGATCGGCTCGCCGGAGGTATCCGGCAAAAGGTTCTGTTCGGAGACATAGGCGACGTATTCGGTCTCCTCGTTCTCGGCGAACAGATGGTAGAATGGTTGGTCCTTGTGCGGACGCACCTCTGCCGGGATCGACTCCCACCATTCCTCGGTGTTGCTGAACACCGGGTCAATATCGAATACCACGCCGCGGAACGGGTAGAGGCGGTGTTTGACCACCTGTCCGATCTTGAATTTGGCGCTGCGCATCTTGTTCATCGTGCTCATGAATTAGACCAGATAATGCATCCTTTGTCGCTTCGCCAGGGTACTCAAAGCCCGTAGCGGGCAGCCATGTCGGGATCCTTGGCGGCGACACGTCGGGCGAGGTCGAGCAGCACCTTGGCCTGCTTCCAGGTGGCGTCGTCCTGCATCTTGCCGTCGATCATCACCGCGCCGGCGCCGTCCGGCATGGCGTCTACGATTTTCCTGGCGAAAGCAACCTCGGCCGGATCGGGCGAGAACACAGTCTTGGCGATGGCGATCTGCGAGGGATGCAGCGACCAGGCGCCGACGCAGCCGAGCAGGAAGGCGTTGCGGAACTGGGCCTCGCAGGCCGGGGCATCGGAAAAATCGCCAAACGGCCCGTAGAAAGGCTTGATGCCGGCGGCGGCGCAGGCATCGACCATCTTGCCGATGGTGTAATGCCACAAATCCTGCTGCGAGGCCGCGCGCGGCGCGTCCCCTTGCGCATCCGCGAGCACTTTATAGTCCGGATGGCCACCGCCGACGCGCGTCGTCTTCATCGCCCGCGAGGCGGCCAGATCGGCCGGCCCGAGGCTCATGCCGTGCATGCGCGGGGAGGCGGCCGCGATCGCCTCGACATTGTTGACGGCCTGCGCGGTCTCCAGGATGGCGTGGATGAGGATCGGCTTCTTGACGCCGTGGCGCGCCTCGAGCTGGGCCAACAACTGGTCGAGATAGTGAATGTCCCAGGGGCCGTCGACCTTGGGCAGCATGATGACGTCAAGCTTGTCTCCAACGGCGCCGACGATCTCGATCACGTCGTCGAGCGCCCAGGGCGAATTGAGCGCGTTGATCCGCGTCCACAGCCCGGTGCCGCCGAAGTCGGTAGCCTTGGCCATGGTGATGAAGCCGTCCCGCGCTGCCTGCTTGGCGTCGATCGGAATGGCGTCTTCCAGGTTGCCCAGCACCACGTCGACCTGGGCGATCAGCTCAGGCACCTTGCCCCGCACCTTCTCCACATGCGGCGGCACGAAATGGATCATGCGCTCCAGGCGTACCGGCAACTCGCAAAAAGGGGCCGGTGCGCCGATGGCGAGGGGAGCGAAAAACTGACGCGGAAGCTTCATCTGGATTCGGGCTTTCCAAGGGGTCGGCCTGCCGTTTAGAGCAATGCAGCGGCCGCGCCAAGTGGCCGCTCACAAGCGCCACGGGCGCTGCCGGAATCCGCATGATCGACGTCATCAACCTCGCGCTGCCGTTTTTCGGGCTGATTTTCATCGGTTTTGCGTGCGGGAAGATCAAGCAGATTCCCGACACCGCGCTTGCCTGGATGAACTTCTTCATCGTCTATGTGGCGTTGCCGGCGCTGTTCTACCGCATCCTGGCGCAGACCCCGCTTGAGCAGCTCGGCCAGGTCAATTTCGTGTTCGCCACCACGCTGGCCACGTTCTGGGCTTTCGCCATGTCGTTCGCCATCGGCATGGCCATCCGCACCGGCGACATCGCGGAATCGACCATCGCCGGCCTCGCCGGCGGCTATGGCAATATCGGCTACATGGGCCCGGGGCTGGCACTGGCGACACTGGGACAGGCTGCGGCCGTGCCGGTGGCGCTGATCTTCTGTTTCGACAACATCATCCTGTTCACCATGGTGCCGTTTCTGTTGGCGCTGGCCAGTCCGCAGAAGTTGAGCGTGGGGCAGATCGGCATACAGGTGATAAAGCGCGTGGCCGGACACCCTTTGATCATCGCCAGTGCCGCCGGCGTTTTCTCCGCTGCCGTGCAATTCGAACCGCCGCTGGCGCTCGATCGGCTGATGCAGTTTTTGCAGAACGCCGCCGCGCCCTGCGCGCTGTTCGCGCTGGGCGTCACCGTGGCACTGCGGCCATTGCAGAAGATGCCGTGGGAAGTGCCGTCGCTGGTTGCGGTGAAACTGATCATGCACCCGATCCTGGTGTTTCTGCTGCTGTCGCTGTTCGGCCCGTTCGACCAGATATGGATTTACACGGCAGTGCTGATGGCGGCGCTGCCGCCGGCGCTCAATGTGTTCGTGTTCGCGCGGCAATACGACTCCTGGGTGGAGCAGGCCTCCAGCGCGGTACTGATCGGCACGCTGGTGTCGGTGGTAACGCTGACCAGCGTGATGTGGTTGGTGAAGACCGGTTCCCTGCCGCCGCTTCTTTTCCGCTAGAGCGCTTCTCCGCGCATCAGCCGCGGCTGGCTGGCGCGCGGAGCGACACCCTCGCGCATCAGTGTCCGGCGCAGCGGGCCGATGCAGTCAAGAAGATAAAGCCCGAGGCCACGGGCACCCTGCACGGGCAGGAAATCGCTGAGTAGCGACCGGTTGAGCAGGTCGATCGCCAGCGTGCGGCTGGCGACGTCGGCGCGGCGCATCTTGTCGTAGCGGACCAGCAGATTGATGCCGCCGAGGTCGCGCCCGGCGCGATGGGCGGCGGCGGCCAGTTCGCCGATGGCGGCGGCGTCGCGCAGCCCGAGATTGAGTCCCTGCGCGCCGATCGGCGGGATGACGTGGGCAGCCTCACCGATGAGCGCGACGCGGCGGGCGGCGAAGCGGGAGGCGGTGCTGCTGGTGAGCGGAAACAGCCCGCGCCCGGGCTCGACCTTGACCTTGCCGAGAATGGAATGGGCGGCGCGCTCAATCTCAGTGGAAAGCTCATCGTCGTCGAGCAGGCCGAGTTCGTCGGCATCGAGCGGATCGAGCACCCACACCAGGCTGCAGCGATTACCCGGCAAAGGCACGAGGGTGAAGGGGCCGCTCGGGGTGTGAAATTCGGTCGAAGTGTCGCGGTGCGGCCGGCTGTGACCAAGGCAGACGGTGAGGGCCACCTGTGGGTATTCGCGCTCCTTGACGGCGATGCCGGCGGCGGCGCGGCAGAGCGAGCGACGGCCGTCGGCACCGATCACCAGCGCTGCGTGCAAGGTCTCGCCGCCCTTCAGCGCCAGCGTGACCGCCTGCTCGCCGGGGGCGATATCGCGCACCTCATCGTCGATGATCCGCAAGGCGGGGAGCGTCCGGGCCCGTGCCTCCAGCGCCGTTACCAGGTGCCGGTTTTCGATGTTGTAGCCGAAGGCCTCGAGACCAATCT
>Ga0210062_1000127_pt1 | contig 21965 bp, 23 predicted proteins | sample Muzzi_CordA_D2_FD_185528 | JGI IMG/M metagenome (GOLD analysis project Ga0210062, IMG submission 185528) | Wetland microbial communities from San Francisco Bay, California, USA, that impact long-term carbon sequestration - Muzzi_CordA_D2 (SPAdes) | ecosystem: Environmental > Aquatic > Marine >...
CGCGCACGGACCCTTCCGCCGCGCGGGCGATCAGCGCCAGTGCCGCGGTCGGTCGCGCCGGCGCTGCCGCATCGACAGCGAGCGTGCGTCCGCCCGCCGCAGTCACATCGAGCGTGCGCGGCGTGACCGGCTTTGCCTCCTGCTCGATCAGCGCCAACACCTCGGCGAGCGGCGTCAGTCGTGTGATGGTCTGTGTCGTGTCGGACGCCGCGGCCATATCCGGGTGCTTGACCTTCCTCGGTTGAACTTATTCAGTCTATCGCAAAGCAGCGAAAAACGCAGTTATTTCAATCCAGGAAAGCGGGGAACCCGGGTGTTCACAGCGACTAAAGACAAGGCTCTTCTTACCACCACCACCGGGGCCCTGCCCCGCCCCAGCTGGTACACCGAGAACCTGCGCGGCATTCCGCTGTCGCAGGGCTTTTCCCGCCTGGCCTACCGGGAACAGCACTTTGACTGCCTGGCTTGCCACGTCGCCGCCCAGCACCGCGCCGGCATCGATATCTTCGTCGACGGCGACACCCGGCTCGACGATGACGTCGCCGGCCGCAGCTGGGTCAGTTACGTGACCGAGCGTGTGCAAGGCATCGGCGCGCCACGGGTGGAAGTTCCGCCGGCCGGCTTCATGGCCGACAAGGGCCCCGGCGATCTGATGTGGGAAGTGATCGAAACGCGCATGACGCCGCCGGTGACGGACAAGATCGGCAAGGCGGATCTGCAGCTCGATCGCGCCTACAAGGCGATCGCGCCGATGACCGACCGGCCGGTGAAGGTGGGCTCGATTTCGGCGCAGATTCTGGCGCTGATGCTGACCAACGAGCATTACGGCGACCGGCTCGATCTGCTGATGGATCTGTCGGCAGCGCTCAACAAGGAGTATCACACGCTGGCGGATGCCGGCGCGCCGCTGGTGCAGATCGAGGAGCCGGCCATCCACCAGGTCATCGCCGATCCCAACCAGACGATCAAACCGGACCAATGGGTGAAGGCTTTCAACGACGAAGCCAAGGGCCTGCGCGACAGGTGCGAGGTCTGGTGCCACACCTGCTGGGGCAGTCCGGCGGCACAGCGGGTAGCAAGCCGCGACCAGTCCTACAAGGCGGCGCTGCCTTACCTCAACGAACTCGATGTCGACGTGCTCACGGTGGAAGGCGCCTTCAACAAGGGCATGGATCTCGAGCACTTCGGCACGCTGATCGGCAAGGACAAGAAGATCGCGCTCGGTGTCATCAGCCATCGCACGCTGCAGGTGGAGCGACCGGAAGAGATCGCCGATTTGATTCGCCGGGCACTGAAATATATCGAGCCGGAGCGGCTGATCCTGACCAGCGACTGCGGCTTCGGGCGTCAGTCAATGAGCCGCATGCACGCCTTCTACAAGATGGTGGCCTTGACCCGCGGCACCAATTTGGTGCGCAAGGAGCTGGGGCTGGAGGAGGCCTATATTCCCGCCGCCGATCCGAAGATTTCCATGGTGCCGATTCTGTCATGAGCGAAACAATCATGAACCTGCGCGGCCTGAAATGCCCGCTGCCGGCGCTGCGGGTGCGCAAGAAACTGTCCGGCCTGCGAAGCGGAGACGTGATCCTGGCCGAATGCACCGACCCGCTGGCGGCGATCGATATTCCCAACCTGCTGCGGCAGACCGGCGACACGCTGGAAGACAAGGCGGAAGCCGATGGCGTGCTGACGTTCAGGATCAGGAAGAAATAAAACGGCCATGACAAATTTTGTCCATGTCGTTACCGGCGAAAGCGGGTGACCCACCAATCATCGAAACCGCCGTGATTGCCGGATTGTCCGCTTTCGCGGACGATGACAGTCGAGTATGTTGCGGTGAAACCAAGCGGGAGAAGACTCATGCCGCTCGTGGCCGAAAAGCCTGTCGCCGACACCATTAAGGCCCGGATGAACTACATCATCGACACCGGCACGCCGCCGGTGAACTACATCGACTGGCCGGAGGAAGAGCACAAGGCCAACCCGCCGCAATACAAGCAGCACGTGATGGAAATCCGCAACGGCCGGCCGCTGCGCGACACCTTTGAACTCGACACCCACGGCTTTGTATTCGTCACTCACCAGACGCAGGTGAAGGATTTCGCAAACGAGGACGAGCGCAAGCGCGTCTATGATCCCGAATGCGAGGCGCTGATCAAGAAGTATTCTGGCGCCAGCAGGGTGCATGTGTTCGACCACACCATTCGCATCGGCGACGAACAGGGCCGCACCGCGGCCCACGCGCGCCCGCCCGTCAAGGGCGTGCACAACGACTACACCGAGAAGTCGGCGCCGCAACGCCTGCGCGATATCCTCGGCGATGAGGAAGCGGAAAGGCGCATGCGGAAGCGCTGGGCCATCATCCAGGTGTGGCGGCCGATCCGCCGCACGGTGGTGATCGACCCGCTCGGCATCTGCGATGCGCGCTCGATCCCGCAGACAGGCTTCATCCGCGTCGAACGCCGCTATCGCAACCGCACCGCGGAGGTCTATCACATCGCCTATAACCCGGCGCATGTGTGGTACTGGTTCCCGCGTATGGAACGCAACGAGGCGCTGGTGTTCAAGGTGTTCGATTCCGACGCGAGCAAGACCGCGCGCTTCACCGCGCACTCGGCGTTCGACGAACCAAATACCCCGGCCGACGCCTGGCCGCGAGAAAGCATCGAGACGCGGACGTTCGCCTTCTGGGACTGACGCAGCGACCCCCGCAGAACTCTTGCTAGCGACGGATTTTTGCGGTCACCTCAATCTCGACCAGCATTTGCGGCAAGACCATCCTGGCAAACACGGTGGTGTTGGCCGGACGCGCGGCGTAGCAGTGCTTGCGAATGATGGGCGTGATCCTCGGGAAATCCTCTTCGCGTGCCACGAAGATCAGCACCCGCACCAGATCGGCGAGGCTGGCGCCCGCCTGCCTGAGCGCGCGCTCGATGTTGCGGAAGCAGTTTTCGCACTGGGTTTCCACGTCGGGCGGGAATGTCTTGGTTTCCGCATCAAAACCGGTCGTGCCGGAGACGAAGACCCAGCCGTCGACGACCGCGGCGCGGGCATAGCCGACCTCTTCCTCCTTGGGAAAGCCCGAGAAGATGCGTTCGCCGATCATGCGTGCCTCCCACTTTTCAAGCTGTCATTCTATTGCGGCCGCAGCAGTTCCGGCAGGTTCCAGCGCATGGTCTGCCTGCCGTTCTTGAAGGCGGCGACCGGCTGGGCGATCTCGGCCACCGCCTGTTCCGGTGTCTGCGCATTGAGAATAACGACGTCGGCCGGATTGCCGACGGCGAAGCCGTAGTCCGTGAAATTGAGCAGGCGGGCGGAGCGCTCGGTCAGCATCTCGAAACATTCGCGCAGCTGCGCCGGCCGGTCGAGTTGCAGCACATTGGCGTAGAGATTGGCGATGCGCATCAGCGAGCAATCGCCATAGGGCGTTGCCGGGTTGAGCACATTGTTGGTGGAAAGCGAGCACTTGACGCCGTGCGCGCACAGGACATTGGCGTCGGCAACCCCGCGGCGGACGCTGTGGTCCTGGTCGCGGCCCATCAGAAACAGATCGGTCGCCGGCAGCACGGTGACGCCCACGCCACTGTCGGCCAGGCCCTTCGCCATCGCCGCCATTTCAGCGGGCGGCAACAATGAGAGCTTGGCCATGTGGCCGGCCACCACGCGGCCGCCGCGTTTGTACTTGTCGGTCAGCTCGCGCACCTGATGGATGTACATCTGGTCGGCGGTGTGGCCGACGTCGAGATGCATGTCGATGTCGACGTCGAACTCGCGCGCCAGCTCGAAGATGCGGCGGACCTGGCCGGGCCCGTCCTTGTCGTAGCGCGGCGCGCCGCCGATCAGCTTGGCGCCGCGCTTCAGGCCCTCGACCAGCAACTCGTCGGTGCCGGGGAAGCTGATCAGGCCCTCCTGCGGGAACACGCAGACCTCGATGTCGATCGCCCATTTGTATTCGTCGATCAGCGCCGCAACGCCGTCGAAGCCGCGCATGCCGATGCCGGGATCGACCTCAAGCTGGGTGCGCATGCGCGTGGTGCCGTGCTTGATGCATTCCTCGAGCGTTTGCCTGGCGCGCGCATAGACGTCCTCGACCGTCATGCCCTTCTTGACCGGGGTAACGCCGAACACGGGGCTCAGGCTCGCGCGCTCCTGCGGCGCGCAGCGGTCGATAATGCGCGACTTGTCGAGGTGGATGTGGCTCTCGATCAGGCCGGGACAGGCGAGCAGCCCCTGCGCGTCGTAGGCCGGCGCCTCGGCGGCGAGGCTGGCCTCGATTGCGGCAATGCGGCCGTTTTCGATGCCGATGTCGAGCGGTTCGTCAGAGCGGCCGGCGAGGCGGACGTTACGGATGATGAGGTCCATTTGGAAAACCTTCTGCGGGACCAGCCATGATAGCGGGCATCACTGCCACGGAAACTGGCGTCTCGAAAGATGCAGGCTGATGGAAAAGCTCAGGCTGGGCGGCGGAAACGCGTCGGGCGATATCGCATCGTCACCGGATAGCACGCCGACTTCCGCTACGAATCCGATGATTGAGGATGCGATCTTCGCCAGGTGCTGCCTGGAATCGCTCTCGTTGCGGCCCGTGATCAGCCTGCAACGATCCACTGACGTGCCTGCGCGGCCTCCGCGCGCGGGAAGGCGCGCATTTCGCCGGGCATGATGAAACCAAAAAATTGCATCGTATGCCTGATCCAGTCGACGTCGGTGACGACGGCGATCCGCTGCCAGCGCGTCAAATGCTCCATGCCGGTCTTGAAGTCCTGCCAGACCGCGCCGGCATCGATGCCGGCGAAGTCGCCCGCAGTTTCATAATACAGGCGCAGCTTGTCGTGGCTCTTCAGCGCCTGTTCAACGGTGGGGACGAGCACCGTGTCATAATCCGCCTTGGTCACCCGCCCCTTGCAGACAACCGCGACCACATTGTCGGGAAAGTCCCTGAGCAGCTCGATCATGACCATTCTCCTCGATGAACCCAGCCGCCCGCCTGTTATCATACCGTTGCGATAAATTTCGACGGTATATGAGCGTCTTTATTGCCGCGGCGGAAACCAGCGCAAGTTGACTCAGGTCAATGTAAGCCCGCTCCGGGCAAAGAAATATGCTTGCCACGAGATCCGCCGAAAGCGAGCCTCAAAGGAACCGGGATGCAATGAACCGCCTGTTACGCTTTGCCATTATTGTTGTCGGCACATTTGCCGTCACGGCACCCGTGCTCGCGGCTCCGAATTGGCCGGACGGCTTCAGCGCCTATATCGACCAGATCCGCAAGACAATCAAAACCACCGACATGACCGGCTATCTAGCCGCCGTCAGAAATCCGAACGGCGCCCTGCTGATCGACGTGCGCGAAGACCACGAATACAAGGCTGGCCACATCCCCGGCACCGTCAACCTGCCGCGCGGGCTGCTCGAATTCACCATCTGGAAGGCCCTCGGCTATCCCAAGACGGTCGACATGAACAGGAAGATCTACGTCCAGTGCAGGACTGGCGGCCGCGCAACTCTTGCCGCCAAGAGCCTGCAGAATATCGGCTTCACGAACGTGACCGCCGTCGTCATGAACATCGACGAGTGGGCGGAGAAGGGACACCCCTTCACCAAGTGAGCGGCAGGCTTCGCCCAATAGGCGCCACGCCCATTGTCGAGACCCGTCGCCGCTTGGACAAATCTGCTAGGCTGCGCGGTGACCGCCACGGCGCGTAAGCGGAGGCCGCGCACGACACGTCCGGACCGGGATGTTCAGGCGTTCGCTGGTCGAGAACAGGGGCATGGCGCGGCAGGAACCCAAGCACCATGGCGACCCGGTGGTCGCCGCCATCAACCGGGTGCTCAAGACCGAACGCGATGGCGTCGAGGCCCTGCGCCACGCCGAAGAAGAAGGCAGGCGCCGACAGTCGGAGGCGCGGGGGCAAGCGACGGCAATGGCGCGGCGGGCCGATGCCTGCATCACCCGGATGCACGCCGCCTACCTAAAAAAAACAGACGAAAAAATTACCGTGCTGGCTGCCACCAACCCGCCCGGTGATGCCGCGCGCTCCTATGACCGCGCCACGCTGACCGCGGCTGCGCGCCGGGTCGCCGCCATGCTGACAGGTGACACGTGAGTGCGCGTCCGCAATGGAGCTATGTGCAGGCGCGGCTGCAGGCGCGTCACGGCGAGCGGCTGCAGGAGGGCGACTGGCATGCACTGGAAGCGGCGCGCTCGATCGATCACTACATCGAGCGCTCGCGGGCGACGCCGCTGCGCCGCTTCACCGCGCACGTCAATGCGCGCATGCCGGCGCACGCGATCGAGCGTACGCTGCGCGCAGCCTGGCGCGCCTACGTAGCGGACGTAGCACACTGGATTCCGCATGAATGGCAGCCGGCAGTGCTCTGGGCGGCCCACCTTGCCGATCTGCCGGGGCTCGACGCCCTGCTGCGGGGCGAGACGCCGGGCTGGACGCAACAGGAGCCGGCATTGCTGTTCATCGCCGACAGCGATCCGCGGGTACGTAGCGCTCATCTGGAAAAGACTCCGTTGGCCCCGCTGGTACCCTCCACAATGGAGGAGAGCACGCTCGCCATTCGCTGGTATGCCCATTGGCGCGCGCTGTGGCCAAAACCGTCGCCCCATACAAGACAACTGGCTTTACTCGCCGCAATGGTTCAGCACCACTTCGAGCGGCTGGCACTGGCGGGACCCCAGGAAGCGAGCTCCCAGCATCGCCAAGACTTGGCGGCCCGCCTCGTCCGCATGTTCCGTCACCACAGCGCCACGCCCGCCGCGGTGTTTTGCCATCTCGGGCTGGTCGCGCTCGAGCTCGAGCGTCTGCGCGGCGGACTTTCACGTCGGCGGTTGTTCGAGCCGGGTCACGCGCGGGAGGCCGCATGACGCTGCGCCCCATCGCCGCCCAGTGGTTCGAGCTGGTGACCGTGCACAAGGAATTGGCGCGGGCGATGGAATGCCTGTCGCGCACCGGCGCGGTCGAACTGGAGGCTCGCAGCCGGGCCAGCGATCGGTTGCTGTTTCCCGGGCTCGACGAAGAGCTCAAGGCCCACCGCGAGCTGGCCCGCCGCTGTAAAAATTACTGGCCGCCGGCCGCGGCCGTTGACGCCCGCCGGCCAGAGCATTTGAGCGCGATATTGAAAACGGCGCGCGCCCGGCTGACTGCCTGGACCGAAGATGCCGATCCGACCATTGCCGCCATCGAGCAGCAGTCGCAGGAAACGGTCGAGCTCAAGCAGCTGCAGGCGGCCCTGCAAAGCGCAGGCGCCGAGTTTCCCGACCTGAAATTGCTCTGCGGCGCCGGACCGAAATTGCAGGCGCGGCTGATCGTATTGCCCGAAGGCGTGCTGCCGCGCGAGATTCCGGCACTCGCCCTGTTCAAGTTCTGGCAGACGCCGGAGGCCTATTACGTGCTGGTGATCGGCAAGCCGGCGGATGTCGGCGAGATCGAAGCGCAGTTGCCCGCACTGAAAGGCCACGTCGTGCCACTGCCGCCATGGCTGCCACAATCGCCAAAGGATGCAGGCGCGACAATCGCGCAGCGACTGGACGAATTGACCAAACAGCGCACCGAATTGGATGCGAAGCTCGCCGCGCTGTCGGAACGCGAAAAGGTCGCCCCGGCGCTCGGCGACATCGCATTGATCGAATGGCTGAACGAACATGGCAAGGACCTGCGCGGCAGCGAGCGGCTGGCCTGGGTGACCGGCTGGACCAGCGACGTCACCGGTGCCGACCTGCGCCGCGCGCTGGACGCCTGCGACGTGCGTTACATTCTGAGACTCTCGGACGCGCCCGAGGGCGCCAGCCCGCCGCTGGTGCTCCGCAATCCCGGCTGGGCGCGCAGTTTCGAAGTATTCGCGCGGATGCTGGGCACGCCGGGCCGCAACGAGAGCGATCCCAGCCAGCTTCTGGCGGTGATCGCCTCCTCGATCTTCGGCTTCATGTTCGGCGACGTCGGCCAGGGCGCCGTCGTGCTGGCCACCGGTCTGGTGCTCGGCCGGCGCTATCCGCTCACCCGCCTGCTGGTGCCGGGCGGGATCATGGCGATCCTGTTCGGTTTTCTGTTCGGCAGCGTGTTCTGCCGCGAGGACATCATCCCTGCGCTATGGATGCATCCGCTAGACGATCCGATCGAGATTTTGATCATCGCCGTGGTCGCCGGCACGGCGATCATCTCTATCGGCCTGCTGCTCGATGCCATCCAGATGCATTGGCGCGGTGAGGCGCTGAACTGGTGGGCGCATCGTGCCGGCATGGTCATCGCCTATGTCGGCCTGATGGTGGCGCCGCTGCGCGAGGAAGGCCTGTTTGTCGCCGCGGCGGGCGCACTCTGGTTCATCGTCGGCGCAGCTGCGGTAGCGCATGACGGCCGGCTATCGGCGACCATCGGCGCCGCCGCCGAGTTTGTCGAGCAGGGCCTTCGGCTCCTGGTCAATACCGTGTCGTTCGCCCGCGTCGGCGCCTTCGCGCTCGCCCATACCGGCCTGTCGGTCGCCATCATCGAGATGGCACAGGCGAGCGGCAGCATCGGCTACTGGATCGTGCTGGCGCTCGGCAACGTTCTCGTCATCATGCTCGAAGGCGTGGTGGTCAGCATCCAGACCACGCGCCTGCTGCTGTTCGAGTTCTTCATCCGCTTCCTCACTGGCGCGGGACGCGCGTTCAAGCCGCTGCCGCCGCCCATCCTCAAGAACCTGTCGGAGCCAACCCTGGGGGGCACTTCATGAGATCAAACCTGACAATCCCGGCGCTGATGGTGGGGCTCGCCGCCGTCGTGGCCGTCGGGGTGACCTTTCTGCTGGTGCAGAGCACGCCTGTCGCGGCACAGACCGCCGCCCGCACCGCCGCCGACGCCAGCGTCGCTCCCTGGGCGATGATCGCGGCGGCGATTGCCGCCGGCCTGTCGACGCTGGCCGCCGGCTACGCAGTCGCCATGGTCGGTAGCGCGGCAGTCGGCGCGCTGGCGGAGAAGCCGGAACTGCTCGGCCGTGTGCTGATCCTGGTCGGGCTTGCCGAAGGCATCGCCATCTACGGCCTGATCGTCGCGGTCCTCATCCTCAACCGGATCTGACGAAAGGAGGTTTAGGTTTGGGCACGGCCATCTTCATCGGCGACGAATTGAGCGCCACCGGCTTCCGTCTCGCCGGTATCGAGACAGTCGTCCCCGCCCCCGAGGACGTTGTCCCGGTGCTGGCCGCCGCCCGCGCCCGCGCCGCGCTGATCATCATGACCGCCGAGCTTGCCGCAAGGGTACCGGCGGCGGAGCTGGAAGCGGCCATGCTGGCGGAAGCACCGGCGCTCGCCATTGTTCCCGACGTGCGCTTCCGCGTCGAAGTTCCGGATCTGGCGAGGAGGCTCAGGCGCGTCCTGGGCATCGAAACGTGAGCCCCACTGCCCTCATCCCGTCGCTGCAGGCCGACGCTCTGGCGCGCGAGATCGAGCAGCAATTAAAGGACGAAGCCAGTGCCGCCACCCAGGCGGCCGAGCGCGCCGCGCAGGCCACGGTAGCCCAGGCGCGCAAGACGGCGCGCGGCCGCCTGCACGAAGCGATCGAGGGATTGCGCCGCGAGGGTGAGCGCCGGCTGATGCAGGCAAAAGCGCAACTGGAAACGCAGACGCGCGCCGTGCACCAGCGCCAGGCCGCAACAGCGTTGCAGGAGGCCGTGCCGCTGCTGCGCGAGGCGCTCGCCGACCGCTGGCGCGGGGCCGGAGCGCGCCGCGCCTGGACCGACACCGTTGCAAGATTGTGCGTAAGGCGCTTGCGGCGCGGCGCATGGGCGGTGGAGCACCCGGCCGACTGGAGCGCCAAGGAGCAAAAGGCCTTCGCTGAATGCATCGGTGACGCAGACGGCATCGAGCTTAGCTTCAACCCGGATAAGGGCTTGAGCGCCGGGCTCAAGGTGAAGAGCGACCAAGCCATGCTCGACGCCACAATCGACGGCCTGCTGGCCGACCGGCGCACCATTGCCGGACTGCTGCTGCAGGAACTTGACGACGCCGTACCACGACGACCGCCTCACAACGATCGGGAGCACACCGATGAGTGACGCCGTCATTCGCTGGGTCGGCGGGCCGGTGATCTACGCCTGTGTCGACGGCGAATTCCGCATCGGCGAGGCGATCGAGGTCGGCGTCGGGCGCCGGCCGGGAGAAGTGATCCGGCTCAAGGGCGACGAACTGGTTGGCCAGATCTACGAGGACACCACCGGCATGCGCCCGGGCGACAGCGTGCACGGTACAGGTACCGCGCTGTCGGTGCGGCTCGGCCCCCACCTGCTCGGCCACATCTTCGACGGTCTGCTGCGCCCGCTCGACGCCAACCAGACGGAGGGTGACGGCAGGATCGATTTTCGCCCGCGCATAAAGGAGGGCGAGACGCTCGCCCCCGGCGCCGCCATCGGTGCCATCGGCAGTGGCGACGGCATCCAGCAACTTTGCCTCAGCCCGCCGAACATTGGTGGCACCGTCGAGCAGATCGCCGCAGAAGGCGACCACGCACCCGACGCAACCCTCGCCAGGATCAGGAACGATGCCGGCGAAACGCAACCGATCGGCTTCTTCCATCGCTGGCCAGTCCGTCAGGCGCGGCCGGTTGCCAAGCGTCTGCCCGCCGACGCGCCGATGATCACCGGCCAGCGCATCCTCGACACGCTCTTTCCCGTCGCACGCGGTGGCCAAGCCGCCATCCCCGGTGGCTTCGGTACCGGCAAGACCGTGCTGCAGGAGACGCTGGCGAAATGGTGCGATGCCGACGTCATCATCTATGTCGGCTGCGGCGAGCGCGGCAACGAGATGGCGGAAGTTCTGCGTGAGTTCCCCAATCTCACCGACCCGCGCACCGGCCGCGGGCTGATGGAACGCACGGTCATCATCGCCAACACCTCGAACATGCCAGTGGCCGCGCGCGAGGCGAGCATCTACACGGCGGTCACGGTCGCGGAATATTTCCGCGACCAGGGCCTGCACGTGGCGCTGATGGCGGACTCGACCAGCCGCTGGGCGGAGGCACTACGCGAGGTGTCCGGCCGGCTCGGCGAACTGCCCGGCGAAGCGGCCTATCCCGCCTATCTCGGCTCGCGACTTGCCGAATTCTACGAGCGCGCCGCGCGGGTCAAGACGCTTTCCGGCAGCGACGGGTCGCTCACCATCATCGGCGCGGTTTCGCCGCCGGCCGGCGACTTCTCCGAGCCGGTGACCAGCCACACCAAGCGTTACGTGCGCTGCTTCTGGGGGCTGGACCGCGAGCGCGCGCAGGCGCGCTTTTATCCGGCCATCCATCCACTACAGTCGTATTCGGAAGCGGCACCCCGCTTTGCCGCCTGGTGGACCGAGCGCGGCAATTCCGACTGGCGCGAGAACCGCGAGAAGCTGCTGTCGCTGCTCGAAGCGCAGGCCGATCTGGAGCGAATGGCGCGCATCGTCGGCAAGGATGCGCTGCCGCCGCATCAGCAGCTCACTTTGCTCTGCGCCGAACTGGTCAACGAGGCCTTTCTGCGCCAGTCGGCGTTCTCCGAGGTCGACCGCTACTGCTCACCGCAGCGGCAGACCGCCATGCTCAAGGTTATCCTCAGCTTCATCGATCTCGCCGAGACCGCGCTCGAGCAGGGCGTACCGCCCCAGCGCATCGGCGAGCTTGAGGTGCTGCGCCGGCTGCAGCGTATGAGCGAGGAGATCGGCGAGGACGAAATCGACAAATTCGGTGAGTTGCGCTCGGCGCTGGAGAGCGCGATGGCGGACCTGACCAGGGCGGAGAGCCATGCGGCCTGACCTCACCGTGCAAGGCACCGTCACCGCCATCGACGGCCCGCTCCTGTTCCTGCGGCGGAACGTCGAGGTAGGTCTCAACGAAGCCGTCGAAATCTTGAGTCCTGACCAGCCGTCCAAACTCGGGCGCGTCGCCGCGCTCGACCGGGACGCCATGGTGGTCGAGGTGCTGGAGGCGACCATGGGCCTCGGCCTGCGCGACCTGCGCGTGCGGTTCCTGGGCGAGCCGTTGCATTTCGCCGTCGGCCCCGGCCTGCTTGGCCGTGTGTTCAACGGAGTCGGCGAACCGGCCGATGGCGGCCCGCCGGTGCCGGCGCGCCAGCGCTTCCGCATCGACGGTATTCCGCTCAACCCGGTGCTGCGCGAACTGCCGCGCGACTTCATCGAGACCGGGGTCTCCGCCATCGACCTGATGAACAGCCTGGTGCGCGGCCAGAAGTTGCCGCTGTTCTCGGCCGGCGGCATGCCCCACGACCGCATCGCCAGTGACATCGCGCAGAATGCGCGGCTGCGCCGGGAAAGCGAAGGCGGCTTCGCCATCATTTTCGTCGGCATCGGTATTTCGCACGACACCGCCGATGCCTTCCGCCGCGCCATGCAGGATTCCGGTGCGCTCGCCCACACCGCCATGTTCCTCAACCTCGCCAGTGAATCCTCCACGCAGCGTCTGCTCACCCCGCGCTTCGCGCTCACTGCCGCCGAATATCTGGCCGCTGAAGAAGGTCGCCACGTGCTGGTCATCATGACCGACATGACTAACTACTGCGAAGCCCTGCGTGAAGTATCGGCCAGCCACGGCGAGGTGCCGAGCCGCAAGGGCTACCCCGGCTACATGTATTCCGACCTCGCTTCGATCTATGAGCGCGCCGGCTGCATCCGCGGCGCCAAGGGTACGGTGACGCAATTGCCGATCCTCACCATGCCGGCCGAGGACATCAGCCATCCCATTCCCGATCTCACCGGCTACATCACCGAAGGTCAGGTGGTGCTCGACCGCGCACTTGACCACAAGGGCGTGTTTCCACCGATCAACGTATTGCCCAGCCTGTCGCGGCTGATGGATCAGGGCATCGGCAAGGACTATTCGCATCCCGATCATCCGGGTCTGGCCAGCCAGCTTTACGCCTCCTACGCGAAGGCGGTGCGCGTGCGCGTGTTGGCCAGCGTGGTCGGCCGCGACGGGCTGACGCCGCTCGATCTCAAGTATCTGGATTTCGCCGACCATTTCGAATCACGGCTGATCGGCCAGGCCGCCCGTCGCACGCTGGAAGAAAGCCTGCAGGCGGGCTGGGCCGTGCTCAGCCTGCTGCCGAAAAGCGAATTGACCCGATTGTCGGACGAACAGATCGCGCAATATATCGCGCCGGCCGCGGAAGAGGAGAAACAGGCGGAGGCGGAGAAAGGCGGCGTCAATGCGTGAAGTGACGCCGACGCGCAGCGCGGCGCTCGAACTTGCCGACGAGCGCAAGCTCATGCACCAAGGCTATGAGTTTCTCGACGAGAAACGCACGTTGCTGGCGACGGAAGTGTTGAAACAGCTGCGCGTCTATCAGGAGCGCTCCGACGCGCTCACTGTCACCATGCAAGCCGCCGCCGCGACGCTGGCCGCCGCGGTCGAGCGGCACGGGCTCGATGCCTTGCAGGCTTATCCGGTGCCGGGCACGCCCGGGCTGCTCGAAAACAAGCGCTCGTTGTTCCTCGGCCTGCCCATGCTGGCGGCCCCCGAAGCCGAGATCGGCGGGACCGCGGCGCCGGCGGCGGTCGACCTCTCGCCGGAGGCCGAGGCCTGCCGCGCTGTCTTCCAGCAGATGCTGGCCATGGCCGCCGACACGGCCGCACGCGCCGGCAATCTCAACCGCCTCGCCCGCGAATACCGGCGCACCGAGCGCCGCGCTCAGGCGCTGGAAAAGGTGCTGCTGCCGGAAGTGGAAGACGCCATCAAGCGCGTCGACGAGCAGCTCGACACCATGGAGCGGGAAGAAACCATCCGCACCCGCTGGTCACACAAGGGCCCGATGGCCGAGTAGGAACTGCGGGCTTTCCTTCGGCTTGTATTCCGTCTGGTCACACTGGTCCCGGTCATCCGCGTCTCCATTCGACGGCGCCGGCCAAAGCGTGCATGCCCGCGACAAGCGCGGGCATGACGGCGTAGAATGTCGTCCCCACGAAGCCGTCTCCAGAGGCCGCTCCATGTCCGACATCGTTTCGCGCAATCCAGCCAGGCAGAAACTTGCCGCCGGCGAGCTGGTATTGTGCATGGGCCTGCGCCAGGCGCGCACCGCCGACATCGCGATGATCGCCGCTTCCTGCGGCTTTGACTCGATTTACGTGGACATGGAGCACTCGCCGGTGTCGCTGGAAACGGCTTCGACCATCTGTATCGGCGCGCTCGGCGCCGGCATCACGCCGCTGGTGCGCGTGCCCGGCCATGACCTCGACATGGCCGCGCGCGTACTCGACGGCGGCGCGCTCGGCGTCATCTTCCCGCAGGTCGAGACGGCCGCGCAGGCGCGCGCCATGGTCGAGGCCTGCCGCTATCCGCCGCTGGGACATCGTTCGGTCATGGGCTCGGGTCCGACACTCGGCTACCGGCCGATCCCGCTCGGCGAGGTCAATGACACGCTCAACGCCAACACCCTGCTGATCGCCATGCTGGAAAGCGCCGATGGTATCGCCAATGCCGACGCCATTGCGGCCGTCAACGGCGTCGATTGTCTGCTGATTGGCTCGAATGATCTGTCCACCGCGCTTGGCGTTCCCGGTGAATTGCGCCATGCGAAATTGCGCGACGCGTTCGAACGCGCGGCGGCGGCCTGCGCGGCGCACGGCAAGGTTCTCGGCGTCGGCGGCGTGCGCGACGATCTCGAATTGCAGACCACGCTTGTTAGGATGGGCGGCAAATTCATTGTCGCCGGCAGCGACGTGACCTACCTCACGTCGGCGGCACGCAACGACGCCAATGCCCTGCGGGCGCTCGTCGCGGCCAAGCCCTGATAGTAGGGCGAGACTTGCGTATCATCATGTGAGCCGGGACGACGGCACTGTACAGCGGATCACCCATTTCAGCGTCAGCCCCTGCACGATGATCGTGAAGAGTACAACCGCGTAGGTCGCGGTCAGGATGATTGGACGCTCGTCGGTGTAAGGCAGCGACAGCGCCAGCGCGATGGAAATGCCGCCGCGCACCCCGCCCCAGACCATAACCGGCATTGTCCCCTTGATGAAGCGCATGAAGCGCGTCAGCACGGCGATCGGCACCGCAATAGCGATCGTCCGGGCAACGATCACCAACGGAATGACTGCGATGGCGAGCCAGCCGTAATTCAGGTTCACGCCGACTACCAGCAGTTCGAGGCCGATCAGCAGGAACAGGATGGAGTTGAGCAGCTCGTCCACCATGGTCCAGAAGCTGAACAGGTACTTCTGCGTCGTTTCGCTCATGGCATGGGTCGGACCGCGCTCGCCGATCAGCAGGCCGGCAACGACCACGGCAATCGGCCCGCTGATATGCAGCCGTTCGGCGGCTGCATAAGTGGCGGTGACCAGGGCGAGCGATATGAAGATCTCCACCACATATTCGTCGATGGAACGCATCGCCCGGAAAGCGACGTAACCGGCGGCCAGCCCGAGCAGGGCCCCGCCAAAGGCCTCGAGGACGAACAGCCCGGCGGCGCCGGCAACCGACACGTCATTGTTGCCCGACGCCGCCACCGCCACCAGGATGGTGAACAGCACGACGCCCACGCCGTCATTGAGCAGCGATTCGCCGGACATTTCGGTTTCCAGGAGTTCCGGCACGCGCACCGCCTTGAGCATGCTTAGCACCGCCACCGGGTCAGTCGGGCTGATCAGAGCGCCGAACACCAGCGCCCAAACGAGCGGCAGCTGGATCCCGAACAGCGGGGCCATGCCCCAGAGGGCGAGCCCGATGACAAAGGTCGAAATCACCACGCCGACGGTGGCCATCATCATGACCGGCGCGAGCCGCCGGCGCAGTTTCTGCCAGTCGACATGCAAGGCGCCGGCGAACAGCAGGAAGCCCAGCATGCCGTGCATCACGGCTTCGTAGAAATCGATCTGCCGCAGCACGTCGCCCAGGTCAGCGATCACCTGAATGCCGGGAACGAGGACGTCCACCAGCAGCACGATGAGCGAGGCGGCGATGCCCATCAACAACAGGCCGATATTGGCTGGCAGCTTGAAGAATAATTCGTTGAACCAGCCGAAGGCTGCAGTCAGCAGCACCAGAAAGGCGAACAGATCGAACAAGGAGACCATCGGAATGCGCTGTCGGCGACGTGAGCGGGAGCGGGCAAAGCAAGCCCCGGTTTCCGTATAACCTATTTGGGACGCGCTGCCCGCACCATTGGTCGCACCAATTGCCGCATCGAGGGCTGCCGCCAGCGGAACCAATCCGGCAATGATGGATTGAGGATGAATCGGGCCTTTGACCCCTCCCCCCTGGGGCCCGATTGCAACATGCCCCGGGCTCAGGTCCCGGGGCTTTTCATTGCCGGGCCCGCGGCCGGCAATCTGCCAGGGAACAAGCCCAGCGCAATCAGTCACGCTGGCCTCTTGCATCGCCGCGATGAATGCGGGCCTCGCCGTGACAAGTTGCTTCGACCACATAGCCGTGTCGCGCCGCAATGATTTGCGCTAAAACGGCGACGCCGCCCGGCGCTAAAATAACGGCTGCGAGATTGCCGCAACGACCAGGAGCATTACGATGCAGCACATCGACGCGCTGTGGGCCGACTTCACCCGCCCGATCGTCACGGCGGAGGACTACATCGCCTCGCTGCGCGGACGCCGCATGAACGTGTTCTTCATGGGCGAGCGCGTGGTCGAACCGGTCGACCATCCGGTCATCTTCCCCTCCATCAACGCCATGGCAGAGACCTATCGCCTCGCCAGCGAGCGGCCCGAACTCGGCGGCGTAAAGAGCGACATCGCGGACGCGCAAACCAACCGCTTCCTGCACGTGCCGACCGGTCCGGAGGACCTGGTGACCAAGCACGAGATGCAGCGCGAGCTCGGCCGCCGCACCGGCACCTGTTTCCAGCGCTGCGTCGGGCTCGACGCCATCGGCTCCTGCCATTCGGTCACTTTCGACATCGACGCCGAACGCGGCTCCGACTACTACAGGCGCTTCATCGGGTTTCTGAAGCGCGCGCAGACCGCCAACATCGTCATCGGCGGCGCCATGACCGATCCCAAGGGCGACCGCTCGAAGTCGCCGCACCAGCAAGCCGATCCCGACCTGTTCCTGCATGTCAGCAAACGCGATGACAAAGGCATCTACGTATCCGGCGCCAAGATGCATCAGACCGGCGCGGTCAACTCGCACTGGCTGATCTTCATGCCCACCATGCGCATGACCGACGCCGACAAGGACTGGGCGGTGGTCGGCGCCGTGCGCGTCGACGCACCGGGGCTCACCTATATCGTCGGGCGGCAAACCAACGACACCCGCATCGTGGACGGCGGCTCAATGGATGCGGGCAACGCACAGTTCGCCGGCCAGGAATCACTGATCGTCTTCGAGGACGTGTTCGTGCCCTACGAACACGTGTTCATGGACGGTGAATGGCAATACGCGGCAACCCTGGTCGAGCGCTTCACCACCTATCACCGGTCGTCCTATGTCTGCAAAACCGGCCTCGGCGACGTGCTGATCGGCGCCGCCGCGGAAGCGGCCTCGCACAACGGCGTCGAAAGCGTCTCGCACATCAAGGACAAGCTGGTGGAGATGACGCATCTCAACGAGACGATCTATTCGAGCTGCATGGCGGCGGCCTACCGCGCGAGGCCGATGGCATCCGGCGCCTGGCTCAACGACGAGATGCTGTCGAATGTCGCCAAGCACAATGTCACGCGTTTTCCGTTCGAAATTTCGCGACTGGCGCAGGACATCGCCGGCGGGCTGGTGGTGACCATGCCGTCGGAGAAGGATTTGCAGAACAACGAGGTCGGGCCGCTGATCCGCAAGTTCCTGCAGGGCAAAAGCGGCGTCGATACCGTCGACCGCATGCGCATCCTGCGGCTGATCGAGAACATGACCATTGGCCGCAACGCCGTCGGTTATCTGACCGAGAGCCTGCACGGTGCCGGGTCACCGCAGGCCCAGCGCATCCAGATCGCGCGCGGCATGAAGATCGACGACAAGAAACAGCGCGCGCGCCACCTCGCCGGTATTGCCGAGACACGGCCAAAGAACGCATAGACGGCATGCCGCGCGTGGCTTGAACCGGACCGGCCAACCACGATAATGCCGCCTGCGATCCGGGGCGCGGGGATCGCGTGCTGCGCTTTTCGCAGCAAGAAAAGAAGCGCGGGGAGGGTTCGTTTGCAGCCAGTACGCGTGGCGCTGTTTGCCCCCGGCGGCAAGGAGCGCGTGATGACCAAGGCGATGGACAGCGGCGCCGATGCGGTCATCTTCGATCTGGAAGATTCCGTGCCGATTGCCGGCAAGGCCGAAGCGCGCGGGCTGGTGGCCGCGGCAATCGACTCTGCTGCCGGTCGGACCGGCAGCCCGGCCGTCTATGTGCGGGTCAACAGCGCGGCCACCGAGTTTCTCGCGGGCGACCTGGAAGCCGTGGTGCGTCCCGGCCTTGATGCGATCATCCTGCCCAAGGCGGAGACGACGGAAGACGTCCAGCGGACCGCCGCCGCTATCGAGCGGCACGAGACCGATCGCAGCATGACCTCTCCGGTCGCGGTCATCCTCATGATCGAAAGCGCCCTCGGCGTGCACAGTTGCTTCGACCTGATCAAGGCTTCGCCACGGGTCGCCGCCACCTGCTTTGGCAGCGCGCGCGACGGCGATTTGCAGACCGATCTCGGCTGCGCCTGGTCGATCGAAGGAACCGAACTGCTCTATGCCCGCTCCAGGGTGCTGCTCGACACCCGCGCGGCCGGCAGCCACCTGCTCCCGCTCGACGGCGTGTTCAGCGATCTCAACGACGAGGATGGGTTGATCGCGGATTCGCGGCTGTCGGCGCGGCTTGGTTATATCGGCCGCACCGTAATCCATCCCAGGCAGATCGCGCCGGTTCGTCAGGCCTACGCCGTTCCCGAGGCAGACGCCGCCTATTACCGGAAGGTGGTCAGCGAATTCGAGGCGGTGGAAAAAACCGGCACTGCCGCCATCACCGTCGACGGCAAGCTGGTCGATTACGCCATGTATCAGCGCGCCAGACGCGTGCTCGATCTGGCCCGGCTCGACGCCAAAAACTGAAAAAGGGGTGACTGTCATGGATTTCTCCTTCACCCCCGACCAGGAAGAACTGCGCCGCCATGTCAGTGAGCTGCTCGACAAGGTGTGCCCGCCGGACTACGCAAAAGCCTGCGACGACAACGGCCATCCGCCGCGCGAAGCCTTCCGGGCGCTGGCCGAGCATGGCTGGTTCGGCCTGATCCTGCCGCAGGAATTCGGCGGCAGTGGCGGCAGCCCGATCGACCTCGCCATCGTGCTGGAGGAGATCGGCCGCCACTATGAAGAGCTGGCGATGTGGTACTTCCGCACACTTTGCTACGGCGGCTACGCCATCATGCGCGACGGCTCGCAGGAACAGAAGCAGACGCTGCTGCCTAAGATCCTGCGCGGCGAAATTTCCTTCTGTTTCGGGTTGAGCGAGCCGGAATCCGGATCCGACGCCGCCGCCCTGAAGACCCGCGCCACTCGCGACGGAGACACATACGTCATCAACGGGCAGAAGGTATTCACCTCCGGCATGGACATCAGCGACTATTGCCTGCTGGTTGCCCGCACCTCGACCGGTGAAAAGAAGCAGCAAGGCATCACAACCTTTCTTGTCGACACCAAAACACCCGGCATCGAGGTGCAGAGAATTGAGACTCTCGGACATCGCGCCATCGGCACCACGCAGGTCTTCTACAGCGACGTCGGGCTGCCCGCCTCCGCCGTACTCGGCGAGGTCGACCGCGGCTGGGAGGCCGTCGATGCCTATCTCTGGTACGAGCGTCTGTGCCTGTCGGCCGCGCGCACCGGTGCTGCGCTCGCCGCCTTCGACTACGCCCTCGCCTATGCCAAGGAGCGCAAGCAGTTCGGCCAGCCGATCGGCCGCTTCCAGGCGATCTCGCACAAGCTCGCCGACATGAAGGTGATGCTCGATGTCTCCCGCACGCTGGTCTACCGCTTCGCCTGGCTGATGGCGCAAGGCCAGGCGACGCGCAGCGACGCGGCCGTGCTCAAGCTCTACAGCAGCGAGACGTACAAGGCGGTGTCCGACCTCGGCCTGCAGATTCTCGGCGGTTACGGCTATTGCATGGAATACCCGATGCAGCGCTTCTTCCGTGACTCGCGGCTCGCCGTGATCGGCGGCGGCACCTCGGAAATCCAGCGCAACATCATCGCTCGCGGGCTCGGGCTGTAGCGCGCCATGTCTTACCCGCTCGACGGCGTCAGGATTTTGGAGCTGGGCCAGATCATTGCCGGCACCTATGGCAGCCAGCTTCTGTCCGACCTCGGCGCCGAGGTAATCAAGATCGAGGCGCCGGAAGGCGACCTCGGCCGTATTCCCTCCGTCGGTCCCTACAAGGGGCTCAGTGCGCTGTTCCTCACCTTCAATCGCAACAAGAAGAGCATCGTCATCGACCTGAAGAACGAGGACGGGCGCGCGGTCTTCTACGAGCTGGTGAAAAAATCCGATGTGGTGATCGATAATTTCCGACCCGGCGTGCTGGAGCGGCTGAAGGTCGACTACGCGACACTGAGCCGGCTCAATCCGCGCCTCATCCAGTGTTCGGTGACCGGATTCGGCACGGAGGGCGAGTACAAGGACTACCCCGCCCTCGACCTCGTCATCCAGGCCATCAGCGGCCACATGGCGATCACCGGCGAGCCCGGCCGGCCGCCGGCCCGCGTCGGCATTCCGCTCGCCGACCTGAGCGGCGGTTTCTTTTCCAGCCAGGGCATCCTCGCCGCGCTCTACGGCCGCGAGCGCACCGGCAAGGGCCGCAAGATCGAACTGTCGATGTTCGATGCCATGCTCAATCTGCTGAGCTACATCGGCACCATCTGGCTCACCAAGGGCGAGTTGCCGAAGCCGCAAGGCTCGGCGCACGAATACTCGGTGCCCTGGCAGGCCTTCGGCACCAGCGACGGCCATGTCGTCATCGCCACCCGCCAGGAAGTGTTCTGGCAAAAGCTGTGCGGCGCACTGGAAGCACCCGCGCTTGCCACCGATCCGCGCTTTGCCACCAATCCCGACCGCATCACCAACCGCGCCGCGCTGGTGCCGGAGCTGGAGCGGATCTTCCGCACCCGCACCACCGCCGAGTGGCTTGACCGCCTGCGCGCCGCACAAGTGCCCGTCGCCCCGGTCAACAACCTCGACGAGGCCTTCGCCGAGCCGCCAGTGGCCGAACGCGAGATGATCGTCGAATACGAGCATCCGGACGTCGGCACGGTGCGGTTGCCGGGCAACCCCATCAAGATGTCGGGCATGGGCAAGACCATCAGCAATCCGGCGCCGCGCATCGGCGAGCACACCGATGCGCTGCTCGGCGCATTGCTCGAGCTGTCGGACGGGCAGATCGCCGCCTTGCGCGCCAAGGGCGCCGTCAAATAGGAAGGAACGACCGCATGCGTGGCCTGTACTGGGAACAATGGGAGATCGGCGCGGAATTCGAAAGCCCCGCACGCACCATCACCGAAGCCGACATCGTCGCCTTCGCCGGCATCTCCGGCGACTACAATCCGCTGCACATCAACGAGGAATATTGCAAGCAGACGCCCTTCGGCACCCGCATCGCGCACGGGCCGCTGGTCTATGCCATCGCCGCCGGCCTGCTGTTCCAGCTGCATCTCTACGACGACACGCTGATCGCCTTCCTCGGCTTCGACAGCCTCAAATTCACCAGGCCGGTGAAGCCAGGCGACACCATCCATGCCCGCATCAAGGTGCTGGAACGACGCGAAACCTCCAACCCGGAGCGCGGCGTCATGAAGCGCCAGCTGCAGGTGATCAACCAGCGCCGCGAGGTGGTGCAGGAGGGCGTGCAGGCCTTCCTGCTCAAGCGCCAGCCGGCCTGAATCTAGCCCCGCGGAATCACCGCGGTCGCCTCGATCTCGACCTTGGCACCCTCTTCCAGCAGGCCGGCGACCACGACCAACGTCATTGCCGGAAAGTGCCGGCCAATCACCCGGCGGTAGACGTCGCCAATCTCCTTGCGGCGGGCGACG
>Ga0210062_1000128_pt1 | contig 21848 bp, 16 predicted proteins | sample Muzzi_CordA_D2_FD_185528 | JGI IMG/M metagenome (GOLD analysis project Ga0210062, IMG submission 185528) | Wetland microbial communities from San Francisco Bay, California, USA, that impact long-term carbon sequestration - Muzzi_CordA_D2 (SPAdes) | ecosystem: Environmental > Aquatic > Marine >...
TTCCCACTTCCGCATTCCACATTCCGACTTCTTTACGGGGTACCTGGAAATGGCCGAAGAACAAAACCAAGAATTCTGGCGCTGGACCGAATCCAACTGGAAAAATCCTGACGTCGACTGGAAGGCTGCACAATTCATCACCGTCGGAATCGACGTGGGATCTGTCAGTTCTCAAGCGGTCATTATGGCAGACGGTCAGGTGTTTGCCTATGGCAATATGCGCACCGGATTCGACAGCCCGGCCAGCGCCCGCAAAGCCCTGAAATATGCCCTGGAGACCTCTGATATGCCGGAAGAACGCATGGATTACTGTATCGGTACCGGCTATGGCCGCATCAATGTTCCCTTTGCGGATCGTTCCCTGACGGAGATCGCTTGCCATGCCCGCGGCGCCAGCTTCATGTACGGCAACCAGGTGCGCACGGTTCTGGATGTTGGCGGGCAGGATATTAAAGCCATTCAGTGTGATGAAAAGGGCAAGGTCAACAACTTTGTGATGAACGATAAATGCGCGGCCGGCACCGGGCGTGGTATGGAAGTCTTCGCAGATTTGCTGGGCGTGTCGATTAATGAAGTCGGTGAAAGGTCATTTCAATACCCGGGCGATGAACCGCAGGCCGTTTCCAGCACCTGTGTCGTCTACGCCAAATCTGAAGCCGCCGGCCTGTTGCGAAAAGGTTGGAGCAAGGAAGAAGTGCTGGCCGCCTATTGCAAATCCATGGCTGAAAGTATTTATGCACTGGTTGAAAAAGTCGGTATCAAGCCTGAATTTGCCGTCACCGGCGGCATGGCCAAAAACCGCGGGGTGATGGATCGCCTGATGCAGATGATCGGCCTAGAGCGCATGAAAACCGAATGGGATGCCCAGATCGCCGGGGCTGTCGGGGCGGCTTTGTTTGCCGATGCAGTTTGTCAGAAGGGCAAAGGCAGAAAAAAGTAAATGGTTATTTGTTATTTGTTGTTAGATTGAAGTGGAAATTACCATTTACCTGTTAACATATAACGAATAGCCAATAACTAAAACCTGAAAGGTTTTCACTTTCATGGATACAGTTGAATTGACCATTGACGGGCAGCTGGTGCGGGTGCCGGTTGGAACGACTATTTTGGAGGCGGCCGGCAGCCTCCAAATTTATATTCCAACCCTGTGCCATCATCCGGACTTGCCGCCTGCCAAGGGATCTCAAGCCGCCAGGATGGTCTTTCAGGGAAATTGGGAACTCGAAAATGCCATGCCCGGAGCGTTGGGTGCGGGCTGCGGACTTTGTGCGGTGGAAGTCCAGGGAGATGATGAACTTGTCGAAGCCTGTGCCACCCAGGTCAAAGCGGCCATGCAGGTAATTACCGACAATGAGCGCATTCAAACAGCCCGGCGGGGGAAACTGGCATCCATCATGGCCCGTCATCGGCACGCCTGCTTGACGTGTGCCCAGCAACAGGGGTGCTCGCAAAGCCAGTGCTCGTCCAATGTGCCCGAAAACGAGCGCTGCTGTGCTCTGTTCGGGCACTGCGAACTGCAAAACGTCGCCAACTATGTCGGGCTATTGGATTCAATACCGCGCTGGATGCCAACGGATCTGATGGTGATCGATGATCATCCCCTGTTTAAAATCGACTATAATCTTTGTATCGGTTGTACGCGGTGCCTGCGCGCCTGTCGCGATCTGAGAGAAATTCAGGCCATTGGTTTTGTCTATGATGAAATGGGTCAGGTGCAGATTGGAACCCTATCCAATACCTGGGCGGCTTCCGGCTGCAAATTTTGCACCGCGTGTGTGGCGGTCTGTCCCACCGGTGCGCTGGTGGATAAAGCGGTTGAGCCGGCGACCCGTGAAGAGAACATCGTACCGTGCAAAGCCGCCTGTCCGGCCCAGATTGACGTCCCCGGCTATCTGCGCCGGGTCGCCCGGGGAAGCGCTGATGAGGCCAATGCCATCATTCGAGAAAAAGTTCCTTTTCCGGCAGTGCTGGGTCGGATTTGCACTCATCCCTGCGAGCAGGCCTGCCGTCGTGGTGAAGTCAACGAGCCCATCGCCATTTGCGCTTTAAAAAGATATGCAGCTGACCGACAGACCGGATTATGGAAAAACGAAAGCAAGGTGGAAAACGACACCGGCAAAAATGTGGCGGTGATTGGCGCCGGCCCCGCCGGGTTGACGGCTTCCTTTTACCTGAAAAAGCAGGGTCACGCCGTGTCGCTGTTTGAATCCAGCAGACAGGCCGGCGGTATGCTGCGTTATGGTATTCCGGAGTATCGACTGCCCCGGGCTGTGCTCGACAGTGAGATTAAAGATATTCTGGATCTGGGTATTGATTTTCGTCCCAACCAATCGTTGGGACAGGATTTTTCCCTGGACCAACTGAAAAACGATGGTTTTGATGCCGTGTTTTTAAGCTTGGGCGCCCGGCAAAGTCGTCAAATTCCACCTGAAAGCCGGCACACGCCCGAAACATTGTGGGGGGTGGAATTTTTGCGACGGATCGCCGAGGGCGAAGATGTTAAATTGAAAGACAGCGTGGTCGTGGTCGGCGGGGGCAACGTTGCCGTGGATGCGGCCCGTACGGCCCTGCGCTGCGGGGTGACGGATGTCAAAATGGCCTGCCTGGAATGCCGCGATGATATGCCGGCCGATCCCCGGGAAATTAAAGGCGCCGAGGCGGAAGGTGTTCAGATTCTGCCATCCCGGGGGCCCGGGAAGATTATCAATGAAGGTGGAAAAGTGACCGGCCTGGATCTGGTGGAGTGCACCGGTGTCTTTGATGACCGGGGCAACTTTTGTCCCGCGTTCAGCGAAAAAAAAGAATGTATTCCGGTGGATCAGGTCATCATGGCTGTGGGCCAGGCAGCCGATCTGTCCTTTTTGGATGACAACCCTCCCATCATGACGGACAGAGGTCTGATCGTCGTTAATGGAAACACGCTTGAAACCGGTATGGCAGGCGTTTATGCCGGCGGGGATATTACCAAAGGGCCTGCAGCAGTCATTGACGCCATCGCCGCCGGACGCCGTGCCGCAGAATCCATTGACAGGGCCCTTGGCGGATCCGGAAATATTGATGAAGTGCTGTTGGCACAGGGAAATCCGGATCCGCACCTGGGCCGCGATGAGGGCTTTGCTGCCTGGCCCCGGGAATCGATGCCGGAGCTTGACGTTGCGTTACGGGTCAAGGGTTTTCAGGAAATTGCAATCGGCTACAGCGATGCCCAGGCCGTGAAAGAAGCCAAACGCTGTCTGCAATGCGATCTGCGGCTGCAAATCGGCTGCAATCCGGTTCCGCCGCAAGCCTGGCAGCCCCTGGATAAAGTTTACATTAATGCGGTGCCGGAATCCGAAGGCGTCTTTCAACTGCTGGATGCCGATCACCATGTGCTGGCCATCAAGGGCACGGTCAACCTGCGCCGGGACCTTATGCTGGCACGGGATGAAAATGAAAATGCCGCGCTGTTTGAATTCGAAGAGGACAAGATGTTTTCCCGCCGTGAAAGCGAACTGATCCAGAAATATTTGCAGGCACACGGTAAGATGCCCGGTGGCGGTGTGGATGGTTTGGATGACCTTTTTTAGAGTCGGTTGGACGGTTCAGCGTTCTGCGTTCCGGGTTTAAAATAACATTTATAATGGATCTTGAACAATACGGTTAAGTGAGTCCATCAATTACAACCCTGAACCTTGAACCTGGAACCGATCAGTTTTGATCTAAATTAATTGACACTTAGGCACAAAGATCTTATTGTTGCGGGGTAAAAACAGCAAGTGAGGTTAAACATAGATTTATATTTTAAACCAATCTAAGGAGGAAAAGTAATGGTGGATCTGTCAACGCAATATCTTGGAATGAAGCTGAAGAATCCTGTTATCGCAGGCAGCTCGGGATTAACCAATTCAGTCAAAAGCATTCAAGATCTTGAGGCGAGCGGAGCGGGTGCGGTGGTGTTAAAGTCTATTTTCGAGGAGGAGATCGCGTTAGAATATGATGATATTTTAAATGAAGCCGCTGCCGAAGGCGTCAACCTCGATCAGTTCGATTATTATGACTTTCATATTAAAGGGGAAAAACTGGACAAATACACCACGCTGATCGAAGAAAGTAAAAAAAGTGTTTCCATCCCTGTTATTGCCAGCATTAACTGTGTCTATTCGCACGAATGGACTTCATTTGCAAAGCAGCTGCAAACCGCCGGGGCCGATGCACTGGAGCTGAATATGTTTTTTCTGCCTTCAGAGTTTGACCGTACCACTGAGGAAAAAGAAAGAGCCTATTTTCAGATTATCGAAAAGGTACAAAAAGAAGTCACCATTCCCATCGCCCTCAAAATCAGCTACTATTTTTCCAACCTGGGGCCCATGATCCAGAAGTTGTCGGAAACCGGCATTGCAGGGCTGGTGCTTTTTAATCGCTTCTACAGCCCGGATTTCGATATCGATAAAATGGAGGTGGTATCATCCAACGTCTTCAGCGCCCCCTCTGATCTGCCGATCTCTCTGCGCTGGATTGCCATCATGGCCGAGCGGGTCAGTTGCGATCTGGCAGCATCAACCGGTGTCCATGATGGTTCGGCGCTCATCAAACAGATTCTGGCCGGCGCCAATGCCGTGCAGGTGGCCTCCACCATTTACAAAAACGGTAAAGAGCAAATAACTGAAATGCTCAAAACCCTTGAAGCGTGGATGGATCAGAAAGGTTTCAACAGTCTTGCCGACTTCAGGGGCAAGATGAGCCAGGCCAAGAGCAGCAACCCCGCGGCTTACGAAAGGGTGCAGTTTATGAAGTATTTCGGGGGCAAGAAAAAATAGACGGTTCAGAGGTTCAAAGGTTCAGAGGTTACTGGAATGACGAATGACGAATGACGATTGGCGAATTAAGGAATTCTGTCTATATTTAAAAATGAATGAGCGGGCTTATTTCGTCAAAAAGGCTAAGAAGATCGAGAGCGAAACCGCACGTCGACATTCGATATTCTACCGACTTTAGATTACGTCTTCAGCGTGGTTCGCTTTTCTTCTAACCTTTGAAGGTTGAACCCTGAACCCGGAACCTTTCTCAAACAAGCTTTCTTAAATTAATAAAATTGCTGCGGTCAAAACCCAGGGTTTTAAAAAAAGAAAGCATATCGGTGGAATCCCAGCGCACCGACGTATAGACGTTTTCAATCCCCTGGGACTTATAATATTTAAATGTTTCTTCTGCCAAACCGGCACCGATTCCCTGGCCCATACAACTCGGATCAACGCCCAGGGTGGCGATCCAGGCGCTTTTGGCCATACCGAATCCGGCGGTGATAATGTAGCTGATCATAAAGCCGACCACTTTTCCATCGCTTTCGGCCACAAAACATGCTTCATCATCGCTGCGGGCATGATCTTCAACGACCCGTTTAAAATCCGGATCAACATCATTCATGGTGATGTCCGCATAAATTCGACTGATCTGATCGACATCCTCTTTCATTAATCTTCTTATTTGGATATTTTCCACAGGTGAATTCCTTTTTGATATTTTAATGAGAGGCTTGCTAATGCTTAAATTCTTTGGGTTTCAGGTCGCCATGCCGGGTTAATCCGTGCGGATGATCTTCACCTTATGCCCGACCCAATTGGGGGGCAGGTAAACCCTGCCGCTGTTGCCGCTTGATTTTACCCGCTTTTCGATCATTTCTTCACCATATATTTCGAATTTGACTTTGTTGCTGGAAACATCGGCGGCGAGTTCTTTTTCATTAGCGAAATTCTGATTGTCGTTTGGGTTTTGATTATCTGGCACCTTGGTTTGCCTCTTTCTGCTCATTAATTTAATCCGCCTGCGGCGGACAAGAGTTTAATTCCCCGTTGCTTGTCCTAGCGAAGCGGCGATCCCGCCATTCGGGGCAGCGGGGTAGTTCGTTGGGTTTGCTTCTTATTCAGGCCGTTGCAGAGGGGAATCATTCCCGCCGCTGCACCCAAAGTTCGCGAATAAGGTTGATTCTTGCGGCAGGATGCTGTAAACGAATACTTCTGAAAGCTACAATACAGCTACATTGTATCAGAGTCAAGGAAAAAAGAAGTTACCTGGTTTTAAAGGTTCACGGTTCAAGGGTTCAGCGGTTCCCGGTTCAACGGTGCAGGGTTCGGAGGATTGGATGCGTATGGTGCGAGGCCCACGCCCCAAGGTTATCTACTTTCTGAAATATAGGATGAAACTTCATCATGTTTAAGCCCATTCTTAGCAGGCTGCGGTTGTGGCCTGGTGGGAATGGCTTCGATCCGGCTGAGCTCGTCGCAGGCCAGCCACAATAATGGGGTTGACCAAAGTGGGTTCATCGCGGTTGGAAACCGCTCCCACATAAATAATACTAAGGAGAGCTGATGCTTACAGTCGGCATAGATGTTGGTTCGATCACGGCCAAGGCGGCGGTGGTCAGAGATGGCGAGGTGATAGCGGACCAATTGATTTTGACCGGTTATAATGCGCGTGATGCCGGAGAGAAGGTATTTGAGGCAATTATCAATGCCTCGGGCATCGATCGATCGTCTGTTGAAAAGATTATTTCAACCGGTTACGGCCGCAACAGCGTCACCTTTGCCGACCGGGCGGTCACTGAAATAACCTGCCATGCCATGGGCGCCCACCATCTGAATCCGGCGGTCCGATCGGTGATCGATATCGGCGGCCAGGACAGCAAGGCCATTGCCGTGGATGAATCCGGCAGCGTTAAAGATTTCGCCATGAACGACAAGTGCGCGGCCGGAACCGGCCGGTTCCTGGAAGTCATGGCCAGGGCGCTTGAAGTTGATTTAGAAAATTTCGGTCAATTTTCAATTGAAGCCGATCAGCCCGCTAAAATCAGCAGCCTCTGCACCGTATTTGCGGAATCGGAAGTCATATCGCTGATATCACGGGGTGAAAAACGGGAAAACATCATTGCCGGAATCCACGAATCGATTGCCGCCCGGGTTGTGGCCATGGCCGGCCGAACCGGTCTTAAGGCCCCGATCATGATGACCGGCGGTGTGGCCAAAAACGTCGGTGTCGTTAAGGCGCTCGAGAAAAAAATTGGCCTGCCAATCGAAGTGTCACCGCAAAGCCAGGTGACGGGTGCGATCGGCGCGGCACTGCTGGCGCAGCGAGCATAGTGTAGAGAGCATAGCGCAAAGGGCAGCGAGCATAGCGCAAAGGGCAGAGGGCAGAGGGAATAGTACGTCAAACTTAGCACACAGAGCAACGCGCGTGGGAAATAGATAGCATGTCATTTGGGCCGAATTTTTCTAAAATAAGCTCGGAAAACCCGATAATGACCGACATAAGGTTGTTGAAGTCGCGGGCAACCCCGCCGGCAAGTTGGCCGGCGGCCTGTCATTTTCGCGGCTCCTGCCCCGGTGCGTGCGCATGTGATGCCCGCCCGAGTATCCGACGTGCCATGGATTGAAGCAGTTGCGGCGACAAATAGATCGGGAACTGGGACAGCGCGAAATACAGCCAGGCGAGATCGGGCAGGGCGCCACCGGTTGCTGCCAGCATCAACCCCATATTGCGCTGCGATACCATAAAGCCGATCGCAAGGGCGCGCTCTCGGCCGGCGGGCAGGAACACGAGAACGGTCAGAAATAGCACCGCGAAAAACACCGCGAAGGCCAGGGCCGCGAGGGCCATCGTCGTCATTGGGTCAGCGAGGATGCGCCTACCGACACTTTCCATAACGGCGGCCACGAACACGAATAGGACAACGACATTGAGGCCGTTAATATGGATTGATTTAATAATCTATAGGAATTAGGGCCTCTTGATATTCTGACAGGCGATCAGGTAACGATAGCCATATTCAATTACCGGCTCCCTGCGCTGATTTGTGACACTACACCTGATTGAAGCAAACCCGCGGTCCGGTTTACTCCGAGATCTTTGCAACTCCGCCCACCAGGCACTTATTGAGAGAACGTCGTCAGGCCGAACCGGATTGAACATTTTGGCCGCATGCATCCCGACACCGCTTAAGATTGCGACATTACCCTGTGCCTCAACAACCACCCGGGTGCAGGCTGAGAGCGTATGAAGGGAAGATGCAACCAGTCCGCCAAAAAGAGATTCACGCGCCGCGTTTTCATCAATATGGAACAGTTGAGGATCAAATTTTTTTCCAAAATCAATGATCGCCTCGCGCGTCATTACGACCGGTTGACAATGAAGATGCTCTCCGTCCTTTAAATCCTCGAAATATCTCTTTCGCAATTTGTGATTTTCCTCGATTCAAATGCTTGCATTTCTCTGTTCGAGAAGCACTCTCAATACGGATCTATGGCAGCGCGCTTCATCTTTGCAATAGCACCCAATTGCAAAATTAGTCTGATGAGACAGCGCCGCGAGTAAGTCCAAATCTCTCCTCGCCCCGGGTAATTTCATTTCGGCTATGAACTTACGTTTGAACACTTTCCAGGATTTTTCGTCGGTCAGTTGTGAGGCTTCCTTTAAAAGAGATTCGCTTGGCGAAAGGTTTGGAAACCATATGTCATAGATGTTTTTCGACGCGTAGTCTTCCTTCCTTACGCCGCGTGGAGGTCGCCTGACCGTGCCGATTCGCAATCCCTCATGACTCTCTCTCGGGCTGCCTAATCTTACGATTCGTATCGTCATTTTGTCTCCACCCCATGGTCTATCATTGTATTCTAATGCGATCTTATTTTTTGACTCTTGAAATGAAGGAAGTGATCACAAGCCCTGACCCTATTCCTATCAAAATGGATGCAACAAAGAATAGTACGGATGTCTTAAGAAATATTAATCCAACACCGAGTCCGATAAGGGTTGTTCCACCAATGGCCCATGAACTCTTGTCACTTTTATTGTCCATTTCAAACTCCTCCTCTATTTGTTCGCCCACATTATGCGTCCAGTGAGCAGCAGCCAAAATAAACACCAATCTTACACGGCATTTATATAAAATCGCGGCCGTCACGCCGCCGTGCCATGGCGAAGTTTCCAAGAGCGAAGTCTGGTCTGCCCCACTGGTAAATTCGAATCAGCGATAAATATCTTTCCGGTGACCGACTTTTACAACCCAGATTGTCAGTTCATCATCTTGGATAGAATAAATAATTCGATATCGTCCCTGCCGCAGCCGATACCGCTGTTGTCCTGTCAGTTTCTCGCACCCTGGGGGACGCGGATCTTCGGCAAGTGCTTCGATACGACCAAGGATTTTTCTCAGATCGTTTTTGGGGATAACACTAAAATCCTTTTCCACCGACTTTTTGAAAAAAACCTTATATGCGGCCATCTTTTTTCAGCCTTTTAACCATTTCCTCATAACTTATCAAGGATTCAGCAGCTCTTTCCTCAAATGCCGACAAATCCTCCGCATCCTCCGATAGGGCCTCTCGGACAGCTTCGTTTACAAGCTCTGATACAGATCTGGAAGTTTCAACAGCTTTAAGGCGTAAGGCTTTGTGAAGATTAGCGTCAAAATAAATCGTGGCACGTTTTGTTAGAGTGGCCATAATATCACCTCCTGTTGTAGCTTTGACACTATAGCGTCAAAACGTCTTGATGTCAACGCTGGCATTGATGGCGAACGTCAAGCTTGAGCTTCGCAGGTTAGAAAGCACCCACATTCGTGCCCTTCGGGCTAACCCAGGCGCTGATAAGACTTCCCATTAAGGATTCATTTTATTGGAAACCATGACCATATAAATCCCCCGGCGTTCAATCCCGCGAATAATAAGCGGCAATTAGAAATATTTCATCATTAAAGACCCCTTTGCGTTCTATTCAACGGATGATGATATGATGCATGGCACCGGGGGAATACGTCTTCGCTGAAGCTACGCCGCGCAGGTCTATTCTGGCTTTGCGGGGCAGGCGTCTATTCATCAGATCTCAAAAATAATGTAAATATGGAAATAGAGCGGATGTCCCTATTTTCCTTCCAGGCAAATTTGCCGCCCGATCAAAACCCCCATGTATTTTCGGTCGATACCGAAAATGCCGGACGGCATAATTGTTCGATGGTTGCTAAAAGCTCTTTATGTCTAAAGGGTTTTTTAAGGGTCCTGGCACCCATAGCACGTGCCATATCAATTTCTGCCTCATTGCCGTACCAGCCAAACCCTGAAACGACAATAATTTTTACATCCGGATATTGTTCTTTAATTATTAGAACCGTTTCGATGCCTTCCTTCTTTGGCATGACGATATCGGAGATAATCAAATCAGCCGGACATGCCGCCTGACGGCGTATCCCGGCTTCGCCGTCGCAGGCTTCCATAACCTCAAAGCCCTGCGATTCCAGCATATGGCGCAGCATTTTTCGAAAACTTTCGTCGTCATCAATTATCAGGATGCGTTTGATGACGATGGGGTTGCATTCTTTTTCCGATCGATCTATCTTTTCAAAGGCGGCCACGGCGGATTTAAAAAGCACATCGAAGTCAAGCGGCTTTGAGAAATAATCGTCAAACCCGGCTTCAAGTATTTCTTCCGGCCCCAAAAGCCCGCCATAGCCGGTGACGGCATAGATTATCGCCCGGCAGTCGTCCTTCCTGAGCCGTTCGCATAGGTCAAACCCGCTCATGGTCTCCAACCCCAGGTCGATATACATAACCGGAAAATATTCATGGGCTAAGATCTCAAGGGCCTCTTCCCCGCTGGCGGCCGAACCGACTGAATACCCCTTGCTGCTGAAAGCCATTTCAAGCAATTCGCGGATAGAAGCTTCATCATCGACAACTAAAATTTTTTTTTCATTCATGGTTCTTTAACGATCTTGCGATTCTGTCCCGAAGTTCAACTAATTTTTAGCCTCGGCTGCCGGATCGTTTTCGATCCGGACCGGCACCAATACGCGCACAGGTTCCCGAACACCTGAATTTTGATAAAAGTGCTTTAAACGGTTGAGTGCAACCTCATTGAGCTCGCGTCCTTTGGAAATCAACAACTGCCCTTTTGATGCACACAGGTCTTCAGCCAATATCATATGCGCCCTCAGCTCGGAACACGCCGCTTCCCGGACCTGGTAATTTTTTTCGATTCCAATCACCTTTTCCATGGCCTGCAGTACCTCGGGATCGTACCAGCCGTGTCTGCCCTCCATTTCCGCCAGGGCCATGCCGCGCGTGACGCCTTTCACTTCCAGCAGATCGAAATCCAGGGCGACTTTTAAAATTCGGGCGCCTAACGGGATGGCATTGCCCCGGCGCTTATCTTCCGGCTGGCCCGAACCATCATAGTGCTTTTCCTGGTATAAGATGATTTCGGCCACCGCTTCCATCCGCGGGATATTATTGAGCAGGTCCGCTGAAATCATGGGGTTCATCGCCAGGGTCTTGGCTTCATCGGGGCTCAAATTTTTGCCGTCATACAGTCTTTGCATCGTGTGCGCCGGCAACAGAAACCAGCCGATCTGAGATAGCATGGCGGCGGTTTCCATCTGCCAGATACTCGGAACCATCAGCTTTGATGCGATTTCAGCTACATATCGCCGGATACGCAGGGACCGGCCGAAGGCTTCCGGGTTGGCCATGGAGAGCAAATCGGTCATCACTTCGATGCCGCCTTTAAGGGTTTTTTCCAGCAGTTCCTTTTCGGCCGTAACCAGCCGGTATTGTTCAAGACCGACGGACAGAACGGAGATCAGCTCTTTCTCGGCACAGGGTTTGGTCAGAAAACGGAACACATTGCCTTCGTTGACGGCCTTGACGGCGGCATCCAAGTCCGCATTGCCCGTCAGCATTATGCGAACGGTGTCCGGTGACATATCGCGCACCTTTGTCAGGAACTGGATTCCATCAATCAACGGCATCCTCAGATCTGATACCACCACCGCAAACGGTCCTTTTTTCTTAAGCGCCGCCAATCCCTCTTTGGGACCAACGGCCATTTCGAGTTTAAAATTGCTGCCCAATTGGCGCCGAATCGCATTCAACACATTGGGCTCATCATCAACAAATAGGATTCGATTCATCATGAGTTTACTCCTCCGGAAATCATTTGGCTGTTTTCATCACGCCAGAGTTCGATTCGTTCATTCAGGCCGATTTTGAATAGAAAATCCGCGTCCAGTCCAACCGGTTCTTCGCCGGTGTCGCTCCGGGGACAGGTATTGTCGTATTGGAGCACATTCGCGACGTGAACGGCCACCAGCGGGATAAAGCTATTGGCCGGACAGTCCTGCGGGCGGTGATGAAAGGCAACTGCTTCGACAATGGGATCGGGTAATCCCCACAGGCCCAACAGGTAAGCTCCCACCTCGGCATGACTCGCCCCCAGGATTTGGACTTCGGCGTCTGCCAGGGCCAGGTGCTCATGCGCCAATACACCCTGGATCTCTCGGTATTGGTCCGGGTAATTGTCCGCCAAAACCAGTTTGCCGATGTCATGCAGCAACCCGGCCATGTAAGCATCATCCTGCACCTGCTTGCCGGCGGCTTCGATCCTGGCGATGCTCTTCACCAGTTGACCGGTGGCGATACTGTGATTCCAGAGACTTTCGATATCGAACGTCGCCAGCTTGTTCTGATCGAATTTGGAAAAAACTTCCACCGTCAGCACCAGCGCTTTAACGGTGTCCAAGCCCAGCAGACTGACGGCCTGGGAAGGGTCGGAGATACGGCGCGGTAAAGCAAAAAAAGCCGAATTGACCAGCTGCAGTACTTTGGTGGTCATGCCCAGGTCCTTGGCAATGACTTTTCCGATTTTTTGAATGGATGCATTCGGCGACATCAGCTCCTCCACAATTTCGGCATACAGCGACGGCAGGCTCGGCAGCGCATCGATCCTCGAGACGACGCTCTTCAGGGTTTCCTGGGACAGCAGTTCCCTCAGGGCGCAGGCGCGGCTGATGGTGCTCTTCAGCGCCTCGGCTTCGGCGGGTTTCGACAGATACTGATGGGCCGGACGCACGGATCTTAGTATCATTTCCTGATCCGAGTGACCGGAAAGAACAATACGGACCATATGCGGATAGCGATCTTTGATTTCGGTCAACAGCTGCGCACCGTCCATTTTGGGCATGCGCATGTCGGTGACCACCACATCGAAAGCTTCCTGTGCCAGCACAGCGAGGGCTTCAGGGCCGCTTTTCACAAACTGCATATTCCACTCGGCGCGCGCGCTGTGCAGCAGGCGACGGATGCTCTGCAATACATTCGGTTCATCGTCCACAAAAAGAACGCGTTTTTTCAATGTTTAGTCCCTTTTATATTTTAGGCCGATATCTCTTCAAGCGGCAGTTGGATTAAAAAAGTTGTGCCTTTACCCGCTGCGGTCTCAAAACTGATCTCTCCGCCGTGTTTCTCGGCAATGACCGCATGGCATATGGCCAGGCCCTGGCCGGTGCCGCGTCCGACTTCTTTGGTGGTAAAGAACGGATTAAATATCCGGTCCTGGTTTTCTTCGGCAATGCCTGTTCCGGTGTCGGACACCCGGATCTCGACCCGGCCGTCATTGCGGCACGTCCGGATGGAAATCAAGCCTTTTTCTTCGGCTCCATCGTCCACGACATCCGCAATCGCATGGGCCGCGTTGACGATCAGGTTCAAGATCACCTGGTTGAAATCACCGGGCAGGCAGGGCACCAGCGGCAGGTCGGCATCAAAATCGGTGGCCACCTCCGCCACGTACTTCCATTCGTTGCGTGCGACGGTGATGGTGCTTTGAATGGCCTTGTTTAAATCCACCATGGTTTTTTCGTCGGATCCCGGATGGGAAAATTCCTTCATGGCCCGCACAATTTCAACCACCCGCTGGGCGCCCTCGAGGGTCTCCTCGATGGCCGGTGGAATTTCTTCCCGAATAAAGCCCAGATCGATTCTCTCAACCACTTCCTCGATTTCTTTAAAAATGGCGGCTTTCACATCACCGCTTTCAGGCGCTTGGACCAGCGCCTGGATTTTATCGAAAAGCGGATTCACCTCCACGAATTTTTCCTGCAAAAAGCGCGTGTTGTAGAGCACATATTGGATGGGCGTGTTGATTTCATGGGCAATACCTCCTGCCAGGGTGCCGATGGCTTCCATCCGCTGGGCCTGGTGCAGCTGCATTTCCAGGCGTCGATCCTTGGTTACATCCCGTTTGACGGCGACATAGTTGACTATCTCGCCGGACGAGCTTCTGATCGGGGAGATCCGGGCCTCTTCATCGTAAAGAGTGCCGTCCTTCTTGCGGTTGACCAGTCTGCCGGACCAAACCCGCCCGCCACGGATCGTCTCCCACAACAATTTATAGAACTCCGCCGCTTGCTGGCCGCTTTTTAAAATGCGGGGGGTCTGCCCGATGGCTTCCCGGCGGCTGTAGCCCGTGCAATTCTCGAAAGCGGGGTTGACATACTGGATCGAGCCCTCGAGATCGGTGACGACTATCATCTCATCGGCTTGAGATATTGCGGCAGCCAGATGAACGCGCTCTTTTTCAGCCTCCTTGCGTTCAGTGATGTCAAGCATCACGCCGACGATTCCGGTCGTGGTTCCCGGGCTTCCGGTGATGGACGCTTTGTAGAAAATGACATCGTGAATTCTGCCGTCCGCGTATCGGATCTTGCTTTCATAGGATTGGGTTCCCGGCTTGCGAATTAACTCCAGGTCGATGTCGTTATAGGAGTCGGCCTGCTCCTTGAGAGTAAGGTCATAAATCGTTTTGCCCACGATGTCATTTCTGGATAACCCGATGCTCTGTTCGAAGGCGGTGTTGCAGAGCTGATAGATCCCATTGATATCTTTATAAAAAATTGGACTTGGAATCGTATCGATGAGCTGCTGCAAAAATTCGAAATTGCGGTGCAAGGCCTGAAGCGCCTTTTTGCGCTGGGTGATGTCTTGGCCGATGCTGAGAATTTCAACCATTTGTCCGTTCTCGTCGTAGACCGTCTTGTTGGTCCAGGCCACCCAGACCCGCTGCCCGCTGCGGGTGATGTTTTCATTCTCGTTGCTCGAATATTTTTCAGGATTGCGACTGATCTCTTCAATCAGCCCCGAGAGGTTGTGTCCGTCCGATGATGTTGCCGGCATAATCGTTCCAACGACTTTCTTTCCCAGTATTTCCTGTTCCGGATATCCGAAAAACTGCTGAGCATATTCATTGAAGAACGTAATCCGGCCCTGGACGTCCATTCTCAGGATAAAACTATTGGCATTTTGGACAAGTTCGCGGTAGTTGCGCTCATTTTGCTGCAGGGCCTGTTTGGTGTGTTCGAGCTCCTTGACCGCCTTTTCAAGCATTTCCGTTCTGGAGTGCACCAATTCCTCCAACCGTTCTTTATAATTCCGATTTTCAGCCTCCAATCGGCAACGATGCAGGGCATTGGCAACACTGATAAGCACCCGGTTTCTTTCTATCGGTTTCAGGAGGTAGTCATAGACGCCGATATCCAGAGCATCTTTGGCCACGAGCGGATCCTCGATGCCCGTCACCATCACCACCGCCATATCCGGATGCGCCGACAGCAGAAATCGGCAAAAATCCAGCCCGGATTCACCGGGCATATTAATATCACACAGCACCAAATCGAAATTCAATATTTCAAGTAGCTTGCGGGCTTCGCCGGCACCGGCGGCACATGCGCAGCGATACCCGTTCAGCTCAAGAATCTCCCGGAGTAAATCCAGGATGAACTGTTCATCATCCAGGATTAAAATGTTTGCTGGGTCGGTTCGCTTCATGATATTATTTGCAACTTCCTTTGCCCCCACCGCCGATGCATCGCCGACCCGAATTAATTTTCCCGGAGTCCCCGGTATGTCCGTCAGCGTTGTCATTTTTAAGTTTTGATTTTATGCTTACAATTAGCCGTTGGACCTCTCGCGGAGACAAATGCATTGTACCGGCTATCTCTTTGATCGGCTTGCCTTCTTTTTCCAGATTCAAAATACGCTTCTCCGCGGTGGAAAAATTCAGATTATTATTCCAAAGTAATTGAGCCGGCATGCCGCTGGGACCGTGAATGGCAGTAATGCTCATGTTAATGCTCCCTCCATGCAATTTTGAAACTCCAATCCAGGCGTTCTCCGGGACGCAGCGCTAGGGTGTCGCGCAACCGTCATCTAAGAGCAACATCCATGCCGGAATTGCATTATCGGATAACTTGCTGATATTTAATTGAATTTAGTTTCCGCGCGGAATTCGGCAGGCTCTCGCTTTGATAGACCGGGAGAGTTTATCGATCATAATGATAGAAAAGTAATAGAAATGGCTGAGTCAACAATCATCAATCATCAATCCCAAGGTCCAGCACTTTCCGGACAGCATGCGCCAGCTCGTGGGCGGTCATCGGTTTTAGCAGCAGCGCCCGGATGCCTGCCGCGTGGAGGGTTTCTTCGGTAAGGTTTTCGCTGAATCCGGTGCACAATATGGTGGCGATATCCGGACGAATCTTTAAAAGTTCCCGGGCGAGCTCGAGGCCGGTCATATTCGGCATCATCAAATCCGTAAGCACCAGATCGAAGTGATCGGCTTTGGCCTTGAAAAGCTCCAGCGCCTCGATGCTGCTGGTGCGCGTCGTAACCCGGTAGCCCTGCCGCTCCAGCATCAACCGCCCGATATCCGCCAGCGGTTTTTCATCGTCGACCAAAAGAATGTGCTCGTCTCCGGAGGGCAGCGGTCCTATGATCTCGGCCTCAAGCCGCCCGGACTTTCTGGCAATCGGAAAGTAAACCTGAAACTTAGTGCCCTTTCCAGGCTCACTTTCAACCGTAATCAAACCTCCATGACCTTTGACGATGCCGTCAACGACGGCCAGCCCCATGCCGGTTCCTTCTTCCTTGGCTTTGGTGGTAAAAAAGGGATCAAAAATTTTCTCCACCACATCGGCGGACATGCCGTGGCCGGTGTCACCTACGGCCAAAACCTGGTAGGGTCCCGGGGCGGCTCCTGGATATTTATCCGCCATGGAGGCGGTCACCTGCAGATCCGTCAGACTCACCGAAAGCAGGCCGCCTTTTTGCCGCATGGCATGCGCCGCATTGGTGCACAGATTCATCAGGATCTGATGAATCTGAGTCGGATCCGCCATTACTATCCCGTCGCTTTCAATGGTCTGGCGAATCTCAATCGTCGCCGGCAGAGATGCCCTGAGCAGCTTGAGCACTTCCTTTACAATCAGCTTGACTTTAACCGGCTGCATCTCCTGTTCGGACTGGCGGCTGAAAGTCAGGATCTGCTTGACCAGATCTCTGGCGCGTACCCCGGCATTTAATATCTCCTGCAAGTGATCTTTCAGTTTCTCATCATTTTGAATTCTGTCCAACGCAATTTCGGAATAGCCGATAACCGCCGACAAAATGTTGTTGAAATCGTGTGCGATGCCGCCTGCCAGGGTGCCGATGGCTTCCATCTTCCGGGCCTGGCGCAGCTGCTTTTCCCTTCTGATATCTTCGGTGGCATCACGCTTGACGGCTACATAATTGGTAATTTTGCCGGCCTCGTTTATCACCGGCGAAATGGTCGCGTCTTCCTCGTAAAGGCTGCCGTCTTTTCTTTTATTGACAAAATGCCCTTTCCACATGCGGCCTTGATTGAGATTAGCCCACAGGGATTGGTAAAAGGATCGTTCATGTTTACCACTTTGAAAAATTCCGGGGTTTTGCCCAATGAGCTCATCCTTCAGATATCCGGTAATTTCTTCGCATATCGGGTTGACGTACTGGATGCTGCCGTTCAGATCAGTTATCAATACGCTCTCGGACGCATGCTCGATGGCGGCCGCCAGAAGGATGCGTTCCTCTTCCGCTTTCCTTCGCTTGGTAGTATCGCGGAAAAAACCAAGTGAGACCGCTTCGCCTCGATAGGAAGTCCGGGCTACGGAGACCTCGACAAAAATAGGGTCACCGTTTTTCTTAATTCCTTTGCATTCGTATCTTGACGGAACCGAGTCGTCTTTTGCGCGTCGTTCTGAAAGCTCAAGAACCCAGTCTCTCTCATCGGGATGCACCAGGTGCAGGAAGGAGCGATTCAAAATCTCCTCGGCCTGCGTGTAGCCGAAAATATCTAAATATTTGCGATTGACATAAATATGAGTTTTTCCTTTCAGAATGGCAACGCCGTCATTTGAGTACTCGATGGCCGTGCGGTAGCGTTCCTCGGATTCCGCCAAGGCCCGTTCGGTCCGCTTGCGCTCGGTGACATCCCAGACGGTTGAAATCATCAACTGTTTGTTTGGTATCGGTATATTCTGTGCGGTAATGAAAGCTGTCTCTACTCCTTGGCGCGCAATCGGTACATCCTCCCAACGCATACGCGCCGGATCGCCGCTGGCACAATCATCCAATACTCTCTTCCGTATCTCTTCCTTGAATGCAGGTTCTTTGTAAACAGCATCCCAAAAAAGATCCAATTCGGCGAGCGACTCCCTTGTTGTCCTATAGAACTTGGGAAAGTTATCGTTCATGTATTCAAATTTCACGACCGGATCGACCGAGTTGACAGCAATGCCGATGGGCAGATTGTCCAAAATCACCCCGATATAATCATCCCTTTTCCTCAAGGCCTCTTCTGCCAGCTTACGCTCGGTAATGTCAAGCATCGCTCCCACAATCCCATCAATTTTTCCAGCCGGGTCTCGGAATGGCGATTTGTGAAACATCACATGCCTGCGAGCCCCGCTGTTATCCACGACCTCGGCTTCATAGATCTGGACATTCCCTTCTTTCATCAGCGTCAAATCAGCGTCATGGTATTGCCGGGCCAAGTCGCTGGGGGCAATATCGAAGGCCTTCTTGCCGATGATCGACGCCTTCGGCAAACCCAGAAATTTTGAGAACGCCTCGTTGCAGCCCAGGTAAACGCCTGCCGCGTTTATGTAAAAAACCGGCGCCGCAATCCCGTCGATGATCGCCGCGAGCAGCCTCTCGCTCTCGTGCAGCTGTTTTGTCCGGCTTGCCACCTGTTTGCGCAATGACCTCGACCACAGAAAAAAAGCCAAAAGCACCGGTAGCACTAATAAGGCGACAACTGCAACATACCAGTAAATGGCGGGTATCCGCGCCACCAGCGCGTATTCGTGCTGCCCCCGGGTCGGCTCTCTCAGGTTCTCCTCCTGGGTGGCAACAGCGGTCAAATGGTCGCCGAGGTCGTTTTCCGCCGCTAAGTAGGAGGGCGGATAGTCGACCGCGGAGGCGGCGCTGATGGGTGACTGTTCTTTTAAATTGTCTTGGCCTTGGCCGGCGTATGCGCCATAGGCCAAGGCCAATAGCGAAACCAGACCGAAGATCAAAGCCCTGATAATTCTTTGCCGTTTGGTTGAGAATTTGCGATCAATCCACATATTCGCCTCTGCTCCGATAGACTCATGCAGGAGAAATCGTCTAAAATCTTGATCAATGATTAATCGATTTTTTATAATCATAATCCAAGGCACGACTTCTCTCAAAGCTGTTGTTACCGAATCTCTTTTCCACAGTGCGGACAAGTCAATTCTGATTTCTTTGATTTCTGGATAGCCTCGACAAAACCTGCACCCAGGATTCCAGTGGGAAGAGCAAACATGCCGATTCCGAGGATGGCGATGATGCTTGCACAAAACCTTCCCAAGATTGTGACGGGGTACATGTCTCCGTATCCTACAGTCGTAAGGGTAGCGACAGACCACCACATGGTCGCCGGAATGCTTGAAAAAGCATAATGATTACCGCAACAACATTCAGAAAGATCAGTGTCAAAATGGTGATGTCGAATGCACGGCTTGCCGTGTCGCCTCGTTTCGCCGCTTCGACTATTTCCCATGTGCGTTTGCGGGTAATCATGCTGCGCCTTCGTCTGCCTGCCCCCTCATCAATAAATCGATTATTCGGCTTGTATAAATGGGGGCTGCAGTCTTGAGGACAACAGGTCGAGAGGAATTAGCCTTGGAGATCTCAATTATGCCTTCATCAATATCGACATCCAGATCCGCAATCTCGGAATAGCGGATACTTGTTGTTCCTTCGCCTGCGACAAACACGCGCTTGTTTGTTACCACCATGGTGCCATCCCGTTTCACAGTGTATTCGTATCCCGTCAGTGAATTCTTTGATTTGCGCTTTGAAAGCACTTGGGCCGGGCATTGATAGAAAGCATCCTCGCTTTTCTGCTTTTGGACCAACAATTCATCGGAAGGGATTGGCTCAAAAGGAAGGCTGAGGGCTTGTGCCTTGATAATCTCTTTTACAATGTCCAGTTCGCTCTGGACTTCTTGCCGAGGAATTCCCAGTCCCGTCATCAGATTTTTGAGAGTATTAAGTTCATCCCTTGTAATTTCTCGATCCTGAATGGCCTCGACATAAGCCGCTGAGAAAATATCTTTTTTCGCCTGCAATCGTCTGGCGGGACTAAGCCTCAGCGTTTGCTCGGCGACGCTGATGATTGCGGCTTCCTCTTTGGTGATGTAACCGTCATCAAGAACCTTGTCGAGAACAGCCTGATACACATCGGCTTCAATCTGCTCGACCTGCTTTCTGACCACCTCGTTGTTGGGTAATCTCTGTTGCTGTTGTTTGAGAGCGGAGAGTGCAACGTTGTTTGGTGGGGACTGGGCCGTGACGAACGTCGCATCGAGGGCCTTCTTATATGCTGCCAAAAGCTTCTCATGCCGGAGACGGATCGCCCACCTCAGAACCGGTATGCCCAATGCAAGGATAATCCCTATGACCAACACCGCGGGATGTTCAATGAGCCAGCTGAAGAGCCATGCTCCGAACCCGATAGCAATCCCAAATAGCAGAAGCGTTGCGCAGCCCTCATTGCCAACATTGGATTTGCTTCCGGACCGCCCTGATGACAGATGTTTCCGGTAGTAAAGGCCATGCCTTCCGGCATGGACATAAGACCCTCGGGGACCGACGCCAACCCGTGCCCCTTTGACGCCGGCCGAGAGGCCAAGGCCGCTCTTTGATAAATTGAAACGGATTGGACCGGCTCTGAAACTTTTTCTCAGGTATAAGCCTATTGCTCTATATTCTCCCTCGCTAACCCCTGAGCCCAGCAGTCAGCGCAATTTGGATTGTCTTGATTGGTGTTTAATGATGAAGCATGATCGAATGGTTAAAACGGAGGTGCCATCATGCTTTACCGTTATTTCACCCCGTTTTTAGAATATTGTCAACCGGCAGGTTTTTTTACCGCCTTCCATCGATGCTTTAACCACCCGGTTCAATGAATTCCAAGCCAGGCAATCCAGTCCGGCTAAAAGGCCACCTGCCGCCATCTGATCGATTTTATAGCTGACTACACCGCCCTCAATACACATCACAAAATCCCGCGTCCGGATGCTGGGATAACTTTACTATTTTCTGCACAATCCATGGGCATGTGACCAAAAATATCACCCGTAACCGGCCCTATCCGAAAATCGAAAAAACCATATCCCAATTTCTAATATTGGAGATTGTTATAATTTTATGGGCGTCCCAAAAGTTCCAGGTATCAAATATCGGACTCTTTAAACCGTAAATCCGAGGAACGTCCCCTATACCCCATTAAACCGTAAATCCGAGGAACGTCCCCTATACCCCCATGGCGAACAAGCGGCTTTTCCGCGTTCCTCGTAATTGACCATCATGGGCAACTTAGGCGGACCCTGAACGCCGGTGACTCGAAGGTTCCGTGCAGGCACGTTAGCGACCTGCAACCTGATCACCCGTAGCAACCTGCTAGTGCCACGGCTTTAGCCTGTTAACCCCGGTAAGCTAGTTCCGATTGACGACGCGTAAGGATCTTTGATTAATCTCGCCATATTGCCCGGACCCTAGCCCTTAACCGGACGGGATTTCCGGATGGGTTTCCACCTCGCGGTTTCCACCCGTTTCGGTACATTTTCCGTGGGGCTTCGCACCCCGTCACCAGCGCAACGGTAGCACGCCCACGTAGGGTCCCAGTGGGAACACACTGGGTACTCTCAGTAGTAATTACTACTG
>Ga0210062_1000130_pt1 | contig 21840 bp, 14 predicted proteins | sample Muzzi_CordA_D2_FD_185528 | JGI IMG/M metagenome (GOLD analysis project Ga0210062, IMG submission 185528) | Wetland microbial communities from San Francisco Bay, California, USA, that impact long-term carbon sequestration - Muzzi_CordA_D2 (SPAdes) | ecosystem: Environmental > Aquatic > Marine >...
CGGCAATTCTCCGGAATAAGACAGGCGGGCCAGCACTTCCACAAACAGGCCGGTAATGCGAAGCTCGTTTTCAAGAACCCTTTTGCGCCACTGGGCCGGCAATGACTGGCTCTCCTGGTAAATCAGCAAAATAAAATCACTCATGCGGTGGCAGACCATGAAGTATTCACGGATTACCCCGGCCAGCGCCTCCTGCCCGGCGGTTGATCGCGACATGGCCTCTGTGACGCCGAGTTCCACTTCGGCATGAATCGATTCGCACACCATGTAAAGAATGTCTTCTTTAGAGGCAAAATATTCATAGAGGGAGCCGATGGAAATACCCGATGCGCGGGCTATTTGGCGGGTAGTCGTTTTATGAAAGCCCCGGTCAATGAAAAGCTGAACGGCAGCGTCGGCGATCTGGCGGCGTCTGCGTTTTACCAGATTCTGGTTTTTGACCTGGGTCGGAATGTCTTTCGTTCTGACAAGTTCTTGCATGACAACTTTCACAGTCGGTGATAAAAGTCTTAAAATGAACGAGCGCTCACTCATACTGAATAGCATGCTTCTTTTTTTCTTGTCAAGCAATTATAAAGCCAAGTTTTAAAAAATGTAACTATCTAAAATAACGTCTCATTATAGTGTTGCGGATTAACCTGTGAATAATTACAAAGGTATTGACAAATTCAAAATATTTAAGTAAAAAATTGTATTGTGACCGAGCGCTCGCTCATAATTGGTGCAAGTCAATGTTTCTCGAAGAAAATAGCTGGCAGGCGGGAGGAACCTATGGATGATAATGTGTTGCTGGTGGAAGAAGATGGCGGGATAGTCAAGTTGACCCTTAACCGGCCGCAAGTCATGAATTCTTTGAACTTTCCCCTGTTGCGTGCACTGCGGGATCAGATCGAATCCTTTCGATTCAGAGCCGATGTTCGGGTCGTTATTATCACCGGATCCGGTGATAAGGCATTTTGCGCCGGCGCCGACCTGAAGGAACGGGCTACCCTGGCTCCCGAAAAGGTCAAAGAGTATATTTTTACCATCCGAAATCTGTTCACATCGATCGAACAATTGAATAAAGCCGTCATTGCAGGGGTGAATGGAATCGCTCTGGGCGGTGGTACGGAACTGGCACTGGCCAGTGATATCCGAATAGCTTCCGGCAACGCCACCATGGGGCTTACCGAAACCCGGCTGGCCATCATACCGGGCGCCGGCGGTACCCAACGCTTACCGCGCCTGGTGGGCAAAGGAAAAGCCAAAGAGCTCATCTTTACCGGTGGGCGGGTTACCGCCGCAGAAGCTCTCGGCATTGGACTGGTTAACAAAATTTGTGAGCCGGCCAATTTAATTGATGAATGCAATAAGATGGCCGCCATGATCTGCGAAACCGGACCGATTGCGATTGAGCAGGCCAAATACGCCATTAATCACGGTTGCGAGACCGACATCAACACCGGTTTAGCCATTGAATCTAATGCATACTGGGTATGTATACCCACCGAAGATCGCCTGGAAGGCCTGGCGGCTTTCAAGGAAAAGCGCAAACCGGTGTATAAAGGGAAGTAAGGAATGACGATTGTCGAATGATGAATGTCGGGCCTCTGGAATGTCGAATGATGATTGTCGAATGGCGAATGCTGGAAGTCGCTACGCTCCATCATTTTAATTCTTTTTTGCGAAGGCCATTAAGCCCCATATCTTTTATAACAAAATTTCTAAAATAAAATGACAGAATTCATTCATTCGACATTCTTCATTCGAAATTCGACATTCCAAAAAGCCGAGCGATTATTGGATACAGAGTTTACATTTTTTGACAATACGATACTAATCTAAGCATATATATTTACGAAAGGAGGATTTTAGGTGTCATGACCGAATACGATTACAGGAAAATTTTTCCACGAATGCCCCGAAAGGTAACCATCGGTGATATTACCGTCCGGGACGGCTTTCAACACCTGGAGCAGTTTATCTCAACCCGGGCCAAAATTTTCTATGCCGAAGAATTGATTTTTGCCGGCTGCCGCAACATTGAAGTGACCAATCTCGGTAATCCGTATTTGATGCCGCAATTTAGCGACGCTGAAGCGGTTCTGGCCCATTTGCGCAGCGATCGCTTCAAAAAACGATGTGCCGGCCAGGGCATCAACTACGATGACCTTTGTATAACCGCGGTGACAATTCGTGAAAAATCCGTTGATCGTGCCATCCAACTCAAGGAAAAGGGCCTGGGTCCCGACCGCTGCCTGATGATGGTGTCCACGGAAGAGGAGCACCACTTTGCCAATTCCGGCACGACCCTGCCGGTTTACTGGGCCGAAGCTGAACGTTGCATTAAAAAATGCACGGATGCCGGTCTCAAGATGTGCGGTACGGTCAGCACCATCTGGGGCAGCCCCATAGCCGGAGCCACAGAGCTCAGGGATGCCGTGGAGTTTACCAAGCGCTGGCTGGAGATCGGGGCTGCCGACATTGAGCATGCCGATCACGACGGCAGTGCTTCGGCGCCGGATGTTTATCGCTATTTTGCAATGATACTGGATGAAATACCTGACACTTCCCTGCACATCGCTCATTTTCACGAGACCAAGCGCGTGGCCGCCGCTTCGGTTCTGGCGGCATTGCAGGCCGGCATCACTCATTTCGAGGCAACCCTCGGCGGATTGGGGGGGCAACCGGCCAACTTCCTCGACGATTGCCCGGTCCCGGGCACAGGGGAATATTATTATGAAGATCCGAGGTACGTCGGCCTGATCTGTTTGGAAGATTTACTGGTTCAAATTGATGAGATGGGCATCGAACACGGTTATAATGTCGATCGGATACTGTGGCTGGGACGGCAGATGGAAAGAACCGCGGGAAAACGCCTGCGCAGTGAAGCGGCGATTAACGGCAGAACTCTCAAAGAAGGACATCCCGAATTTGCCAGACCCGGGCTGCATGAATTAAAAGCCAAACTCGGTGAGGATCCGAAACAAAACTGGCCAGCAGAATGGGACGGCACCCCGGTGCTGCCGGAGCGGCATCGGCCGTGAAATTAAAATTAAATTGACATCCACCTCCCTTTACAGGCATAATATAGGTAACATCTTGGAATAATTTGTAACTCAAAATATTGTCAGAAAGGTTTATTTGCATGAAATCCGTGAATGCCTGGATCCTGGTTTGTTTATTCGCGTTATTTGCCGGCTGCAGCGCGCCGGATAAAACCATCTATCATGATGTGACATACGATTATGATGTGAATGTCGACTTTACCCGAATTAAAACTTATAACTGGGTGAAGATGCCGGCGACTTCGCGAATAGACGAATTCAATCAGATACGGATTAAAGATGCCGTCGATGCCAAGTTGAGTGCCAAGGGATTGAAGGTAATGGTCGATAACCCGGATGTCTTTCTGGTCATGTATGGCGGTGGCTACAAAGCAGTTGATATGACCGTGATGATGGACTATGCCGTCTATGAGGTCGGCCGGCTGAAACTGGCGATGTATGATGCCGAATCCCGTCAAGAAATATGGTGGGGGGAGGACCGGGCCGACCTGTTTCAGGAGATGACCCCGGCCCAAAAGGATGGAGTGATCGCGAATTCCGTCCGGAGAATACTTGAATATTATCCCCCGCAACCGTAAAATGTTGCCACCCTGAATCAAAAATGCCATTCAAGGCAGAGCCAATGCGGCTCTGCCTTTGTTTTTTTCGCGCCAGGACACTTTCCTTTCATTAGACAGAGTTGATAATCCAGAGAAGATTTGCAATACCACCCTTATCGGAACATTATTCTGACAAACGCGATAGTAGCTCAAGTTTTGCTGCGTTCTGACCGATAAGAAATCAATGACGGTGTCAATTTCGAATGTTTATCTTTAGTCAAACGCTGTAAGCAGGAGCCAAAGCGACCGTGAAACAGGAAAAAATTAATCGAATCATGGCCCAGGTCAAAGCGTTTCCGGGCATGCCGGATACCTCCGCAAAATTGATGACCATGCTCAAGGATTCGGAATCTTCGGCCGCTCAAATCGAATCTGTTTTAAAATATGATCCCGGGTTGACGGCCAATATTTTGAAGCTGACGAATTCTGCCTATTTCGGAATCCCTTCCAAGGTCAGTTCCGTGAAACAGGCCGTTGTTCTGTTGGGGTGGAAACGTCTGCTCCAACTGGTGATGACCATGTGCATGAGTACGGTCATGAAAAAACCGGTACCCGGGTATGACTTGCCTCGCGGTGAACTCTGGCGGCATTCGGTAGCGGTATCCGTTGCCGCCGAGCTGGTCGTGAAGGCGTTGAAAATACCCGGCGCAGACGAGGTTTTTACGGCAGCCCTTTTACATGATGTGGGCAAACTGGTTTTGGGGGGCTTTGTCCAGGATGATTTAAAGCAGATAGAGTCCATGGTCTCAAAAGGAATTGCTTTTGAGGTTGCCGAATTTATCGTGCTGGGAACCGATCATGCGCATATCGGCGCCCGAATTCTGGAAAAGTGGTCCTTTCCCGAAAATCTGGTTAATGCGGTCAACTGGCACCACGACCCCGAAACATGCGAAAATCACTGCACTTTCAGCGATATTGTGCATGTCGCCAATATTCTGGGATTGATGATCGGCTACGGCAACGGCGGCCGCGGGATTGAGATGGTTCCGTCGAATTCGGTTACCGAGCGTTTGGGATTTAAGCCCACTGATCTGGAGTCCCTGGCCGAAGCGACCCTGGCCGGCGTCAACAAACTGGCTGATATTCTGCTTACCAAGTAAGGGCCATTGAATTGAAGATTGAAAATTGAATATTTGTGGTATGCTATCGATCTTATCTTCTAAATCCATCCCACGCTGCGATTACAAAGCCTGTACCAAATCCATTCATGCTAAAATACTTTGCCACTAAGTGCGCATATCGCGCAATTCGAACTTAAATAAGACAGAATTCCTTAAATATTCATTCTTCAATCTTCAATTTTCAATCAGATATAGTCCCTCCATTGCCACTGAGTCGTTTCAGCTAAATCCTGACAGACCAAATCACCCTGTCGCAGGGCATGGCTCAGGGTGTCTCGAATCAACTGCGGGGCGGCATTGAGATCGGTGCTGATTTTGTTGCAGAGGACATCGAGGCTATCTTCCCGACTCTGCGGCTGTCCGTCATGTGTCCAGGAGCCGTTTTGCTCGATGAAGCTTTTCATCATCAGATCATATACCAGGACAATGCGCTCCAGATTGATAAGCTGCTCTGCCTCCTGGGCCGAAGCGGAATCGTTCAGCATGCGCTGCTTGATATCCGCCAGCAGCATGTTGTACTCATTCTCCCAGTCGATCACAATGTCATCCAGCATTTGCCGGTCGACCGCAGGCGTTTCCACAATGGCGCGATTGGCATGGTATTGAGACCAGTCATCGGTTAAAATCCGGATGCCGTAGCGATCGCTGTTCTCCCGAATTTCAGTGCCCGGAAAGGGGGCCAGCAGATGAAATCCGAATAACAGGCCAAGCTTTTTTAACTGTTCGCCAAAATCCATGGTTTGGCGGATGGTTTGGGGGGTTTCGCCCGGCAATCCGAGAATAAAAGATGCAAAGGGGGTAACCCCGGTGCGCCGGCACATGTTGACCGCCGCCACCACCTGTTCACGCGTGATGCCCTTTTGAATGGTTTTGAGGATTTGGGGATTGCCCGATTCGATGCCAAAGCTGACCGCGCTGCAGCCGGCTGTCTTCATTTTGGTCAAAACCGCTTCGGAAACGGTGTCGACCCGGGCAAAAGAGGTCCACCTGAGCCGCAGCCGGCGCTTGATCATTTCGTCACACACGGCCAGACAATGCTTATGATTGGCGGTAAACAGATCATCGGCAATGTTGATTTGATGAAAATTCAGCGTGGCCAAATATTCCATTTCATCCACAATTCGGGTCGGGCTGCGGTAGCGAACTTTGGATCCCACCATTTTTCGGCCGACACAAAATATACACTTAAACGGACAACCGCGACTGGTGGTGAGGCTGATCGGCATCCCGAGCGCATGGTAGCGACCCAGCGGCAGCAGCCCGCGGGCCGGATCCGGCAGCTCATCCAGATCTGCGATGGGCTCCCTCTGGGCGGTATAACAGATTTCAGCATCCGTGCGGTAAACAATCCCCTTCACACGGTTCCAGTCCCGGCCTGTGTCCAGCGCCCGGCTCAGATCGACGATCGTGCGCTCGCCTTCACCCAGCACAATGATATCCAGCTCCGAATGCTTTTTAAGTGTGTCCGGCGCACAAAATGTCACATGGGGGCCGCCCATAATCGTTAAAATATCCGGATTCAGATCCTTGATGTCCCGGATGACGCCCATGGCATGGTCAACGGTCATCGTGACGGCCGTCAGGCCTGCAATTTGTGGCTGAAATTTTTCCAGCACATTTTGCAGCATGGCCCGGCTGTAGGGAAAAACAACCAGATCAAGAATTTTTACCTCGATGTCCGCTTCGGCCAGAGCGGCTGCCAGATAAGCCAGCCCCAGGGGAGGGGAAGGGGTCTCCGATATGGGGTAGTAAGGATTTATTAACAGGATGCGCATGGTAATAATTAAAATTCCAAATCTCAAATCCCAAATCTCAAACAAATTCCAATAGTCAAATTCGAAATCACAAACAGGTCCTGAAACTAATGTGACATTACCGAAACGTATAGAATTGTTTTACACTTTTCTGAACAGGGAACAGTTTCTTGAAGTCCCGATTTTGTTTTGGTCATTGTACATTTGAATTTGGAATTTATTTGGAATTTTGTGCTTGTAATTTGTGATTTAATAAAAAAATGGGGACCGGACAAAACATCCGGACCCCATTATGTTTAACACCTTAAGTTATTAGAATAGCCCTGAAACTTTGCCGGTCTCAACATCCACATCCACCCGTCTGAAGGCCGGGTTGGAGCTGGTACCGGGCATCAGACTGATGGTACCGGCGCAGGGGCACAGAAACTTGGCGCCGGAATAAATCAGGACGTCGCGTATCGGCAGGGTCCAGCCGCTGGGGACACCTTTCCTGACCGGGTCATGGCTCAGGCTGAGGTGGGTTTTGACCATCATGGTGGCGAAATCGGCGTACTTGGGATCTTCCTCCAGCATCTTGGCCTTGGCTTCCGCCTCCGGCGTCCAGGAGACCCCGTCCGCACCGTAGACTTCCTTGGCGATCAGATCCACGCGATCGCGCAATTTCGTTTCCAGGGGATACAGGAATTTGAAGTCGTTTTCTTCTTCACAGGCTTCGATCACTGCATCCGCAAATTCAAGGGCGCCTTCACCGCCCAGTTCCCAGTGCTTGGACTCGGCACAGCGGGCACCGGCAGCCTCAGCCGCCTTGCGAACGATAGCGCATTCAGCATCGGTATCGCTGTAAAAGCGGTTGATGCAGACCACCGGATTGATGCCGGCTTTGCGGATGGTGTTGATATGGTGGACCATGTTGGCGCAGCCTTTTTCCACCAGCTCCAGATTTTCCTTGGTGTACGCATCCGGCAGGGCGATGCCGGCCACAACCTTGGGTCCGCCGCCGTGCATTTTCAGCGCCCGAATGGTGGAGGTCAGCACCGACACGTGGGGTTTCAGGCCGCTGAAACGTGATTTTACGTTCCAGAATTTTTCGAAGCCGATATCAGCGCCGAATCCGCTCTCGGTAATGTGATAGTCAAACAGCTTCAGGCCGACGCGGTCGGCGATAATTGAGGATTGACCGACAGCGATGTTGGCAAACGGCCCGGCGTGCACCATACAGGGATTGTATTCCGCTGTGCACATCATGGTGGGGTTGATGGTGTTGCGCATAAACGCCGTCATGGCGTTGCCGACTTCCAGATCGCCGGTAGTCACCGGCTTGCCGTTTTTGTCGAAGGCCACGGTAATATTGTTGAGCCGTTCTTTCAGATCGGCCAGGTCCCGGATAACGGACAGAATCGCCATACACTCGGAGCCCACCGCGATACCGAATTTAGATTGCATGGTGAATCCGTCAAAACGGCCGCCGATGCCGATGATGATATTTCTGAGGGCCTGGGCGCAGAAATCGATGATCCAGCCCAGCTCAACCCGGGTGGGATCAATATCCAGCCGGCCCATACCGGTCAGACGCTGCAGTTGTTCGTCGCTGTAATTGCGTTCGTGCTGCATGCGTGAGGTCAAGGCCACCATGGCCAGGTTATGGGAGTTCATGATGTCGTTGATGTCGCCGGTTAGGCCCAGGGAAAATTCCGTCATGGGTATCAGCAGGGAATTGCCGCCGCCGGCCGCCGTTCCCTTGACGTTCATGGTGGGGCCGCCGGAAGGCTGGCGCAGCGCGCCACCCACATTCTTACCGCGTTTGCCGAGACCCTCCATCAAGCCGCAGGAAGTCGTGCTTTTTCCTTCTCCCAGCGGGGTGGGGGTAATGGCGGTCACTTCGATGTACTTGCCGTCGGGATTGTTCTGCAGCCGGTTGATGATTTTCAGAAAATCCAGTTTGGCCAGGCGACCCATGGGAAGTATTTCATCTGGTTCCAATCCCAGTTTTTCGCGCCATTCCTCCGGTGTCGGCATGTTTTTCTCCGCTGCTTCGGAAATCTGCCAGTCGGCCATTTTTACTGCATCGTAAGGCATGCTCAAATCCTCCTTTCCGTTAATGATTGAGAATCAATAAATTTCGTTTCCTTGTCGATATATGTTTTTTGCGCTCGTGATGTTGACACGTCTAACGGGCAAAATCAGTTTCTGACAAATTATAGGGTCCGTATCATCTGAATCATCGTTTGGCAAGAAAATTCCTCCGCAAATGACGAATCTTTGAAACGTCGATTGACGAATGACAAACGCTGGGAATGAGGAGTGACGACTGTCGAACGTTAACAATGACAATTGATCCGCCTGCGGCGGAACAAATTGTGGATGTCGCTGCGCTCCGTCTATCGAGATCATTAAATAGACAAATTTCCTTCATTAGACATTATTAATTCGACATTCGTCATTTGATTCCCGTTTTGCAATTGGTGCAATTTGAAATAAAATCCCTTTTGATTCATCAGTTCGATATGGTTGCCGGTTTCTATAATCCGGCCCCGTTTTAGCACAATGATGCGATCGGCGTTGCGCACGGTCGACAGCCGGTGGGCCACAACCAGCGCAGTTCTTTTTTTCATCAATTTTTCCAGGGCCTGTTGGATGCGCAGTTCGGTCGGGGAATCGATGTAGGAGGTAGCCTCATCCAAAAGGATGAGCTGCGGGTTGCGCGCAAATGCGCGCGCGATTGAAATCAGCTGGCGTTCACCGCTTGATATGGATGCAGCGCCTTCGGTCAGCACGGTATCCAGACCTTGCGGCAAACGGTCTATCAAAGCCCGGCAATTGGCGGCATCGATGATAATCTGTTGCTGAGTCCTGTCCGGTGCCGGGTTGCTCTGAAAAATGTTTTCCCGGATCGTGCCTGAAAATAAAAACGGGTCCTGCATCACCAAGGCGATTTTCGATCGGAAAGCGGCCGCGGCAAGGTCCCTGATGTCCTGGTTGTTGATCAGGATCCGGCCCGCTGTGGGATCGTAAAAGCGGGGCAGCAGATTAATCAGTGATGTTTTGCCGGCACCGGTGGGCCCCACCACCGCCACGGTTTCACCGGCATTCAGCTCGAAGGTGATGCTATGCAGGACGGTTTCGCCGCTGATGTAGCCGAAACAGACGTTTTCAAATTGAACTTTTTTAATGTCAGCCAGGCCTGTTGAATCTTGAATAAACCGGGCTGCCGGCGGACGGGGCAGGCTGTCCCGGCTGTCCAGGATTAAAAATATTCGTTCGGCTGACGCCATGGCATTTTGCAGAATATTATACTTTTCCGCCAGATCCCGGATGGGTCTGAAAAACATGCGGATGTACGATATGAAGGCCACCAGCGCGCCCAGGCTCAGCGTGCCGCTGAGCACACGGCCGCCGCCATAATATATCACCAGGGCTACGGCCACCACTGCCAGAATCTCGATCAGCGGCATGAATACAGCCAGGACATGGATCTGCCGCATTCCGGCCAGGAAATTGTCATGGTTCAGCTGTTGAAATTTCCGATAATTGTTGAGTTCCTGGCGAAACAATTGAATTACCCGGATTCCGCCGATAGTTTCGGCAAAGCGGGTGTTGATTTCGGCGACCTTGATGCGCAAATCCCGGAAAATATCACGGGCGCGCCTTGAAAAATTAAGCGAGGCATATACAACCAACGGCAGCACCGTAAAGGAGATCAGGGCCAGCTTCCAATTTAATACCAGCATGACGACGGCAATGCCCAAAAGCAGGAAAAGATCTTTGAAGATCATGGAAATCACTGAAGTGAACAGCTCATGCATGTTCTGGACATCGTTGGTCACCCGGGTGACCAGCCGCCCCACAGGGTTGCGGGTGAAAAAAGCGATGGCCAGATCCTGGATATGAACAAACAGCTTCATACGCAGATCATGCATGAGCATGTGGCCCGTATATTCCATGATCATTCTTTGGATGAAACTCAAGATGAAGTTGATTAGCACCAGGATCACGAAAACGACCGCCAGGGCACGTAATCCGGTTAAATCACCGTGTCGTAAAATGCGCAGATCAGATCGATCCAGGCGGCTGATGGCACTGTATTCGATCAGTGCGCTGTTGCCTTCGATTTTGAACAAGGACCTGTATTTATTGACCAGCGTCTGAAATTGCGGGTTGGATAAATCCAGCCGGATGATGCGGCCGCGTGCTGCCTTGCCGGATTTCTTATCGACCGGCTGCTGCTGATCCATTTGCGGTACGATATAACGGTCAATGGCTATCTTGGTGACGTAGGGCAGCGCAAGGTCAAGGAAGGTGATTAGCAGGACCAGAACGATGGAGCCGAAAAGCAAAGGCCGGTAAGGCCGGATAAAGGGGTACAGCCTCTTTAGCAACCTCACGTCATATGGTTTGCCCAGTTTTTTTTCCTCAAAATAACCGTAGTCAGACTGCATCGAATTCCTCTTCGATTTCCTGCAAGCGAAACGTTTTCGCATAATAATTGTCGGAGTCCATTAACCGGCGGTGATTGCCCGATTCCACAATACGTCCCTGATCCATGGAGATAATGCAGTCCGCATAATTGACAGCGGAAAGACGGTGGGAGACAATCACGATGGTTCTGGCGCCCGCCATTTTTCTGATGGCGTTGATGATGGCAGTTCCGGTTTCGGGATCCACCTGGCTGATGGGATCATCCAGAATCAGGATAGCGGCATCTTTCAGCAGACAGCGGGCCAGTGCGATGCGCTGTTTTTGACCACCGGAGAGAATAATACCCTTTTCTCCGACCACCGTTTCATAACCATCGGGCAAACTTTTAATCGTAGCATCCAGGGCCGCATCTCTGACGGCTTTTTCGAGCCGGTCCTCGGTGATGTCCGGGCTGCCGAAAGTAATGTTGTCGCGAATGGTTCCGGCGAACAAAAACGGTTCCTGGGGAATAAAGGCGATGTGCGATCTCAGATCACTTATTTTATAGGTCTGAATATCAATTCCGTCCAGCATGATTTTGCCCCGCTGAATGTCATATAGTCTTGGAATCAGACCGATCAGGGTTGATTTACCGCAGCCGGGCGGGCCGACAATACCCAGGACCTGGCCCGGTTCAATGGACAGATCAATATTGCTAAGTGCCTCAGCACCGCCCCCGTTTCCGTTCGCAGCATAGCTGAAGGAAACATTTTCCAGGACAATATGTCCGTCAACCTCTTCCAGGGAACGAGCATCCTTTCGGTCGCGGATTTCAGGCACCGTCTGTAAAATATTATTGATTCGATCCAAAGATGCGCGACCCCGCTGAATGAGGTTGGTTACCCAGCCTAATGCCATCATGGGCCAGGTGAGCAATGCCAGATAACTGATGAAAGCCACAAAATCGCCCGGGGTGATCGTCTGCAAAATAGTCTGGCGGCCGCCAAGGTAAAGAACAATGGCCAGACTTAGATTGGAAAAAAGAAGCATCAGGGGAAAAAAGGAGCCGATAATTTTGACCAGTCTGATATTTTTGTTGATGTAATCTTTCGAGACGGTTTCCACTTTGAGGGCTTCTTCCGCTTTCCGGTGATGGGCCTTGATAATACGAATTCCCGCGAAGCGTTCCCGAACCACCTCGGTCAATTCGGAAAAAGCGGCTTGAACCGCCTGGTAACGTCGATGCATTTTTCTGCTGAAAAACCGGGTGCTGATAACAATCAGCGGCATGGGGATGAGGACAAAAGCAGTCAGTTTAATATTGATGTAGGCCATAAATCCGATGGCGGCCAACCCCAAAACGATGGCATCGTTTAACGCCACCATTCCCATGCCGGTGGCCATCCGGATCTGTTGAATATCGTTGGTGGCGTGAGCCATCAGATCGCCGGTTTTGACATTATCGAAATAGGAGGCTGACAGGTTTTGCAAATGATTGAACAGCGTGTTGCGCAACCCCTCTTCGACTCTGCGGGACGCGCCCAGGAGACAGCGGCGCCAAATATAGCGAAAGAAACCGATAAGGATTGCGATGCCGACCATGTAAACTGCGTAAAACAGCAGTCGCCATGCATCTATCTCAAAGGAAGTCAGATCATCGACAACCCATTTGATGATACGGGGGATGATGAGCTGGAGCACGTCAACGATGATCAGACTGAGCAGTCCGGCCAGGATCTTGGCACGATTTTCAACCAGGTAGGGTATGATCAGGGAAGTTGCCGATTTCCGGTTGCCTGTATTTGACTGCTGATTTCTTGTCACTGGTGACTGGTCTCTGCTCTCTGGCTGCTGGCTGCCGGCCGCCTGTTGCTGGTTCTTGGTCTCTGATCTCAGGCCAGTTGCTATTGGATGCTGATTTCCGGCCTTTAATATTATTATGGAGAATGGTTAAATATAAGAGCAGTAGTATATATCTGCAAGAAATAAAAGAAGGGATGCAAGGTTTAAGGCATAGGGCATAAGGTTTTAAGAATTCGGAAGTTGGACCCGCCGTTGTCGAGACTATGGCTCGGCAACCATGGGGGATTCGGGAATTAGCCCGTTCTAATAGCTATACCTTAATCCTTATACCAGATGCCTTTTTATAGCAGGCAATCATCATCCAGTTACCAGAAAACAGTATCCAGCAACCAGTTGCCAGCAGCCAGTGACCAGCATCCAGAAACCATTTTGGAATCATTGACTTTATTCAGGCCGGTTGTTATTGTACTTCCTATGGAATCAGGAAGTATTGTGGAATATATTGATCGCCAAAAAATTATGTGTGCAGTTGTTCTGGAGGTCAAAAATCAACGGTTGCGGCTGTTAACCGAAAATAATCGTGAGGTCAAACTTTCGGCCGGGCGACTGCTGCATAAGGATAGTGCACGCCTTAATTTATCCATGGGGCGGGACAAGATGGTCGATGCCTTGCGGGAGGTTGCCAGCAAACGCAAGGCGTTGCACAGTCAGGTGGATATTAAAGATTTATGGGAAATTTTAAACACGGAACAGGTGTGGATTGATCTTGAAACGATGACGGAGTTTTGTTTCCCGGACAGTCCCGGCGGAGATCATGAATCGGCGGTTATCCGGGCGTTTTTTGATGACCGGCTGTATTTTAAATTTAACCTGGACCGATTTTTTCCCAATTCAGCCCGGCAGGTCGAGCTGCTGACTGCTCAGCGGCTGGAAGAAACGCGCAAAAACCGGATTGTCGAGCTTGGTGGGAGCTGGTTGAAAAGTCTGGTAAATGGGACATCACCCCCGGTCGATGTGAGCGAGGCGGATTCCCAGGAAATTTTAAATATATTAAAATCATATTACCTGTTTGAAAAGGAAAGTAAGGACTGTGCCCTGGCCAGGGCAATGATCAGCAACTCAGGTATCGAACCAACTTCCGCGCTTTTTCCGCTCCTGGTTAAGCTGAACGTATTTGATGAGAACGAAAATATTGACCTGCTGCGCTTTGAGGTCAGCGTTGAATTTGACGATACCACCCTGCAAAGTGCTCAACAGCTCATCGTGTCCCCGCGGGATTTGTTCGCGGATAACGTGCGCCGGGATTTGACATCTTTGTCGCTGATGACCATCGACGGGCAGTCCACCCTTGATTTTGACGATGCCTTAAGCATTGAAAAAGTGGGCGCGGACTACCGTCTGGGCATTCACATTGTTGATGTAGGCCATTTTGTCGGCAAAGACGACCGCATTGACCAGGAAGCGCTTGCCCGCGGAAGTTCCATCTACATGCCCGACCAGAAGATATCCATGTTGCCGGCGGCCTTGGCCGAAGGGCTCTGCAGCCTGAAAGCCGGCGAACTGCGTCCCGCCGTTAGCACGATGGTGAACCTGAGTCCTTCGAAGGAAATTATTGATTATGAAATTCTGCCCAGTCTGATCAATGTTAAACAACAGCTTAGCTATTACGATGTTAATCTGGTAGCGGATCAAAATCCGGACGTCCTAATTCTGCGTGAGATTGCAGAAAAATTTCGCCGCCGCCGATTGGATGGCGGTGCGGTTCAAATCACGGTGCCGGAAGTCAATGTCTGGTTGGCGGACGATCGATCCATTAGCGTCAACAAGATCAATCGCGAAAGCCCCGGTCGGATGCTGGTTTCCGAACTCATGATATTAGCCAACTGGCTGATGGCCAAATTTCTGGCCGAAAATGGCATGCCGGCTATATTCAGGTCCCAACCGGAACCGCGGGAGCGTCTTTACCGGGGAGATGAGGGCACCCTGTTCCAAAATTGGATGCAGCGCAGGTTCTTAAGCCGGTTTGTATTAGATCACAAACCCGGCAAGCATTCAGGCCTTGGAGTGGATGCCTATGTGACTTCAACTTCCCCCATCCGAAAATACTTTGATCTGATTAACCAGCGCCAGCTTAGGGCGATACTCGGCCTTGAGCAACCCTATAATTCGGAAGAAATAGACCAACTCATTCAGATGCTGCAAGTGCCGATGAGCAACGTCGGCAAAATTCAATATGGGCGACATCGCTTCTGGCTGTTAAAATACCTCGAACAGCACATTGGCCGCAAAGAAGAGGCTATTGTTCTGAATAAACGCCGCAATAATTACCAGATACTGCTTACCGAATACATGATAGAATGCGACCTTCCGCTATCCAGCGGGCTTGAGCTGAAACCCGAGGATCTAATCCAGGTAACGATCCAGAATGTGAAAGCCAGAAAGGATTTGCTTCAGGTCGCCATCGGATGACAGACATTGGAAGTTGGAAGTCGGAATGCGGAATGCGGAAGCGGAAAAGATAGGAATTATGGAAATTGGAAGTCGGAATGTGGAAGCGGGTAGGGCTTCGCATCGGGCATAGAGCATCGCGCAGAGCGAAAAAGGCAATTCAAAAAAGGAAGCCGGAAATTTTCGGCAATAATCATGATTATGCATGTGGGAGCGGCTTTTAGCCGCGATAATTACCTGCACCGCTGTATCAAGTTAATCGCGGCTAGATGACGAAGCCAGATACACCAAACTAAAGTTCCAGGACCTCAAGAAAAAACCGGCGGTATTAAGCCGGTTTTATGTTTTGCAAATTCAAATAGTTCGGGCAAACATAGAAAATTGGTTTTAATTCCTTCTTTCCGACTTCCGCATTCCGACTTCCGAATTCAGGTAAATTCCCACTTCCGCATTCCACATTCCGAATTCCAACTCAACCCTATACCCGGCGCTTGGCGCCGTAAACCTTTCCCTTATTTGATTGATACGACCTGGCCGGCAGTGATTTTTTGAAGCTCCTGGGGTGTTAATTTGAAAAGCGCATTCGGCGTGCCGGCGGCGGCCCAGATTTCGTCATATTGAAGTAGATCTTCATCAATAAAGATTTTTATTTTCTGGGCATGACCCACCGGCGCAACCCCGCCGATGGCAAATCCGGTTTTTTCCCTCACGAAATCAGCATCGGCTTTTGATATCGGCTCGGAAATGAAAGTTGCCATTAGTTTTTCGTTCACCCGGTTGGCTCCGCTGGTTGCCACCAGCAGTGCCTGGTGTGATTGTTGGCCTCGAAATACAAGAGATTTGACAATCTGGCCCACCCGGCATCCGACGGCCCGGGCGGCGTCGTCAGCGGCGCGCGTAGATTGCGGCATTTCAACGACCTGACACGATACACCGTACGCACTTAGTGCTTGCTGTACCTTCCGGGCACTTGAACTTAGATTTGAGGACATGCCACTCACCTATTTTTTTAAAAGATATTATCTGGTTCGGCCCCAAATTACAATGCCATTATAGGCTAAATCAGAAACTGAATATTTCTCTTGAAAAAATAAATAAAATAAAATACAAGTCTGTATTATAAATAAATCGCATTCAGGGAGCATCAGAGCAATGGGAATCCAAGAGCGCAAAGAGCGGGAAAAGGAGCGGCGGCGGCAGCAGATTATGGTTGCCGCTAAACGGGTTTTTTCAGATAAAGGATTTAACAAGGCAACGATGGAAGATATCGCCCAGGAAGCCGAGCTTAGTCCCGGCACCCTGTACCTGTACTTTAAAAATAAAGAAGAACTTTACGCCTCGCTATCCTTGAGAATACTCCAGTATCTTCTGATCCGGGTTGAACATGTCAATGATGAGAAAGACGCCAATCCGGAGGAAAAATTAAAGACCTTAATGGACGCGATGTATGACGTCTATGAGTTTGATCCGTTAATAATCATCAACATGTTTCATCTGCAGTCCAGCGAAACGTTAAAGAACCTGTCGCCTCAGCTGATGACCGAGATCAAGGATTTGTCCCGCAAGTCTCTGGGTTCGATTGCCCAAATTTTTCAGAACGGAGTTGACCAGGGGCTTTTTGTTGACCGTCATCCGGTTGCGATGGCCGATACTTTCTGGGCCCTGTTTTCCGGCGTCGTGCTCTGGTTGACCTCCAAAAGACTGATCAACGAGGAAAAAGACTACCTCAAGCAGACGCTTGAGCTTGCTTTTGAGATTTTCGGACGCGGCGTCAAGGAAGTTTAAAAAAGCCTTGTAATTTCATCCACTTCGAATTGGGGCCATGCGGTTGGCCGGCCTTTCTTAACCGCGTAAATCCCCTGGCCCCGATCATCCAGCACTTCACCAATACAGGATACGTCTATGCCGCTTTGGCGAATGGTTGCCATTAGCGATTGACAACCGGTCTCCCGGCAGCAGATCAAAAGGCTGCCGGAGCCGATCAGCCCCAGCGGCTGAATACCCAGCAAACGGCAAATTTTCCGGGTTTCGGAAAATACGGGAATCGCATCCATATCGATCTTGAGGCGATGTCCGCCGGCGATGCTCAATTCTTCCAGGGCCGTAGCCAGTCCGCCTTCGGTGACGTCATGCATGGCGCTGGCGGCTCCGGATTCGGCAGCAATCCGGGCTTCCGTGATGACGCTGATATGGGGCAGGAATCGGCGGCTGCCGTCGATTTCCGATTCGCTCATACCCAACCCTTTTAACCGCTTGCCGAATTCCCTGGCGATGATGGCCGTGCCTTCAACGGCCACACCTTTGGTTATCAAAACACGGTCACCGGGTGCCATAGCACTTTTGTCGATCAGCTTGCTTTTGGCTACGGTACCCGCCATCATGCCCGTTACCACCGGTCGGGTGACGGCATCCGTAATCTCGGTATGGCCGCCGCACAAGGTGATATCCCAGCGCCGGCAGGTCTCTTTGAGTTCGTCGATGATCTGCTGGATTCCCGAAGGCGTGATCCCGCAGGGAAACAACAGGGTGGTTAGCAACCATCGCGGGCGGGCTCCCGAGGTGGCGATGTCATTGGCATTTATCAATACGGCATATTGACCAATGGAATCGGTGGCAAAGGTGATCGGATCCGACTTGAGCACCAGCACTTCTTCGGATTCAACATTTATCGCCGCCGTATCTTCTCCAACACCCGGATTGACGAGAATCGAAGGGTCATCAAAAACAAACTGGTTTAAAAATTCGCGCAAAAGATCATTTGGCAGTTTGCCCGGAGGCAGGGGTATCCCCAATCTCACGAGGGCTTTAAGCTCCTCCAGCTTTGAAATATGAAAGGGGTCAGCGCTGCGACTGCCGGGTCCTGATGGCGATGGGCCATAAAAAACAGGTATGGTGGCGGCTTTTATGGCTTGCTGCAGGAACTGCGGATCGGCGGTCACGAACAGCACCTGGTCTGCCGGCAAATTCAATTTATCGACCACAGCCTGAACTGCATGGGTGGCGGTGGCGCGCTGCGGCAGATCCTCGGCACAGATAACCGGATTGAAATCCGACAAGCTGGCGGCACTGAAATTGTCCATCATCCGGCGCACAGACCTGCCGCGGCTGAGACTAACTATAGCCCGGCGAAGTTTCTTTTCGGCCAGGTAACTTAAAATTTTTTCAGCCCCGGCTGCAGGGGAGGGTGGTTCGGCGGGCATGATTTCAGGGCCTGGAATGTGTACCAAGGTGCCTTCCAGGTGAAAGCATACGGCTTTGATGTGGATTGCTTTGCGTGGCATACCGATCTATCATCGAATCCTTTCTGATTTTGAGCATCAGAACCCTTGACAGAAAGCCTGTCAAATGTCAATTCTTTCTCCCATGAAAATCCTGCTGATATACCCGTATTTTCTGAATACCCGGCTGCACAACCCCGCAGATGTGCGCGCCGTGCCTTTGGGGGTTTATTATGTGGCCGGCATGCTCAAGCAGCACAATTACGATGTGGAGATTTTAAACTGGCACAACATCAATACGACCTCCCACACCATACGGGAAGCCCTGACTGATAGACGGCCTGATGTGATCGGTTTTTCTATTTTAAACGCCAACCGCTGGGGCGGCATCGACATCGCCAGGATCGCCAAACAGGCCGACCCGCGGGTGACGGTCGTTTTTGGCGGCATCGGGGCCACCTTTTTGTGGCAGCATTTTTTGACCCATTTCCCGGAAATTGATTATGTCGTGATCGGGGAAGGGGAATACCCCTTTTTGAACCTGGTCAGGTCTCTGGACGCCGGGCAGCCGCAGGCGATCGAATCCATCCAGGGCCTGGCCTTCAGAAAAGACGGTCAGGTGCTGCGGACCCCGGATGCCGACCCCATCCATCAGCTTGATGATCTGCCCGACCCGGCCCAATATTTTGACTTTCAGCACCTGGCTTTGACCCGCGGGTGCGGCGGCAACTGTAATTTTTGTGGATCCCCCCGGTTTTGGGGGCGCCGGGTCAGGTTTCATTCTGCCGACTACTTTGTTGATCAACTCGAGCGATTGTTCAATAAGGGTATTCGGTTTTTTTATTTTTCAGACGACACGTTCACCGTCAATAAAAAGCGCGTTATCGCAATTTGTCGCAAGATCATTGAAAAAAAGCTGGATGTCACCTGGAATGCCATATCACGGGTGGATCATGTCAACGAAGAGATCCTATACTGGATGCGAAAAGCCGGTTGTATTCAAATCAGCTACGGTGTCGAAAGCGGCTCGGAGAAAATCAGAAAATTTTTGCTAAAAAACATCTCAATCGAAGGGATTCAATCTGCTTTTGCCATAACCCAAAAATACGGTATCATGGCCCGGGCTTATTTTATTTACGGCAATCCGGGGGAAAACCGGCAAACCATCCAGGAAACGATCGACCTGATAAATGCCATCAAACCGTTGAGCACCATTTTCTATATTCTTGACATATTTCCGGGAACAGCACTCTATGAGGATTTTAAACAACGTTTGAATGCCAGCGATGATATCTGGCTCAATCGCATCGAAGATATCATGTATTTTGAGACCGATCCGGACATAACCCGGGAGATGATACTGGGCTTCGGGCAAAAGCTGAGGTCGAGTTTTTTTGAAAACCTGCCGGGATTTGTCGAGGCGATCGAGTTAATTGATAACGTCGATCTTTATCCGCAGCACGCGCGGTTTTTGTCCCGGCTTGGCATGACGTTTGATTTTGGCGATTACGCCGCAATTGACGCAATCCCGAATAAAGACCGGCTTGTTGAAAGGCTGTACCAAAAGTCATTGACCTATTTCCCGGATGCCGAGGCCTACCTGGGGCTGGGGATCCGCTATCAGAAAAGAGACGCGCAGCAGGACGCCATCGATATCCTTTCAAAAGGTCTGTCACATTTTCCGAATGACCCCCGGCTCAATATCTGCATGGGCGTCGGCCTGATGAACCAGGCAAAATATGACCAGGCCCTGGACCGGTTCCTCAAATTCCAGGATGAAAAAGATGCCTTACAATTTGCGGCCCGCTGTTATGAGGCGATGGGGGACCCCGAAAATGCTGCGGCACTGCTGGAAAAATATAAGGAGATGAAAAACCATGACCGGGCGGGGTAGACTCTTTTGAAGGCGGAAGTCGGAATTATGTGAAGTCGGAAGTCGGAATGCGGAAGGTGGAATTTTTCGATTGCGGATATATGGGTTAAAGGATTTACCACAATAATAGGGGTCAGGTTTCAGGTGTCAGATACTGATTGGAAGGAGAAAGAAGGGTTTGGATTGACAAAAATCCAAGCACCAAATCGCAAATTACAAATAATATCCAATTTCAAATCTACAATGCCCTAAACAAATATTGTATTAAATGACACCAAGCCTTTAACCTTATATGAAACTACATTAAGTTTCTTTTCCGATCAGACTGGATGCTCGCGGCCAGAGGCGGTGCTCATATGAAACTCCAAAGAATTCAATGTCCTTTAGACTGTAATTAATGATAGGTGGGAGTGGCTTCCAGCCACAATAGATCGGGTCATCGCGGTTAAAAACCGCTCCCACATTTCAAGAACAAGCGATACAAAATCACAAAATTTCTTATGCGATCAAACTGGCCGCCTCACCGCCAGCGGTCCGCCGGCGGAACACCCGAAACCTTAAACCTTAAATTATATTGTCGGATAAAAGGCGATGAGAACCTGAAAAAAAACAACCCAAGATATTGGAGGTATTATGAGCATATTGCGAGAAAAAAGCGATACATTTGCGGGTTCCGACGGTGTTCAGATCTTCTATCGCCATTACCCGGCTGAATCGGAACGGGCGCGCATGGTGATCGCGCATGGCCTGGGTGAGCATTCCGGGCGCTATGGTAATGTTATCGAGCGGATGCTTCCCATGGGTATCAGCGTCTGGCTGCCCGATCACCGGGGCCATGGCCAAAGCGAGGGAAAGCGCGGTCATGTGTTGAATTTTATGCAATATCTTACGGATCTGCATACGATGATTCAACTGGCCCGGGAAGGTTTGACCGGCGATCGCAAATGTTTTTTGCTGGGGCACAGCATGGGCGGTTTGATTGCCATTTATTATGCTCTGCGGTTTCCGGAACCTGTCAACGGAGTGCTGGCCTCGTCACCTGCCCTGGGGATGGTCACCGAAGTACCTGCCGCCAAAAATATTCTAGGCTTAATCATGTCCTACCTCTGGCCGGGTCTGACCATGGGCAATGAACTGGATGCCGGCAAAATCAGTCACGATCACGATGTCGTCAGCGCTTATAAGAATGACCCCCTGGTGCATGATCGGGTCAGCACCCGCTTCTTTACCGAATTAATGGCAGCTATGGAAACCGTCAATCAGCAGGCTTCATCTCTTGCGGTTCCGATTTTAATGCAGGTAGCCGGCGATGATCATCTGGTCAATGCCCGGACGGCCGGGCAGTGGTATGAAAAGCTGAAGGTAACGGACAAAACCCTGCATGTTTATGAGGGGTTGTATCATGAAATATACAACGAACCGCAAGCGCAAAGAGAAAAAGTGCTCAAGGACCTGGAGGATTGGCTGGAGGAAAGGATGTAGGGAATGTCGAATGAAGATTGACGAATGAAGAATTTTGGATGCCGCTCCGCTCTAATGCCTTTATTTTACAAGTTATGAACCCCGCCTGCCGCAAGTAGCT
>Ga0210062_1000131_pt1 | contig 21830 bp, 6 predicted proteins | sample Muzzi_CordA_D2_FD_185528 | JGI IMG/M metagenome (GOLD analysis project Ga0210062, IMG submission 185528) | Wetland microbial communities from San Francisco Bay, California, USA, that impact long-term carbon sequestration - Muzzi_CordA_D2 (SPAdes) | ecosystem: Environmental > Aquatic > Marine >...
ATCTGGCTGCCGTTTAGCAGCAGGGCCGCATCAGCCTCTTTGGTGCCCGAAATCACCTGGGTCGGTTTGTGGGTCGGGGAGCTGACCGGGTTGATTACCGGAACCGGCGGTGCGGTGGTATCCAGGGTAAAGCGGTATTGTTTGGCCGCCGACCGATTGGTAAAATTATCTTCCAGCTGAACATCAATGGTGTAAACAGAATCCGTCAAAGCTGCCGTCGGGGTAAACTCCAGTTTATCGGCGCCGGATACCCCCCAGCTGCCGTCAACCGGTTGCGTGTTGCCGTCTTTGATCAACAGCGTTGACGTCTGCAGATTCAAGCCGCTGACGGCCTCCGTGAACGTAATGGTGACCGCAGCCGGCGCGTTGTTGATAAAACTGTTGTTGGCCGGGGATATTCCGCTGGCCGATGGTGCCACCGAATCCACCTGGATATCGACCCAGACCGAGGGACTGGTGTTGCCGGCGGCATCCTGCAGCCGAATTTCCAGGGCATTGTCGCCCTGGGCCAGGCTCAGGGTGGCCGACCAGCTGCCGCTGCCCGGCGCGACTTTGAGCTGGTTGTTGACGTAGACCGCGGTATGGTCTTCCCGGGTGCCGGTCAAAATGATAGTGGCGGTTTTGGATTTGTTCGGGACCGGGCGCACCTGGATCAGGCCGCTTAAACCCGCACCGCCGGTAATGGTCGGTTCAACCGGCGGCTGACCGTCCACCGTAAAGGAGAAGTTATAGATTTCGGTGTTGCCTGCCAGGTCCCGGGCCGTCAATGAGATGGTGTACGTATCGTCGACCAGCGGAGCCGAGCTGGGGGTAAAGGTAAAACGATCGGACGCTTCACTGACGGCTCCGTCGACCGGCTGACTTTCGCCGTTTAAAACGACAACACTGGCTATTACGGCAGCGTCATCAACCACACCGTATTGGTCGTTTAAGGTAAATACAATCGCATCGACCTGCTTTAAGGATGCACCGTTGGCGGGCACCGTGCTCACCAGATCCGGTGCCGTGGGATCTTTGATGTCGGGCAGATCCGCCGAGCGGGTATTGTTCTCCTCGTATGACTCAACAACGTTCGTGCCGCTGTCGGCTCTAACCTCGATGGTATGGTTACCGGTGGCAGCCGTCCAGGGATAGCTTAGCGGCAGGGAGGTATTTGCCGGCATTACCGGATTGACGGTTTTGCTGCCGATGCTGTTGCCGTCGACATAAAATGTCACCTGGAAGACATCCACCACCGGACCGCTGCCGGTATTTTCAACCGTGGCCGTAAAGGTGATGGTCTGGCCGGCCAGCAGATCGGCTGCCGGTTCCCAGGCAATATCGGATATGATCAGATCCGGCGGCGACCCCAGGGTGGTAAAATGCCAGACCGGGCCGGCAGTTTCGGCACCGGCATCATCGCGGGCCACTATTTGCCAGAAATAGGTGCTGCCTTCTGCCAGATCGGCTTTATCATAAGAAGCCGTTTCAACATTTTCGGCTACCATCACCAGGTTGTTTTCGGCAGTACCGAAGTAAACGTCATACACAACCGCATCCCACGGGTTGGGATCGCCGCCGGCCCAACTCAAGGCAACGGCAACCGGCTGGCCTTCGGCAATCACCGGCACCCGCACGGCACCATCGGCCGGCAGCGGGTTTTTGGGCACAAAGGGCGCAGTATTGGTAGGCGGTGTGTCGATGCAGTCGCTTTCGGTTGTCAGCCAGGACGAAACGGTCACATTGCCATTGATGTGATCACCATTGAATCCAGGTCCGTTGGCATCGCCCCACCAGTTGTCCGCGGCATCCACAGCGGTGGTGCCGGAATTGTTTACTCCGAAATTTTTATTTCTAAGAAAATTATTCTCGTGGAGGACCGGCGCGGCATTGTTAACGACATATACCCCGTAATAGTTGTCCTTGAAGTTGTTGCAGCGAATGCTCGCGCCGTTTGAGCCGGTTCCGTTGACATAAATCCCCGAATGGCTGCTGTTAAGGATGGTGTTGTATTGGATGATGGGCTTGGCATTGGCCAGGTAAATGTTGGCATTGTTGGTGTGGCCACCGTATTCGATGATGCAGTGTTCAAGCAGGGAGGATGAATCAATAGTCTCGTTTTGAAAATAGATTCCCTTCCATGCTCCGGACAATGGCACATCGGCATGAGATGTAAAAATGATAGGGGCAATAGCGGTGCCCTGGGCTTTAAGTGCTCCCCAGTATCCATAACCGCTCCAGCTATGGGGAGCTCCAACGTACAGGCCTTTTCCGGTTTCAAACCGTAAAACAACACCAGGTTCTATCGTCAGAGTTATGTGCTGAGCACTTCCCTGATGCGTATAGTTTGGATGACGAATGGTTATATCATTTTCTATGACATAATCCATTCCCTGGTAGGTCCAAGTGCTGTTTGTAGTAATTGCTCCACCCCTGACCAACACATGGCTTTCTGCACTTCCGGCGCTAAAGTTCTTTTTAAAATTTCTTAGACTGTTTGGGTGTAGGTTAGTCGCCCGGTTTGCGCCATTGTCAGCAAAGGTGTTGTTTTGAATTATAGCAGAAGAGCTGTCATCACTGTAAATACCGGCGCTGTTGTTTTGAGTAATCAGATTGTTTTCGACAACAGGTGAAGCGCTGGCGAGGTAAATCCCGTTACCGGAACTGTTGCGAATAATAGAATTTTTAATTGTGGGCGATGATTTTGTGCATGTTATGGTTCTGCTGTCTGTAGCTCCGGCATATTCCAACAGACAATAACTAAGCCAAGTTGTCGAATCATTGGTTTCATCTTGAAAATAGACCCCCTTCCAGTCACCAGGTGCTGGTGAGTCCCCAATAGAACTAAATGTGATCGGAGACGCTTCGGTCCCCTGAGCATTTAACGCGCCGCGGTAGCCGTAGTCATTCCAAGAGTGGGGGTATCCGATGTATAGACCGGTGCTGGGCGCAAATTTAATCATCACCCCAGGGTCTATCGTCAGTGTTGTCACCTTGGGGCTGCCGACATGGGTGTAGTCTGGATGCCGGACGGTTATATCACCAACAACTCCGTAATCCAGCGGCTGTCTATTCCAGACAGCGTTGGTGGTTATATTGCCTGACCGAACTCGAATATAATTCTGTCCGTTGCCGGATCCTGAGTTGCCGCTAAGTTTGCGGACGCTGTTGGGGTGAAGGTTGATGGCACTGGCACCATTGCCGACAAAGGTGTTACCCGCAATAACGGCATAAGAGCTGCCGTCACTGTAAATGCCGTCATTCTGGTTGTCTTTAATAATGCTTTCGCTAATCGTAGGAGATGACGCGTTAAGGTAGATTCCGTAAGCGCTGCTGTATTGAATGGTTGAATTTCTGATTGCGGGACTGGCATTGGCAATATATATATTGGAATTATTGGTATGTCCGCCGTATTCAATCACGCAGTCCTGCAAAATAGTAGTGCTGTCATGAGTCTCGTCCCGAAAATAGACCCCTTTCCAGTCACCAGGTACTGGTGAATCTCCAATAGAGGTAAATGTGATCGAAGACGCTTCGGTCCCTTGAGCATTTAACGCGCCGCGGTAGCCGTAGTCACCCCATGAGTGAGGGTACCCGATGTATAGACCAGTGCCGGGCGCAAATTTAATCATCACACCAGGATTTATAGTCAGCGTTGCCACCTTGGGACTGCCGACATGGGTGTACTCTGGATGCCGAACGGTTATATCACCAACAACCACATAATCCAGCGGCTGTTTATTCCAGACGGCGTTGGTGGTTATATTGCCTGCCCGAACTCGAATATAATTCTGCCCGTTGCCGGATCCATAGTTGCTACTCAGCTTCCTCACACTGTTTGGGTGAATATTAATTATACCTGCAGTGTTGTTTGTAAAATCATTTTCCGATATGAGAGCACCTGAGTTATCATCACTGTAAATCCCATATTCGATATTGCTATTAAACAAGTTAGTTTCAATCTTTGGAGACGATCCTTGGAGGTAAACTCCCTGACCGCTGCTGTACTGAATAAGGCTGCTTTTTATGGTTGGATTGGAATTGGCGCAGTAAATATTTGAATTATTCGTAAGACCGCCATACTCGATCACGCTTTTAAACAAAATCGTGCTAGCGTCAAATGACTCATCCCGAAAATATATTCCTTTCCAGTCTCCCGGTGCGGGTGACTGGACGTTGGATGTAAATTTTATCTGGAATTCATCGGTACCTTGAGCATCTAAAGCTCCCCAATATCCATAACCTCCCCAAGAATGAGGCAAACCTATATATAAGCCGGTACCCGGTTCAAATTTAATTACGACTCCAGGCTCTATGGTCAAAGTCGCCACACTTGGGCTACCTACATGGGTATAGTTTGGATGCCTAACAGTTATATTGCCAGTGACGATATAAGGGCTGCCAGCCATGGTCCAGGTTGTATTTTTAGTGATCTCTCCGCTGACATTGGTACCGGTGACCGGTGAGGCTGAGACGATGTCAACTGCCTTTTGCTCACCGTCTGATATGTTCAGGACGGTGACCGCAAAATAGTAGGTTATCTCGCTGGCCAGACCGGTGACGGCCGCCGCAAGCGAGGTCGTCGTCACTCGCGCGGTCATTCCCTCGACGGAAGAAAACTCCGCCTCGCTCGCATACACCCGGTATTCTTTGACGTATTCGGCAGGATCGGCTGCATCCCAGTAAAGCTTAACGCCGCCGGCCCTGGGACTGATCATTGTTACCGGAGGATTATCCAGCAGGGTAACTCCCGTTAATATGACACCGCTGCTTTCGTTGCCGTCAATATCAATGGCTGTTACCCGGAACTGGTAGCCGGTTGCCGGATCGAGATCGTTGGCGATGTCAATGTTCTGGTCCGGCTCTAGCAAAACTCCCTGAGCGTCATCGGCAAAGTAGACCCGGTATCCCGCCAGATCTTCGTATGAATTGACAGAGTGATTCCAGGAAAATATTAGTTTATCTGAAAAAGACTCGGCTTTAAGGTTGGTCACCTCCTCAGGCGGCACGATATCGACCGAGGCGCCGGATGCCACAAAGGGCTCTGTGTGAGCGTTGCCCATAACGTCCACGGCGATCACGGCAAACCAGTAGGTTGTGTTACGATCTAAATTTGTGATTGTGTATGTAAAGTTTCCGGCATCGACGGTGCCATGGGGCGTGAGGGTCGTCACATCGGAAAATTCTGATGACTGCACGTAAATCCGGTAATAATCAATGTCTCCATGCAAGGTTTGATCATACCCGGACCAATCCAGCACAACGGTTTGGCTGTCGCCCTGCAAATTGAGGGTCAGGTTATCAACCGATTCGGGTGGAATATCGTCAAAAAATATTTCTACCGAGGTTTCTTCACTGATATTGCCGGCTCGATCACGGGTGGCAAACACAAATCGGTTGTCGCCGCCCTGCAGGTAAACCGAATGCTGCCAGTCGGTTTGCTCCGTATTTCCGATGATCTGCTGGCCGTCCAGCAGGATAGCACTGTTGGGTTCTTTGGATCCCGAAATCACCTGGGAAGGATTGTGGACCGGCGTGGCAACGGCATCGATCACCGGTGCGGAGGGTGGCGTGGTGTCTATGGTAAAATAAAACTGCTCCGCTGATCCCCGATTGCCCAGTTCATCTTCCAATTGCACGTTTACGGTGTAATATGCGTCAGCCAGGGCGTTTTGCGGCGTAAATACGAGCTGATTTTCTCCGGAGATCGCAGCAGAACCGGGCACTTCAAGCTGGTTTTCATCAATGATCGCAAACAGACAATTATTCAGATTCAAATCCGAAGTGCTTTCATCAAACCCCACGACCACCTCGGTCGAGGCGTCGGATGAAAAGCTGTAATTGGTCGGAGTTATCATTCCGGTAACAACCGGTGCTTTGGAATCCACAAAAATGTCCGCCCAGTGTGTCGCCAGCCGGGTACCGGATTCATCTTCCGACCAGATCTCCAGGGCATTATTGCCCTCCAGCAGCACAAAATCCAGAGACCAGTCTCCGGGTCCCAACTCAACACCGGCTATGCCCGTGCTGTCTTTGAAGTCTATCAGGTAATCTTCAACGCTTTTTCTCTCGGCATTTGACAGGGCCCGGTTATAAATCAGCAATCCCGCGACATCACCCTGCCAGCTTCGTGAATGCGTTCTGTCTTTGCTAAGCCGGTTGGCCGGAACGTTGCCCGCCGTAACCAGGGAAAGCACAAGGAACTGATCATAGGGTAGAATTGTAGACATTCCATTAATGGGATCGCCACCGTTAATTCTCGTTTCCGCCGGAGAGTTTTTTATATATGGGTGAGCATAGGCAGAGCTCCAAATTTGTCCGTCTGGTCCTCGATGAAAATGATAGGAAGATGAATCTCCTAATAAGATAGGTCCCCAATTATTGCCGGGTCCATCCTGTTTGATAACCCAGAAGACCGTACGGATATCACTTATGCGGGTGGTAAACGAAAGAAACTTATCCCGGGATGAATCAAATCGCAGGACGCCTCTGCCGTTGTGAGCAGCGGCAACATATTCCGGCTCCGAGCCTGAAACGGCGCTGAGATGGTTATTGCTGCCGGATTTATCCCGCCACTCAACAACTTTTCCCTCTGACCCCGTAATGGTAGAATAGTCATCGGCATCCAGCCACAGGACCAGGCCGTCGGCTACCGGAAGTTCAAGACGGGTACTGGTATTTTTCACCCACACCCTGGTATTCTCATCCCGGGTGCCGGTTATCGTAACAGTTGGGCTGTTGGTTTGATTTTCGGCCGGACGTATCTGAATAACACCACTGGTAACCGTACCTCCGGTAACGGAGAGTTCGGCAGAAACAATTGAAGCACAAAGGCAGCCGGCGACAAGTAGCGTAAATAGACAAAATATCAATCGATCACCTGGCGTTGAATGCTTCAGTGTAAAATACGGTATCATTTTAATACGTTCAGAAGGTTGATTCCCCATAAGATTAAATCTCATATAACTTTCCTCATTGTGGATACTATTCGTCTTCAGCTCTCTCCCCGCATGGCTGACACTTACTGACCGTCTTCATCCGGCTGTCACGCGGTTTCCAGGAAAGCAGCAGGCCTTCCATGTATTTTTGGTAACCGGCGAGTCCGCCCTTTAAACTGAATGCTTCGATACCCATTCGGTTCATTATTTTTGCTGCCTTTTCATAGTGCTCGCCGGATTCATTAAAAAGGATTATGGATTGAAATGACCTGTTGTTGGAGATGAGTTTTTTGAGCTCTGCCGCTGAACCGTCCCTGTCATCCAAAACGGGAATGTGTTTGGCGAAGGGAATAAGCCGGCTGGAGGCCTCACTGCGCGTCGGCGAAAAATCAATTATCAGCGTGTTCTCGTAATCTTTCTCCCGGAAGAAGACCCGGGGTGCGACTGTTTTCATGGCCTCCAGCGCAAAAAGATCACCGACCAACCGGCCACCTTTGCGTTTCCAGGCCGGCAGACCGCCGTCCAGAATTGACACTTTAAAGCCGCGCTTCACCAGCCGCCGGCATTCGTCTTCCAACTCTGAGTAACGAATTCCTTCATTGACCAGGACGAGGGGCGCTGACTTTAAATAGTTCTTGGTTTTGACGGCATGCAGCGGGATATTGACCGCACCCGGGATGTGGAGCCGCTCGAAGTCCTGAATGCTGCGGACATCCACCAGGGTAAACTTCTGGTTTTGTCTGATTTTATAAAGGACCGCTTCAACTGAAATGGCCAGGAAAGGATCGTGCTTTTTGATTTTGCGGGCGATGAGTTCGTCCGGGATTATTGAGACGGGAGCGGTTTCCGCCGCCGGGACATTTGCGTAAAACCCAATTAAGATAATGGTTATAGCGGTAATAAAAGAAAGTACTCTTTTCATAGTTTTATAGTTCATTTGTCTGATCATGTAATAGTAAAATTAATTTTTCGGACACGGATCTACATGGATTTTCACGGATAAATTAACCGCCGCCGAAGGCGGAAAAAATTTAGTATCTGTGTTTATCTGTGTTCATCCGTGTCCCTAATTTCAAAAATAATGTCTTACCGTTGTTCATTCCGATGACTCAACCGGCCCGTATTCAAGCACCAAGTATTCTCCGAAATAGCCTTTCGGCATTCTGCTTGCATCGATGGAAAATACCGGATTAACATCCGGGTCGACCTGGTAGGTGCCGAGCATATCTTGCCACCGTTCATCGTAGGCAGTCAGCGAAATGGGTCCCGCAGTGCCGCTGTACTCAAGAATTAAATTCATATAGTTGGGCGGACCAAGTGGGATCCTGGATAAATCCACTACGATGCAATCCAGGAAGCTATCGCCGATCTCGGCCGCTTTCTTGCCGGTCAAATCAACAGCTTTGTGTTGATTCCCGATCTCAAGATACACTTGATCACTATTAAGATTTCCGACTTCTATTGAGAAGTAGCTGCCCGGATAAGCCTGGTAGGTGTCAATAAGATGCTTTCGGCCTGGATCCTCATAGACTTTAATCTCTGGTTCACCGTTACCTTCGTAGGTGAACTCAAGGATCGATTTGCGCCATTCGTCATAGTTTTTATCGAAGCTCACCAGGTCAAAATCGCCAAAACGGTCACCAACCTGAAGCATAGGTTCACCGGAAGTGTTGATCCGCTGATAGGTCCTGGCCGGATCGAAGTTTTTCGGCAGTTTGCCGTTCAACTCGACCTCGTCGGAGCCCCGGAAAGAACCGTCAAATGTTGTTGGATCACCGTCCAATTCCAGATTGCCGGCAATAACCATCTCAACTTCCGGCGGCGGTGAAATCGACAGGACGAGTTGGTCGTCAAGGTAGAGCCTGGCTTCCCGGGTCAATCGCTTACAACGGATCGACAGATACGATCTTTTCTTTTTAGTGGTAATGGTGCGAATCGACAGATCCTGTCTTTCACCATCCACCAGAAAGTAACGGTCCGACCACTTAATCGGAAACGGTATGTTGTCGAATATGACGGTGTCGCCGACCATCAGCTTGGCTGCATTCGGGTTGCCGATATCCGTGACCGTGATTTGTTTGCGCGAATGCTTTTCCTGGAGATTTACCCCATTGTCGGTGGTCACCAGCCAATCTCCACCCCGCTCGAGTACTTCCGCCGGAACCGTTGAGATCGCCTCGAAGGGATTGAAATCGACGCTCAATACCACCAATTTTACTTCCGGCAAGATGGTGAGAGCCAGGGCGCCATCCAGGTAAATGCGGGCCTCCTCCTGGAGATTATGGTGAAATACCCGCAACTTGTTATCCGTGGCGGACACATGGATGCGCAACGTCTGCAGCTGGCCGTCCTCTTCCAGGCTGAACCAGTCATGCCATTCTATGGGATACGGCTCATCCTCGAAGATTGTCTGATCGCCCACGGTAAGGGTTATTTGCTGCGGTAGGCCCGGAATGGTCATCCATACATAGTGACGCTTCTCTTTAACGATCGTATAAGGCGGCTCGGCCATCACCCTGGACTGATCGAGCGCTGATGGATCTTTGGCAATCAGCCGGGCGCTGCCCTCGATAATGGGCACTCGTCCGTTGAGGCGAATGGTTGCGGGGATGATGTCGGCCGATGAATACAACGGCGGATCGGATATGTAAGAAGATAAAGTTGTGTAGCGGCTGAGATGCAAATTTTCACCGGCATCAATCGTAAAGACAGCACCCGGGTTAAGGTCATAAAAATCCCAGACTGCCTCTCCGGAGAAAGCAAGGACATCGATTTCATCCTCTCCCACATACTTCAGGGTTATTGACCTGACTTTCTCAAATCCAATTGATGTTCCCAACTGCGCGGCAAGGACTTCCACAATGACAAAGTTTCCGTATCCCCTGCCGGTCTTAAGAATACCGGCATCAAACGTGGGCAGTATGGTCTCGACCTCTGCATTTTCAAGACTGATGTAAGCGGTGATGGCGTTCTTTAAATTCTTGTCGCCGATATTTTCAAACGGATCCGACCAGTTCAGGTCCCACCTGTGGGGAATATTATAGACCAACGCCGGCAGCGGTCCCACCTCGAAAACAACTTCCTGCTCAAAGCAGTTGCCGGCATAATCGCAAGCCGATACTTTAAAGTTGTGCGCCCCGCCTTCAAGCATCGAAAGGTCTATCAACCGGCCGGTTTCGATGGTCTCATCATCCAGGGTGGCGGTAACACTGTTTTCCACGATCCCGCTGGCGACGCCGTTACTGACGGGGTCATCGATCTCAAAATCGATGGTCATGTCGTGCGTGTTATAATAATTGCCGGCTTTGGGCTCGGATATAGTGATGACCGGCAGCGTCTTGTCGATCGATACCGCCGCCGATTGCTCAGCACTGCTTGAGCCATCGTCATCTGTTACCCAAAGACGGATGGTGTAAAGTCCTTCGGTAGCATAATTGTGAGTACCGGTGATGGTCCCGCCGGCACCCGGCCACTGGTGTTGCTCATCGTGCAAAGTACCTTCGGCCTCGCTCCCGTCGCCGAATATGAAGGTACCGGTGTGAGAATCCAGCCAACCGCTGTCTTCAAAGGCGACACTCAGATTAATCTCACCATTGGACGGACTGTCGGTCGAGATGCCGGTGATGACAGGCGCAGCATTTGCAACGGTAACTGTGCAGGTGTCCGTCCCTGCCCCGCCGTCATCATCGGTCACGGTTACGGTAACCGTATAGGTTCCGTTATCGCCGTAGTAATGCGTGGGGGTCAGTGTGCCGGAGGTCGTTGACCCATCTCCGAAGTGCCATGTAATGGCATGGGTATCTTCGCCGGGATCGCTGAAAGTGGCGGAAAAACCGAGCGCATCGCCCTCGGTTGCGGTTAGGTCATCGCCGGCTTCCACAGTGGGTATGACATTATCGACCGTGACGGTTAAGGTATCGGTGCCCACTCCGCCGTCCTTATCGGTAACGGTCAGGGTAACCGCGTAGAGGCCGTCATCCGCATAGATGTGGGTTGGGGCCAGGCTGCCGCCAACCGACGGTGAACCATCGCCGAAGTCCCACGAAACGGTGTGCGTATCCTCAGTGCCTGAGTCGCTGAAGCTGCCGCTGAAGTTGACTATATCCCCTTCATTGGACCTCAGGTCCGACCCTGCCTGCACTACCGGTGCTGCGTTTTTCACGGTAACAGTTATGATGTCGCTGCCCGCTCCGCCGTCATCATCAATAACGGTCAGGGTGACGGTGTAGACCCCGTTGTCCGGATAGACATACATGGGAGTCAGTGTCCCCGAGGCGGTCGATCCGTCGCCAAAATCCCATTGGATGCTGTGGATGTCTGCTCCCGGATCCGTAAAGTTCCCTTCAAAGATGACCGGTGCGCCTTCAAGTACTTCTCTATCACCCCCGGCATCTGCCAATGGTGCCACGTTGTTTACGGTGACGACCAGGGAGTCGGCACCCACAGCTCCTTCATCATCTTCAACGGTCAATGCTACGGTATAGATTCCATTGTCGGCATAGGTATGGGTGGGATTCAGGATTCCCGATACAATCGATCCGTCCCCAAAATCCCATTGGATACCGTGGGTATCTGCTCCCGGGTCCGTGAAACTTCCAACAAAGCTGACCGGTGCACCTTCAGCAGCCGTCTGATCGTCACCGGCTTCTACCGCCGGTGTCACATTGTTTACGGTGACGATCAGGGCATCTGTATCCATGGCACCATCGTCGTCATTGACTGAAATTCGAACGGTATAAATCCCGTCGTCAACATATTTGTGATTGAGATGGTAACTCTTGTCCGGATTCAAGCTGTGAGGCTGAGCCCCCGAACCGTCGCCGAAGTCCACTGTTGCCGACCAGGTGTCGGCACCGGGATCGGCAAAATCGCCGGAACCTGTGAAAATATCGCCTTCGTCAATGGTTGTGTCGTTGCCGCCGCTTATTTTGGGTGCCACGTTGTTAACGATGACGTTCAGGGTATCGGTTCCGGCAGCGCCGTCGTCATCCGTCACCTTCAAGGTAACCGCGTATGTCCCATTATCCGCAAATTGATGGGTCGGAGACAGGGTGTCGACCATCGAGGAACCGTCCCCGAAATCCCATTGGATGGTGTGAGTGTCCGTGCCCGGATCCGTAAAGCTTCCGTTAAATGCCACGACATCGCCTTCATTCGCGGCCTGATCCGGTCCCGCCATCGCTGTCGGCGCAACATTGGTGATGATGATCGTATCTTCAACGAAACTCCTGCTGCCGTCATCATCGGTCAACACTAACCCTACGGTGTATATTCCGTTATCATTGTATACATGTGAAGGATTCCGGTCGCTGCCGGTGGTTCCATCACCGAAGTTCCACTGCCAGGTTGAGATGTTATCCGGATAAGAGGTCGAAGCATCGCTGAAGGCAACAGCTGAACCCTCCGGAACGCTGGTGCCCGATTTTGTGAAGGCCGCGGCCGGCGCCAGATCGTTGATGGTAACCTGGCCGGTAACGATGTCACTGAGGCCGCCGTCTTTATCTTCAACCCGCAGGGCAACGGTGTAGCTTCCATTATTGTTGAACGTCCACTGCGGTGCAGCCAGATCGACGCCGCTGACATCCGCCGCAAACGTTTCATAGTAATCAAAATCCCATTGATAGGTCAGTTCAGCCGATTCGATATCGGAAGCGCTGCCGGAAAATAAAATTGCCTGACCTTCATCACCGCCGAAGGACCCAACCAGGGCTGCCTGGGGCGGCGCATTGCCGATCAAAGTCACCTGGGCCGAGTTGTTGCCGTTTACCGTATCCGTCGGACTGGAGTTTATCAGGGTTACCTTTTTGATCATTGCCCCGGATGTCTCAACCCGGGCGGCTATTATCAGCGTGGCCGAGTTTCCATTGGCAAGTTCACCAATCTCCCATTGGCCGGTGTCCGAATCAAAGATCCCCTGGGATGGTGGATCATTTGATTGATAACTCAGGCCGGACGGCAGCTCATCGACTACCTGCAGGCCGACGGCATCGCAGGGGCCCAGGTTGCTGACCGTAATAGTGAAAACAAATGCTTCGCCCACATTGGCCGTGGTCCGGTCAACACTCTGGGTCACGGCAATGTCGGCGGCCAGTCCGGTGACCGAATCTGCGGCCGAATCATTACCGTCGTCAGCATCAAATTCAGCCGTGCTGCCGATGTCGGCGGTGTTGGTCTGCTGGCCGGCAGCATTCACTTCCACCAGGGTATCCATGACTACATACGACCCGGCCGGGACGACTCCCACCTGCCAGAGGCCGTTCTCCTCATCATAGGTGCCCTGGGATGCATGCGAAGAAAGATAGGTCAGCCCCACCGGCAGCATGTCATCCACTTCGACAGCACCGGCATCATCAGGACCGAGATTCCTGACCAGCAGCGTAAATTCGACCTGCTCACCGACGTCGACCGAGGTCTGATTGACCAACTTATAAACGGCCAGGTCCGCAACAGCGGGATGACTCTCCGGGTCCCGGTTGATCACCTCGCTGGAGCGGTTATTGGTCGGATCAGGGTCGGTTTGATCGCTGCCGGAAATGACGGCTGTATTGATGATTTCATTAATCGTATCCACCGTCAGCATCAGTTGAAGCGTAGCTCCGGCACCTGCAGCTAATTCGCCGACCTCCCAGGTCCCTGCATCTGAATTATACTGCCCCTGAGAGGCGGTGCTGTTGTCATAACTCAGGCCGCTGGGCAGGACGTCCATGATTCGCACACCCGTGGCATCATCGACGCCGTTGTTGGTGACGGTTATGGTAACCGCGAGGGTATCGTCGGCATCCGGCATTGGATTGTCGATCGTCTGGGCGAGTGCCAGATCCGCCTGAATTCCGCCATTCAGGATCAAGCCGGTCGAATTGTTGGAGCGGTCCGGATCATATAAGTCGGCATCGGTCAGGGCAGCGATATTGACGATTCTGCCCGACCGCATCACCTCAGCGGTTATATTAATGGTGGCCATATTGCCCGGCTCATCGGCGGATACCTCCCCGATGTCCCAGATACCGGTTGCCGGATCATACCGGCCGTTGGAATCATCACTGATATAGGTCAATCCGGAGGACAGTAAATCGGTCACCTGGATGCCGGTGGCATCCCTCAGCCCAGAGTTGGTTGCCGTGATGGTAAGCAATACTTCATCGCCGACTGCCGGACTCATATTATCGACCGTCTGGTAAAGGGCCAGATCAGCCAGACCGGCCGGATCGGTATCGTTTAAAAATTCGTCCCGATCCGATATGCCGTCACGGTCAAAATCGCCGCTGCCGTCACGCGCCAGGGTTCCAAAATGCTGCATTTCCCAGTCATCGTCCAGATCGTCGCCGTCTGTGTCATGAAAGCCTTTGACGGTAATCGTAGCCCTGCGGCTGATGCTCAGCGCACCATCTGAAGCGGTAAAAACAATACCATAAATTCCGGCCTGTCCGGTGCCGGGTGTCCAGTCAAATACCCCTTCACCGTTGCCGCCATCTGTAAATACTGCGCCTGTCGGCAGCGGGGTTGCCGTCAGCTTCGGCACCGTTTTATTCGGATCACTGGCTTCGACTATAAAAGAGACCTGTTCGCCTTCGGCAACAGTTTTATCGATAATATACTGCATCGTCGGCGGCATGGGCACCGCCGAGGTATCTTCGAATCTAACGGTGTATGCTCCAGTTGAGTTCACATCGAACAGGTTAAAAAAGTATTGCCAGGGACCCGTTTTAACCCGTGTATGGGACAGCCAGGCATTGGCAGGTTTGATGATTTTGCCATCGGATCGGATGACCTCACTAAGGACTTTTTGACCGCCAAAGGGATCGGTCAGCCGCACGACCATGTATCCTGCCGTTAACGCCGTTGTCAGGGTCCGCATGTCGCCGGATCCGTTCAATACGGCCGTACCCGACTGGTCGGCGACCTGGGGATCTTCATCCTCCGGATCAGCGAGGCCGGCTACCTCAGATTCAAAAATGCGATACACGTCGCCGTCTTTGGCCAGAAAATCTCGCACGGTGTCCCGGCCGGGCAGATCCACTTGTACGTCCCGCACCAGAAAATGGTGATTTACGTCCCCCATCAGCGAGGTCAGCTCTCCCCCCAATTCATCTGAATGGGAATACTCGGCCGTAAATGAAACAAATTTCCCCGAAAGCGTACAGGTCATGATCCAGCGCGCTACCCCCGCACTGTTGGGGGAGATGTCACCGAAATCCGCCAGGAGACTGTCAGTGGCCGGCTGTCCGTTGACATCACTGCCCTCGATGGCAAATCCGATTAAAAGGCCCTGTTTGTTTTCGATGATCCTCGGTTGAGCCGACTCGATCTTGAGTTCCCGGGCTACGCCGTAGCCGCTGTTTTTAACCCGCACACCCAGTGAGAAAGGCACGATCGGTTCAACCGTTCCTTCGGTCAGGGGATCATCACCATAAACCTCGTCCGGCAGAAAATAATCCAGCGTGATTTCGGGCATGGGTTTGACGAAGATGTAATCCGGGGTAACCTCAGTGACTTTTTCTTCACCGCCGATGGTGTAGATTAATTTGGCGCCGACATAATAAAGGGTCCCTTTTTCAAGACCATTGGAGGCGCCCGGAGCGGGAATAATCAGCCAGTGGATGTCGGCACTGGTTGAAGCTGCGACCATACCGGTGCCACTGACGTTGTTGATGTTCTCCATGGAATCCAGACGGATAAAAAACAACGCTTCGTTTTGGTCCGGATCGGAGCTGGCCGGCACCGGGGTGGAATTCGCATCGGTAAAAGACACTTCAACTCTGACGTCTTGCAGGCTGATGTTGGCCAGTCCGTTGTTAATGCGCATATGGGCATCAAAGGCCTGGCGCTCCAGGGTCAACTCCTGCTTGATTTCGATCTTGACCCGGGCGCAAACCGTATCATCGGCCAAACAAACAGCCGGACCCGCTAACAGCAGCCCGGCCAGCACAATGCAAAACACCCCTATTCGGCAATTAAAGATAAATGCCTTCCCCATTTTCCCCTCCGATTACAGATGACAGACGACAGATGTCAGAAGACAGAGGACCGATGACAGAGGACGGAAAGCAGAAAATGAGTAGTTATTTGTTACTCGTTATTGGTTAAAGGAGTCGGATAGCCGAAGACTAAATGCAAGATGACAGATGCATTTAATTTCGATCGCTGTCCTGAATCCTTTGACCTTTCGCCGTCAGCTTTTCGCCTCGCTCCTTTCATCTTCCGTCTTGCGCCTTGTGGGTCGATTCCTAACCCCCCAGTTAGAATAGAACCCTAATGCTATTCACCTTTTACCTTTAATCTTTTTCACTTTGCCTTTAACTTTCTCCCGTTGAGCTTTCAGCCTTCAACGTCCCGGCTTACTGGCCATCTCCATCTTTTCGCTATCAACTATGAACTATAAGCTATGAGCTGGGCATCTTCGATGCCTCACCTTTGGCCTTTGACCTTGTTTCTCAATTCATCTTAACCTTCAGCCCCTCTCCTTTGAACCGAAAGCGATTGAATGTGCCCAGCGGATTATCACCCGATGCCCGAATGATGCGCATGGCAATGTAATTATCCTGGTTTCGCATCAATACGTTGTGTTGCGGGTCGGCGATCTGCCAGATGCCGTTCTCATAAAACTCCCCCCAGTTGTGATAATCGCGCGCCTTCAAAACGGCGTTTTCCGGGCAAATATAGCCGCCGATGCGGCGCGCCGGCAACCCGTTGGCCCGACTCAGGGCCACAAACAGATCCATATATTCCGTACAGTCCCCTTTTTTGTGCTCCAGCGCATAAAGGGCACCGCGATCCTGGGCGGCGTATCCACTGTAACGTACATGGCTCGCCACCCAGCCAAACACCGCATTTATGGTTTTAATCTCGTCGGATTCCTGCAGTTTAGCTGCCGCCCGCCGGATGGACGGGTGATCCGATTCGATATACTTTTCGGGTTGCCGATCCGAGGCTTCCGGCTCGGTGGCAATGGGATTGGCTGAGCGGGAAACCAGCAGGTCGGCTTTGATGCTAATGATGCGGGAGGCATACGGTGCCAGACGCTCAAATGTAAAATAAAGCACCTGATTGCCGTCTTTGTCGGAGATCAGTTCAAAGGGATAATTGGCTGTCAGATCGACACAGCGTTGACTGGCCGTCTGCTTGACCGGGGCGTGGGCCCACAACTCGGCTTTTTCGATCACCCGGTTGGTCTTGTTCTGGACGGTGTAGCTGTATTGAATTTGTTTGGAAATAGAAAAATCTGAGGACGGCAGGCGGGAGCCGGATTTCGTATCTTGCATAAATAGAGTTGTCAAAGCTGTCAGACAACATAAGGTGAGACAGATAAGTAAAAATCGAGTTTTTTTCATAGGCGGTCCCATAGTAACAAAAATCATGTTGTGCTAATTTCATCTTCCAGTTTGGATACATTTTCAGCTGTTTCCTGATCATTCGAAACAGCTGAAATTCAAACCGTTCTTACGGGTATCGACTGAGATTGTCAATATTATTTATGTAATATTTACAAATATTTACAGTATTTTACAGTATTTTACACAAACTACCACCGAAGCATGCTTCAGCGATAAAAATTAAAGCCAAATTAAACGGCGGGATTGGCGCCTTAAAATTTTTTTCCAATATCTTGTTTTCAGCAGCTGAAATCCCCAACGCGTGTTTAACCCTCCAAGTCAGTATTTATTAACAGCATACAAGAATAAATATGGATGCACAATACGACGAAAGTACTAGATTTTGTATGATTTCCCGGACCCGGAGTATTTGATAAAAGGGTAATCTCTAATACTAAAGTACTAGGAAATATTTTTCACAAAAAGCCTCTTTTTTTAACAATGGACAGCCTAAGATTTTGATATCATATTGATTAATAAAATCGATCGTGATCCAGTGTTGTAAGAACTTTTGGGCCACGGTTTTTGCAAAAAATGACCCCTGAAAACAGGAAAAAAATCAAAAAAGTTGAAAAAAACCATAAAATGTCGGCCGGCAACCAAAATTTCGAGCCTATCTACAATTTAAAGGATAATGCCATTTAATCCCCCTCCCTCAATCCCTCCCGCCAGGGGAGGGAAGATAGTCTCCTCCCCCTCGACGGGGGAGGCACGGGTGGGGGTGATATAAAATAGATAATCTCCTTACCCTTAATTCGGTATATAGGTCCGCAAAATTTTATAAAAATAGCATCCCATCAAGGGTGGAAAGGCGCTCCGTTGATGTCGCTCCGGAGAGGTGCTTAACCGGGATAGTGGCAGACTGGTGTATTAAGCATAAATTCATGGCAAATTCGGGATTGAATTCTCCATTATATGGGTTGCGCCAATTAGAGAAAAAGATTATGAAACCTCCATGAAAATCGGTGTTATGAATAATCCCGCGAAATCGGTCTACGACGAGGTCACCGCCTTTGGTGATGCCCGCTTCGACTTCGTGGATTTGACCATCGAAGGACCCAGTGCCGGAGATATTGATGCTGCAAAATTGCGACCGATTCTTGAAAGCTACGGTATGTCGGTCACAGGACATACCGACCCCTGCCTGCCGTATGCCTATCCGATCCAGAGCATCCGGGACGCTTGCATAAGAGAGCTGGAGCGCTGCGCAGAAATTTTTTCGGCCCTGGGTGCCGGCATCATGAATATCCACCCCAGTTATTTCTGTCCGCCGGCCATGCGAAATAAGATTGTCGATCTCAACATCGAAGCCTTAAAACCCATCGTTGAAATGGCCACATCCCATGGGCTCACGCTCGTTTTTGAAAACTTCAAGCCTCCTTTTGACCAGGTCGCCACATTTAAGAAAATGCTGGCGGAGGTCCCCGGCTTAGAAGTGCACCTTGATTTCGGACACGCCAACCTCGGACGGGACAACCATGAGGCTTTCTGCCGCCAGCTGGGAAACCACATCCGACATGTTCATTTCTCGGACAACCGCTCAAGCGACGACCACCACATGCCCCTGGGCGTCGGCAACATAAACTGGAAAAACGCGGTAAAATCACTAAAGGCCACCGGGTATGACAGCACCATCACCCTGGAAGTCTTTTGTGATGATGCCGCAATGCTCTACAAATACCTGGATCTGAGCCGCAGGCTCGTGCTGGACCTTTGGAGTGGAACTAAAAGAGGAGAGTAGCCTTATGAAATCAGACGATAAACGGATATACCTCGAGGACATCGGCGAAATTGTGATGTCGCGGGGTGGCAAGGATATATGGCTTGTCAAGGATATAACACAGCACGAGGATTTTAATGACCGCTGCCTGCCCAAAAGGATTTACGTGGTGGATTTTCCCGGCCGGGGAGTCGGTGAAGAATTCCTGCTCAGCCGTCAGGCCTGCGGTCCGGAAAAATTTTTAATGATCAAGGAAATCGGCCATGACATGATCCGCATGTTCGAACGCATGTTCGTGGGGCGCCTGGCCCAGTTCGTGATCCTGTGGGGTGGGCGTCCGCTGGATCTTTTGGACGCCAACCCGCCGCTGCAGCGCCCCGAACTGCTCGACACCACCTACATCAAGCTGACCCGGGTGGAAGACGAGGCGAAATTTCGCGGGTGGGATATCGTCGAGACTTCATTTGTCGGAGAGTGGTGGCAGGACGATACCTGGATTATCATGGAGGAATGCATCGCCTCCGGTCAAACCCTGACATATTTTGTCGAAGAGGCCCTCGGGCATCACAAGCCCAAGAAGATATTTCTCTTTCCGGTGTGCGCCAGCCTGGAAGGATTGGAAGGAATCTGCCGGCTGTGCCATGACGCGGGGGTCGAACTGGTGCCCGTTTACAACGGGGCCTTAATCGAAGTGGCCGAACAGGGTGTCACCATGCCGTTCACAGACCTGGGCCTGCAGCCGCGCACCATCGTGACCCACCATTTCTACCACGATCTCAAAGATCGTTACCAGGGGACTCCACTTTGCTGGGTGGGGGACATCGGCGACTCGATCTACAAGCCCGAAGATCATTTAATCGAGACATTCAGCGACATGCTGGCCGTGGGAATGGATTTTGACCATGAGGACTTTTCGCTCTGGAGTCCGATTATGCGCTCCGAGCATTTCCTGACCCGCTTCGAAACAGAACACCCGGCCGTTTTTAATGACTTGAAGCGGTATCTGAGGCCATAAAGGCCTGGAAGCTTGGAGGCTGGGAAGCTGGGAGCGGTGACCCGCAGCTGCGAAGCTATAAAGTTTACTGAGCATTTATTTAGCAATTTTGCCGGGCCTTCAAGCCTCCAAGCTTCCTGGCCTTCCGGCCTAAGATTTCCTAAACAGGAAAACTAAAATCCACCTCGATCGTTTCGTCTTCCAATTCCAGCCGGCTGACCACCGGTGCGGTTTGCGCAATGATTTTTCCACTGCGGATGACGTACAGCCGGGCGGACTTTAAACGCAGGGCTTCGTGCGGGTCCTTGGCCTGCAATATGACCAGATCCGCCCGGCAGCCCGGCGCCAGCCCGTAGCCTTCAAGCCCCATAACTTTTGCGGCGTTGCCGGTCACCGTCTCAAATATCTGCCGCATCTGAGCCTGCCCGGTCATCTGGGCCACGTGCAATCCCATGTGGGCGACTTCCAGCATGTCGTGGGAGCCGAAGCTGTACCAGGGATCCAACAGGGCATCCTGGCCGAAAGCCACATTAATCCCGGCGTCCATCAATTCTTTGACCCGGGTCATGCCGCGCCTTTTGGGATAGGTGTCATGGCGGCCCTGCAGCGTGATATTGATCAACGGATTGGCCACCACATGCAGGCGGGCTTCCGCCATCAGGGGGATCAGCTTACTGACATAATAGTTATCCATGGAGTGCATGGAGGTCAGGTGCGAACCGGTCACCCTGCCCTGCAAACCCAGGCGCTGGGTTTGAAAGGTCAGCATTTCGATGTGGCGTGACAGGGGATCATCACTTTCGTCACAGTGCATATCCACCCGCAAGCCGCGTTCGGCGGCCAATTCACACAGGGCTTTTACCGAAGCGCTCCCGTCCGCCATGGTTCTTTCAAAATGGGGGATCCCGCCAACCACATCCACACCCAGATCCAGGGCCCTTTCCAGGTTCACAGTATTGCCCGGGCGGCGCAAATACCCATCCTGAGGAAAGGCCACCAGTTGCAGATCGATGTATGGTTTGATTTCCTCGCGTACCGCTAACAGGGAATTTACAGCCAGCAGCCGTTCATCGCTAACGTCCACGTGACTGCGAATGGCCAGGGTGCCGCGCGCAATAGCCCAGTGACAGAGCTTAAGCGCGCGGGCTTTGATGGTTTCTGCCGTCAGATTCGGTTTGAGCTCGCCCCACAGCTCGATGCCCTCCAGCAGCGTACCGCTCTGATTGACGCGCGGTTGGCCATAGGTCAGCGTCGAATCCAGGTGAAAGTGGCTGTCCACAAAAGGCGGTGACACCAGCCGTCCCGCAGCATCGATTTCGCGATGTGCCCGGGCATCCAATTGGACGGCGACATCGGCGATAAGGCCGTCGGCGATTGCGATATCGATGCCCGTGCGGCCGTCCGGCAGATTAGCGTTTCGAATGATTAAGTCCAACATGGGGTTCCTGATAGTTAACTTTGTTTTTGGGGATAGTTAATTTCTAAATATACACTACTGACTATTGAGATGAATGTCTAAAATTCAAAATGACTAAATTGACTAAAATTAAGGATCAGGATCGATTTTATAATCGACAGCATACCTTAACTTTAGGCATTTTTAATTTTAGACATTTTAGGCATTTCATTATCCCCCCTTCTCTTCCCTGCGGTAAGGTTTCAGCAGGCCGGCCGGGACGGCCGCCCTGCGGGAGACACTGATCAGGGCCACTATCGTCAGCAGATAGGGTATCATCAAAAACAGATGAAATGAAATGGCGATGCCCATCCCCTGCAGCCTTAGCTGGAGACCATCCAGGAAGCCGAATATGAGCGCGCCCAGGGCGCCT
>Ga0210062_1000132_pt1 | contig 21728 bp, 22 predicted proteins | sample Muzzi_CordA_D2_FD_185528 | JGI IMG/M metagenome (GOLD analysis project Ga0210062, IMG submission 185528) | Wetland microbial communities from San Francisco Bay, California, USA, that impact long-term carbon sequestration - Muzzi_CordA_D2 (SPAdes) | ecosystem: Environmental > Aquatic > Marine >...
GCATCCGCCGCATCCAGGTGAGCGTCAGCCCGTTGAGCTTCCGGTACTTCGTCGTGCGTGACTTCGCGGCCGATAGGAGTCCCGACGCGCCCTTGCAGGGTGGCGAGAGGAACACGACGTCGGGCGCCCGCACGCCGGCGTACGCGCGGAGCTCCTGGACGGTGAGCTCGCCCACGTCGCGGCAGAGCGCCGGGCTCCCGGTCAGCCGCTCGAAGTCGGCGCAGGCCTCCGGGTCGACGTCGATTCCGCCGACCGACTCGAAGCGGGCCTCGTGGCCGTCGCGGTGAGCTCGCGCCTCGAGGAAGTCGCGCGCGCCGGCGCCGAGGCCGGCGGGATCGAGCCGGTGATATCCAGCGGCGCCGTGGACGCCGGGCCCGCCGTACCGTCGGTCTTGCCGTCCCCGGTCTTGGCACCCGTCGTTTTGGCGACCTTGACGGCGGCGAGGTCAGCCTTGAGCGTGGCGACCTGGCCGGCGAGCCGGCTGATCGCGGCTTGCGTGTCGTGGTCCGACGGCGGCGTGCCGGTATTGCCGCCAATCAGCGAACCGACGACGGCGCCGCATGCAGCGGCGAGCAGCACCGTCGTCGCCAGCATCGCCTGACGCCGGTGCCGCGGTTTCAACTGACTGCGCGGCAGGGCAGGCAAACGCGGCCGCGGCCATGATGGCAGTGGCAAGGAATGCAGTCGCCTCAGTGCGGTTGTGAGCATCGCCCGCAGGCTGCTCGCAGCGCTTTCTTCGGTGGCCGACTCGGCGATGCGCTCGGCTATGATCGCCTCGGCAGCGGCCGCGACTTCCGGTTCCGGCTTCGGTTCAAGCTTAAGTTGGAGTTCGGGTTCGGGCTCCGGATCGGCGAGCGCCAGCGGTGGCGACTCCACCGCCGGCAGCGCCTCGTGACCGGCGCGCGGCGCGGACGCATCCGGCGGTCCGGCTTGTGCCGCGCCGCCGTCCGCTTCATCGCCTTCCTTGCCCTCGGCCATGGACCGTCCTCGTGAAACCCGCATTCACGAAGTGGTAACCATGTCCGGTTACCAATCGGTTACCAATGGCCGGGCTGCGCCTGGATGGATCGGCGCGCCTCACACATCCATGCCGTTTTCCGCCGCCAGCGCCTTGAGCGAGACCGCCGGGCGGGCGCCGACGTGCTGGATCACTTCCGCCGCGGCCAGTGCACCGAGGCGGGCCGCGGTGCGGTGATCCTTGCCGCGCGAATGCCCGACCAGAAAGCCGGCGGCGAACAGGTCGCCGGCACCGGTGACGTCGGTCACCTGCGCGACCGGCAGGGCGTTGACCGCTTCCAGCCCCTCGCGCGACACCACCATGCAACCTTTCTCGCTGCGCGTGACGACCGCCAGCGTGGCATCCTGCTGCAAGCCCTTGACCGCTGTGTCGAAGTCACCGGTCTCGTACAGGCTGTGCAGCTCATGTTCGTTGGCGAAGACGATATCGACGGTACGTTTCCTGATCAGGTCGAGAAACTCGGCGCGGAAACGGTCGACGCAGAAGGAATCCGACAGCGTGAGCGCGACCCGGCGGCCTGCCTTGTGCGCGACATCGGCCGCCTTGACGAAGGCCTCTTTCGCCTTGGGTGGATCCCACAGATAGCCTTCCAGATAGACGATGGCTGCATTCGACACCGCATCCTCGTCGATGTCAGCCGGTGCGAGACCCTGCGCAGCGCCGAGAAACGTATTCATGGTGCGCTCGCCGTCCGGCGTCACCATGATGTAGCAGCGCGCGGTCGACGGACCGTCGCTGCCGGGCTTCACGTCGAAGGCGACCTTGGCGGCGCGAATGTCGTGCGCAAAGGTGCGGCCAAGCTCGTCGTCCTTGACCTTGCCGATGAAGGCGGCGCGCGCGCCAAAGCTGGCGACGCCAACGATGGTATTGGCCGCCGAGCCGCCCGAGCTTTCCGTCGCCGGCCCCATCGCCTCATAGATCGCGGCGGCACGCGCCTCGTCGATCAGCGCCATGGCGCCTTTGTGCATGCCCTGCGCAACCAGGAAGTCGTCTTCGGCGCGTGCAATGACGTCGACGATGGCGTTACCGATACCGAGTACGTCGTAGCGGGGAGCGGTCATATAATCACCTCATCTTTGAGCGCGGCGCACTATAGTGGCCGTACGCCTCACGGCAACCCGCACGCCGGCGACGTGGTGACCGGCGGCGGCCCGCGTGCTTAGAGTGCGCGAGTTCGTAAAGGATTCGCGGATGGCGCTGGCGCGCAAAATTGCTGCGGTCGGAAGCGGGACGCTGATTTCACGCCTGCTCGCCTACGCGCGCGACGCCGGGATCGCCGCGTTGCTCGGTACCGGTCCGTTCTCGGAAGCCTTCTTCGCGGTGATGCAGGTGGTCAATCTGTTCCGCCGCCTGCTGGCGGAAGGCGCACTGAACGGCGCTTTCGTGCCGCTGTGGCTCAAGCTGCGCGCGGGCGAGGACGGGACCGCCAATGCCGACCAATTCACCAGGCGCGCCCTGCTCACCATGCTCACTGTCACCGGAATCATCGCCCTGCTGGCGGTCGTACTTGCGCCAACATGGATCGCGATAGTCGTGCCTGGTTTCGGCGAAGCCCGGCGGGGACTGGCCGTGTTTCTCCTGCTTATCGCCGCCCCCTATATCGTTCTGGCCGGGCTGGTCGCTGTGTTGGCTGCCGCGCTGAATGCCGAGGGTCGCGTTGTTGCCGCGGCTGGCAGCGTAGTCGCCTTTAATCTCGTGATGGTGGCGGCGGTTGCCCTGGCGATGGGTACCGACGCGTTGCGATACGAGATCACACTGTGGCTGACGGGAGCGATCGTTGCCGCCGGACTCCTGCAATTCGTCATTACGGCCTCAGCCTGGCTTGCCACCGGCAAGCGCTGGCGGCGCGCGCGCCGGCGCGTATCGGACCAGACCGGCCCGCTGTTCAAGCGCGCACTGCCCGGACTGATCGCCGCCGGCATTCCGCAGCTCAAGCTGATCGCCGCCACGGCAATCGTATCGTCAACGCCGGCGGCGGTGGCATGGCTCTACTACGCCAATCGCCTCTACGAACTGCCGCTCGGCATCGCCGCGGCGGCCATCGCCGCCGTGATGACACCGCGCATCGCCGCAAGTAAACGCGCCGGCGACGAGCACGCCTATACCGCTGCGCTGTCGCGCGCCTGCGAAATTGCGCTCGGCCTCACGCTGCCGGCAGCGACCGGCTTCGCGCTGCTGGCCGGACCGATCGCCGGCGGCCTGTTCCAGCATGGCGCCTTCACCGCGCAAGACACCGCGGCGGTGGCGACGGTGCTGATTGCGATCTGCGCGGGGCTGCCGGGGCACGTGTTGGAAAAATGGTTGGGGTCTGCGTCTTTCGCCCATGAGGACACCCACACGCCGATGTGGGCGGCCCTGTGCGGGCTTGCCACTGCCGTGATCGGTGGCCTGTTGCTGTTCATTCCCTTTGGTTATGTCGGCGTGGCGGCGGCCATCGCGATCTCCGGCTGGATCGGCGCCGGGGTGCTCGCGGTCGCGCTCACCCGGCGCGGCTGGCTGCGGCTTGATAAAGATGCAGTGCGCCGGCTGCCGCGCATCGTTTTCGCTGCCGCCATCATGGGCGTCGCGGTCGCCGGCGGCGGCACAGCCGCCCCAATGTTCTTTCCCGCACTGGCGGCCTCAGCTGGCGGGCAGCTGGTGCTGCTCGCCGTTCTCGTGGCGCTCGGGGTTATCGTCTATGTCGCCGCGCTCGAATTGCTCGGCGTCGCCAAGCTCAAGGACCTGATCGCGGCGCTTCGCGGCTAAAGCCCTTGCCGAAAGCCGGTCCGGCATGGCATGGGGACGCGGCCCTATCGCAGAGGATCAGCAATGGCGTTCAAGGAGCGCGTGTTTTCCGGCGTGCAGCCGACCGGCAATCTGCACCTCGGCAACTATCTCGGTGCGATTACCAAATTCGTGGCGCTGCAGGAGCGCTACGACTGCATCTATTGCGTGGTCGACATGCACGCCATCACGGTGTGGCAGGACCCGGCCGAACTGCCGCGCGCCACCCGCGAGGTGACCGCCGCCTTCCTCGCCTGCGGCATCAATCCGAAGAAGCACATCATCTTTAACCAGAGCCAGGTGGCCGAGCACGCCGAGCTTGCCTGGGTGTTCAACTGCATCGCCCGCATCGGCTGGCTCAATCGCATGACCCAGTTCAAGGAGAAGGCGGGCAAGGACCGCGAGAACGCCTCGGTCGGTTTGTACGTCTATCCCAATTTGATGGCAGCCGACATTCTCGCCTACCGCGCCACCCACGTGCCGGTGGGCGAAGACCAGAAGCAGCATCTCGAGCTCTCGCGCGACGTCGCGCAGAAGTTTAACAACGACTATGCCGATTCGATTCACTCGCACGGCTACGGCGAAGCGTTCTTTCCGTTGCCGGAACCGATCATCCAGGGACCGGCGACGCGGGTGATGTCGCTGCGCGACGGCTCCAAGAAGATGTCGAAGTCGGAGCCGTCCGATTATTCGCGCATCAACCTGACCGACGATGCCGATACAATCGCGCAGAAGGTCCGCAAAGCGAAGACCGATCCGGAACCGCTGCCGGGTGAGGAGAAGGGACTGACGTCTCGACCCGAGGCCGAGAACCTCGTCGGTATCTACGCGGCGCTGCAAGGCACCAGCAAGGCGCAGGTGCTGGGCGAATTCGGCGGCGCGCAGTTCTCCACCTTCAAGGGCGCACTGGTCGATCTCGCCGTCGCCAAGCTGGGACCGCTCGCCGCCGAGATGAAGAAGCTTACCCAGGATCCGGTCTATATTGATTCCGTGCTGGCCGAGGGCTCCGCGCGCGCGCAGGCAATCGCCGCCGAGACCATGAAGGCGGTTAAGGATATCGTCGGCTTCATACGCCACTAGTTTGTCAATGCTTTTTAACGCGCTGCATTATGCGCCGCTGGTGCCGCTTGTCGGCACGGCGCCGGTCGTGCCACCATTGCCGGCTGGTATTGCGTCGTTTTCGCCACGGACGGGACGGCACGAGGAGCCACGATGAGCACCAAGCGCCGCAGCTACGAGGCCGGCCACAAGCGCAAATATCTGGTGGTGATCGACGACAGCGACGAGTGCGATCGCGCCGTCTATTGGGCCGCCAGGAGAGCCGGTCGCACCAAGTCGCAGATCATCATGCTGCGGGTGATCGAGCCGGGCGACCGCAACCAGCAATGGCTCGGCGTCGCCGACCTGATGAAGGCGGAGGCGCACGAGGCGGCCAACAAGGCGCTCGACAAATACGCCGCCCGCGCCAAGCAGGTGGCGCGCATCAAGCCCGACCGCGTGATCCGCGAGGGCGACACCGCCGCCGAAATCGCCAAGCTGATCGACGAGGACGCCGATATCGGCATCCTGGTGCTGGCCGCCGGCACCGCCAAGGAAGGCCCCGGTCCGCTTGTTGGCGAACTGTCGAAGACGGCGGCCACCTTCCCGATTCCGATCGCCATCGTGCCTGGCCATCTCAGCGACGAAGATCTCGAGGCGATGTCGTAGGCGCTGACGTCACCACATGTGCACTTCCCTTTCCCCGTCCTTGCGGGAGAGATGAATAAGGCCCGCGGTTGACCCGAGCGTGCACGAGGCCCATCTATCGGCTATAGTATGTCCGCCCACGGGCCTTGAACCCGCTTGCGGTAAGGAGACCGACGATGTTCATTCAGACCGAAACAACGCCCAATCCGGCGACGCTCAAGTTCCTTCCCGGCCGGCCGGTGCTGGAATCCGGCACCCTCGACATGCGCAGCAAGGACGCCGCCGCGCAGTCGCCGCTGGCCGAGCGCCTGTTCGACGTTCCCAACGTGACAGGCGTGTTCTTTGGCGCCGATTTCATCTCGGTCACCAAGGCCGACGGCGAATGGCAGCAGATCAAGCCCGCCGTGCTCGGCGTCATCATGGAACACTACATGTCCGGCGCCCCCCTGTTGGCGAACGGGGCCGAGCCGGAGCCCACCGGCGACGACGAATTCTTCGACGAGAAGGATGCCGATACCGTCGCCACCATCAAGGACCTGATTGAGACACGCGTCCGGCCCGCCGTCGCCGGCGACGGCGGCGACATCACCTTCAAGGGTTACAAGGAAGGCGTGGTCTACCTGCACATGCAGGGCGCCTGCTCCGGCTGCCCGTCGTCCACTGCCACCCTCAAGCACGGCATCCAAAATCTGTTACGCCACTTCGTGCCCGACGTGGTCGAAGTGCGGCCGATGTAGGTTGAGACACGCGAACTTCACGCCGTGATGGCCGGGCTCGTCCCGGCCATCTCGATTCATGGGCACGGCGCTCACCGACGCGATATTACCCGAGACAAGCCCCGCGATGACGGCGCCTTCGCCCGGCGCCACGGCGCCGAAAACGGTGCTAGACTTCATGTATGCGCGTGCTTGCCATCGATACCGCCCTTGAGGCCTGCGCTGCCGCCGTGCTCGACACGGGGCAGCCGTCGGGTGGTACGCAGGAATCGCTCGCCATGCTGCGCGGTCACGCGGAAGCACTGATGCCGCTGGTCGCGCGGGTGATGGAGCGTGCTGACCTCACTTTCGCCGACCTTGACCGCGTGGCAGTAACCGTCGGCCCAGGCAGTTTCACCGGGCTGCGCGTCGGCATCTCCGCCGCCCGCGGCATCGGGCTTGCTGCCGGCAAGCCGGTGGTCGGTCTGTCGACGCTCGCCGCTTTCGCCACGCCCTTCATCGCCGCCGACGACACCCAGCCGGTGGTGGCGGCGATCGATGCGCGCCACGACCACGTCTATCTGCAGGTGTTCGGCCCCGGTGGCCGCACGCTGGTGGCGCCCCGGTTGGCATCCTTGCGTGAGGCGGCCCAACGCGCCGCGGCCAGCGGTGCCCCGCGGCTTGCCGGGACCGCCGCGAAACTTGTCGCCGCCGCGTGGCCGGCCGACGAGCGCGGGCCGAGCGCGGTCGAGGAGCAGCGCGCCCCCGATATCGCCTGGGTGGCGCGCCTCGGCGCCGCCGCCCAGGACACCGGCTCGGCCCCCAAGCCGCTTTACCTGCGCGCGCCCGATGCCCAGCCGCAGGACGCCGCGCAATTGCCGCGGCGATGATGAGCTGGCTCAACCGCCTGTTCGCGCGCGGCGAGCCGGCGCTGTCGGAAGCGACCGGCCGCGACGCCGCATCGATCGCCGCGCTGCATGCCGTCTCCTTCCGCCGTGGCTGGAGCGATGACGAGGTCGAAAGCCTGCTCGTCGATCGCCGCGTCATCTGCCATCGTGCGACGGCCGGCGGTCAGCTGGCGGGCTTCATCATGTCGCGGCTGATCGAGGACGAAGCGGAGATCCTTTCGGTGGCGGTCGCCGGCGCCCGGCAGGGACGCGGGCTCGCGCGCAAGATGCTGGACCTGCATTTGCGGCGGCTGGCGGGCCTCGGCACGGGCACGGTCTTTCTCGAAGTCGACGAGCACAACGCGCCGGCGATCCGGCTCTACCGCCGCGCCGGCTTCGACGAAGTGGCGCGCCGGCCCAATTATTATCCCGCCGCCAGCGGCCCGGCGGCCGCCGCGCTGGTCCTGCGCCGCGATCTCTGAAACGATTTTCCGGGCCATAGACACTCGCGCGGCGCGCTCACTATGATAGAAGGCCGGATAGGGAGAGGCGCGTGACCACGCCGGACAGGAACGATTCCGACAACGAGATTGAGGCGCTCTGCGCGGCCAAGGGCATGCGCATGACCGAGCAGCGCCGCATCATTGCGCGCGTGCTGGCCGAATCCGACGACCATCCGGACGTCGAGGAACTGTACCGGCGCTGCGCCAAAATCGACGACCGTATCTCGATCTCTACCGTCTACCGCACAGTGCGCCTGTTTGAGGACGCCGGTATCATCGCCCGCCACGATTTCCGCGAGGGCCGCGCCCGCTACGAGACTCATCCAGAAGCTCATCACGACCATCTCATCAACCTGCGCAGTGGCGAAGTGATCGAATTCCAGTCGGAGGAAATCGAGCGCCTGCAGGCGGAGATTGCGCGCAAGCTCGGCTACCGGCTGGTCGACCACCGGCTTGAGCTCTACGCCGTGCCGCTCAAGGACGACAAGGGCGGGCACTAGCGCATGAAGCCACACGGCCATGCCGCTCATTCCCGCGCAAGCGGGAATTCCGGAATGCTCATCGCAGCGCCGACTATGTCCGCCCCGGGTTCCCGCACCTGCCGGAACGGGCGGTTGAGTATGTCCTGATGCTGCGCGCGCTGTTCATCGCGGCGTTCTTCTTCACCATGACGCCACTGCTGATCTCGATCCAGTGGTTGCTCGGCAAGTCGGGCTTGCCGGGCTGGGGATTCATCGCCTGCAATTATTACCGCGTGCTCTGCGCGCTGCTGCGCATCCGCGTGCGCACCAACGGTGCGCCGGTGCGCGACCGTGCGGTGCTGTTCGTGTCCAACCACGTGTCCTGGGCCGACATCCTGGTGATCGGCTCGATGCATCCGGTCGCCTTTGTCGCCAAGCGTGAAGTCCGCGACTGGCCGCTGGTCGGCACCACCGCCGAAGTGCAGCACACGGTGTTTGTCGACCGCACGCGACGCCATCAGACCGCCGACGCGGTCGGCGAAATCGTCAAACGGATCGCCGGCGGCATTTCGGTGGTGCTGTTCGCCGAAGGCACCTCGAGCGACGGCAACCGCGTACTTCCGTTCCGCTCCGCGCTGCTCGGCGCAGTCAAACACGCAGCCGAGCACGGCGGCACTACCGGCGGCATCCTGATACAACCGATGTCGATCTGCTACACCGCCCTGCACGGCATCCCCATGGGTCGCCAGCACCGGCCACTGGCCGCCTGGTACGGCGACCTCGATTTCCTGCCCCACATCAAAACCTTCATCGCGCGCGGGGCGGTCGACGCGGTGGTCAGCTACGGCGAGGCGGTGGCCGTCGAAGCCGGTTCCGACCGCAAGACCCTGACCCGGCGGCTGGAGCGTGCGGTGCGCGACATCACCGTGGCCACCCTTCTGGGACGACCCCCGCCGGCGCGGGCGGCCGGGTGAACGGCATCCTGGCAGCGGCAAGACCGGTTAGACCGGCCGCGCCCGCCATCCGGCCCACCCCAAGCTATGGTCTTAAAATCGTTGCAATATCAAATATATGGTCTGGCGGGACAAACCCGGCCCTGACAGGCTAGATTGGCATCCCGCTTCGCATCGAAACGGCATGAGCAAACCCCGCAAAGTCCACGTCAAATCGTTCGGCTGCCAGATGAACGTCTACGATTCCCATCGTATGGCGGACACCTTGGCGCCCGCCGGCTTTGCCGAGACCACGTCGCCCGACGACGCCGATCTGGTCATCCTCAATACCTGCCACATCCGCGAGAAGGCGGCGCAGAAGGTCTATTCCGAGATCGGCCGCGTCCGCGTCATGAAGGAAGCGGCCGCCGCGGAGGGCCGCCGCCTGCTGATCGCTGTGGCCGGCTGCGTGGCACAGGCAGAAGGCGAGGAGATTATCCGCCGCGCCGGCGCCGTCGATCTGGTGGTGGGCTCGCAGAACTATCATCGCCTGCCCCAGCTGGTGGCGCGCGCAGCCGACGGCGAGAGGATCGTCGACACCGAATTCCCCGTCGAGGACAAATTCGCGGCGCTGGCCGCGCCGCAGCGTGCGGCAATCCAACGGCGCGGCGTCGCCAGCTTCGTCACCGTGCAGGAAGGCTGCGACAAGTTCTGCACCTTCTGTGTGGTGCCCTATACGCGCGGCGCCGAAGTCTCACGTCCCGTTGCGCAGATCGTTACCGAGGTCGAGCGGCTGGCCGCAGGCGGCGTGCGGGAAATCACGCTGATCGGGCAGAACGTCAATGCCTATCACGGACCCGGCGAGGACGGCTCTGCCTGGACGCTCGGCACCCTCCTGCGCCGCCTGGCGCAGGTGCCGGGTATCGATCGCCTGCGCTACACCACCAGCCATCCGCGCGACATGGCCGATGACCTCATTGCAGCGCATGCCGAACTGCCGGAGCTGATGCCCTACGTACATTTGCCAGTGCAGTCCGGCTCCGACCGCCTGCTGGCGGCGATGAACCGCAAACACACGCGCGCCGACTATCTCGCCGCCATCGAACGCCTGCGCGCGGTGCGGCCGGACCTGGCGCTGTCGTCGGATTTCATCGTCGGCTTTCCCGGCGAGACGGAAGCCGACTTCCGCGACACGCTGGCATTAATCGAGGAGGTCGGCTTCGCCGGCGCCTTCTCCTTCATGTACTCGCCACGCCCCGGCACACCGGCCGCCGAGATGGCGGATCAGGTGCCGCAAGAGGAAAAGGCCGAGCGGTTGCAGCGGCTGCAGGCGCTCATCGTCCGCCAGCAGCGGTCCTTCAACGCGTCCTTTGCCGGCCGCACGCTTGACGTGCTGCTCGAAAAGCCGGGCAAGCTCACTGGGCAACTGGTCGGCAAGTCCCCATATTTGCAGGCGGTGCAGGTCATGGCGCCGCGGTCGGCTATCGGGTCGATTGCGCGCGTGACCGTTACCGAAGTCGGAAGCAACAGTCTGTTCGGCGCACTTGTTGAATATAATGACGCGCCGCAACTTGCTGCAGCAGGAGCTTAAGGAACCCCTTGCGCACAACGGATCCCGCGATCCCGGCCGCCGCCGCCTCGGAAGAAACGGCAACGACGCAGATCGTGCTCGCCTTCGAGGACAACCGGCTCGCATCAATGCTGTTCGGCCAATACGGACAGAATCTGGCATTGATTGAGCGCCGCCTCGGCGTGGTGACGGAACAGCGCGGCAATCACGTCACGATTGACGGCTCGCGCGGCGCCTGCGAGCAGGCGCGCCGCGTGCTGGAAGGTCTCTACGAGCAGATCAAGCGCGGCCGCGATCTTTCGCAAGGTGACGTCGAAGGCGCCATCAGGCAGGCCATCGCGCAGGGTTCGCTGTTCGACTATGACCCGGGCGGCGCCCGCCCCGCCTTCGAGGAGATCAATCTGCGCAAGCGGCCGGTGCGTGCCCGCACCGCGGCGCAGGACGCCTATATCCGCGCGCTCAAACGTCACCCGCTGGTGTTCGGCACCGGCCCCGCCGGCACCGGCAAGACCTGGCTCGCGGTGGCGCACGCAGTGCAGATGTTCGAGCGCAAGGAAATCGACCGCATCATCCTGTCGCGGCCGGCGGTGGAAGCCGGCGAGCGGCTGGGCTTCCTGCCCGGCGACATGCGCGAGAAGGTCGATCCCTACCTGCGGCCGGTCTACGACGCCCTCTACGACCTGATGGACGCCCGCATCGTCGAGCGGGCCTTGCAGGCCGGCGAGATCGAAATCGCGCCGCTCGCCTTCATGCGCGGGCGCACGCTGTCGAACGCGGCGGTCATCCTTGACGAGGCGCAGAATTCCACCTCCATGCAGATGAAGATGTTCCTGACCCGCCTGGGCGAAAACAGCCGCATGACCGTGACCGGCGATCCGAGTCAGGTCGACCTGCCCAATGGGCAGACCTCGGGGCTGGCCGAAGCAGTGCGCCTGCTCAACGGCGTCGAGGGTGTTGGCCACGTCGCCTTCACCCATGAGGACGTGATCCGCCACGAGCTGGTGGCACGCATTGTCGAAGCCTATGACCGCGGTGCGCCCGCGCGCGAGCGCAAGGAATGAGCTGGTCGCCGCACCGACGCCGCCCCGCGCCGCTGATCGACATCCAGGTGCGGTCGCCGCTGTGGGACGCCGAACCCGCCGAAGAAACGGTGCGCGCGGCCATCGGCGCCGCCGCCGCGCTGGTACCGGCCGCCGGTGAAGTCAGCGTGGTGCTCACCGACGATGCGGCCGTGCGCGTGCTTAACCGCGACTGGCGCGGCATCGACAAGCCGACCAATGTCCTGTCCTTTCCCGCCCAGGCGGCAAAACCGGATGTGACGCAGCCGCTGCTCGGCGACATCGTCATCGCCTACGAGGCCCTTGCCCGCGAATGCGCTGCCGAACACAAACCGTTGCTCCATCATCTCGCCCATCTCGCAGTGCATGGCTTTCTTCATCTGCTGGGCTACGATCACCAGACTGATTCCCAGGCCCGGACCATGGAAGGGCTCGAACGTGACATCCTGGCGCGTCTTCAAATCGCCGACCCCTACCGCGTTCAAGAGTTTCGACATGAACCGGGAAATGCCTGACCGCGATGCCTGACAGCGACCCGCCAAGTTCGATCCCGTTCGAGCCGCGCCATCTGCCGGTGCCGCTGGCACAGACACGCCCGAACGGAGGGCACTGGCTGTTGCGCACCATGCGCAGGCTGTTGCGCTGGCGCGGCAGCACGATCCGCGCCGACCTCAAGGACGTGCTCGATGCCATGACTCCCGGCGAATCCGGTTTTTCGCCGGAAGAAAGCCGGATGCTCAAGAACATCCTCGGGCTGCGTGAGCGCCGCGTCGGCGATGTCATGATTCCGCGCGCCGACGTCGTCGCCGTGCAGCAGGACATGCCCCTGGGCGAGCTGGTGCGCACCTTCGAGGGCGCCGGCCATTCGCGCCTTGTCGCCTATAACGACACGCTCGACGATCCGGTCGGCATGGTGCACATCCGCGACCTGATCGCCTTCATGACCGCCCGCGCGGCGGTCGAGCCGGGGAAGAATGCCAAGCGCAAGAAGCCGCTGCCCGCCAACCTCGACCTCAAGGCCATTGATCTCGCCATGCCGCTGTCGGCGGCCAAGATCATCCGCGAGATACTGTTCGTACCGCCGTCGATGCGGGTGATCGACTTGCTCGCGCGCATGCAGGCGACGCGAATCCATTTGGCATTGGTGATCGACGAATACGGCGGTACCGACGGCCTGGTCTCGATCGAGGACATTGTCGAGCAGATCGTCGGAGAGATCGCCGACGAGCACGATGAGGACGAATTGCCGAGAGTGGTGCCGCAACCGGACGGCACCTTCATCGCCGACGCACGCGCCAATCTGGAGGACGTGACCGGTATCGTCGGCAGCGACTTCGATGTCGGTGATGCGGCCGAGGAGGTCGACACCCTTGGCGGCTATCTGGTCACCTGCGCCGGCCGCGTGCCCCTGCGCGGCGAATTGATCACCGGGCCGGGCCTGTTCGAATTCGAGGTGCTCGACGCCGATCCACGCCGTGTGACCCGGGTGCGCATCACCCGGCTGAAGGAAAAGCGCGTGCGCCCGCGCGAGCCGCGCCGGCGCGGCGAGCCGGAGTCGGCACCGACCGGCAGCGCGGCGGCAGCGTCACTCCCCCACGACAACGATGACGCCGCCGCGCATAAGGACGCGGGCCGGCCGTCCGGCTCGTCGGCAACCGCGCGCAACCGGTGAGGCTGATGCGCATCGCCCACGCGGTCGTGCTCGCCTATGGCTGGCGGCGCGGGGGAATCGCGTTCGCCGCCGGCGCCGTATCGGCGCTGGCCATGGCGCCGTTCAACCTCTGGCCGATCCTGTTCGTCACCTTCCCGGTACTGGTCTGGCTGGTCGACGGCTCGACCTCGGGTCGCTGGGGTGGCGCCTGGTCGGCGGCGATCGCCGGCTGGTGCTTCGGTTTCGGTTTCTTTCTCGCTGGGCTCTATTGGATCGGCTACGCGTTCCTCGTCGACGCGCAGACCTTCGGCTGGCTGCTGCCAATCGCCGTTGCCGGCCTGCCAGCGTTCCTCGCGCTTTACCCCGCATTGGGTCTGGCCGTCGCGCGGCTGATCTGGGTGCGCGGGCCGGTACGCATCCTGGCGCTGGCGGTCGCGCTTACCGGCGCCGAATGGCTGCGTGGCCACCTGTTCAGCGGCTTTCCCTGGAACGCGTTCGGCGAGGCACTGGGCAAGCCGCTGGCGCTGGCGCAGGCGGTTTCGCTGGTCGGCCTCTGGGGCCTCACCTTTCTCACCATCGCCATCTTCGCCAGCCCGGCGGTGGTCGCCGACGATGGCAAGGATACACCGCATCGCTACCGTGCACCGCTGCTCGCGCTGATGGTACTGGCCGCGCTTACCGGCTATGGCGTCGCGCGCCTGGCAACGCACCCGACGTCGTATGTGAGCGGGGTGAAGCTGCGCATCATGCAGCCCGACCTGCCTCAGGATCAGAAGTTCAACTACGCCGCCAAGGACCGGATCATGGCGCATTACCTGCGCCTCTCTGACCGCGCCACCGGCCCGCAATCGAACGGTGTGCGCGACGTCACTCATCTGATCTGGCCGGAATCGGCCTTTCCCTTCTTTCTCGCGCGCGAGCCTGACGCGCTGGCACAGATCGCCGGGCTGCTAAAGCCAGGCACTGAGTTGATCACCGGCGCGGTACGCGTCGCGCCCGGCGGTTCGGCTGAGCACGTACGTGCCTATAACTCCGTTTACGTGATCGACCCGGACGGTTCGATCCGTGGCATCTATGACAAGGTGCATCTGGTGCCGTTCGGCGAATATCTGCCCTTCCAGACGCTGCTCGAGAAGATCGGGCTGCAGCAGCTCACCAAGGTCGCCGGCGGCTTTCTCGCCGGCGGACGCCGCCGCGCCATGGACGTGCCGGGCGCGCCGAAAATGCTGCCGCTGATCTGCTACGAGGCGATCTTTCCCGGCGCTGCGGTGCCACGCGGCGAGCGGCCGGGCTGGCTGGTAAATGTCACCAATGATGGCTGGTTCGGCATCAGCACCGGACCCTACCAGCACTTCCAGCAGGCGCGGCTGCTCGCCATCGCCGAGGGTTTGCCGCTGGTGCGCGCAGCCAATACCGGAGTCTCCGGCGTCATCGATCCGGTCGGGCGCGTTATCAAGTCATTGCCGCTCGGCACCGAAGGCGTGCTCGATGCGCTGTTGCCGCAAGCCATTGCGCCGACCGTGTATGTCGCTGTCGGCGACTACGCCATATTGCTATTTATGGTGGCAGGCTTGGTTGCAGTCGCACGGCGAAGAATACAGCCATAGATTGAATAATACAACTTTTCGTCTACGGAATTGTTTCCGTCGCGAAAATTTCCCGTAGAATTAAACGCATGGGGGGACCGAAGATCCCTTCGTTGCGACGTGAAGCCTGTTGAAAAAACACGGTAATTTTCACGAATGCCGACGGCGCAGGTCACTCGGGGACAAATCACGGATTGCAAATCGACGGTCAAATGTGACATTACGCCGATCAATGGCTTCATAGGAGATATTTATGGCTAAGAAGGTACCCAATCCGATCGATAAGCACGTGGGTTCCCGCGTGCGGATGCGGCGGATGATGCTGACCATGAGTCAGGAAAAGCTCGGCGATGCCCTGAGCCTGACCTTCCAGCAAGTACAGAAGTATGAGAAGGGTACCAATCGCATCGGCGCCAGCCGGCTTCAGCAGATCGCTCACATTCTCCAGGTTCCGGTCTCGTTTTTTTTCGAAGGCGCGCCGCATCTACCCGGCCAGATCGGCGGCATGAGCGAGGCGCCTTCGCCCGCCTATGTCTCTGATTTTCTCGCTACTTCCGACGGCCTGTCGCTCACCAAGGCGTTCATGCGCATCAAGAACAGCAAGTTGCGCCGTCGTATCGTCGATCTTGTCGAGCAAATCGCGGGCGATGGCGACTGAACGCGCGTATTTCGGCCGCGCCCAAGACTTCCCAACCTTTGGACGGCGGCTGCCCACGCGGCCCGCATCTTGACCTCTCCGCCTGCCGCTGCTTGAACCACCCCGAATGGAACGACGCGGCCTCACAAACCGCGCCACGGAGGAGTTTGCAGTGGCTCACAGAAATTTTCTTTTCACCAGCGAATCCGTCTCGGAAGGTCATCCAGACAAGGTCTGTGACCAGATTTCCGACGCGGTGCTCGATGCTTTCATCTCCAACGACTTGAAACTCGGCATTGCCGACGACAGCCTCGTCAACACGCGGCTCGGCTGCGAGACGCTCACCACCACCAACAAGATCGTCATCGCCGGCGAAGGCCGCGGCCAGGCGCCATTCTTCGTCAAGCACGGCGACAAGACGGTCGTTAATCGCGAGCTGATCACCGAGATCGCACGCGGCGTGGTCAAGGACATCGGCTACGACCAGGACGGTTTCTCGAACTACGGCGCCGACGTCGAAGTGCTGCTGCACGGCCAGTCACCCGACATCGCCATGGGCGTCGACGCCAAGAAGAAAAAGACGGGCGAGGAAGAGGGCGCCGGCGATCAGGGCATGATGTTCGGCTTCGCCTGCACCGAGAGCGAGGTCTATGAGAAGAACTCGTACATGCCGGCGCCAATCTATTTCGCGCACAAGATCCTGAAGGTGCTGGCTGACAAGCGGCACGCCCGCCAGCTCGCCGACCTGCAGCCCGACTCCAAGAGTCAGGTCAGCGTCCGTTATGTCGATGGCAAGCCGGTCGGCTGCACCAAGGTGGTGGTCTCGACCCAGCACAAGGCGCAAAGTCGCAACGGCAAGAAATACACGCCCGGTCTGATCAAGGAGATGATCAGCGACGCCGTCGAAACGGCGCTGCCAAAAGGCTGGATGCCACAGCGGCCCTCCGACTTTTTGGTCAATCCGACCGGCAACTTCGTCATCGGCGGTCCCGACGGCGACTGCGGCCTCACCGGCCGCAAGATCATCGTCGACACCTATGGCGGCTATGCGCCACATGGCGGCGGCGCCTTTTCCGGCAAGGACCCGACCAAGGTCGACCGCTCGGCCGCTTATGCGGCGCGCTATCTCGCCAAGAACGTGGTCGCGGCCGGTGTGGCGGAACGCTGTACCATCCAGGTCGCTTACGCGATCGGTGTTGCCGATCCGATGTCGGTACTGGTGGATACCCACGGCACCGGCAAGGTCGAAGAGAAGAAGCTTGAGAAAATCCTGCCCGAGTTGTTCCGGCTCACCCCGACCAATATCCGCCGCACGCTTAAGCTCAACCGGCCGATTTACCGGCGCACCGCGGCCTACGGTCATTTCGGTCGCGCGCCCGAGAAGGATGGCGGCTTTTCCTGGGAGAAGACTGATCTCGCCGACGCCATTCGCCGCGCCGTGAAATAAACGACGTCTCGGTATTTTACGCTGCTGCTAATGCCCCGCGAAAGCGGGGCATTTCGGTTTTCGGGGGCCGTTGACGTATTGTCGGGCGCGTTGACGAACCCGGCGGCAGCATGAGCAGGCGGCAAGGCAACGAGCAATCGCAGCGCGCCTTCTTCGGTCGGCGCAAGGGTCACCCATTGAAACCGCGCCAGCAGGCGCTGTTCGATGACTTGCTGCCAAAGCTTGCGCTCGATCTGACCAAGCCGGCGCCGGCCGACCTGCGCACGTTGTTTGGATCAGCCGATGCGGTGCGTCTCGAAGTCGGGTTCGGCGGCGCCGAGCACCTGATCGACCAAGCGCGCCACAACCCGCGCACCGGCTTCATCGGCACCGACGGCTTCCTCAATGCCATCGCCAAGGCGCTGGTCGCGATCGACGACAACAAGCTCGACAATGTCCGCCTGCATTTCGGCGATGCCAGCGAGCTCATCGACTGGCTGCCCGGCGCTTCGTTGGCACGCATCGACCTGCTCTATCCCGATCCGTGGCCAAAGCGGCGACATTGGAAGCGCCGCTTCATCCAGGACGAAGCACTCACACGGCTGGCGCGAATTCTGCAAAGCGGCGGCGAACTGCGTTTCGCCACCGACATCGCAGACTATGCGGCGTACGCGCTGGTGCGCGTGCTGCGCTCGAAGGATTTCGTCTGGACCGCCGAGTGCGCCGACGACTGGCGCAAGCCGTGGAACGATTTTGCAGGTACGCGCTATGAAGCGAAGGCCAGGCGCGAAGGGCGCGCGCCGGCGTATTTCATTTTCAAGAAAACCTAATTATTCCCCGGTCCCCTGCCGCACCTGCCAGAAGCGTACCACGCGTTGCGCGGTAACCGCGGTCAACCGCTCAAAATTTTCATGGGCGGCGTCGAGTACCTGGGTTGTTGGCTTGGCGCCCGGTCGCGCACAGATGATCTCACGCACCGTCTCCCAGCTGAAGCCGGCCGCTCGTGCCAGGATCAGCACCGGGTCGGCGCGCTCGCCGCTCATCAGCCGGTCGACCACCTCGACCGGCACCGCGCAGACGGTGGCCAGTGCCGCGATGGTCTCTTCGTAACGGCGGGCCTTGGCGAATTCGGCGATGTCGGCCTCGGTGAGCTTGCGCTCCTTGTGCAGCGCGCGCACCGAGGCGAGCGCGGCAGCGTAATTGCGCGGCGCCGCCTTGGCGCCGACTTCGTCGGTGACCTTGGCCAGCACGCGGCGAATTTCGGCCTGGGTTTCCGGTTTGGCGTTGGCCAGCAACCGCTTCTGCACCACGTCGCTCGCCTGCATCAGAAGCTGGCGGAACAGGCGCGGCGAAATATCGGTGCGCAAGCCGACCTTCTCCGCCAGCACGCTGTCCTGCTCGGCGCGCTTGACCAAAGTGGAGAATGCGTTTTCCGAGAGTTGCGCCTTCTGATTGGTGGCAATCGAGCGCGCCACCTCGCGGTCGCCGCGAGCCACCAGAATGTCGGATAGCGCTTCGCTGAGTCCGTTGCGCGCCGACAGCGCCAAAAGATGCGCCTGCCCCTTGGTCTCGGCGATGTGCAGGAGCGCCGGATCGTCGAGTCTGGCCTGGCGAAGCACGGGGCCGGCCACCGCGATGTCGTTGTTCTCGGCCAGCGTGCGCACCACGCCCGGTGGCGGGTTGGCCACCGGCGCGATGCGGCGCGCGAGTTCGGCCAGCGCCTTGGCCTCGATCTCCTCGATCAGGCAGCCGATGACGTCGTCGAACAGCGCGACATGATCGTCGTTGAAGCGGGGCGCGCCCTCGAGGAAGAGGCCGGTAATGCGGCGCAGCGTTTCGGCGCGTTTTTCGGCCGTGCCGTGCTGGACAACATCTTCCAATTCGGGAAGCAGCGAAGCAGGAACGCCCATTACAAAACCTGCGAAATCGACCCCGGGAACCACGCGCGCGGACAGATTTGCTGCAAATTAACGGCGGATTCTGAAGGAACCGTTAGCCGGCTCCCGTCCATCCGCCCTTGCGCGGAGGGCGAAAATGGCTATATTTCAGCCTGTTCGTTACACCCTCATAACCGGATGGTTTTGAGAGTGGGTCCCCCGGGGCCCGCTCTTTTTTGTTTAGACATGGCAGGCAGCGAGATCCTGAACGCCCCTGTGGCCCCGGACATGGCGGAGCCCCGACTGATCGTCGAGCCGGGCCTGTCTGCCCGCGTGGCGGTCATTGCTGAACCGGTGATCGAGGACCTCGGCTATCGGCTGGTGCGGGTGAAAGTATCCGGTGCCGACGGCTGCACCGTGCAGATTATGGCGGAGCGCCCGGACGGCAGCATGGCGGTGGAGGACTGCGAGACAGTCTCGCGCGCGCTTTCGCCGGTGCTGGACGTGGCCGATCCGGTCGATCGCGCCTACCGGCTGGAGATTTCCTCCCCCGGCCTCGACCGACCGTTGGTGCGCAAGTCGGATTTCGACCGCTATGCCGGCCATCTGGTGCGGATCGAGATGGAAGTGCCGGTGGCAGGGCGCAAGCGCTTCCGCGGCGTGCTCGCCGGCACCGAAGGCGAAGCGGCGCGGCTGCGTTGCGACGAGGCAGCCGAGGGCGAGAGCCCGGACGTGCTGCTGCCGATTGCGGAGATGAGCGAAGCGAAGCTGGTACTCACCGACGAACTGCTCTCCGAGGCTCTGCGGCGGGAGAAAGCCGCCAAGCGCGAAGCCAAGGCGGCACGGAAGGAAGAAAGACATCGGCGGCACAAGGGCGGCAAGGCCGCACATGCCAATCAGGAAGGAGACTGAGCTATGGCTGTCAGCGCCAACAGGCTCGAATTGCTGCAAATCGCCGACGCGGTGGCGCGTGAGAAGGCGATCGACCGGGGTATCGTCATCGCCGCCATGGAGGACGCCATCGCCAAGGCGGCGCGCTCGCGTTACGGCGCGGAGACTGACGTGCACGCCGAGATCGAGCCGAAGACCGGCGACCTGCGGCTCACCCGCCACATGCTGGTGGTCGACGCCGTGGAGAACTCGTCCAACCAGATCACGCTGGAAGAGGCGCGCAAGCGCCATCCGGCCGCGCAGGTAGGCGACACCATCGCGGACCCTTTGCCGCCGCTCGAATACGGCCGCATTGCCGCCCAGTCGGCCAAGCAGGTAATCGTGCAGAAGGTGCGCGAGGCCGAGCGCGACCGGCAATACGCGGAATACAAGGACCGCATCGGCGACATCGTCAACGGCATCGTCAAGCGCGTGGAATACGGCAACGTGGTGGTCGATCTCGGCCGCGGCGAGGCCATCGTGCGGCGCGACGAACTGCTGCCGCGCGAAGTGTTCCGCAACGGCGACCGCATCCGCGCCTATATCTATGACGTGCGCCGCGAACCGCGCGGTCCGCAGATTTTCCTCTCGCGCACCCATCCGCAGTTCACCGCCAGGCTGTTCGCGCAGGAGGTGCCGGAAATCTATGACGGCATCGTCGAGGTGAAGGCGGTCGCTCGCGATCCAGGCTCGCGCGCCAAGATCGCGGTGATCTCGCGCGATTCCTCGGTCGACCCCGTCGGCGCCTGCGTCGGCATGCGCGGCTCGCGCGTGCAGGCGGTGGTGAACGAATTGCAGGGCGAGAAAATCGACATCATTCCATGGTCCCCGGACATCGCCACTTTCGTGGTCAACGCGCTGGCGCCAGCGGAAGTAGCCAAGGTGGTGCTCGACGAGGAGCGCGAGCGCATCGAGGTGGTGGTGCCCGACCAGCAATTGTCGCTGGCCATCGGCCGCCGCGGACAAAACGTGCGGCTAGCTTCGCAGCTTACCGGTTGGGACATCGACATCCTCACCGAGCAGGAGGAGTCGGAGCGCCGCCAAGCCGAGTTCGAGAACCGCACCAAGGTCTTCGTCGACGCGCTCAATCTCGACGAGGTTGTCGGTCAGTTGCTGGCTTCGGAAGGCTTCGGCTCGATCGAGGAGCTCGCCATGGTGGACGAGAGGGAAATTTTCGGCATCGAGGGCTTTGACGAGGAAACTGCGCGTGAACTGCAGGATCGCGCCCGCGAATATCTCGAGCAGCAGGAGGCCGAGCTTGACGCGCGCCGCACCGAGCTGGGCGTGGAAGACGCGCTCAAGGAGGTGCCCGGCGTCACCACCAGGATGCTGGTAGCGTTCGGCGAGAACGAGGTGAAGACGGTGGAAGACCTCGCCGGCTGCGCCACCGACGATCTTACCGGCTGGACCGAGCGCAAGGATGGCGAATCCAAGCGTGAGCCGGGCTTCTTCGACGGCCTCGATGTCCCGCGCGACGAAGCCGAGGCATTGATCATGCAGGCGCGTCTCAAGGCCGGCTGGGTGACCGAGGAAGAGCTTGCACCACCGCCGGCGGAAGCCGAGGAGGCGGAATCTGGCGAAGCGGAAGCGCAGGCTTAACAGCAGAACGGCACCAGGCATGTTGGCGACGGCGCAGGACAGTGAACTCGACCGCGGGACGACCAGCGTCGCCCCGGGGACAGAGCGCTCCTGCGCGCTGACCCGGCAGGTGCTGCCGGCGGCCGAGATGATCCGCTTCGTCGTCGGGCCCGACGGCGCCGTGGTGCCGGACATCAAGCGCAAGCTGCCCGGCCGCGGCATCTGGCTGACCGGGACGCGCGCCGCCATCGAGGAAGGCGTCAAGCGCAACGTGTTCACGCGCGGCTTCAAGCGCCAGGTTGCCGCCGCGCCGGCGCTTGCCGGCGAGACCGAGCGGCTGCTCGAACGCGCAGCGCTCGACGCGCTCGCCATCGCCGGCAAGGCGGGGCAGGTGGCCGCCGGTGCGGCCAAGGTCGAGGCGGCGCTTCGCCACCACGACGTGGTGGCGCTGATTCATGCCGCCGACGCCG
>Ga0210062_1000134_pt1 | contig 21622 bp, 14 predicted proteins | sample Muzzi_CordA_D2_FD_185528 | JGI IMG/M metagenome (GOLD analysis project Ga0210062, IMG submission 185528) | Wetland microbial communities from San Francisco Bay, California, USA, that impact long-term carbon sequestration - Muzzi_CordA_D2 (SPAdes) | ecosystem: Environmental > Aquatic > Marine >...
CTGGGGGATGGTTTGCGGGATACGCTGGACCCGAAGATGGTAAGGGTACGCTAGTGTTGTGGCCCACAAATACCTTAGAAAATTGGAAGTAGAAATTTGTTTCGGATTTGAGCTTTGAGATTTGAGATTTATTTGTAATTTGGAATTTGAGATTTGGAATTTTTTTCGGATTTCGCACTTCGGATTTGGAGTTAGGATACATGGCACCGACTAAAAACGTCATCGAAAAGGTACTAAAAAAAATTGATCCGGACGAACTGATCAGGCTAACGTCTGATCTCGTTCGGATCAACTCCGTTTGGGATCCGGTTGCCGGAACCAGCGAGCAGCCGGCGGCGGATTATGTTTTCAAGTGGGCCGGGAAGCAGGGATTTGAGGTCAAGCTCGAAGCTGTGGCACCCACCAGGCCCAATGTGATCGTCACCTGGTCGGCCGGAGCCGGCGGCCGAAAATTGATGTTTGAAGGGCACACCGATGTGGTCACAGCGGGAGATGAAGCAGTCTGGCAGTATGATCCGTTCGGCGCCGAGATCGTCGGACGGCGCATGTACGGTCGCGGAACCAATGACACGAAAGGCAATCTGGCAGCCATGCTGATTGCCATGGCGGCATTGAAACGCTCCGGTGTCAAACTGACCGGAACCATTATCGGCGGCGTACTGTGCGATGAAGAAGATCAGATGCTGGGCGTCAGAGATTTTATTAAAAAAGGCCATGCCGACACCATTACCGGTGCCGTTATCTGTGAGCCCCAGGACGGGTTGATCTGCACCACCCAGAAAGGTGCGCTACGAGCCCGGTTTACCGTCATCGGTCGCATGAGCCATGGCGCCATGCCGCTTTCCGGTTTGAATACCGCCCCGGCCGTAGCAAATTTGATAAACGCGTTGCATGACCTGGAGTCCAAAGCGGTAAAACACCTTGGCCGGGACGAACACCTGGGGTGGCCCAGCTTCACCCCGACCGTTATCCAGGCCCCGGCTGCCGGTGCGCCTCAGCTCAATGTCATGCCTCGCGAAGCGCGAATTTTAGTTGATATCCGAACCATTCCCGGTCAATCCCATCCGGACATCATCACAGATCTGAAGGTTGTGGCAGTTGAGACCGAGGAGCAGGTCCGCCAACATTACCGGTCATATGACAAATTACTCGGGCTGGAACGCCGTCACGATCTTCGCATCGACGTCGAAATATTAACCGATCGTCCCTGCACGCTGACGGATCGAAAAGACCCGGTAGTTCTGGCAGCCGATTGGGCCACCCGGCAGCTAACCGGTAAGGATCCGACCTACGCCGGTGTTCCCGGAGCCACGGATGGTACATTTTTATGGGCCTTAAAAAATATTCCCATCGTAACGATGGGTGCCGGTGACCGTCAGGTGCCGCACCAGGTCGATGAGTGGGTGGATCTGGACCAACTCGTCGAAACGGCCAAAATCTATGCCTTAACAGCACTTAACTATCTTTGGCCGGAGGGCAGTTGAAGTGTTTATTGGGTTTATTGAGTTTATTGGGTTGATTGAGTTTATTGAGTTAATTAAGGAATGGATTCGATTATAAAAAAAGCAGTCGACAGGATTAACCGGATTGACTGGATATTTTTCCAGGCCTTCCGGAAGAAAGCTGGACTCAACATCGCCTTCGGCGAGATAGGTCCACTTCTCGATCTTGGTGAGACAGATGCTTTGGTTGATGTTAAGGAGTTCGGGCGCAACTCTTTATGGATAGTTTGATACTACTGCCTCCCGCGGGAGGAATTGTGCGCCTCTGGCGCATTGGGTTTCGTCATTTTCTTCCGGAAAATGACGAACATAATAATCCTGAAGATCCTGTAAATCCTGTCCAATAACGCTTATAAATAAGAAAAGAATCCAATACCCAACCGGGAAGCGAATACGTGAAAAGAAAATTTGCTCTAGTATGAACGACAAACTTCTGGAAATAGAAAACCTCTCCGTCCATTTCCACACCCCGGAAGGCATTGCCCGGGCGGTGGACGGCGTCAGTTTCCACCTGGATGCCGGTGAAACCATTGGCCTGGTGGGTGAATCAGGGTGCGGTAAAAGTGTCACTTCCCTGAGCATCCTGGGATTGATCCCTTCGCCACCGGGAAAAATTGAGTCGGGAAAAATCAAATTCGATGGTCGAAATTTGTTGAAATTTGACCCTGAACAACTGCGTAAAATTCGCGGCCATGAAATCTCAATGATATTTCAGGAACCCATGACCTCGCTGAACCCGGTGCTGCCTATCGGCCGCCAGGTGGCCGAACCGTTGATGATCCACCAGGGCCTGGGTAAGGCCGCAGCGCTTAAAAAAGCCACCCGCTGGCTGGACCATGTTAAAATTCCAGCGGCTGCCAAACGGCTTAACGATTATCCGCACCAGCTTTCAGGGGGGATGCGCCAGCGGGTCATGATCGCCATGGCCATGGTTTGCGGCCCGAAATTATTGATCGCTGATGAACCCACCACGGCACTGGATGTCACCATCCAGGCCCAGATCCTGTCATTGATGATCCGACTCAAAGAAGAGCTGGCCATGTCATTGCTGTTGATCACACATGATCTGGGCGTGGTCGCCCAGATGGCCTCCAGGGTGGTGGTGATGTATGCCGGGCAGGTTGTCGAGGAAGCAAAGGTCGCAGATATTTTTGACTATCCCTTTCATCCTTATACCCAGGGACTCCTCAAATCCATGCCGCGCATCGGGGACCGGCCTGAAGACGGCAAACAGCGGTTAATTGAGATTCCCGGCATCGTGCCGGTACTAACGGAGCTCATCGACGGATGCAAGTTCGCCGAACGCTGTCCCCATGCGTTCGATATTTGTCGCCGGATCCAGCCGCAGCTCGTAGCTATCGCCGATGGGCACCAGGCCCGCTGCTGGCTGAAGCAATACCCGGAACGGAGAAAAAGCGATGTCTGAAGCACCCTTGCTCAACGTTATTGATCTGGTTAAGCAGTTTCCGCTGGGCGGCGGCTTCATGGCCAAGCCACGAGCCTGGATCAAAGCGGTGGATGGTGTTTCATTTTCAGTTTCAGCGGGGGAAAGTTTCGGCCTGGTCGGAGAATCCGGCTGTGGCAAAACAACGCTGGGCCGGCTTATTCTGCGTTTAATCGAACCCAGCGGGGGACGGGTCGAGTTTGCCGGCCAGGATATCGTCTCTTTGAGCCGAACCGAAATGAGTTCCTTTCGCCGCAAAATGCAAATTATCTTTCAGGACCCCTATTCCAGCCTGGATCCAAGGATGAAGGTTGAAGGCATTATTACCGAACCGTTAAGAGCCACTCAGCAACTCTCTAAAAGACAACGACGGGAGGTGGCGGCGGAGTTGCTGAAAAAAGTCGGCCTGCGCAGCATCGACCTGGACAAGTATCCCCATGAATTTTCCGGCGGTCAAAGACAGCGCATCGGGATTGCACGCGCATTATGTGTTCGGCCGGAATTAATCGTGGCCGATGAACCGGTCAGCGCGCTGGATGTCTCGATTCAGGCCCAGGTCATCAATCTGATGGAGGATTTAAAGCAGGAATTTAACCTTTCCTATGTTTTTATTTCCCATGACCTGAGTGTGGTCGAATATATTTGTGACCGGATCGCCGTGATGTATCTGGGCGGAATCGTTGAACTGGCCTCTACCAGGGATTTTAGCATTTCAACCCGTCATCCGTATACCGAAGCGCTGCTAAAGGCGGTTCCCATACCGGATCCTCACCGCCGAATTGAACCATTTGCCATGGAAGGAGATGTTCCCAACCCGATTGACCCGCCACCAGGATGTCCGTTTCATCCAAGATGTCTTTACCAATTTGACCGTTGTTCGATTGAGAAACCACCTCTGATAGAAGCTGCACCGGAGCATCTGGTGGCCTGCTGGCTCAACGGAGGCAAAGGGCTGGGGAATGACAATGAAAATGAAGATTGAAGATTGAAGAATTAAGGAATTCTGTCGATATAAAATCAACCACTAAAACACGAATGAATAAAGAATCACAAACAAACAAAAAACACGAAAACCAATGCAGACAAATTATTTGCACAGTATAAAGTAATTATTCGATATGAGCGAAGCGAATACCATAATTCTTCAATCTTCAATTTTCAATCTTAAATTCAAATGGGGGTTACCATGAAAATAGCCGTTATCGGTGCGGGTGCCATGGGCAGTCTCTTTGGCGCCATGCTGGCAGAGGCCGGCAACGAAGTCTGGCTCTATGACATATGGACCGAACATGTTCAAGCCATAAACCGGGTTGGATTGCGCATTGAAAGGCAAGGCAAACCCCGCACGGTTCGCCTCAATGCAACCACCGATCCGGAACAGATCGGCCAAGCCGAATTGACCATCATATTCGTTAAATCGACCCAGACCCACGTCGCAGCAAAAACAGCGCGGCAGATCGCCGGATCAGACGGCTCGGTCATGACCCTGCAAAACGGGATGGGCAATGCTGATTTAATTGCAGCAGCGGTTACACCGGATCGAATACTGGCCGGCACCACTTCCCATGGTGCCACCATGCTGGGTGCGGGCAGTATCCGGCATGCCGGAGTCGGAGCCACAACCATTGGTGCCTGGGCCACAACCGACCCGGGCCGACAGCGGGCCGGTCAATTTGCCGATTTTTTCAACCAGGCCGGTATCGAAACGGAAGCCGTCGATGACGTGCGCAGGGTGGTCTGGAACAAGCTATTAATCAATATCGGCATTAACGCCATTACAGCCTTAAGCGGGATCAAAAACGGTCAGATGCTGGATCTGGAAATTACCCGCGCGTTAAGCCGGGCTGCCGTGGAAGAAGCCATGGCGGTTGCCCGGGCCCTGGATATTGGAATTAAGGAAGACGCGGTGGACATTGTATTTAAAGTGGCTGAAGCCACTGCCGTCAACCGGTCATCCATGGGGCAGGATGTAGATAATAAACGGCAGACGGAAATCGCGGCCATCAATGGCTTCATTGTGCGGGAAGCCGAAAAGTTGGGGATTAAAGTACCGGTTAACTTTGCGTTGACGGCACTGATACAGACATTGGAAAGCCATTACGAATAGCAGTTTGCAGGATCTGTTAGTGCTAAAGCTAATGGAATACCGAAATTTGAAAATTACAAAAATCAAATCACAAATTTCAAATAAATTTCAATAACCCAAATTCAAAATTTCAAACGTACTAATCGCGGAGTTCAAAGCGCCCGGTTTTGGTCATTGATTATTGGAATTTGAGATTTATTTGTAATTTGATGCTTGGAATTTGAGATTTTGTTTACTGAAGACTATTTTCACTTGCAAAAAATAAGGAGGAGTTAAAATGGCTGATAAAAAAGTATCAGTTTTAGATGTCCAGCAGGCAAAAGAAGAAGGACGCAATCTGACCATGTTGACCGCCTATGATTATCCGTTGGGGTTGATGGCCGCGGAATCCGGAGTTGACATCGTCCTGGTAGGTGACTCCCTGGGCATGGTGGTCATGGGCCTGCAGGGAACGGTTGAGGTGACCATGGAAGACATGATCCACCACATCAAGGCGGTGGTGCGCGGCTGCAAAGGTCCTTTGATTGTCGGCGACATGCCGTTTATGAGCTACAACACCTCCATCCGGGAAGCCATTATCAATGCCGGCCGACTGATGAAAGAAGGCGGCTGTGATGTCGTCAAGCTGGAGGGCGGGGTTGATTTTGCGCCGACCATTCAAGCCATCGTCAAGGCCGGTATCCCGGTGCAGGGCCATATCGGTTTGACCCCCCAGACCGCAAGCGCTTTAGGCGGTTTCAAAATACAGGGCAAGGATGCCTCGGCTGCCAAGCAGATTATCGATGATGCCCGGGCCCTGGAAGATGCCGGGGTATTTTCAATGATCCTGGAAGCGGTGCCGGCCCCGCTGGGCAAACTGGTGGCCGAAGCGGTCAAGGTCCCGGTAATCGGTATCGGAGCGGGTCCGGATGTCGACGGCCAGGTACTGGTTTTTCATGATGCTGTCGGTCTTTTTGACAGATTTGTGCCCAAGTTTGTCAAACAATACACGAATGTCAGAAAGATTATCATTGAGGCCTTAAAAGAATACAACCAGGACGTTATCGAAGGAACCTTTCCGGGACCGGAGCATTCTTTTAAAATGCCGGACGAAACGCTGGAACAGCTTAAAAAAATGGTTAAAGAATGAGCTTCTCCCACCTCTTTAAAGCGGGCAGCATTGGTGCCTGTCATCTCAAAAACAGGATCATGATGCCGCTTTACCCGACAAAATACGCTGCGGGGGGTAAAGTTAATTCAAAGATGGTGGAATTTTATCGCGCCCGTGCCAGGGGAGGTGTGGCGCTGATCGTACTGGATTGTCCCTGCCTGGATTATCCCAGGGCCTACCAGGGTTCCCATCAACTGCGTATGGATTCGGATGAATATGTGGCCGGCCTGAAAGAGTTGATTGATGCCATTAAATCCGAAGGGGCCAAAGTATTCATGCAGCTGAATTATCCGCGAGAACGGATGGTTAGAAAGCAGGTTCCCGGTGCCAAACAAAAGGGGAATATGTGGATCGTGCCGCTGGCAAACACCATGGCAATTGCGGAAGCTGATGAAATACTGGGAATTATGGCCCGGGGCGCGGTTCAAGCCAGGGAAATCGGCTATGACGGTGTTGAAATTCAAGCCAGCTACGGCGATCTGATCTCCCAGCTGCTGTCGCCGCTGCTCAATACCCGTACCGACGAGCTGGGCGGAAGTTTGGAGAATCGATCACATTTTCTGATTCAGTTGATTCAGCAGGTCAAGGCTCTGACCGGAGAAGATTTGCCGGTAATGGTCAAGCTGGTGTGCCATGAGTTTGTGGACGGCGGTCTCGGGATCGAAGAAGCCAGGAAGATTGCCGGATGGGTCGAGAAGGCGGGGGCTGATGCGATTGTGACCAATGCCGGCAACAAGCAAACCAAATACAGGACCATTCCGCCGCTGGACAGCCCGTTGGCACCGCTGGCGAATCTGGCCGCCCAAATAAAATCCGCCGTGAATATACCTGTCGTCGCCATTGGAAAAATCAACCGACCCGATGTCGCCGAAGACATCATCAGACGGGGGCAGGCCGATTTTGTCGCAATGGCCCGGGCCCTGGTAGCAGATCCGGATTTTCCCCGCAAGGCTGAATCAAACACGTGGGATAAGGAAATCCGGCCCTGTGTCGCCTGCCTTGAAGATTGTGCCGGCAAAGGGGTCGAGGGTATCGGCAGATGCTGCACGGTCAATCCATTTGCCGGTCATGAATATGACTGGCAGATCACACCGGCCCGCCAAAAGAAAAAAGTCCTCGTAATCGGCGGGGGACCCGGCGGCCTCCAGGCCGCGCTGGTCGCAAGCCGGCGGGGCCATGCGGTGGAATTGTGGGAACGGTCGGAAAAAATAGGCGGACAAATACAATTTGCGCATCTCGCACCATATAAAGCAGAAATGGCGGGCATTTTAACCTATCTGATAAATTGCCTCAAAATTTTGCCTGTGACGATTCGCACCGGGCAGCAGGCTAGCCATTCAAAAATTACTGCCTTTAACCCGGATGCGGTCATTGTGGCCACCGGGTCACGGCCGGGCTTGCCGCCCATTCCGGGAATTGAGGCCGATTTCGTGATTCAGGCCCGCGACCTTTACCTCACCCATCCGGCCGCCGCGGATAAGATCGTCATAATCGGCGGCGGTGATATTGGATGTGAAACCGCCGATTTGCTGGCCGGCCCCAGCAGACAAATCAGTGTGGTTGAGATAGCGCCGGCTGTGCTGGCCCGCATGAAGACAATTCCCAAAGAGCGTTTAGTAAAAAGGCTTTCAGAAAAAGGTGTTCGACTTTACGAAGAAACCCGGGTGATCGCAATTGAAGAAAAGAAAGTCCATCTAAAAAGCAAAGATGGTTCAGGATTTACGCTGGAAGCAGATCTGGTGGTAATAGGCATCAATGCTCAACCGGAAGACAGTTTGTTTCACAGTTTGCACGGCAAGGTTAAAGAAGTAATTGCCGTGGGAGATGCTGCGGCTCCCGGAAATCTCGGCCAGGCTTTAAGAAATGCAACAGAAATAGCTCTTAAAATCTGATATTTGGGGTCGAATGAAGCACTGCAAAATAAGGATCATCTCCTTAAAAATTCGGAGTAAAAAACAGTTACACGGTGTGATTTGAGCTAAACTTTTTGATAATTAGCCGCAGACACACGCGGACTGACGCAGACGTCCAGCTAAATGTTGCTGCATTTAGCTATGGTTTTCTTTTATCCGAACGACCTGTTCGGATAAAAACTGCAATCGCTGCGCGAATTGAGCACTATATTGAATATCGCAAGATAATCATTTTCACCCTTCAGAGCTTTTGCCTGCAGGGCTTGCACCTTTTCCTCCGCCAGGCAGGCGGGGGAAATGTCCGCGTCTGTCTGCGTCGGTCGAAAGAGCGAAGCGAGTGGGCGGCTATTAATTATAATAGGATCAAAACTCATACCGATCTATTGAATGACCTCACTCCAACCAAATTGGAAAAGAGCCCAAAATGATTTTCAGGACCGGAATTTGCGGAATTTCAGATACCCCAAAGCAAAACAAATCGGGCTGCGTTTATATCCGATAAAGTTTCAACGGACCCCCGGCTAATTTTCCATTGGCGGCGTTTAGCTTATCTTCACCGGATATCACCGCCACCGCTTTTTTTGTATTCTGGCCATCGAAGTATTTCTCAGCAGCCTGCATCACCTTGCTGCGGTTCAGCGATAAGAGCTCGGTTTTAAACCGGATGCGCATCTCGTCTGATAAGGAGATAATTTGGCGGTAAAACGATTTCCTGGCTGCCGGACCGGGGGGGTCGGGTTTGTCCATTTCTGAACAGACCTGCAGGACCGCTTCATTAACATCTTCCTCACTGAAATTGCCGGAACGGATAAAGACCGCGGCGTTGTCAAAGGCATTCAGGGTCGAGACAATGTGCGGATCGCGATAAGAAGCGAAGCTGAACAGACCGTCTTCCGGACTGTAGAGGGCAAAACCGCCATAGGCCCCGCCCTTTTCACGTATTTCACGATGCAGGTACATGGATCGTAATATTTTACTGATCACCGATAAGGCGGCGGCGTCCTCATGTTCCATGCGTACGGTTTCAAAGGCAAGCGCCACAAATGACACGGCCGAAGATGTGCTCCAGCCTTCCCGAATGGTTTCCCCTTCCAGGTTGATATCCGGATCGGAAAAACCATCGGCGGTTCCCTGATTGAAACCTTCAAACACAGAGGTCAAATTGGGTAATGCGTTTCCAAGCGCTGCATCCTCACCAATCAGGGCCATCTTAAAATTATTCCGGGTGAAAACCGCTTTACCGATAGCCGCCAAATCCGCCGCGAGACTGCCGAGCTTTTGTTCGTCAAGATTATCCGATAATTGTTTGATGGCCTGCAACTGGTGCACACCACTCCAGGTCTCCCCCAGGGCCCGGGTGGCGGAAAATTTTCGGGAAGCCAGAGATATTGCCAATCGATGGCCGTTGTGAATGACCATTGATTCGAGGCCGGCCCGATACTCGAGCAGCAGATTCTTCAGGCGCGCCAGATCGGAAAATTCATAGTGATGAAGCACTTCCTGAATGATATCAAACATCCGGTCCTGGTTTCTGAGAAGACATTTAGCATTAAAGGAAATAAACGGCACGCAATCTCCGGCAGTACCGAAGCGGGTCCGGGAATGGGTCGCCAGCCCGACACCTCCCGTATAGGCATCGATGCGTTGTGCCAGGTCGGCGTAGTTACGCATACTGGTTCCCACGCGGGCCAGCGTATAGCAGAAAAAAGGCGTTAGCGGTATCAGTGCGCCGGGCAGTGATCCGGTGCCGGCCGCCGCGGCGAAGTAGACAATGCCTGAAGTTGCCTGATTATAAATGGTGGCCTGCAGGGCACCCTCAGTGGCGCTGGCCTCAACCCCCGGAACTGACGGTGGAATATCTGCACGCTGCAGGGTGGGCAGGGTGGCGACATCCTCTTCGGCCTCCTGCAGTCGCTGAAGTGCTTCGGCATCCTGTTTGATTCGATCGATATCGATTGGAGATAAATCCTTTTTGATGCGATCGAGCTCGGCGCGCAGCCGCTTGTTTTCCTTTTGTTCCATCTTCTGGTCCGGTACCAGTGTTAGTACAATCCGGTGCGGATTATCCAGGAAATACTTCTTAATCTGATTTTCGAAAAAAGATCCTTTTGCCAGCTTACGCTGCAGTTTGGCCATATCTGAATCAAAATTTAGAATCTTAAGCGGGTCTCCACCGTGAAACCAGCAGCCTGAAAAAGTCATTAACAATTTGATTCCATAAGGATAGGGTGAATTGGTGATTTCCTTGCGATGAAATTCAAGCTGATGAATGGCTGAATCAATCAGCTTTTTTTCAATACCATTTGCAGCAAGGTCGGTTAACACATCAAAGATGATCGCCTGAATCCTACCGGCCGATGATTGGTCGACATCTTTAAGTCCGCTCACAAACAGTGAATCACGGTTATCGGCGTCGAAGCCGCAGCCGTCGCACAGCGCACTGCCAAGGCCGGAATCGATTAATGCTTTGCGCAGCGGGGAGGCTGAATTGCCGAGCAGAATCTGTTCCAACAACGTTAGCGTGATGATTTCAAAAGTATCTTTGACGTCGGCCATCAGCCAGGCAAGGCAGACCTGGCTTTTTTGGGTCGGATCTTCGTTTTTGTTGAACGGATACGGGTAGGTGACCGAGCGCGCCCGCTTCCAGCGCGGCTGGGAGGCGACATCAGTATCCGGATCAATCTTTTTGAATTGTTTGAGCACCTTGTCTTCGATAAAGGCCAGATGATCTTTCAATGGCAGGTTGCCGTAGGTGTAGAAAAAGGCGTTGCTGGGGTGATAGTGGTGGCGGTGAAATTCTTTTAGCTGTTCATATGATAATGTTGGAATTTCAACCGGATCGCCGCCCGAATTAAATCGATAAGTGGTCGATGGATAGAGCGCTTTTAAGATAGAGCGCGCCATCACCTGATCCGGGGAGGACATTGCGCCTTTCATTTCGTTGTAAACGACACCCTTATAGTTCAATTGAGGCATATGCGGGTCCGATCCTGCCGGATTGTCTTCAACTTCCAGACGGTGTCCTTCCTGCTTAAAGCTGAGCCTGTCAAGCTTGGGGAAAAAGGCAGCATCCAGATATACTTCCATCAGATTGTAGAAGTCCTTTTGGTTCTGGGTTGAAAACGGATACATGGTCCAGTCCGAAGCGGTAAAAGCGTTCATAAAGGTGCTCAAGCTTCTTTTAAGCATTGAAAAAAAAGGATCCCGCACCGGATACTTCCGGGAACCACACAGCACCGTGTGCTCAAGAATGTGGGCGACTCCGGTGGAGTCTTTCGGCACCGTTTTAAATGCAACGCTGAAGGTATTTTCGGCATCAGCGTTGCTGATGTGAATATGTCTGGTCCCTGTAGTTAAATGCTTCAGCGCATAAAAAACCGCCGAGATTTCCTGAAGCGGTTCAACTTGCTCGATGCGATAATCACCAATTCGGTCACCAACGTTGAGCCCCGGATTGGAAGAATCCACGATTGTTTTCATAGTCATCCCTCGTTTTTCACTTAATACTATTTGAGTCATTGAATGATTAAAATTCCAAGCATCAAATCCCAAATAACAAATAATTTCCAAATACCAATTTCCAATGACCCAAATGCGTTTTGATGTGCTGCAAGCTTTCGCCCCGAGCTCAGGCCGAGATTGTGTTAAACTCGGCATGAATTCTGAAAAAATAAAGTTTTGTGGGCGCAGTGAATTGTTATGATTTCCTTGAATCTAATTTTTGTTTTGAATATAAGCATTGAAATTTGAGATTTATTTGTAATTTGGATTTTGGAATTTATACGATACCAACCTGGTTAAGAAAATATTTTTTAATACTACTATCTTAACCTTGATTCAGGTCATACCATTAGGTTGCAATATATACCCCCCTGCTTTGGCGCTTAATTTTACCGGTCTTATTCAAGCGGAATATAATATTGCGAATTTTCTTTTCGTCAAAACCGGTTTTAGCCTGAATTTGGGCAAAATCGATTCCTTGGTTGGCGCGCCTGATGGTATCCAGTACGATATCAACCGCCGTCAGTGATGTTTTCCGGCGGGTAGCTTTGGTATTAGAGTGTCCCATTGAGCTTTTGATTAAATTTTCCAGACGGTCCAATCTGTCTATCAGCTGCTCGACATCTTTTTTGGTCGGAATATTATAATTTTGCATAAAAAATTTGACCATGGCATCGAAACTGACTGCCTTCCCCTTCCTTCTAGACATGGGATCCTCCTTTTTGAAAGGTATATGGTATCATGAAAAAGGAAAATGATAACCCAATCGTAACCCCAAGAAAATACGATGAAAATAATTAACATTTGCAGAAAAGTCAAGTATTTGGATTTTTAGCCCGGGACATGCGGGTACGAGGAAACGCAAAAGTTGAGGTGCCGGATAACGGATTAACCATTAAGATTCCGGTGAAACTTAAGATTGAAAACCGCAAAAAATCCTGCTACCTAATTACTCCGCCCTGAAAAATAGGATATCAGGTATGGATAAATCATGACATCACCCAAAACACTTCTTAAAGCCTGGAACCTCAGACCCAAAAAGCGCCTGGGACAATCCTTTCTCACCGATCCGTCGACTGCCGCAAAAATTATTGCCGGGGCCGGGCTGTCTCCGCAGGATGTGGTTTTGGAAATCGGGGCCGGTTTGGGTGCATTAACTATCCCGTTGGCACAGGCAGCAAAAAAAGTATATGCCGTTGAGAAAGATCAGCAACTGATTGAGTTGCTCAAAACAGAATTGCTGATCCGGCAGATAACAAATTGTGAAATCATTGCAGGGGATATTCTTCAAATCGACCTGCGCCAATTTACGGCTGCAGCCGAACGAAAAATGACGGTTATCGGCAATCTGCCCTACAATATCTCCTCTCAAATCCTGGTCAAACTAATTCAATCACGCCAGGACTTTGACCGGGCGATTTTTATGTTTCAAAAAGAACTGGCACAGCGTATCTCCGCCAGACCCGGTGGTAAAGAATATGGCAGAATAACCGCCATGCTCAGATACTGCGCTGAAATTAAACTCCTGTTGAATGTCAAAGCCAGGGCATTTTATCCACCGCCAAAAATTGATTCCTCGGTTATTGAAATTAAATTCAGGCCCACAGCTGACTTTGCCTCCCGGGACGAAAAGAGGTTGTTTGCCGTCATCAAGGCGGCTTTCGGCAACCGACGCAAAACCCTAAAAAACGCTCTGACGGCAAGCGCACTTCCCATTGATTCACAAACCGCTCTGCGGGCCCTGACCGCAGCCGGGATCGATCCTTCCCGCCGTGCGGAAACCCTGGAGCCCGCTGAGTTTGTATCTCTTGAATTTTGTTTGAGAGAAGCGATGGCGAAAAGTGAAGGTTGAACCCAAAACCTATTTTAATCCTTGACCCTGCAGGGTGGTGGTATTAATATAAAAGTATCCGATTTGCGTTGGGAAACCGTTTACAAAGGAGATCAATATGGCAGTAAAAATTTTCATCAGACGCTCCGTTCCACAGGATAAGGCCAGGGCAATGATTCCCCTGTTCAGGCAGATGAGAGCATCCGCCACAACCCAATCCGGCTATATCACCGGCGAAACATTGAGAAGTATGGATAATCCGGAAGAATTTATGGTCATCAGCACCTGGCAGTCTTCGGAAGATTGGAACAAGTGGCTCAAAAGCGAAGATCGCAATAAAGTTCAGAGCAAGATTGATGAACTGCTGGGAGGTGAAACGCACTACGAAATTTTTCACTATGGATTTTCGGAGTAAACCCTAATCCGGCCAGGCCGAAACCACTTAGGGTTATCCCATCATCTTGATTTTAAAAATGCTATAGGCGTATTCTTTTTATGGTTTCAGGTTTTGCACCGCGGCGGATCGGGTGTCAGAAAGCGTGCATTGTCGAAAAAAGTACAGGGAACGCAACAGTTGATAGCGGTAGTATAGCCGAAAAATTACATATTCAGCTCTCTGGACGAAAACCTTTTTCCTGACACCTGAGACCTGAAACCCAAAATACATACAGCATCATACCATCCAGGCAAAATCTTGCAAACCGGTTCAGTTTTCGACGGACTGGCCGGACATCTCTGCTACATCAGTTCAGCGATGGACACCGTTCGATCCCCGAGCATGTTAACGTAACTTCCCATTTCATTATCGTACCAGCCGTATATAACTGCCTGGGTAACCGGAATTCTGACCACCGTTCCTGCCGGATCTGAAAGCAGGTCTTTATTCAGCCCCGGTATCTTGGCCAGATCGATGGTGGCTTCTGCGGTGCGGCTGTGGGTTTCAAAACCTTCAATGGTGGCGGCCACCCGCGGCATACCGATAATATCACCGGATACATTTTGCTTCTCGGTGAAGTACAGGTAGCCTTCCGGACTGTCGTCAGCCGCCTGTCGATAAATATCGTTGATCATTTCCCGCCTGACATATTCACCGCCGGGTTCCTCCTGCAGGTTAATCACGAGTATTATCAACGATCCCGAGCTGGTCGGGATTCTCACGGATTCAGCGATGAATGCAATTTCCTCCATTTCGGGTATGACCAATCGAAGCGCACGGGCCGCTCCGGTTGTCGTCAGGATGATGTTGTTCATAATGCTTCTGTTTTTGCGCAAATCGGTTTTACCGGATTTGGGCAGCCGATCCAATACTTGCTGGGACCCGGTGGCGGCATGAACCGTTGCCATGGAGGCCGACAAGATTCTTTTGGGGCCAAGTGCGTCAATCAGGGGTTTCATCATATGGGCCAAGCAGGTAGTCGTACAGGAGGCATTGGATATGATTCGGTGGCGTCTGGGATCATAATCATTGGTATTAATTCCCATGACGGTGGTGACGGCATCATCCGGCGTGGCTGCACTACTATCTTGGGCTTTAAAGGGGGCGGAAATGATCACTTTATCAGCCCCTGAAGCCAGATGGCCTCTTACCGTACCCTGGGGATTATCCAATCCCTGATTCGGATCCAAGAATTGACCGGTCGTATCCACCACCAGCCGGACATCGTGCCGGTCCCAGCCGATTTGAGCCGGGTCCCGGTGATTGCTTAAGAAACGAACCGGGGTACCGTCAATTATCATCGAACCATCGGCGTCATTTAAATTCGTAATAACCGGCTGACCCCGGTGGCCATAAAGATACCCATGCAGCCAACCATAGGTCGAATCCCTTTCCACATAGTGGGCAATATCTGCGAGAGATGTTCCTGCCTGACGCCCGATGTTGACGACGATTTCATCAAAGAATTTGCGTGCCACATGGTGCCAGACGCTAAGTTTTCCGATTCGACCAAAACCGTTTACACCAAGTTTCAAACCTGAGCCGCCGGAATTTGACATATCCCTTATCCTCCTAAGCTTCCTTCGCCTTGATCAATCCTCTGAAAACAGAACCTTCATGGCCGTCAATGCTGATGTGATCACCAGCTTTAACCGATATCTGGTTGAAAGTGCAGCTTTTATTGCGCTCATCACACTCCAGATCACCGCATCCCACCACACAGGTCTTTCCCAGTCGATGCGCCACCACGGCCGCATGGGAAGTCAGACCACCGCGCGCAGTCAATAATCCGTCCGCCGCATATATCTCCCGAATATCGTCCGGCACGGTATCTGCCCGGGCCAGGATCAATGCGGTGCCGGGCTCCTGAATTCGCCACATTTCAATTTCTTCCAGATTAAAAACCAGCCTACCACTCATGGCGCCGCCGCTGACCCCGATCCCATGCCCCAGATAATAAGCGGCATGTTTTTCCTCATAATCAAAGGTCAGCACTTTTTTACGCTCACGGATGGTCATATCACGGGTTTGAAGCAGGTATAAATCGCCTATCGAAGGGCTTTCAAAGGTAAACTCCATTTCCTGGGGCGCCCATTTTTTTTCGTCGATCAAATCATGCGCCCAGCCTCTCAAGGTTTCATAGATTTTAGGAAAATGGGTTTGGAGGGTAATGTCGGTCTCGCGCATTTCGATTTCCTGCTGAAATATAGAAATGGGATTTGTTTTGACCAATCCTGAAACGACATCTTCCCCCTGGTTGCCGACCGTAAAGTCTCCCCACAATTTCAAGGTATCACCCGACCAGCGGGGATTATGGGTAAAAATGACGCCGGAGCCGGATTTCTCTGAGATATTGCCGTAGACCATGGCCTGAACGGTGACAGCCGTTCCCCAATCGTCCGAAATCCCCATAATCTGGCGGTAAGCTTTGGCTTTGGAAGATTCCCATGAATCCAGGACCGTTTTAATCGCCAGGTAAAGCTGCTCTAAGGGGTTTTCTAAAATTGAGACACCCGAATCCAGGATCAATGCTTTATATAACAAGGCAACTTTTTTCATCTGTTCGCCGGTAAACTCTCTTTTATAAGGAATGTTCTGCCTGTTTTTCTGATCGCTGATGATGGCATCGAAATCATCGCGCTTGAGCCCGAAAGCCATTCCATAACATTGTAAAAATCGGCGATAGTTATCCCAGGCAAACCAGGCGTTGCCGGTTTTTTGGACAATTCCTGCCGTTATATCCTCATTATTACCCACATCCAGCAGCGTATCCATCATGCCGGGCTGGGATATGGAGGAGCCGCTTCTCACGGATAACAACAGCGGGTTTTGGGGATCTCCAAATTTCTTGCCGGATAATTTTTCCAGGGTCGCCATGTTGCGGGCCACCTGCTCCCTGAAGTTGTCTATGGCCGGCGGGTAACGATCAATGATTTGACGGCATCGAAACACTTCGGTGGTGATAATAAATCCGGGCGGCACGGGAAATCCGAAATTTTTCAGTTTGACCATATTGATGCCTTTGTTGCCCAGATGAATGATACCGGTCACCCGTCCTTTGGCGGAATCAATTGTGGTCATGGCATTCTGGGGGTCATAAAGCAGCAGTTGATGGAGCAGATCTTTTGGCAATTTATAGGACTGCTGGAAAAGGGTGGTCAGGATTCGGCTCAAGAACAAATCCAGCTGCTGGAGCCCCAGCGATAGTGCGATCTGCTCCCGGAAGAAAACCTCGGAAACTCGATGTTCCAGCTTTTCATTATCTTCCAGATGACCCCGGGGAAGAAATTTGGGCAGTATCTGGGCGGGGGTTATCAGCGAAAGAATACGGCTGAGATTCTGGCCCAGAAGGTTATGAAAATGGTCGTGAATAATGTTTTTAACCGCCTGGGCAAAGCCTTTAAAAATGTCCAGATACTGGGTTTGTGTAAATCCTTTGACCTCCAGCGAGTGGGCCAAAAATTCCAGTTGCCGCTCAAATTCAACCGATAAGATCCCATCGAGCTTCAACGCTTTGTCGAACAGTCTCAGCAGGCTGTATATCTGATAAAATGTGGCTTTGGTAATCAGGCTCAAATCGATATCTCGAATAAGTTCCTCGAGCAGCACGTTGACCAGAGTCTCCAGGCGAAAAGTGAGGCCCAGGCAGTCAAATTTCATTTCATGATAGCTGCCGTACATCGAGGGAATATCAATCGTGATATGCCTTTTTTTATAAATATTTTCCTTGATTTCAAAGATTTGGTCGGACGTAATCGTAAATTTTAATTTTTCAAGATAATCCAGCAGTTTGTAAAGTCTGATCTTGATGTCAGACTCCGCCAGCGCTTGTTCCAGGCGATGAAAATCCGGCAGGGCTTCGGTTCGCAGCTGGGCCATCGAACCCGCCATCTCATAATAATCAAAGCTGTATTTTTGATGGAGTGCTTTGTAAAAGGCTATGGACAGCCTGATGCGGTCGCGATCGACATCCGGGACATCGGAAATCTCGGCCAGCAGATTCTCTATTTTCTTTTCAGATAGGGTCCGCAAACCTTCGGGAATCTTAATGCCTTTTTCGACAAAATGGGAGAGAATGGCATTGACGCCGTCGATAAATGGTCCCCGGGTATCAATTTCATCATAAATTGAGGGCGGGACGAACGGCTCCAGACCGGTCTTGTCACGGGTTTGCCAAAAGTGCAGGGCCGCCTCCATAAAGGGCACGATGCGGTTGCTGCTTTCAACATGGCTCTGTTTTCGCAAAAAATGAACGAGTCGGTCCCGGCGATGGGTGATTTCATCAATCTGGGTGGATATATCCCTTAATTTTCCCTCGGCGCCGATATCATTAAAGAATGCCGGAAATAGCCGGGTGAGCTGTTTGGCAAGATTATAAACCGGTGTGATATTACTGTTTAAAAATCGGGTGATATCACGGGGGAAAATATCAATATCCTTTATAAATACACCACAAAGAGAGAGATGAATAATCAATCCGGCCAGCAGGCGGGTTGACCATTTTGGATTTATCTCAATCAGTTCAAGCCAGGTTCTGATATTCAGGATATGGGCACTGTTAACTCGAATCTGCCATTCATTATCTATACCCCGCAGCATCGGGGTCTGAAAACCCAGATCAATGACCGCATCGATAAAAAAATTGACCAGATCGAGCTCGTCGATGTTATAAACGGCTTTACCCATGTTCAGTACACAGTTCAAGGCCGTCGCCGGATACATCCGGGTTTGATCCTTCAGAATGGTAAATGTTTTTCGGATTAAATTTTCGATATCCCGGTAGTTTTCATTTTCAATGATCCAGGTCAGCGTCTGGTTCATGTCCCGCAGAGTTTCTTCATGGATCAGGGACAGCCCCGTAAGGTTCATTATGTGAAAAAGAAAAATCAGCTTGAAGTGGTGCCCCCGGCCTTTGGTACCAAATTTTCGCATCAGCTGCCGGGGAATTTGCCGGTAGGTCTCGACGATCTGTCCGAAGCCGGGAAGATTGCTCAGCTGGATTAATATCTGCCGGGATTCGACCTGCTGTTTTTGGATGCTCAACTTCAGCTGCTGTCGCCATTCATTTAATTGTTGATGGGATATGGTTTTGAAAAACTTATCGAATTGATCCCCATGGTTTGCAATCTCGGCTTCTTTTTCAAACCAGGCCTGGGGATCTTCCTCTTTGAGCCAGTAACTGTAAGTATGGCTGAAATATTTAATCAGCAACAGATTCAGTGAGTGGCAGCTGGACCCGTCATCGGCAGAACTGGTTAAGTATGCCTGGGCCAGCCGGTTAATTCCATAATAGCTTTTCACAAACAAAGAAAAATGGTGATCCGGGAAACTGTGGATGCGGTCGAAAGCGTCGTCGATAACCGGCTGGAATTTTATGAAACCGGCGCCGGAATCAGAAATCGTTTTTTGAATAAACAGCAATATATTATCGACCGCATCCCTTTTAACTTCATCATCTTTAGTTTCATCGAGGGCCTGAATAAAAATATCCAGCAACAGTTTCGCTGCTGCCGGTCCACCGGAATGGTTTTTAAGAAGGTGAAAATATTCCAGTGAATATTTGCGGGCCTCGGTAACAATAAATTTCCAGTTTTTGTAGGGATGGGAAAGTTCTTTCAGAAAGGTATTTAATCCTTCCATCAGGCCATAATATTTGGACATGACCTCCTGGAGGATGGCGTACCTGGCATCAATCGTAACGTCAACATGGTAGTCAGCCAGGTTGACCTCAAGCGCTTTGGATTTCAGTATCAAAAGTGACGGCCTCCTGAGTCAAATGCAATGATCACTTCATTATTGAAACGGATCGGGATTGATTCACCAACCCGGATGTCTAAAAATTCATCAGCATGATGACTTTTGTCAAGGATACCAGAGCACAGGGGGATTTTCAAGAGAACGAATAATAGCAGATACAATTCAGGGTCGTTATCAACGGGAAATCATTCAAATATTGGCGTATTGGCTATTAAAAATAAAAAATTCCAAATAACAAATACCAAATAAATCACAATGCCCTAAACTCAAAATCTCAAACGTTTGCGTTTGGATCAATTGAAATAATCCTCAGCCTCACCTCAACGTGCCAGCGCCATCAACCGATACACCACCATACCGGCCAGCCACGCCACGTCTTCCGGAGATAGAATCTGACCGATGTTTTGATCAAAAAGAATATTGGCCTCCGCCGGGAATTCATCGTCGGCAGCCCAAAGAATCAGCTGCAGCGGCACAGACGGCAAAACTCTGAACTCAAATCCGGCATCTCCGTTTTCGATTTCTTTGGGGCGCAGCTTTTGAGCGGCCCGGCTAAATCCGGCTAAATTTTCTCCAAAAACTTTTTTCAGCGGCTCCACGGCCCGTTGGACAAAAGCGCCAAAATAAAAGGCCGCGCCGGGAATTTCGCGGTAGGCTATCCAGTGGTTGGTCGGCGATGGCATTACCGGAGCCATCATGTAATGCAAAATCAGAACCTGCTCCTGAATCGGAACTTCTTTTGCGCTTACGGATTGATCATTAAACTCAAATTGAGGATAGCTGACGAGATAGGTGCGATCAAGAAAGGGGATCTGAAACGTATTCTCAGCGGGTGAATTGAAGCCGGATCGCTCTAAGATCACCTCAAAAGGTATCCGCGACAGCTCTTCAATGGCGAGTTTTCTGGCGTTGAAGTAGTCGTCAATACGGGGCATGCTGGCTCCTGTTGCTGGATGCTGGTCACTGGTTACTTGGACAATGAAAAAAGCCCCGCCCTCTTGGGTGAGGCTTTTTTCAGTGATCTATTATGCTAACCCTTTATAACTCAAGCCATGAATCAGAGAACAGGGTCCGGCCGAGGATGACATCCACGGTTTTGACATAGTCCTGCATCTCTTTGGAAAGGGTGTCCATTGCCGGGGCATTGCCGTCCACGGCGCTGTTGATCAGATCCACAACATCCTGGCGCTGTCCTTTGGCTATAGCGATAAGCTGATCATCCAGCGGATCGGCAATTACTGAATGCATCCCGTATCTTTCAAGCATGACCATGTATGTCTGGTTGAGAATGGGACGCAGGTTGTCCGGTGGTCCGTTGGAAATATTGGAAAGCCCGCAGGTGCTCTTGGCGCCCGGTGAAATTTCCGGCAGCATTTCCATAAAGGCCATCAGGCTCATCAGCTGCGGTTGCTGAATGTTGACCGGTGTGACGATGCCGTCCACCCATATTTTTTCGTTGGGAATACCGGCTTCATTCGCAAAATAAAGCAGTTCGACGCACAATGCCGCCCGCTCGTTCTCATCGCGCGGCAGCCCCTCCGGTCCCCACATCAATGCAATAAAATCGGCATTGTGTTCCACTGCCAGCGGAACCATGGGTTCATAGCGCTCGGGGCGCACCATAATGGAATTGACCAGCGGGGGATGGGGCGTGTCTTTGTAGACTTTGAGAGCCGCTGCGATAGCATCGATATTGGACGTATCCAACGCCAGCGGAATATCATCGACAACCTCCTGGACCGTTTGAACCACCCAGGGCATCAGCTCATGTCCATCCTTTTTGGCCGGCCCGAGGTTGATGTCAATGTAGTCCATGCCCTTTTCCCGCTGAAACAGGGCCTCTTCCTGGATCGGCTTGGGATCCCTCTGCTTATATGCCGTGCCGATCTTTCTGGATATTACGTTTAAACTTTCACCTATTAATAGCATTCGGCGACCTCCCTTTTGATTTGTGACGAATATTTTATTTGGCCTTTAGAAATCCGGGAAGGTGAGCGGCTTC
>Ga0210062_1000138_pt1 | contig 21472 bp, 16 predicted proteins | sample Muzzi_CordA_D2_FD_185528 | JGI IMG/M metagenome (GOLD analysis project Ga0210062, IMG submission 185528) | Wetland microbial communities from San Francisco Bay, California, USA, that impact long-term carbon sequestration - Muzzi_CordA_D2 (SPAdes) | ecosystem: Environmental > Aquatic > Marine >...
CGAAGCGGACATTGTATTCGATCAGCTGCGGGCCGGTGTCGGTGATCATCAGCCCGGCGAACAATACCCCCTTGTAAGGCGCGCCGATTGTCTTGAGCGCGCGCACGGTCGGCAGGACGATTTCGTCCATCACCCGCTTGTTCATGGCGTCGGTCATCACCGGCGCCGGCGAATAGGCGCCCATGCCACCGGTGTTCGGCCCCTTGTCGCCGTCGCCAACGCGCTTGTGGTCCTGCGCCGACGCCAGGGGGATCGCGGTCTCGCCGTCGCACAGCGCGAAGAAGGAGGCTTCTTCACCGATGAGGCAGTCCTCGATCACGATCTCCCAGGCTGGTTGACCCAGCCCGCCACCGAACATCATGTCGATGGCGGCTTCGGCGTCGTCCACCGTCTCCGCCACCACCACGCCTTTGCCGGCGGCGAGGCCGTCGGCCTTGACCACGATCGGCGCGCCGTGTTCGCGCACGTAAGTCTTCGCCGCCGCCGCCTGCTTGAAGCGGCGGTAGGCCGCGGTGGGAATGTTGTTGGCCTTGCACAGGTCCTTGGTGAAACCCTTGGAGCCTTCCAGCCGAGCCGCCCATTTGCCCGGCCCGAAGGCCTTGACGCCGGCGGCTTCCAGGTCGTCGACGATGCCGGCGCAGAGTGGCGCTTCCGGCCCGACCACAACGAGATCGATCTTCTTCTTCTTGGCGAAGGCGGTCACCGCGGCGTGGTCGTCGAGGTCGAGCGCTACGCAGTCAGCTTCGCGTGCGATGCCGGCGTTGCCCGGCGCGCAGTAGAGCTTGCTGGTCAGAGGACTGGCGGCGATCTTCCAGGCCAGCGCGTGCTCGCGCCCACCGGAACCGAGGATGAGGATGTTCATAAGAGGAGCGAGGCGGCCCTATGGGGAGTGGTCGCCGGTTGGTGTAGCATGTCACCTCACCCCCGCAAGGGATTCGGATCAAATGGCACAAGCCGCGTTGCAGAACATTGTGGAATGGACTGTCTCCGAGCTTTCGGCGGCGCTCAAGCGCACGGTCGAGGACGCCTACGGCTATGTGCGCGTGCGCGGCGAGGTCTCTGGCTTCCGCGGTCCGTCACCCTCCGGCCACTGCTATTTCCGTCTCAAGGACGACCGCGCGGTGCTCGAAGCGGTGATCTGGAAGGGCGTCTATGGCCGCATGCGGGTCAAGCCGGAGGAGGGGCTCGACGTCGTCGCCTCCGGCAAGCTCACCACGTTCGCCGGTTCCTCGAAGTACCAGATCGTCATCGACACGCTGGAGCCGGCCGGCGTCGGCGCGCTGATGAAGCTGCTCGAGGAGCGCAAGAAGAAACTCGCCGCCGAGGGCCTGTTTGACGAAGCGCGCAAGCAGCTGCTGCCGTTCATCCCCGAGGTGATCGGCGTGGTCACTTCGCCGACGGGTGCCGTAATCCGCGACATTTTGCATCGTTTGCAGGATCGTTTCCCCCGCCGCGTGCTGGTCTGGCCGGTGCGGGTGCAGGGCGAGACCTCCGCGGCGGAAGTCGCCGCCGCCATCGAAGGGTTCAACGCGCTGCCGGAACGCGGCCCCTTGCCGCGTCCCGACCTCATCATTGTTGCGCGCGGCGGCGGCTCACTCGAGGACCTGTGGTCGTTCAACGAGGAGATCGTCGTTCGCGCAGCGGCCAACAGCATGCTGCCGCTCATCTCCGCCGTCGGACACGAGACCGACGTTACGCTGATCGATTTCGCCGCCGACAAGCGTGCACCCACGCCCACGGCGGCGGCCGAGCTGGCGGTGCCGGTGCGCGGCGAATTGCTGGCGACGCTGGCGTCGCTCAACGCGCGCAAGCTCGCCTGCTGGCAGCGCGGCATCGAGCAGCGCCGCCGCGAGCTCGCCATGTTATCGCGCGCGCTGCCGAAGGACATTCTCGCTGCGCCGCGTCAGGAGTTCGACGCCTTGGCGGAACGCCTGCCGCGCGCCTTGCGGGCCAACGCGCAGATCCATCACACGCAATATTCGCGCGTGGCCGGCCGGCTGTCGCCGCGGCTCTTGCGCGACCAGATTGAACGCAGGCGCGAGCGCTACGCGGTCCTGCATCACCGGCTGAGGACGAGCTTGGTCGCCAACGCGCAGGCGCATCGCGCGCGGCTCGCCCGCCATCGCGACCGGGTCACCGCCTGCGGCAACGCCGCGCGCCGCGCCATGCTGACGCTGCTCAATCAGCGCGCCGCGCGGGTCGAGCGCGCCGAGCGTCTGCTCGCCGCCTTCTCCTATCGCGAGGTGCTCAAGCGCGGCTTTGCTCTGGTGCGTGACGGTGAGGGCCGCCCCTTGCGCGCGGCGGCGGCAGTTACCGGTGGCATGCGGCTCGACATCGAGTTTGCCGACGGCCGCGTCGGTGCCGTCGCCGACGGCAACCCGCAGACCGCATCCCGGGGCAAGCCAAGCCGGCGCGGCGGTGGCGCGGGCGGGCAGGGCAGCCTGTTCGGGTAGGTCCGGAACCCGCACTTTCGAAAACCTGCCCGAGCGACTATCTTGCGGGATACCGATCCGCTCCGGAGGCCGCCCGTGCTCAACCGCTATGACCGCCCCCCGCCGATGAACGGTGAGGCCGAGGTCAAATATCTCGACGGCGATTTTCGCGTGGTGCGGCCCGGTGCTTTCGTGCGCTGTGCGGTCACCGGCCAGGCCATTCCGCTGGAAGAGCTCAAATACTGGAGCGTCGATCTGCAGGAGGCCTATGCCTCGCCGGAAGCAGTGCTCCAGCGCCACCGCGGCGACTACGAAGCCAAGGCATAAAAGTTTCTCTATCAGCGCCGCAGCACCGCAATTACCCGTCTGCGGAGTTCTTCCATTTCGTCGACGACCAGCGTCACCGGCAGCACGTGCGCGCGCGCGGCCAGCGTTGCCGTGAGCGGATCGCCCGCCATGCGTGCCTTGTCTTTCTCGGTGGTGAGCAGCGCCAGCCCGTCGTGCTCGGCCTTCATAATCAGTTCGGCCGCCTCTTCGGCGGTAAAGCGATGATGATCGGCAAAGCGCTCGCGCTGCGCGACGGCGATACCGGCTTCGGCCGCGCTTTCAAAAAATTTCTCCGGATCGCCGATGCCGGCGAAAGCGAGTGCCCGGCGTCCCTTGAGGTCTGCCGCCGCCGCCATGTCGGGCACAAGCCGGCCGTGCCACACGGCGAGCCCGCGCGCGCGGGCTGCGGTAGCCACATCGTCGGCGCCATCGCCGCTGCCCATCACCAGCAGCGCATCGGTCGCCGCCAATTGCGCGGCAAGCGGCGCGCGCAAGGGGCCGGCCGGAAACACCGCGGCATTGCCGATGCCGCGCCGTCCATCGACAACGGCTACGGTAAAGTCCTTCAGCAGGGATGCATTCTGCAAGCCGTCGTCCATGACCACGACGCTTGCGCCTTGCGCATTAGCCAGTTTCGCGCCGGCGACGCGGTCGCGCGCAATGATCGTCGGCGCCGCCCGCGCCAGCAGCAACGCCTCGTCGCCCACTTCGCGCGCATGGTCGGCATGGGCGTCCACCCGCTTGGGCCCGGCGGCGCTGCCGCCGTAACCACGGCTCAGGCAAAAAACCGTTTCATCCGTCGCGCTCAGCATCCCCGCCAGCATGATCGCGGTCGGTGTCTTGCCCGTGCCGCCGAGGGTGAAATTGCCGACGCACAGCACCGGCACGCCGGCGCGCGCGCCCTCGTGCCGCATCCGTTGCGAGGCCACCGCGCCATAACCGGCGGCCACGGGGGCAAGCAGACCGGCGGTCAGCCCCGCTTTGCGCCACCAGAAGGCCGGTTCACGCATCGTTTCCCCGCCCGCCGAGGCGCACCTGCAAGAGATAGGGCTCGAGCGATTGCAGCGTGCGCTCGAGTGCGCCGCTCAAACTCTCCACCGTCGAGCGCGCTGCCGCGGTCACCCGCTGGTGTGTGGCCGGCTGTGCCAGCAGACGCCCGAGCGTGGACGCAAGTCCGCTCTCGTCCTCGATCCGCTCGGCGCCATGCGCCTCACCGAGCGCGGCGTAGATGTCGGCGAAATTCCATACGTGCGGCCCGTGCACGATGGCCGCGCCCAGCTTGGCCGGCTCGATCGGGTTCTGTCCGCCGTGGCGCACCAGTGAGCCGCCGACGAAGACGACCGGTACCAGCCGGTAAATGAGCCCGAGCTCGCCCATGGTGTCTGCGACGTAAATCTCGGTCGATGCATCCGGCATCTCGCCGCGCGCGCGCTGGCGCACTTTCAGTCCGGCTTCGGCGGCGAGCGCCGCCACTTCGTCGCCGCGCTGCGGATGGCGCGGCGCGATGAGTGTCAGCAGCCTTGGAAAGTGGCCGCGCAACTGCCAATGCGCCGCGATCATCGCACTTTCTTCGCCGGCATGGGTCGAGGTCGCCGCCAGCAGCGGCCGCCGGGCGGTGGCGCCTTGCAGAGCCGCCAGTTTGGCCTGGTTGCAGGGCGGCGCCGGCACGTCGAGCTTGAGATCGCCGGTATGGACGATGCGCAAGGCACCCAGCGCGGCGAGCCGCTCGGCATCGGCTGCCGTGCGCGCCAGGCACATGTCGAAGCGCGCGAGCAGATTGGCGATCGCCGCCGGCAGTTGCCGCCAGCGCCGGAATGAATTGTCCGACAGCCGTGCGTTGACCAGGATAATCGGGACCCGCATGCGCGATGCTTCGATGATCCGGTTCGGCCACAAATCGGATTCGACGAAGAGGGCGAGGTCTGGCTTCCAATGATCGAGGAAGCGATGCACGTAACGGGGAACGTCGAGTGGCACAAATTGATGCACGACGCCTGCCGGCAGCCACTTGGCAGCCAGCGCGCTCGACGTCACCGTGCCGGTGGTCACCAGTACGTGCGCATCGTTTTCGCAGATGCGCGAGATCAGCGGCAGTACGCTCGCCAATTCGCCGACGCTCGCGCCGTGCACCCAGACCAGGCCGCCCGGCGGTCGCGTCAGCAAGCTCAGCCCGCGCCTCTCGGCGAGCCGCGTACGATCCTCCTTGCCGCGGCGGGCCCGTTGCGCCAGCAAAAGCGGAGTCATCGGCCTGGCCGCCGCCGAGAGCAACCGGTAGGCACGCAATACTGCCGGAAGCCTGTCGCTCACGGCGCGCGCTCCTCGCTGCGGTCGGCGATGGCATAGGCGCGGGCAGTGACTTCGTTGAGTCCGGTCTCCACCGCCTGCCGCGCCGATTCCAGAGTTGCGTCGTCGGCCTCGAGCGGCACGGTAATGCCCTCGCTGGCCACCATGGCGATGCGGCTGAACGGCAGATTGACGGCGCTGTGGTCCCAATTGTCGAGCGTGATGCGCCGGCTCGAAGCGATCGCCACCGGATAGATCGGCCGGCCGGAGAACTGCGCCAGCTTGACCACGCCGAGCCCGGCCTTGCGTGCGATCTTGGGCACGTCGGCGGTCATCGCCACGTTATAGCCGTCCTTCAGCGCCTCCAGCATCTCGGTGAAGGCGACGGCGCCGCCCTTGCGCTGGAATTCCCCATTGTGCGCGCCGGAGCCGCGAATGGTGCCGATGCCGAGGCGGTGCGCTGCGCGCGCATTGATTTCGCCATCGCGGTGACGCGAGATCAGTACCTTGGCGCGGTGTTTCTCCGGATCGCGTTTGATGAAGGGCGCCAGGAAATGCTGACCGTGCCACATGGCAATGATCGCCGGCATCTGCACCGCCTCATAGATGGTGGCCGGCTCCAGGGTGATCCGGCTGGTTTGCCAAACCAGCTTCAGGTACCACGCTCCCAGCGTTCCCACCGTCTCCTGGAACGCGGGGGTATTGCTGATCCGCTTGATCAATGACATCGGCGCGACTTCAGCGCACCGGCCGACCCGTGCCTTCGGGGTCGAGCAGGCGGTGCAGATGGACGATGAAGTAGCGCATATGCGCGTTGTCGACGGTCTGCTGCGCCTTGGCCTTCCAGGCGACATAGGCGCTGGCGTAGTTCGGGTAGATGCCGATGATATCGAGTTTGTGGAGGTCCTTGAATTCGGTGGAGCCGAGCTCGGTGAGTTCGCCGCCGAAGACGAGATGCAGCAGTTGCGGTTTTCCGGGCTCCGGCATGGCCAATCCTCTGTCGTGACCCCTGCAATAAGCCCCGGCAAAACAGGAAGGGCAAGTTGGGCGGTTGCGATCCTAGGCGAACTCGGCCCGGCGGTCGCGCACCAGGTCGAACAGCGCGCCATGGCGGGCAGGACCGGCGGCGATCAGCGCGCCGTGCGCCACCTGTGGCTGATTGTAGCTGAGCGACCGGCCGTCGAAATCGGTCATGACGCCTCCGGCTTCGTGCACCAAAAGGTCGGCGGCGGCAAGATCCCAGTCATGCCCGCCATGCGAGGCGAAGGCGGCGTCGAGCGTCCCCTGGGCAACTCGGGCGAGGCGCAGGGCGAGCGAGAACACCTTGGGCTGCGGCTGAACCTCGGGCTTGAGGCCGGCGATGCGCTCGAGCGTGCGCTTCGGCCCGGCCAGTCTGGCGCCGGCGAGCGTCGCTCCGACGCTGGCAGTGATCTTGTAACCGTTCAACGTCGCGCCGTCGCCGTGCGCGGCCACGAACATCTCGTCGGTGACGGGCGCGTAGAGCGCGGCCAGCATGGGGCGGCCGTCCGTCACCAGCGCCACCGAAATGGTCCAGTCGGCGCGGCCGGCGATATAGGCCCGCGTGCCGTCGATCGGATCGACAATCCAGGCGCTTGCCGCCGCGCGCGCCGTTGCCCGGTCCTCGCTTTCCTCCGACAGCCAGCCGGCCTGCGGCGCCAGTCGCAGCAGCCGGGCGCGCAGCAGTTCGTTGACCGCGATGTCGCCTTCGCAGACTGGCGAATTGTCGCCGTTCTTGGTCCACTGTTTGAACGGGCGCCGCGCCGTCGCGCGCGCGACCTCGCCGGCTTCCCGCATCACCGCTACCAGATCATCGCTTAGGCGCGCGGGATTACTGGCCGGCAATGGTAAGGCCCTCCACCCGCACCGTGGGCGCATTGGTGCCGTAGCGGAACTTGAGATCGTTGGCCGGAGTCAGGTTGCGGAACATGTCCACGAGACTGCCGGCGATGGTGACCTCGCTCACCGGATAGCCGCGCTTGCCGTTCTTGATCCAGAAGCCGGAGGCGCCGCGGCTGTAGTCGCCGGTCACCATGTTGGCGCCCATGCCGATCAGGTCGGTGACGTAGAAGCCGTCCTTGATGTCGGCGATCAGATCGGCGGGCGAGACCGCGCCGGCGGCGAGATGCAGGTTGCTCGGTGCCGGCGAGGGCACCGAGGAGACGCCGCGGCTGGCATGGCCGGTTGTGGTCAGTCCGAGTTCGCGCGCGGTGGCGCAGTCGAGCAACCAGGATCGCAGCACGCCATTATCGACCAGCGCGAGCGTCTTGCCGGCGACGCCTTCGCCGTCGAAAGGATGCGAGCGCAGCCCGCGCCTGCGCAGCGGATCGTCGATGATGCTGATGCCGTCGGCGAACAGCTGCTGCCCCATCTTGTCGCGCAGGAAGCTGGTCTTGCGCGCGACGGCGGCGCCGTTGGCGGCGCTGGCCAGGTGTGAGACAAGTGAGCCGGCGACGCGCGGATCGAACACCACCGGCACCTTTTGCGTCGACACCTTGCGCGGATCGAGACGCGCCGCCGCCCGCTCGCCGGCAGTGCGGCCGATGATCTCCGGATCTTCCAGATCTTCCGCGTGCAGCGTCGAGGCGTAGTCGTAGTCGCGCTCCATGCCGGTGCCGCTGCCGGCGATCGCCGTCATCGAGATGCCGTGGCGCGAGCCGAGATAGGCGCCGCAAAAACCGGTGCTGGTCACCAGCACCATGCCACCGATGCCGGCCGACGCCGACGCGCCGCCTGACTTGGCCACGCCCGGCACGGCGAGCGCGGCCGCTTCGGCCCTGCGCGCCATCTCCTCCAGCGCCTGCACCGACGGCAGCGCACGGTCGATCAGGTCGAGATCGACAATGTCACGCGCCAGCAGACTTTCGTCGGCGAGCCCGGCAAACCTGTCTTCCGGCGCGGCGCGCGCCATCGCCACCGCGCGCGCGGCCAGCACCGCTGCGTCGCCGGCCATGTCATTGGTGGAGACCACCGCCTGCCGGTTGCCGACCAGCACGCGCAGGCCGAGATCGTCGCCTTCCGCGCTTTCCGTTTCCTCGACCGCACCGTCGCGCACCTCGATCGCCAGCGACAGCGACCGCACCGCCACCGCGTCGGCTGCGTCGGCACCGGCGGCGCGCGCCGCCTTCACCAGTCGTTCGGCCCGCTCGATGAGCGGGCGCTGGTCGAACAGGTCGGCGGCGGTCGGAGCAAGCATGGCGGGGCTTTCAGGTCAGGACGTGACGGCAGTCTCTGTCAAATGGCGCCGCGCGCGGCCCGGCGCAACGGCCGTTCCGGACAATTTGCCCGGTCGCGGCAACGCCTCGTCAATCATGCCTGACAACGCCCCGTCAATCATGGCGCGCGAAGGCTGCGCCGCTACCAGTGATTAACCGCAAACCTTAAGCCGATTCCGACGGCTTTTCGCCATGATCTCTGCGCGACCGGGCACATAAGCCCGGCGCGGGAGAGATTGAGGCGTCAAATGCGAGGTGGCGGATGCACCGCCGGGTCGGGCCGCGCCGTGCGGCTCGACCCGTTCGCCCTGCCGTTGCGTTTCGCGGCCCATGATGCGGCCGCTGATGGCCGGGTACGGCAGGTGGAACTGCATCGTGAACGCGTGATCGTGCGACGATCGCTCGCCGGCATGCGCATGGCGGTCAATCTGCCGGTTTCCGCCTATGCCGGCGTCGGCCTGCAGGTGACGCTCGGCACGCAGGGCGCGCAAGCCCGCGTCGTGCTCGCGCACAAGGATCCCGGCCTGGCGCTGCCGCTGTTCATTTCGCAGCAAGCCGATGATGCCCTCGCCGAATGGCGCAGCTGGGCCAATGTGCTCGGCCTGCCGCTGCTGGTCGAGGATGAGGGTGTCTGGCGCGAGCTCTTCGCCCGTATGGGCGGTGTCCGCGTCGAGGCGCCGCGCCCGCGCCGGCGCCGCCGCAGCGGACTGAAGCGCCGGCGGCCGGCGATGCTCATGCGCCGCGCCGCGGGCCGCATCACCGACACGACGCCAATCCACCGCGGCGAGCACGAGATCATCGCGCGCAACTGAACTGGCTGCGTTTCCGCATCCTCGGCGTCAAGCCCGGCAATGACCGCAGCGCATCGGAATCTCACTTGCACCGCTGCAGCCTGATCGTGCCGCCCGGCTGCAGGTCCAGTTCAATGTGGCCGGCATCAATCTGCCGCAGGATAAAAACGGCGCGGGCGTTGATCTGCCCGGTGCTGAATTCATCGACCACGCGCCAGCGCGACCGCCCGTCCGCCGTCACCGACTTGTTGCGATAGGCCGGCACGCCGCCGCCGCTGTCGCGGCGCTGGTTGCCGTTGAAGGTGATGACGCGGCGGCCGTGACACTCGATCGGCCCCTTCCCGGCGCTCGCGCTCTGCCCCCAGCGGCCCGCCACCGGGTAGGTGTCGGCCAGCGCGGGCGTAACGAGCACGGCCGTCAGCAGAGCCCATCGTGCCGTCTTGCGCATCGTTGCGGACATGGCTCGGAGAGTCAGCCTCCGCGCGGGCAAAAGCAAGCGCGCGCCGGCACGATGCTTAACGGCCCGCGCCGCATATTGTCCCGATTCGCGCCGCTCACGCCTTGCCGTAGCCCCCCGCGGTCGGGCTCTGGATGATGATGGCTTCGCCTTCGTCGATCGACGTCTCGTCGCAGCCCTGCAGCTTCTCCATGTGGCCGTCCTTGCGCCGCACCCGGTTCTCGCCGACCTGGCCCGGCTCGCCGCCGGCCAGCCCGAAGGGTCGGACGCGGCGGTGGCCCGAGAGCACCGTGCATTCCATCCTTTCAAGAAACCGGATGGTGCGGCGGATGCCGTCGCCGGCGTGCCATCGGCCCTTGCCGCCGGAGCCCTTGCGGATGTGGAAATCCTCCAGCACCACCGGATAGCGGAATTCCAGCACCTCCGGATCGGTGAGGCGGGTATTGGTCATGTGCGTGTGCACCGCGTCGGTGCCGTTGAAGCCGGGTCCCGCCGGCGAGCCGGAGCAGATCGTCTCGTAGTATTGATACTTCCTGTTGCCGAAGTTGAGGTTGTTCATCGTTCCCTGCGCGGCGGCGAGCGCGCCGAGCGCACCGAACAGGCAATTGGTCACTGCCTGCGAGGTCTCGACGTTGCCGGCCACCACCGCGGCGGGATATTCCGGCGACAGCATCGAGCGTTTCGGGATCACGATGTTGATCGGCCGCAGGCAGCCGGCGTTCATCGGGATGTCGTCGTCGACCATGACACGGAACACGTAGAGCACCGCCGCGCGCGTCACCGGCTCGGGCGCGTTGAAGTTGGTCGGCTGCTGCGCGCTGGTGCCGGTGAAGTCGACCGTCGCCTCGCGCTTCTTCTTGTCGACCGTGATCTTTACCTTGATCACGGTGCCCTGGTCCATCTCGTAGGAGAATTCGGCATCGTGCACGCGGTCGATCACCCGGCGCACGCTCTCCGCCGCGTTGTCCTGCACGTGGCCCATATAGGCCTTCACCACCGGCAGCGTGAACTGCTTGACCATCTTGCGCAGCTCGGCGACGCCCTTCTCGTTGGCGGCAATCTGCGCCTTGATGTCATTGATGTTCTGCACCGGATTGCGCGCAGGATATTTCGCCTGCGTCAGCGCCTCCATCAATTCCTTTTCACGGAAGCGGCCGCGGTCGATCAGCTTGAAATTGTCGAACAGCACGCCTTCCTGCTCGATGCTGGTGGCGTTGGGCGACATCGAGCCGGGTGAGATGCCGCCGACGTCGGCGTGGTGGCCGCGCGAGGCGACCCAGAACAGGATGGACTTCTTCCTGTCGTCGAACACCGGCGTGCAGACGGTAATGTCGGGCAAGTGCGTGCCGCCGTTGTAGGGCGCGTTGATGGCGTAGACGTCGCCGGGCGCGATCTTGCCCCTGTTCTCGCGGATGATCGTTTCCACGGCGCGGTCCATGGAGCCGAGATGCACCGGCATGTGCGGGGCGTTGGCCACCAGCGTGCCGTCGGCGGAAAACACCGCGCAGGAGAAATCGAGCCGCTCCTTGATGTTGACGGAGTAGGCGGTGTTCTGCAGCGACACGCCCATCTGTTCGGCGATCGACATGAACAGGTTGTTGAACACTTCCAGCATCACGGGGTCGGCATGGGTGCCGATGGCGTGGGTGCGCTTCAGCGGTTTGGCGCGCGACAGCACCAGGTGGTTCTTGGCGGTGAGCTCGGCCTGCCAGCCGGGTTCGACCACCACGGTCTGGTGCGGTTCGATGATGATGGCCGCGCCCTTCACCTTGTGGCCGGCCTTGAGCTGCTCGCGGGTATGGACGCCGGCGGCGTGCCACTTGCCCCCGGAGAAGAAGCGGGTGCGCCGCACCGCCTTTGGCAGTTTCGCCCGCGTGCGTTTTCCGCCGCGTTCGCGGAATTTGGCGCCGCCCCCCACCGCTTCGACCGAAACCGCTTCGATCACCAGTTGCTTCGAGCGGTCGATGAAGCCGAACTGCGCCTTGTGCGCCGTCTCGAAGGCGCGCTGCATCTTCTCCAGCGTCATGTCACCGTGCCCGGGAATGGTGAAGGCGGGCACGATGAGCGGCGTATCTGTGCCGGCATAGCGGATATGCGCGCGCACGATCACCTTGATCTTGCCGGTCGGCACGCCCTGGCCGGTGACCTCGTTGCGCGCCTCCTTCCCCAGCCGCTTGGCGGTGCGGGCGATCGCCTGCAGGGCCTTCGCCCCGAACGGCTCCTCGATCGCCTGCTCGCGGGTGGCGCGGATATCGGCCAGCCCCATGCCGTAGGCCGACAGCAGCGACGAGAACGGATGGATCAGCACCCGCGTCATGCCGAGGCTGTCTGCGACCAGGCAGGCGTGCTGCCCGCCGGCGCCGCCGAAGCAGTTGAGCGCATAGCGGGTGACGTCGTAGCCGCGCTGCACCGAGATCTTCTTGATCGCATTGGCCATGTTCTCGACCGCGATCTTGATGAAGCCGTCGGCGATCTCTTCCGCGCTCTTGCCGCCGACCTCCTTCGCCAGTTCGGCGAACGCGCGCTTCACGGCCTCGGCGTCGAGCGGTTGGTCCTGCGCGGGTCCGAATATCCTGGGGAAGTAGTCGGGCAAGAGCTTGCCGAGCATGACATTGGCGTCCGTTACCGCCAGCGGTCCGCCGCGCCGATAGCATTTCGGGCCCGGATTGGCGCCCGCCGAGTCCGGTCCGACGCGGAAGCGCGCGCCGTCGTAGTGCAGAATCGAGCCGCCGCCGGCCGCCACGGTGTGGATCAGCATCATCGGTGCGCGCATGCGCACGCCGGCCACTTCGGTCTCGAAGGTGCGCTCGTATTCGCCGTCGTAATGCGACACGTCGGTGGAGGTGCCGCCCATGTCGAAGCCGATGAGCCGGTCGAAGCCCGCTTCGTGCCCGGTCTGCGCCATGCCCACCACGCCGCCTGCCGGTCCCGACAGGATCGCGTCTTTCCCCTGAAACAGCTCGGCGGCGGTCAATCCGCCCGACGACATCATGAACATTAGCCGGATGGGATCGCGCGAGGCCGCCGCGCTGCCGCTGTGCAGATCGGTCGACACTGCCGCCACATAGCGGCGCAGAATCGGCGACAGATAAGCGTCCACCACGGTGGTATCGCCGCGGCCGACCAGCTTGATCAGCGGCGACACCTCGTGACTCACCGATACCTGGCCGAAGCCCAGGTCACGGGCCAGCACCGCCACCTGCTTTTCATGTTCGGGGTAGCGGTAGGCGTGCATGAAGACGATGGCCACCGCGTCGATGCCATCGGCTCGCGCCGCTTCGAGATCGCGCCGCACGGCGCCCAGGTCGGGCGCCTGCTCCACCGTGCCGTCGGCGCGCACGCGCTCGTCGACCTCGGCGACGCGCTCATAGAGCATGTCCGGCTTGATAATCTCGCGCGCGAAGATTTTCGGCCGCGCCTGGTAGCCGATCTTCAGCCCGTCGCGGAATCCCTTGCTGATCAGCAGCAGCGTGCGGTCGCCCTTGCGCTCGAGTAACGCGTTGGTGGCCACCGTGGTGCCCATTTTCACTGCGCCGATCTGGGTGACGGGAATCGCCTCGCTGCGCTTCAGGCCAAGCAGGTCGCGGATCCCTTGCACGGCGGCGTCGCGATAGGCTTCCGGATTCTCGGACAGCAGCTTGTGCGCGACCAGCCGTCCGTCCGGCCGCCGCCCCACCACGTCGGTGAAGGTGCCGCCGCGGTCGATCCAGAAGTCCCAAACTTTCGCCATGCCAACTCCGTCGATCGCTGCCGGCGGCATTTATACGGGTCGGCGCCGGCGCGCGATACCCGTTCAGCCGCGCTTGACCCGCATGCGTTGTCCGACGATCACTGTCGCCACCACGGCGGCGGCATAGGCGAGCGTCTCGAGTTCGATCGGTTCGCCGTTCACCGGCCAGGCAAGCGCCACGATCACGAAAGGTTGCAGCAGCATCAATTGGCCGGCGCGGGCGACTCCGGCCATCGCCATCGCGGCGTTGAAGACAAAGAAGGCGGTCAATTGGCTGACCAGTGCGACGTAGGCAAGTCCGAACCAGGCCGGCCACGGCGCATCGGCCAGGTCGGGCGGCCACAACAGGATTGTCGCCAGGGCGGACACCGGCAGGAACAGGGTGACCTGCCAGCAGATCACCTCCCATCCCGGCATATGGCGGCTCAATTGTCCTGACAGCGCATAACCGAAGGAGCCGGCCACGACGGTGCCGAGCAGGAACAGATCGGCGAGCGCAACTCCGTCTGCGCCGCCGGCGCGCAACACGAAAACCACGACGATGCCGGTTCCGATCGTGCTCGCCAGCCAGAAGCCGACGCTGGGTCGCTCCTGTGCGACCAGCGCCGCGGCGGCGGCCGTGGCGAGAGGCATGATGCCGAGCACCACGCCGCCATGCGCCGCGGGTACGCTCGCCATCGCCAGCGCCGTCAGCATGGGAAAACCGACGATGGTGCAGAGGCCGGCAAGAAATAACCGGCGCCATTGTTTCATCGTTGGCCTCGGCCGCCGCAGCACCACCAGCAGCAGGAGTCCGGCGCAGCCGGCGATTGTCGCGCGCGCAGCGGTGAGAAACAGGGGATCGATGGTGGTGACGGCGAGCCGGGTTGCCGGCAGCGTGCCGCCGAACATGAAGACGCCCGCAAAGCCGAGCGCAAGGCCGAGTGTCTGTCGGGAGTGAGTCATGAGCCGCCGCGCGCGACGCTAGCTGCTGCGCGCGGCGCCGACCACACCGGGATACGCAGCTGCCCTATGCGGCTGCGGCATGATCCGTTGCTGCGTCGCTCGGCGACCGGGCCGGCCGGGCAGCGCGCCGTTGGCTAGCGTGCCTCCGCGACCAGCGGCGTGATGCGCCGGATCGCCACACGGCGGTTTTCCCGCGACGGGCCTTCGGTCGGCACCTTGAGATATTCTTCGCCGTAGCCTTGCGTGACCAGGTTCTCCGGCGGCACGCCGAAGCCCTCGGTCAGCGCCACCGCCACCGATTCCGCGCGCCGGTCGGACAGCGACAGATTGTCGATGTCATCGCCGACCGCGTCGGTATGGCCCTCGACCAGGAACAGCTCGCGCGGATTCCGGTCGATGGTGCGGTTGAGCCCGCGTGCGATCACGCTCAGCCTGTCGATCTGGCTGGGGGTGAGCTGCCACGAGCCGCTGGCGAAATGAATGTCGAGGTCGAGCCGCGGCATGTACGCGCGCAGCGGATCGCTGTAGCGCACCTGCGCCAGCGTGTAGCGACGGTCGAGCCGGGTGATTGGCGGCGCGTTGAGGATGCGGAGGATGGCGTCAAAGCCGACGCGTCCGGCGTCGACGATGTAGCGGTCGTGTCGCCCTCTGAAACGCGGCCGTCGGACGTCGACGAATCGGTTTCGGTCCCGACGGCCGGCGAAGCGGTTGTCGATGAGCACGATCTCGCGGCCGCTGGGGTCGCGCCGCACGCGCCGGATCAGGTCGCCGTCGCGGTCGGTGACGTTGATGATCTGCACGCCGTTCGGTCGTACCACGACGGTCACCGTCTCGTTGTTGCGTCGGCTAACGCGTACGTTACGCGCACCGACGGCAAAACGGTCTGACTCGTTGTGGCGGATGAAGCTGCGGCGGCCCTCGCGCACGATGGTGCGGTCGCCCTCCCGGATCACCAGACGGTTGCCCTCGCGCGTTTCGCGTCGCTCGCGACGCAGGTCGGACAGGTTGCGCTGCGGCGCGTTACGGTCGCGGCGAATGAAATCTCTGGCGCTGCGCGGCTTGGTCGGCGGCGGCGGCGCGGCGGCCTTTTGCGCGCCGCTGTCCGGCCGCTTGGCTTTCGCCCCCGGCTTCAGCGCGTTCTTGTCTTCGTCCTGTTGCTGCGCGGGTGCGACGGTTTGCTTCGCCGGCTCTTCCTGCTGCGGCGGCTGCTGGGCGGTCGGCGCGCGTGGCCGGCCCTGGCGTGCACGATCGCTCTCGCGGCCATCGCCGGGGCGGCCATTGCGACGCGGGCGTTGCCGTGCATCATCGCCGGTACGCGCATTGCCGGCCGGTTGCGGGGCGGCTTGCTGCTGTGGCTGCTGCTTTGATCTGGCCTTCTCCGCGGCCTTTCGCTTTGCTTCGGCTTCAGCCTTGGCTTTCTGCTCGGCCCCCTGCTTCGCTGCAGCTTCGGCCTTGGCTTTCTCCTCGGCCTTGCGCTTTGCTTCGGCCTGGGCCTTGGCTTTCTCCTCGGCCTTGCGCTTTGCTTCGGCCTGAGCCTTGGCTTGCTCCTCGGCCTTGCGCTTTGCTGCGGCCTGAGCCTTGGCTTTCTCCTCGGTCCCCTGCTTTGCTGCAGCTTCGGCCTTGGCTTTCTCCTCGGCCTTGCGCGTTGCTTCGGCCTGAGCCTTGGCTTGCTCCTCGGCCTTCTGCTTTGCTGCGGCCTGCGCCTTGGCTCGCTCCTCGGCATTCCGTCTTGCTGCGGCCTGCGCCTTGGCTTGCTCCTCGGCATTCCGTCTTGCTGCGGCCTGCGCCTTGGCTCGCTCCTCGGCATTCCGTCTTGCTGCGGCCTGCGCCTTGGCTCGCTCCTCGGCCTTCCGCTTGGCTGCGGCCTGCGCCTTGGCTTGCTCCTCGGCCTTCCGCTTGGCTGCGGCCTGCGCCTTGGCTTGCTCGTCGGCATTCCGTCTTGCCGCGGCCTGCGCCTTGGCTCGCTCCTCGGCCTTCTGCTTTGCTGCGGCCTGCGCCTTGGCTCGCTCCTCGGCATTCCGTCTTGCTGCGGCCTGCGCCTTGGCTCGCTCCTCGGCCTTCCGCTTTGCTGCGGCCTGCGCCTTGGCTCGCTCCTCGGCGTTCCGTCTTGCTGCGGCCTGCGCCTTGGCTCGCTCCTCGGCCTTTCGTCTTGCTGCGGCCTGGGCTTTCGTTTTCTCGTCGGCGTTCTGTTTCGCTTTGGCCCTCTCCAACCGCGCCTTCTTGTCCTTGTCGGTCGGCGATGATGTCTGCGCGACGACAATGCCGCGTTCGACGTCCACGGCGCTCGACGGCTGCGCGGCAGTAAGGGTGAGCGGTGCGATGATGCTGGCGAGCAGAAAGGCGTGTGGCAATTTCATCGTCGGCCGGCTCCTGGTTGTTCGAGGAAAGCGGAAAGACGCGCGGCGCGTCTTCGCAGGAGAGTTGGCGTGCCCGTCTGGATAAAACGGACCACGGACCGCATTCCTGCGGTTTCCATCTTGCGACCGAATGCCGCTCGCCGCGCTCTGCGGTGAAACCTCATGATATGTCCTGCGCGACCCACTCGATGAAACCACAACCTGCGCAGCGGAAAATGTCATAGGCGGGGCTGTCGAGCCGTCTCGGTAGCGATGTGGTCAGGTCAAGCTCCGCGCCGCATCGTTTGCAGGCGATTTTTCTGGTTGCAGACGTTGATTTCCACAAGTCCCGTGCCATGGCACCGCCTTTTTCAGGCAAGTGCAGCAGGCGTCCGGATACCCGAAGTCCTGCAGCCTCCCCCTACCGTTTGGGACAATCCGCTGCAACCGGATCGGTTCCTGGACGAATCAAGGCATTTTGACCTGCGCGGTGACCCAACAGCATCACGCGCAGCGCGGTGAACCCCGCCCGCGGCCAGGGCGACCCACCCTCAGTGCAATCGCCCTGAGAGGATGCTGAATCATGCCAAAATCACTCTTGTCGCCGCTGAATGCGGCATTCGCGTTATTTGCGCTCTTGACCGTCGGTCTCCCGCAAGCCCAGGCGCAGGACACCGGCCTTGCCCGCGGCGATGCCGTGGTGACCGGCTTTTCCGGCATCAAGCCACTGGATATTCCGATCCCCCCCGGCGCCGACCCGCTCGACTATTTCTTCATCGACCTGCGGGGTCCTTCCGCCCAGGTCCTGTCCCTTTCGGCGCTCGGCCTCGGTCCGCAGGGCCAGCTGGCGCCTGCCGCGGTCAAGCGGCAGATCACCGCCAGCGAAGTCGGCCAGGTGTTTGCCGTCACGCTCGATGACGGCCTCGGCGCACCGGTTCCAAACATCTATCTTGGCGCCACCTCGGCCTACGGAATCCAGATCGTCGGTCCCGATACCAACGGCGATGGCGTCCCCGATCGCCTGAAGACCGGCCAGCCCGGCGCCCAATTCATGGCCGGCCAGTTTGGCCCGGCGCCCGACGGAAATCCCGGCACCATCTGGCGGGTCGACGGCACCACTGGCGCCGTTTCGGCGTTTGCGAGCCTGCCCGGCAATAGCGGCCCCGCCGTCGGCAACGTCGTTTTCGATGGGCGCACCAGGCAGTTCTTCGCGTCCGATCTCGACAAGGGCCTGATCTATCGCATCTCCGCCGATGGCACCGTGCTCGACAGTTTCGACCACGGCGTCAACGGTCGTCCGGCCAATGGTCTGGCGCCGGTGGCCGATGATGGCAGCGTCATGGACATCACCAATCCCGCCTTCGACAGCCAGAACCCGGCAACCTGGGGCTACACCCAGAAAAACCGCATGGTGTACGGCATGGCTGTGCACGCCGGGCGGCTTTACTACGCTGTTGCCGGCGGGCTGCAGGTCTGGTCGATCGGCATCACCGCCGCCGGCACCTTTGCCGGCGATCCGCGCTGGGAACTCGACGCCACGAAGCTGCCCGGCGACGGCCCGATCACCGACATGCTGTTCGACAACCAGGGCCGCATGGTGCTGTCGCAACGCGGCGAGCCGCGCGGCAGTTACGACTATTCGGTCTATGCCGAGCCGGGAAAATCCTCGGTGGTGCGCTATGTGCGCGAGATCCCCGACGATCCGGCGACGCCGAGCGTGTGGTCACCCGATGCCGATGAATACGCCGTCGGCACCCGTCCGGAATATCGCTACGCCGATGGCGGCATCGCCCTCGGTTACGCCCACGATCCGCAGACTGGCGCGCTCGTGCCCGGCTCTTGCGGCACCACGTTGTGGTCCACCGGCAGCCGCCTGCGCACGAGCGCCAACCCGGATCTCGTCGACGACGGCGTTAGCGATCCCGACGTGCACGGCCTGCAAGGCAATGACGCCAGCCTCGTGCGTCCGCAAAACGTGCCGCCGACGCAGTCCTACTTCATCGACTATGACGGACTGTTCGGCGATGCCGCCAAGAGCGGCCACATGGGCGATGTTGCCGTCTACCAGCCGTGCGATCAGCAGGGCTTCGTCTATCCCGGCGATTTGCCTCCGGGCTACTATCCGCCCGGTATCGTGCCGCCCGGATTCCCGCCGGAGTATCCACCGCCGCACGGCCACCGGCACAGCAATCTGCGTCTGCATAAGCGCGCGCTCGGCCCGTGCTTCCCGTGGGCCGGCGGCTGGGCCTGCCGCTACGTGATCAGCGTCCGCAACACTGGACCGAACGGTTATTTCGGCCCGCTGTTGATCTCCGATCATCTGCCGGCGACGCCTCCCGGCGCGCTCATGGGCTTCTCGCCGACGCCGCCCTGGGCATGCTGGATGACCGGTGCCTCGCACTACAACTGCTGGCGTCCCGCCACCTATATCGCCGCGGGCACCAGCCGGCACCTCTACGCGATCGCGTGGGTTCCGAACGCCTATGTCCACGCCGGCCACTGCCGCCTGCGCAACGTCGCCCACATCACCTGGGCGCCGGGTGGCTCGCAGTGGAACACCAATCCCGGCGACGACACCGACAGCGCCACGGCGACCATCCCCGCGCCGGAGTGCGATCGGCAGCACACCAACCTGCAACTGAGGAAGACGGCTGGTGAATGCCACCGTACGGCCGCAGGCTTCGTCTGTGGATACCAGGTGACCGTGACCAATGCGGGCCCTGGCACCTACAACGACACGGTCACGGTCAACGACCAGCCACTTGCCGGCACCACGGCGACGTTCTCTCCCGCGCCTCCGTGGAACTGCGTCATCAGTGGCGGCGGCTACGACTGCTCACGCCCGGTCAATCTCGGGGCCGGTGGTGCTGTGTCGTTTCACGCCAACGTGCTGGTGCCGCCTGCCGTCGCGCGCAGCGCCGATTGCAGGATCAGGAACACCGCCCGGATCACCTTTGCACCAGGCGGCACGCCGAAGAACACCATCGCAGCGGACGATCAGGACTCTGCGGTGGCGATCATTCCTGACTACTGCAACCAGCAGCCGGTACCGATTGTGACTTGTCCTCCCGGCTACACGCCCCGTGGCGGTTCCTGCGAGCTGACGTCGCAGCCGACTCCGCCGCGCACGCCGAAGCCGCATTGCCCGGCGGGCACTGTCGGCGAGTGGCCGAATTGCGGGACGATCGAGCGTCACTGCCCGCAAGGCACGATCGGCAAGTGGCCGAACTGCCGCAAGATCGAGGTGCGCCACTGCCCGAAGGGCACGATCGGCAAGTGGCCGAACTGCCGCAAGATCGAGGTGCACCAGTGCCCGCAAGGCACGATCGGCAAGTGGCCGAACTGCCGCAAGATCGAGGTGCATCGCTGCCCGAAAGGCACGATCGGCAAGTGGCCGAACTGCCGCAAGATCGAGGTGCGCCACTGCCCGAAGGGCACGATCGGCAAATGGCCGAACTGCCGCAAGATTGAGATCAAGCGCTGCCCGAAGGGCACGATCGGCAAGTGGCCGAACTGCCGCAAGATTGAGATCAAGAGCTGCCCGAAGGGCACGATCGGCAGGTGGCCGAACTGCCGGAAGTATGTGCCGCCGCAGACGCAGCCGCCGCTGATCAATCGGCCGCAGGTGCGGCGTCCCGGTTCGGTGCTTCGTCAGGGAAGTCTGGCCGCGCCGATCAAACTGCAGTGACGACGTCGCAACGACGCTCGTGCAGTTGAGTGTCGATGATGGATCTGGAACGGGTCGCGCGCGCCGCGGCCCGTTTCATTTATCGGCGACTGCCGCCGCAGGCGGCGCCGCGAAATTGGCGGGGGCCCGGCGGAGTGTCCCGCCGAGCCCCCTCGAGCATATCAGCCGGCCTGTAAGCCGGGTTCTGTAAGGCCCCGCCGCGCAAGCCGCGGGACGTGACGGCCATTCCTCTGGCACGCCGGTTGCCCGGCGCGTCTGGCAACCTACCCGAACGGCTGATCCGGACCGATCTGGCCCCCGAAGGCGCCGCGCCGTTCCTATTCGGTCTTGCTCCCGGTGGGGTTTGCCGTGCCGCCGCCGTTGCCGGCGGCGCGGTGCGCTCTTACCGCACCGTTTCACCCTTGCCGCGGCCAATACACAACGCGGCCGTGGCGGTCTGTTCTCTGTGGCACTGTCCCTGAAGCATCCCCCGAAGGGGCCGCCTCGCCGGACGTTATCCGGCACCGTTGGTCCATGGAGCCCGGACTTTCCTCCCCGGCCGCCTTTCGGCCTTGGCGCGGAGCGGCCGTCCGGCCGACTGACAGATATAGGAATGGGGTCCGGCGGGGCGCGCGTCAAGCAGGCCGCGCCGCCGCGGTTAAAAAAGCCCGGACCTGTCGGGAGGGACACAGGCCCGGGCTCGGGGCGCACGCGTTAAACTCGGCCGGATCGATAAACTGCGGTCCAGCTGCGGGCCCCAACCTCAGGGCGCCCGCGCGAGGCTGGAAAGTCAGCCTCCGAGGCCGCAGCAGGCCCTGTTCAGGCCCAGGCGCCGGCCCGCGGCAAGTGCTTGCGGCGGGAGCGGCCCTTGGCCGTCAGGCGCTTCAGCAGCGCCGGCACAGCCGCGATCGCCATACGGAAATATTCCGCGCGCTCGGCATGCGCGCGGGCAAGCGCGGCATGGACATCGACCGGGCGGGTGTGAAGTCGTTCGTGGGTCTTCATGACTGGTTCTCCGGGACAGGGGTGCTCGTTTGCCCCTATGCGTTGAACGCATAATATTATCTTCCTTATAGAATATAATCCGCTAATATGAGCATACATTCATGAATTTTAGGCACATATATGGATACCACCTCCGACCTGCGCGTCTTCGTCCGGGTCATGGATCGCGGCAGTTTCTCGGCTGCCGCCAGGGACTTGGGCCTCACCCCCTCGGCGGTGTCGAAGCTGGTCTCGCGGCTGGAGGACCGGCTGGGTGCGCGCCTGCT
>Ga0210062_1000139_pt1 | contig 21463 bp, 16 predicted proteins | sample Muzzi_CordA_D2_FD_185528 | JGI IMG/M metagenome (GOLD analysis project Ga0210062, IMG submission 185528) | Wetland microbial communities from San Francisco Bay, California, USA, that impact long-term carbon sequestration - Muzzi_CordA_D2 (SPAdes) | ecosystem: Environmental > Aquatic > Marine >...
ATCTGGCCCTGGGTCATGGCCCCGATGATTTCCAGCGGCATTTTTGGAACCTGATCGCAGCTTTCCTGCTGCAGCAATAGATTGCCCACCTGGGGGCCATTGCCGTGGGTAATCACGATTTTGTAATTTCTGGAAAGTCGCGCAATCTGGCGCATCGGCAGCTTCAGGTTGATAAACTGTTCTTTATGGGTTCCTTTCTGACCTTTTTTTATCAATGCGTTACCGCCGAAGGCGACGAGGATGATGGGTTTAGATTTCATCGTTATTACCCTCTGGACTAAAATAGTTGACAACCGTCAGAAAACCTTAATAAGCCAGTAAAATTCCAAATCTCAAGCACCAAATGACAAATAAATCTCAATATTCAATATCGAATGATTAAAACATATGCCAGCGTTGTGTTTACTTGAGTCACGAATCCGGACCTGCCGAATATAATTCCAATAAGTTCGACTTGGAAAGGATCAGTTGAGTTGTTTGGAATTTTGAATTTGGGTCATTGTGATTTATTTGGAATTTGGCCTTTGGTGCTTGGAATTTGCAAAATTCTCATTGAATAATTAATTACATGAGCGGCGGTTGATTACCTGGATTCATAGTCGAGCTTTGGGCATCAAGCCCCCAGCGTGGCCACCATGACGGCCTTGATCGTATGTATTCGATTTTCGGCCTCATCGAAGACCACCGACGCCGCTGATTCAAATACCTCTTCGGTAACCTCCATGGCCTCCAAACCGAACTTCTGATATATTTCTTCACCGATGGTTGTCTCCCGGTTGTGAAAGGCCGGCAGACAGTGCAAAAATTTGACATCCGGGTTGCCGGTTTTCCTCATGGCCGCAGCATTGACCTGGTAGGGCTGAAGCATTTCGATGCGCTCCTTCCAGACATCTGCCGGTTCACCCATTGACACCCAAACGTCAGTACATAGGAAATCACAGCCCTTGACACCCTGGTCCAGGTCATCGGTAATCGTGATTTTAGCGCCGGTTTCTTTTGCAATCCTTTTAGCCTGTTTAACCAGCTCCTTGTCCGGCTGTATCTTGGCCGGAGCCACCGAACGAAAGTCCATGCCTATTTTGGCGGCTCCCACCAGCAGCGAATTGCCCATGTTGTTGCGGGCATCACCCAGGTAGGCAAATGATACCCGTCGCAGAGGTTTATCGCTGTGCTCCATCATGGTCTGGAAGTCCGCCAGAACCTGGGTGGGATGATATTCATTGGTCAAGCCGTTCCACACCGGGACCCCGGCGTATTGTGCCAGTTCTTCGACGATATGCTGGCCGAAGCCGCGGTATTCAATACCGTCATACATGCGGCCCAGCACGCGGGCCGTATCCTTCATGGATTCCTTGGCCCCCATCTGGGAACCGGAGGGTCCCAGATACGTCACATGGGCACCCTGATCGTAAGCCGCCACTTCAAACGCGCAGCGTGTTCGCGTCGATGCTTTTTCAAATATCAGCGCAATATTTTTGCCTCTGAGCCGCTGCTGCTCCAGCCCGGCATACTTTGCTTTTTTAAGGTCCATTGAAAGATCCAGCAAAAACCCAATCTCCTGGGGCGTAAAATCCAGCAGCTTTAAAAAATGTCGATTTCTCAAATTAAATGCCATCTTTTCACCTCGTTTTCTAAAATCCTTCAATCTGGTGCGGGAAATAATCCTCGCAACTTCCCTCCCGATAGACATCGGCCGTGGCACAGTGCAGACCGCCGCCGAACGCGCTCACATCAATAAATGGCACTGGAATGACCTCTAAACCGAGCTGATCGAACTGATCCATCTGTTCGGTTTCCTGGGCATCCACACAGATGGTTTTGGGATCCAGCATCAGCGTATTCATGGAAAGCCAGGGGCTGCAGAACGACAGTGGCGGATAATCATCCAAAAAGGGTTTGGCGCATTCCACAACTTCCCAGTCATTCTTTTTGAAGAATTCGAGCATGTTCGGCGTCAGCGGTTTGCGCTTGCGATTGGCAAGGGCTATCCCCGGGCGCAGTGTTACAAACGTCGCATCAATATGAATCGGATTGTCCTCATAAAACCAGACCGGATGAATGCGATGATTTGGGAAATGTCGGCGCAGCCAGTCAATGCCGGCCTCATTGGTCACCGATGAATGATACACAAACAGGTCCTTGCCGGCACGTCCGATATCGGCGGCATCAAAGCAGGGCTCTTTTTCAGTCAACACCCAGTCGCGCTCATGGATTGCCTGTTCCTTTTCTGCTTTAGTTTTTTTCGCCCACCTGCGCCAGTAGTCTTTTTTATAAGTATCTTCTGCCAGCCGGGGTTTGGGGGCCGCCTCCCATCTGAAATTGGGGTCTTCCTTAAAATATTGCTCAAGCAACGGACGGTAGCAGAGATATTCATACCAGCGGGCCCGCTGGGACATGGTGGCCTCAAGTATTTCATTACCGACGGTTAGCAGAACATCCCGCGGCGGCATACAACCGAACATGGATTTTTGTTCCCAGTCAGGCGTCCGGACTTCCCGGCTGAAATCCAGCGGAACCGGCCGGTCGACACGGATTCCTCGGTTTTCCAGCAGTTTTGCGAAATTATCCAGCTGCTCGTTGGCCCTGGCTTCCATTTCTTTTGGCAAAGGACCGTAAGTACCCAGGGGAAAACCATGATCGGGCCAGTTGCGTTCCATAGCCGGCTCGGGAGCTTGAACCATAGTCCCGTCAGCGCGACCGACGATGACGTGTTTCAAAGGGTCCCATTCATTCCAGGAATTAACAACGGTTATGCGAGATTTACTTTGTTCGGTCATCACAGCCTCCTTCTATACCGGCAATATCGGAAAGAATATCCAGTTTAAATGGAGCAATCCTCCGGGGTGGATCAGCCATCGCGACAATCGCTCGATTCAGGTTTAATTTGCGGATCAACAAAAACTTAAATTAAGGTAAACCGGAGCAAAACTCGGGCCAACTATGAATAAAAGATATATTCATAATAATTATGGGGTGTTATAGTAACATCGGGTTGCACGGAATTTAAATTTGAACCGATAACAACTCGGTATAATTCATAACTATCTGAAAATACAACTAATAAAATGAGTCAAAAACAGTTCAAAGGTGATAGTCAGGAAAAAATTTATTAATACAGCATGATATATTATTATTGTCGAAAAAAGAATCATTTCCGGTTCAATTTGTACCGTTTTATTTTGCGCATGACACTGCTCTGGCTGGTTCCAAGATTCCGAGCGATCTTGCGGGTCGACCTGAAACGGGCGAGCGCATCCGACAATATTTCTTTTTCCATATGCTTAATTCTGTCCTCTAACCGCATCGGATACCGCATGTCTGAAATGCCTCGATCTTCTCCGGCGTTCATTTTATGACCGGAACCAATGTTATCGGCAAAAATATCATCCAGTGAATCCTTCTCGCTTAAAACAACCGCATTTTTGATGATGTTCTGCAACTCACGCACGTTGCCGGGGAATTCATAGGATTGGAGTTTGCGCATTGACTCAGGCGAAATTCGCCGCTGTACCTGATATTCCTTGTTGTAAGTTTCAACGAAATATTCGGTCATTTTAACGATATCGATCGGTCGGTGACGCAACGGCGGAATCGGTATCATAAAGGTGTTTAATCGGAAATAGAGGTCCTTTCGGAAACGATCCTGCTCCGTCAGCCGCGCCAGGTCCTGGTTGGTAGCGGCGATGACACAGCAATCGACCTTTTTACGCTGAAGGCCGCCGAGAGGCAGGATTTCCTGGTCATCCAGATACTTGAGCAATTTAGCCTGGACGCTCAGGGGCAGATCGCCAATTTCATCCAGAAACAGTGTTCCTTCGTGGGCCAGTTCAAACAAACCGATTTTGCCCTGCTCCCTGGCACCGGTGAAGGCACCCTTTTCGTATCCGAAAAGCTCGGCCTCAAGGAGGCTTTCCGGCAGGGCGGCGCAATTAATCTGGATGAAGGGTTTGGAATTCCTTTTGCCCTTATCATGGATGAATTTTGCGAGCAGCCCCTTGCCGGTTCCCGACTCACCCTGAATTAATATATTGGAGGCTCCCATGCGTGCGAGTTTCATGCCGATGCTTAAAACCTGCTTCATCTCACGGCTCTCTGCCACAATATCCGCTTTGCCCGACTTGAGCAGGCTTAAGGCCTCAAATTCGTCTTTATATTTTTCAGCGACCTTGCGACTGCGCTCCAAATCCTCTTTAACTGCATTCCAGTGGGTTAGATCCCGCTCGTTGCTTACGATCAATGAAACATTGCCGTCTTCATCCAGAATCGGCGTGCCGGTTACCAGTACTTTTTTTTGGGTTTTTTTGATGTAAGACATGGTGCTGAATTGACGCTTGGTTCTTAATATTTCCGGCGTGACGACCCCCTCGAAGAGACCTTCGGTAATCAAGTCATCAATATGCTTGCCAATAACATCCTTGGCCCGGATGCCGTTAATCATCTCGGAAACGGTATTGATATTGATGATTATGCCGTCCCTGTCGTGGACCCAGAGTCCGTCTGAAGAGCCCTTGAAAATGGCCTCAAGCTGTTTGCTGATCCTTAAATATCCGTCCGAATAGCACAGCACATCATTAAAGTTTTCCAATCGATGCAGGGCAGCAGTGACACCTTTAATTTTGCCGTTGATACGAATTGGTGTCGTATCGATTACCAGCCTTTGATGGTTTCTGGCTAAATAATTGCCCATGCGGACCTCTCCGGTTTGGCGGCATTCATCGAAAAGCTTGGCGGCATCCGGAAATATATGCTGAATATCGGATTTGATGACGTCGGACTGGTTCAAACCAAGTATTCCCAATGCGGTTGGATTGACATAATCAATTATACCATCGGCATCGGTGGCAATAATACCTGTGCCCATGGACCCTAAGATGTTTTCATGTATGGCGGATTGCTCCATGGCTCCTCACTATTGGTGCGACAGTTTTGCCGATCGCGGATTTCTCAGCCTGACGGGCGCCGGCCGCCGCTTGCGAATTCGTATTTTTTTCCTTGCCGAATAAAGTGACCGGTCCGGACTGTATTCACTGCTATAAGTGATCATTACCGTAAATCAGTATATTTTGCAATCCCGTGGATATTGTGTTAACCTTCTATAATTATTGTAAAAATAGATTTTATTGCCACTGTGATTTAAAAAAATCACCATTTAATTTTCTGCCGCAGGGATCTCTTTCACGGCATGATGCTGATATCGACGGCCTATGCAAGGGATAGTGACGTGATATCCAATTTTTTTCAAATCGTTACAAAATTGACGCTTGTCATTTAATAAAGGACTTTTTCCTCACTCCCGGATTAATCTCGTTGGACGGCATCATGAATATAGACTTGTTTTTCAAACGCGAAACGGGATGCAAAATTTGAGTTATTAAGCGTATTGAGGGTAAAACGTACCCTAATGAAAGCCATATAAACTATCATCAAGCCATCGATCCTGCCGGATTACGCACTATTCTAAATAATTAGGCATCATTATTGCATCTATAAAAAATTTTAATACTTGTCAGCTATTGGAGTTCATTAATTGTGTTTATCCGGGGTTTACGAGCAAAAATCGCTATGAATATAGCGGTCCTGTTATTTTTGGCGATGCTTCTGATCGATCTGGTCACAATTGTTACGGTAAAACGGGAGTTAATTCGTTCAGAGGTGTTTAAGGCCAATATCCTGCTGACGTCTTTGGAGCAAAGCATAATTAACGGCACCCTGCTGAAAGGAACCGGACCCGATCGATCGCCCGGAAAAATCTTAGCTAAGATAGTTGGCGATCCACAGCTGGCAGGTGCGATGGTATTAAACAAAAACGGTGAACAGATATTTTTGCATCGACATCCGGATGTTTCTTCCGCCAGCCTGCAGCAATTAACCAAAGCGTCAATGTCGGCCGGGAAAAATACAATCCGCTTCATCGGGACGATCAGGGGAATATTTTGGAAACAGAAGGCCCAACTGGCACTTTCAGCGCCCATGCGAAAAGCCGGTGAGACCATCGGCGGGATCGGAATCGTCTTGCCCTTGGAAAGAGTTTATCAAACGCTGCGGAATTCGCAAAAATTTTTTTTGATTTATCTATTTATCAATCTGACAATCCTGACCTTCGTTGGTATTCACCGCATTTCCAAACTTTATCTGCAACCTCTCGGGCGGTTGGCCAAGCGCGCCGAAGATTATAAAGAGGATGATGATCTCTTATTTGCCGTCCGCAAAGAGGACAATGAGCTTAATCGCCTGTCCAAGTCGCTCAACATCATGTTAAAGCGTATTTCAGCGGATAAAGAAAAGCTTCGATCTACGGTGCTGTCCCTGGAAGAAGCCAATCTTGAATTAAAAAAAGCGCAAAAGGAAATTATCCGGGCCGAAAAACTGGCATCCGTCGGTAGATTGTCAGCCGGTATTGCCCATGAAATTGGTAATCCCATAGGAATCGTTATCGGTTACCTGGAACTGCTCAAACAGGCCGATATTGCCGAAGAAGAAAAAAATGAATACATTCGGCGCACCGAGGAAGAAATCGAGCGTATCAACACCATTATCCGACAGCTTCTGGAGGTGTCCCGGCCTTCAAATTCAGGGCGCACGACAGTTGAGGTGCATGATTTGATTCATGACACGGCCGATGTTTTGCGAGTGCAGCCCTTAATGTCGAGCATGGAGCTATCCCTGAATCTTAATGCCCGGGATCATGCTGTGTGGGCGGATCCCAATCAATTGCGACAGGTCTTTTTGAACTTAATAATAAATGCTGCGGATGCCATCACCAGCCAGGATAAAAAAGCCGGTGGCAATCTCAATATAAGCACCCGGCTGCAAGTAGATACCAACCCTGTTAGCGGAACATCTCCTGGGTATCTGGAAATATCGTTCACCGATGACGGACCGGGAATCGCAGAGGATAGCCTCGGCAATATCTTCGACCCTTTTTTCACTACCAAAGATCCCGGCAAAGGGACCGGACTTGGCCTTTCAGTAAGTTTTATGATTGTCGAAAGTCTGGGCGGCAAGATGACCGCTATCAGTGACGAAGGCCGGGGAACGTCGATGATTATCTCTTTACCCCTATATAGAGCGAATCCGGCCAAACAGGAAAATATCTAATCCACCCATGAGTTGTGACGGACAGCTGTTGAAGGAGATACTGACCAGGACGGAGTAACGAGGACTAAGGACTGATTTAAAGAGATTTTGAGCGATAAAAAGGGTCACATGCTCGGTCTCCGGCGCTCATCACTTTTTACTATTTCAAAGGAGCAAACGATTGTTATGGGTGAGGATAATTCAAAAAAACGGCTGCTGGTAATAGATGATGAAGCAAATATGCGGCATATGCTTGCCACGGTGCTTAAAAAAGCCGACTATATCGTTGATTCGGCTTCCGATGGCGCTGAGGGTCTGAAGATGATCGAGCGGGATCGATACGATTTTATTCTGTGTGATATTAAAATGCCCAACATGGGCGGCATGGAATTTTTAGATGCCGCCCGGGATATACTCAACGGCACGACGGTGATTATGATGTCGGCCTACGGTAGTATCGACACCGCAATTGGCGCCATGAAACTGGGTGCCTATGATTACATATCAAAGCCCTTTAAAACCGATGAAGTTTATCTGACTTTAAAAAAGGCGGAAGAACGGGAAAGTTTAAAAAAGGAAAACCGGTTGTTAAAAGAACGCATTCAAATCATCGAGCGGGAATGTAATTTTGGCAATATGGTGGCCAAAAGCAAGGCAATGCGGGATATATTCCAGCTGGCCGAAAAGGCTGCCCGGTACAAGACCACCGTGCTGATTCTTGGCGACAGCGGTACCGGTAAAGAGCTGATTGCCAGGGGAATTCATCAATGCAGTCAGCGTAATCTAGCGCCGCTTGTTCCGGTAAACTGCGGCGGCATACCTGAAACTTTGCTTGAGAGTGAGCTTTTCGGTTATAAAAAAGGGGCCTTCACCGGCGCGGATCGCAACAAAAAAGGTCTTTTCCAGGAAGCGGAAGCGGGGACCATTTTTCTTGATGAAATTGGAGAATTACCCCTGTCTTTGCAGGTGAAATTGTTAAGAGTGTTGCAGGACAATGAAATTCGGCCGGTCGGTGAATCCAAATCGACGAGAATTGATGTTCGCGTCGTTGCCGCGACCGCTAAAAATCTGGAAGAAGAAGTCCGCAAGGGGACCTTTCGCGAAGATCTGTACTATCGTCTGAATGTTTTGACCATTAAGCTGCCGCCGCTGAACCAGCGATCCGAAGACATTCCGCTGCTGTGCAAGCATTTCATCCATCGTTTTAATAGTATTCTGGACAAAGATATTAAAGACCTGACACCGGAGGCGATGGCGCAATTGCTTAAATATCCATGGCCCGGAAACGTCAGGGAGTTGGAAAACGTCATCGAGAGAGCCATGGTAATTGCCGATGATCCACAACTGACAGCGGAACATCTGTTCCTGGAGCAGAGCCGGGTTGGCCGTGACACTCAAGCCCGGGCTGTCTTTGACGGACTTTCTATCAAGGAAGCTCAGAAAATTGTGGAAAAGGATCTGATCACCCGGGCACTTCAGGAAACCGAGGGCAATCGCACCCGGGCCGCCCGGTTACTCGAAATCAGCCATCCATCCCTGCTTAGCAAACTGAAGGCGTATGAGATTGACTTATAAGCTGAGCAGCTGGAAAGTTCGGAGGCCGGTATATTATAATGATTCTCTCCTATCTATATTACCATACCACCTGATCGGGACCGTCGGTCAATGGATACTGTGGTAGCCGGCCCGAAAGCGGCTATAAATTGATTCGTTGGAGCTATTCTAAATACTCCATTCCGTTGATTTTATTTCTTAATTTGCCTGAACATTTGAAAGTTACAACCCGCCGCTCTCTGAGTATCAAATCCCGACCGGTGGCGGGATTGCGGCCCCTGCGTTTGCTCTTTTGCTTTACGCAAAATTTACCGAATCCAGAAATCAGGACATCCTCACTGGCTCCCAGTGCTTTTTTGATAATTTCAAGCAGGGATTCAATAATATCAACTGATTTTTTTTTCGTGAAACCAAGTTCGTGAACAACTGCAACAATGTCACTTTTGGTCAAAGCCATGGTGCCCCTCCTCATAAAGAACGTGTATGACTTAAATATTGAGTCTTAAATATATTTCGCACCGATCAAGCAGGATGCGGGTTTACGCGATGCTGATTTATTCGCTGGGCGCTTGTGATTCCTCCGATTTGGCCGGAATTACTGTTTCCACATTTTGCATTATATTATCAACATTTTTCATGATTTCATCGATTTCGGCTTTCAATCTCAAATCTTCTATATCTGTCATTCAGCTCTCTCCATCAAAAAAACAGCCTGAGTTTCTATTTGTATCAATCCTGAAATTTGGCAGCCTGAAAATGCCGGCTTCCTTCGGAGGCGAAATTTTCCAGGTACATCTTCTTGAACGTCCTGATACTATTAAGAATATATGGATTCTGAATTTATGTCAAGCACCTTGTTAAAAAATATTGTATATTCAAGCAGTAACCCGACTTTGATGTTGTCCGGCTATTGATTTATCCTGAAATGCGGTTAAAATAGTAGAGTGCCGTCGGTGGAATACGGGTTGCGAGGTGCGGGAAAGCAAAGCTCAAAGCTCAAAGCTGAAAGCAGAAAGGTTTGATTGAGTGGATTGATTGGCTGCAGGAGAACAAGTTTATAAAAGCGATAGAATTCAATTACTTGACATACAACATTGGTCATTTTGATAGGCAAAATTCCTTAATTATTCAATCTGCAATCTTCAATTAAAATGTGGAGCCGACGAGCGGAATTGAACCGCTGACCTGCTGATTACGAATCAGCTGCTCTACCAGCTGAGCTACGTCGGCCGGATAGGTTGAACTGGAAATTCCATTTCCCGAAGGCGGTTCCAAAGCGTCCCAATTTGTCCGGTTGCTGCATCAACCGCAACGCTTTCATGACCCTTGATCAAATTGAAACTTTTTGAATTAGCCGCTATTTATTTTTAGCATTCCCAATACGTGATTTGCAGTGCAAAATCAAGAGATAATTTCATATAATGACCTCCTCGAGCAGCTTAACGCGCGCCAGTGCAGCATCGAAGGCATCGGATTTTCCGGCTCCGCAAAAGCTTATTTAATCTCAAAAATTTTTCTGCAGCAAAAAATTCCCATTCTGGTAATTGCATCTTCCACCAATCAGGCGGAACAGCTAACTGCGGATCTGCGATTTTTTGCCGGCGACTCGGATCGGTCGATCCTGTTTTTTCCATCTTACAACATTTTACCATTCAAGTTTATTTCATATCACAATGAAACCGCCGGTCATCGGATTCGCGTCCTGTATCAATTGCTGGAAGAAACAGGGCCGACAATTGTGGTGACAACGGTAGATGCGTTGCTGCAAAAGCTGATACCCCGACATGAAATCAGCCGATATGCGGAGCTCGTTGTTGCCGGAGAGGAAATTGAGCGCGACTATTTAGTCTCAAAGTTAATATCCGGCGGGTACAGCAAAACGGCCATTGTTGAAGAACCCGGTGATTTAAGTATCCGGGGCGGGATTATTGATATATTTTCTCCGCTCTATCCGGACCCGTTGCGGTTAGAATTTTACGGAGATTACATCGAATCTTTGAGATTTTTTTCGGCTTCGAGCCAGCGAAAACTTAAAAACCTCCATGAGGCCGTCCTGTTACCAGCCCGGGAGGTCATACTGGATAAGCAGTCGCTGCCGAACATCCTCAGCCGCATTCGCGCGCTGGCAAATGAACTGGAAGTACCGGTCACACATACACGCAAAGTGATCGACAAAATCCGAAATGATGAGGATCTGTCAGGAATTGAAAGCCTGATGCCGCTAATTTATCCGAAACTGGAGACCTTGTATGACTATATCCCACCAAAATCGCTGATTGTTGCCCTGGATTCTGAGGGACTGGAAAAAGCGGCCACCGAAACTGAAGAACGGGTGCTCAATAATTATTCTTCAGCCTGTGACGAAAAAAGACTCTGTGTCGCACCCGAGCAGCTTTACCAGAAATGGTCCCAGGCTTCCGGGATTTTATCAGAGAAAAAACCGCTGGTTTTTAAGATGCTTGAGGTTTTAAAAAGCCGGCAAGCCCTGCAGCCTGGCACACTGCAGTACCAGACGACGATTGAAGATAATTCAGCTCTGAGCATGGCCCTAAAAAATCCGCCCGCAAAGGAGCATCTGATCCGGCCGCTGGTTGACTGGTTCAGGGATAAGCAGCAGTCCGGATATGCAACACTTGCAGTATGCCGGACACAATCCCAGGCGCATAGGCTGCAATCACTGCTTGATCCCTATGATCTCACAATGACCTCCGTAAAGGAATTTTCAAAAATTCAAGACAGCCGGGGGCGGCTTTTCATTTGTATCGATCAAGTATCCGACGGTTTCGTGTGGCCGGCTGAATTATTGGCCATAGTTACCGATGATGAAATTTTTGGTGTGCATGCGCGGCGCCGAAAATATGCCAAGCCCCGGCCCTACACTCAACTGCTCGACATGCAGGAGCTGAAAAAAGACGACCTCATCGTCCACAACGATCATGGCATCGGACAGTACGGCGGTCTGGTCAAACTGGAAGTGGAGGGCCTGGCCAACGATTTTTTGATCATTGTCTATAAAGGGGGGGATAAACTTTATCTTCCGGTTGACCGCATGGGTGTCGTGCAAAAATACATGGGCATTGACGGTGTTGCACCGGTCCTTGACACCCTTGGCGGAAAATCATGGGAAAAAGTGAAATCACGGGTAAAGAAATCAGCCGAAAAAATTGCCGGAGAGCTACTCAAGCTATATGCCCGGCGTAAAATCGACCATGGGCATCCTTTTGCCGCACCGGATGCTTACCTTAAAGAATTTGAAGCCGGATTTGATTTTGAAGAAACAGAGGATCAGCACAAAGCCATTGAGGATGTCCTGGAGGATATGCAAAGCCCGACACCCATGGATCGGCTGGTATGCGGTGATGTCGGCTATGGTAAAACAGAAGTTGCCCTGCGCGCAGCCTTTTTGGCTGTCAATGACGGCAAACAGGTCGCCGTTTTGGTGCCGACGACGATTCTCGCCGAACAGCACTATGCTACCTTCAGTAGCAGATTTGAGCGCTATCCCATTAATATTGCTTGCTTAAGTCGTTTCCGCTCTCCGCGCAGGCAACGTGCCATTGTCAATGACCTTAAAGCGGGCAAGGTCGATATCGTGATCGGCACGCACCGACTATTGCAGAAGGATATCGCCTTTCATGATATCGGTCTGCTGGTGCTGGATGAGGAACAACGCTTCGGGGTCAAACACAAAGAAAAATTGAAACGATTGCGAAGCTCGGTGGACGTGCTGGCGTTGACGGCAACACCGATTCCCCGGACGCTGCATTTATCCCTGGTTGGGGTGCGCGACATCAGTATTATTTCAACCCCGCCCGAATATCGAAAATCGATTATCACCTATATCTCTGAGTTTGATGATGCCGTAATTGCAGATGCCATCAAAAAGGAGTTAAAGCGGCAAGGGCAAATATTTTTCGTTCATAACAATATCCGGAGCATTGACAAAATCGCCGACAAGTTGCGCCGGCTGGCACCTGAGGTCCGTCTGGAGGTTGCCCACGGTCGCATGGAAGAAGATCAGTTGGAGGAGGTCATGTTTCTTTTCATGAACAAAGAAATAGACCTGCTGGTATGCACCACTATTATTGAATCCGGTCTGGATATCGCCTCAGCCAACACGATCATCGTAAACCGGGCCGACCGGTTTGGGCTGGCCCAGATGTATCAACTGCGTGGGCGGGTCGGACGCTCGGAAGAGCAGGCTTATGCTTATTTGCTTATTCCGCATGCCAGCCTGCTGGGTAAAGATGCCCAGAAACGGTTGAAAGTATTGATGGAACACAGTGATCTGGGGGCAGGTTTTCAAATTGCCATGAGTGATTTGAAGATTCGGGGTGGTGGAACTATTCTGGGCGCCTCGCAATCCGGGCATATTGCAGCAGTCGGTTATGACATGTTTTTAAAATTGATGGAGAGCTCGATTGCCGAGCTAAAGGGAGAGGCGACAGTCGAACCGCTCGAACCGGAAATAAATGTGAATCTATCCGCACTTTTGTCCGAGCAGTATATTTCCGACATCGATCAGCGCATGTCAGCGTATCGCCGGCTGGCGAAGATGACGGAACTTCAACAAATTGGAGATTTCAAATCCGAGTTGATTGATCGCTTCGGGTCCCTGCCGGATGAAGCGGCCAATTTACTCTTAAAAATCGTGTTGAAGGTGATGGCCAAAAAAGCAGGAGTTATCCGACTGGATATGATGAACCAGAAAATTGTCCTTCACTTTTCGGAACCTCACCAGCGCAATCCTGCCGCCATGGTTGATATGATCATGGATGCACCCAAGCGCTACGAGCTGTCACCGGAGTATGTTCTAAAAGCGCACCTGGACTCCAACAATATAAGCTCCCAGTTGGTGCAGGCTAAAAACCTCTTGAAAGAAATTGCACAACGTGTTAACAGCTAGAGGTTAAACTTTAGTTGAAGGAGTGTGGTCAATATAATAATCACGGTCTATTGTGTGGTAGAAAATATGTTTATATAAATGAAAAAATGTCTAAAATTGCAAAATGCCTAAAATGCCTAAAGTTATGGTATTCTGTCGAATTTATTTTACAAGAAACGAAACATCATGCTGATAAGATTCCCGAAAAGTTATTGGTTGATCGGATCGGCTATTCTGCTTTTGTTCTGGTCGGCATGCGAACAAAAGGATACTGATCTGGGAAAAGAGGTTTTAATTCGTGTCGGCGACAGGGTTACAACCGTCCTTGACTTCAACAATGCTTTTGAAATTGCTAAGATTGCCTATGACGACAATATCAAGGAGCAGCCGGAGGATTTAAAAAACGCGCAAATAAGGCTTTTGAATCAGTTGACCGTTGAGATGATTCTACTTGAACGGGCGGAAGAGTTGGGAATCAGCATTACCGAGGCTGAACTTGAAAAAGCCGTATCCGAGATTAAGAGTGACTACCCCGAAGGGGAATTCGAAAAAACATTGTTGGAGATGGCCGTCTCCTATGATTTCTGGAAACAACGACTCAGAAACCGCCTGATCCTGGAGAAGGTGATTGAAGCGGAACTGAACAACCAAATCACTATCACTCCTGAGGATATTTCCGAGTACTACCAAAAGAATTATGAGAGCAGGGACGAAGAATCCGAGTCGGTCCGGAAATCAGAAGACATCAATGAGGCCATTGTGAAACAATTACGGCGTCAAAAAGCAGAGGAAACTTATAATTCCTGGATTGAAGAGTTGAAGGGGCAATATGCGGTTGAGATCAACAAAGATCAATGGGAAAAAATAACCGGTTTAGAAAGCATTGAGGAAAATGATAAAACGGTCAGCGGTGAGTCGAAGGGCGATTAATTGCGTGAAGCCCGGGTGGTTCCCAGCGACACTGATTGGTGTGTGGATGGCGGTAATGTCTGCATCTGCCGGTTTCGTTGGCGCCCAGCAAGCTGAAGTTATCGATCGGATTGTGGCGGTTGTTAACAGCGATATTATTACGCTTTACGATTTAAATCGGGCGTTTAAACCTTACGAAGCAAACATCATATCCCTGCGATATCCTCCGGATAAGGAGCGTCAAACCCTCTTTCAGGTTCGCAGCGATATTCTCAATCAACTCATCGACAGCCAACTGGCTGATCAGGAAATTAAGCGCGAACAGATTACGGTAACCCAAAAAGAGATTGACGCCACAATCGAACGCATGAAAGAGGCGCGTTCATTTACCGACGAGCAGTTACGGGAAGGACTTGCCGCGCAGGGCATAACCATGGAGGAGTACCGCAAGGAAATAGAATCCCAGATTTTAAGAACCAAACTGGTGAACCGCGAAGTAAAATCTAAAATAGTGATTACTAAAGAGGACATTAAATCTTACTACGACAGTCATCAGGAACAATATGCCGGTGATCAGAAATATTATCTTTGGAACATATTTATCAAGGCTTCTGAGGCAGAAAAAAATGAGGCCCTCAAAGAAATAAAGGATATTGAGAATAAATTGAAGCAGGGTGGTTCTTTTGAAACCCTAGTCAAAGAACTGAATGATTCATCCTCTACCGTCAAGGGCACCGATCTGGGATTGTACCGTCAGGATGAACTGTCGCCGGAATTGCGGACGGTTGTTGGAAAAATGAAAGACGGTGAATTTTCAGAAATACTGGAGACCAATTTCGGCTACCAGATTATCTATGTCCAGAAGATCCAGGATACGCCGGCCAAACCCCTTGAAGAGGTTGATGGCGAAATTCAACAAAAACTATACGATGAATTCGTCGACAATAAATATCAAGACTGGCTGGAGGACCTGCGGGCCAGATCACACATTCGTATCATAAAATAAAGGTTTCGGAATTTATATAACTGATTGAAAATATTAAGTATTATTTTGATCACGACTTTTTGCCTCCATCGTGGAATATATGAAAAAAGAAAATGAATCCCTATCCTTCGGGCGCTATTTGCAAGCCATCAGGCTTGAAAAAAAGATCAGCCTCGAGCAAGTAGCGGCGCAAACCCGGATCGGACTGGGGAATCTGCTGCTCATTGAACAGGAGGATCACGAACAGCTGCCTGCTGTGGTTTTTGTAAAAGGCTTTTTGCGTTCCTACGCTGCTGCCATTGGTGCTGATGGTGATGAAGCGGTCCGCCGTTATGAATTACGGCTCGGTGTTGTTCAGAAAATAGCCGAATCCGAAGCTTCCGCCCGCAAAACCGACACCAGACTGTGGTGGAAGTTGTTAATTTCGTTAGGCCTACTGGTTGGCATTATTGCGGTGTCTATCCTGGTAATATCCTTTTTGAGCCAAACCCCGGGAATCGAAGATTCACCACAACCGATATCATCGGCGGCAGAGGAAAAATCTGTTGCCGGTGAAGCGCAGGAAGGCGTTAAATTGTCCCCGGAATCTGCGAAATCTATGCCGGAAAAATTGTCGCTGCAGATCACTGCTCTGGAAAATACCTGGGTTAAAGTCATCATAGATGAAAAGGAGTCGACCGAATACAATTTAAGTCCCGGCGATGACATTGAGCTTGAAGCCACCACCGGCTACAACCTTCTTATCGGCAATGCCGGCGGCGTAAAAATTGCGCTTAATGGTAAAGCCGTATCCATTGCGGGTGAAAGCGGGCAGGTGGTGACGATTCATCTTCCCTAAACGTTTAGACTATCAATATCCACAGTTTTTTTATAGTCCCAAGTTGCTCATAAACAGATGAATTAAAATCCGAATATCGAAATCCGAAATCCCTGGCCCAGACCGTTTGCACATGCTTTTGATTTTACGATATACAATCCTCAAGAGCTTAGAGTAGCAATCTGAACCAATTATATCGCGCCAGGGCGGGCCGAAACAATCTCGAATAGATTTAACAAGACGCGGAATACAGGTATGTCATCAGATCGCAACAGAATACTGGTTGAAAGTGTAAAACGACTGCTACGTCGGGGGGCAACGAGCCATCTTGGCAAAATCGTGAACAAAACCCATGCGGCCGACCTGTCCGTGGTGTTTCGCTCACTTACCCTCACTGAACAGCGCAGGCTGTTTAACATGATATCCGATGTCGAGCAAAAAGGTGTTCTGTTCAGTGAGCTCGATGAGGACACCTTCCAGGATCTGACCGAGGGCATGAAACTTGAGGATATTGTCGGGATCCTGGAAAGCATGCCGGCCGACGACGTTGCGGATATTATCGGGCGATTGCCGGAAGATAAATCCAAGACCATTCTGGAAAAAATGAAGAAGGCGGAATCGGAGGAAGTAGAAGATCTGCTGCGCTACGACGACGAGACCGCCGGCGGCATCATGGTGCCCGATTTCATCGCCCTCAAAGAGGATATGACCGCCAGAGAAGCCATCGAGTCGCTGCAAAAAGAGCATCTAGAAGTAGAAATGCCGTTTTATCTGTATGTGGTTGATGAATATGGTAAATTGGTTGGCGTCAGCTCTCTCCGTCAGCTGGTGGTCGTACCTCCGGATACGCCGCTTAGGGAATTTATGGCCACGGATGTTTTTTCCGTGCAGACTGATATGGACCAGGAAGAGGTCGCCAAAATAGTTGCCCGCTATGATATTTTAGCCGTTCCGGTGGTCGATGGGGCCAACCGATTGGTTGGGATTGTTACCGTTGATGATGTCATTGATATTATAAGAAAAGAGGCGACTGAAGATATTTTGAAAATGGCCGGAGCGGGCGAAGAATTTGTCGAAACCAAGTCCATTCTAAAAAGCACACGAATTCGCTTGCCGTGGCTGTTCGCAAGTTGCATCGGTGGTATCGTTGCTTTCTTTATCATCGGCAAATTCGAAGACAGTTTGCTGAAATTTGCCTATCTGGCCGCTTTTATCCCGGTTATCATGGGAATGGGTGGAAATATCGGTACGCAGTCCTCAACGATTGTGGTACGGGGACTGGCGACCGGTCGCCTCCACGCGAGAGATATATGGACCGTAGTTCTCAAAGAATTGACGATCGGAGCCATTCTGGGGATGGTTTATGGATTGATCATCGGCAGTGTGGCCCAATTCCGCTATAGCATGCTGGCGTTGGCCCTATCGGTTGCTTTGGCTGTTATCTGTTCCATGTCCGTAGCAGCCCTTGTCGGATCTCTGGTACCGATGGGATTTGCAAGGGTAAATATTGATCCTGCTGTGGCAACAGGCCCGTTTGTTACAACAGCCATAGATATTATCAGTCTGTCATTTTATTTTGTAATCGCCACAACTCTCCTTGGTATCTAGCATATGCCGGTTTTTACCACGCCCGCCATCTTGCTCCGACGGTTGGATTACGGGGATTTTGATGTTATCATTACCTTCTTTACGCTGAGAAGAGGCAAACTGACTCTGATCGCAAAATCCGCCAAAAAGAGCACCCGGCGTTTTGGCGGTATACTGGAGCTATTTTCCATACTGGAGCTGGTGGCGAATACCGGCCGTGGTAAAGGAATGCCCGTATTGCAGGAGGCGGTGTTAAAGCAACCGTTTAGCGGTATTCGAGCCCATTTCAAAAAAACGGCTTATGCCAGCTACTGGGCTGAATTAATAAACATCTGGATGGAAGACAATTATAGGCAGGATGAACTATACTTTCTTTTCGAGCATGTTTTATCCGAACTGGACAGCGGACAAGCGACGGAGGCCGCTTTAAATATCTTATTTCAAATGAGATTTTTGAACCTATCCGGTCATTGCCCACATTTGAGGGCCTGCAGCCTGTGCCACAGGGAATTGGAGAATATGCAACAGGCTAAAATCATCCTTGACCTGCAAAGGGGGGGGATCCTATGCGGTGATTGCAGCAACCGCTCTGCATCCCGGATTTCTCTTGCCAGGGGTACCATCAAGCAGCTTTTATGGGTTGAAAGCGGCGATTTGGCCAAAGCGACCCGCATGAAATTCAGCCCCTCGGCGCTCGAAGAAAGCACACATTTCCTGGAAGAGTTTACCAGCTATCATCTTGGCAAACAACCGCGCAGTTTAAAATTCCTGCGTCAGATCAGGGGTTAGTTGATTAAGTTGATTAGTTGACTGGTTGATTAGTTGATCGAAAATTTTCCTAATTTCAATCGATTCAATATTTTCGATTGAAGATTGAATATTTAATGTCTGCCTCCGGCAGATCGATTTTAAAAAGGACGGAGCGAGGCGACAGCCACTCCACCTTCGGCGGATCAATTTGCAACCTTCAATTTGCAACCTTCAATTTTCAATTCTCTACCTCAGGCGAATTCGTGTTAGGTGTTATGGACCAACAAATTAGACAAAAACTTGAATCAGGGCCGATCGAAGCCTCGGCACCTTGCCGGGTCGATATGGGCGGCACACTGGACATCGCCACCTTCAGCTATCCGCTGCGCCACCTGGCACCATGTACCTTTAACATCGCTTTGGAACTTAGAACCCGGGTTCGGCTGCTGCCTTATACCCGGGGGCGGATTAAGATTTCTTCCAGCGGATTTAAAGATGCACGGTTTCCGGCGGACGCCGCGCCGTTTGACCACCCTTTGGGGCTGATGTTTGCGACGGCGGCCTATTTCAACTCGGATGGCATTCATATTGATATTGACTCTCAATCTCCGCCGCGAAGTGCCCTGGGGGGGTCTTCGGTTGCGGCCGTAGCGCTGATAGCAGCATTTTCTAAGTTGATGGAATCCGGCAGATCCGCCGCCCGATTGGATCGCCGCTCGATTGCGCTGACAGCTTACCAGATTGAGCAATCCGTAGCCGGAGTCCCCTGCGGTATTCAGGATCAACTTGCTGCGGCCTATGGCGGCGTCAATATCTGGCATTGGCAAGCTGATTGGAAACAGTCCGTGTTTAAGAGACAGCCCGCCCTGAAAAAAGAATCGCGCCAGGAGTTTGAACGTCATCTGCTGATAGCCTATTGCGGAAAACCGCATGTTTCCAAAGATATCAACGGACTGTGGGTACGACAGTTTCTCTCCGGCAGGTACCGGGATCTTTGGGCAGAAATAATTGGGTGCACGCGTAAATTTTCAGCTGCGGTGGTTGACCGCGACTATCAACAGGCGGTTATCCAGATGAACCGGGAAACGGCCATTCGAAGAACCCTGACTCCGGATGTGCTGGATAACATCGGGGAAAAACTGGTGGATATTGCGCGGTTGAACGATTGCGGGGCCCGCTTTACCGGTGCCGGCGGCGGCGGATGCCTGTGGGCCATTGGAGAAATCGAAAATATTGACAGATTGAGGCCTTTATGGGAGAAGACACTTTCGGCAAGAGAAGCGGCCGGCCTGCTGGAGGTTAAAATTGATTCGAGGGGACTTTGCGTGGAATGACGAATGCGGAATGCCGAATTAAGGTATGCTATCGATTTTATCCATAATCGCGCAGAGCTATTGAAAGATTCTGACCTTAAATGCATATTAAATGGTTACGATTTGTTAAGATAATTTAGGTTTCAGGTGTCAGAATAATGGATTGACCTACTGAAACCTGACACCTGAACACTGAAACCTTTGTTTTTTTTTAAGAAAAGGAACCCGCAATGTACTTTCAGGATGTAATTTTAGAGCTGAGCAAATTTTGGACCCGCAAAGGTTGTGTGCTGGTGCAGCCCTATGATCTGGAGGTCGGCGCCGGAACGTTTCATCACTTCACGACCTTGAAGGCCCTGGGACCGGAACCATGGAACGTTGCCTATGTCCAGCCTTCCAGACGGCCGACTGACGGGCGCTACGGCGATAATCCGAATCGATTGCAGCATTATTATCAATATCAGGTGCTCATGAAGCCCTCTCCCTTTGATGTTCAGAAGTTGTACCTGCAGAGCATGAAGGTGCTGGGCGTTGATCCACTTGAACATGATATCCGTTTTGTTGAAGATGATTGGGAGTCGCCGACTCTGGGTGCCGCCGGTTTAGGCTGGGAGGTATGGCTGGACGGCATGGAGATTACCCAGTTTACCTATTTTCAGATGGCCGGTAGTGTTGAACTCAACCCCATTTCCGTTGAGCTGACATACGGATTGGAACGGATTACGATGTATCTGCAGGGCGTTGACAATGTCTATGACCTGCAATGGAATAAAGATATAAGTTATGGGGATGTGCATCACCAGCAGGAAGTCGAGCAGTCAACATACAATTTTGAAAAGGCCGATGTGACCGTTTTGTTTGATCTGTTCAGTAAATATGAGGGTGAGTCATTAAAGCAGGTCGACGAAAAACTGGTCCTTCCGGCCTACGAATTTTGCCTGAAATGTTCGCATACCTTTAATCTGCTGGATGCCCGGGGGGCTATCAGTGTTACCGAACGCACCGGTTATATCGCCCGTATTAGAAACCTGGCCCGCAAATGCGCCGAAGCATATTTAAATCAACGCGAAGAGATGGGGTTTCCACTATTGAGGAAATGATTATGAGCAATTTATTACTTGAAATTGGAACTGAAGAAATCCCGGCGGGATATATCACACCTGCCTTAAATGCGTTATCTTCTTCTTTATTGCAAAAATTGACGGATGCCCGCATCGATCATGGCAGCGCCGAAGTATATGCCACGCCGCGTCGGCTGGCCGTCAAGGTCGAAAATGTGGCCGACCGACAAAAGTCGGTCCAAAGCGAGATCATTGGCCCGCCGGCAAAGGTGGGGTTTGATGATCAGGGCAACCCCACAACCGCTGCCCTTAAATTTGCAGAGAAAGTCGGCGTGCCGGTAAAAAAACTTGTGGCCAAAGATACGTCCAGGGGAGCTTATTTAGCAGCCGTAGTGAGACAACGGGGTGTGGCATCCCGGACATTGCTGAAGGATATTCTGCCGCAGGTGATTTTATCGATTCCGTTTCCCAAAAAAATGCGATGGGCGGATCTGGATATTGAATTTGCCAGACCTATTCATACCA
>Ga0210062_1000142_pt1 | contig 21287 bp, 22 predicted proteins | sample Muzzi_CordA_D2_FD_185528 | JGI IMG/M metagenome (GOLD analysis project Ga0210062, IMG submission 185528) | Wetland microbial communities from San Francisco Bay, California, USA, that impact long-term carbon sequestration - Muzzi_CordA_D2 (SPAdes) | ecosystem: Environmental > Aquatic > Marine >...
ACAAGGCGAGTTCGTTGCCGTCGTCGGCCCTTCGGGATGCGGCAAGAGCACCCTTATGATGATGGTCGCGGGCCTGGTGCCGCCAAGCGACGGTGAGATCACGATCAAGGGAGAAAAAGTCACTCGACCCTACACCGATGTCGGAGTTATTTTCCAGCGTGACGCGCTGCTGGAATGGCGCACCGTACTCAATAACGTACTGCTGCAAATCGACGTTCGCGGGCTGAAACGCGCAAATTACGAAAAGGCGGCCCGCACCCTGCTGGCTCGTGTCGGCCTTGGCGGATTTGAGAACTATTATCCTTGGGAATTGTCCGGCGGCATGCGCCAACGCGTGGCTCTCTGCCGCGGCCTCATACACGATCCTTCGTTGCTACTGCTCGACGAGCCGTTCGGGGCGCTCGATGCGCTCACCCGCGAGCAGATGAATCTCGACCTTCAGCGCATCTGGCTGGAGGACCGGAAAACGATGTTATTTATCACCCACAGCATTTGGGAAGCGGTCTTCCTGGCCGACCGTGTCGTGGTGATGACGCCACGACCGGGCCGCATAGCCACCATTATCGACATCACGCTACAGCGGCCGCGCCGGCTGGCGATACGGGAAACGCAGGATTTTGGCGGCTACGCCGCCATGATACGCGAACAGTTTCAAGCCTTCGGTCTGTTAAACGAAAACTGAGGTCACGATGTCGTCAGTAAGCCCCATCTCTGCAGCCGGCTTGTTATCGACTTCATCGCGATTAAGTACCTATTTCTATCCGACAGCCACGGCGCTCGTCATCCTCACGATCTGGGAAACGGTCACGCAGGCCGGCTGGGTATCACCGCTCATTTTGCCGGCACCAAGTATTATTATTTCGACTATGGTCGAGCAGATGTCCCTGCTGCTGCAGATGGCCGGTGTGACCGCGCTGGAATTTCTGCTCGGCTTCGCGCTCAGCGTCGCCGTCGGCATTCCGCTTGGTGCACTGGTAGTGTACTCGCGACCGATCGAACTTGCGATCTATCCGCTGATCGTGGCATTCCAGACCATGCCAAAAGCGGCGGTCGCTCCGATTTTTATCGTCTGGCTTGGCACCGGCATCAGCTCGAAGGTTCTCATCGCCTTTGCCATCGCGTTTTTTCCCGTTCTGGTCGATACGGTTGTTGGCCTGCGATCAGCGCTGCCGGAAACCATCCATCTGGTCCGCTCCATGGGCGGCAGTTCGTTTCAAGTCTTTTGGTACGTTCGCTTTCCGAACGCGCTGCCCGCGATATTCGCCGGCTTGAAGGTCGCCAGCACTCTCGCAGTGGTCGGCGCGATCGTCGGCGAGTTCGTCAGTTCAGATCGCGGGCTCGGCTATCTCGTTCTTGTTGCCAACGGGCAACTCGAAACGCCGCTCGTATTTGCCTGCGTCGTGATGCTGACGATTCTCGGCGTCGTTTTTTACTTCCTTATCGAACTGATCGAGAAATTCGTGGTGAGGTGGCACGTGGCTGCGCGGCAAATTGAAGGCTTGGTCAACCACTGAGATAGATGCGGTAGAACCCCAGAGGAGCTGGACATGACAAGCGTGCGCTCAAGTACGACTACGTCGCGGCGAAACTTTCTACGCAATTCTGCAGGGGCCAGCTTGGCACTAGCCACCGGAGTAAGTATTCGGCCGGCCCGGGCGGCTGCGGAAAGGGTCAATTTTCAGCTCGACTGGATTCCCTTTGGCCGCCACGCCCCTTATTACACGGCGCTTGAGAAGGGATTCTATTCGAGCAAAGGGCTCGATGTATCGATCGCACAGGGACGCGGTGCAAGCCAAGGCTTCCGCCGGCTGATCACCGATCAGGCCCAATTCCTGTTTCAGGATATAGGCGTCATGATGGGAGTGCGGGCGAAGGAAGGCACCAAGATCAAGGCCCTGGCCTGCATGTACCAGAAATCACCGCACACGGTGTTCTATATCAAGGGGCGAGGGATCTCGAAGCCGAAAGATCTAGAGGGCAAGAAGATCGCCTTCTCCCCCGGCGATTCCCCGAAACTGATGTTCCCCGCCTTTGCCAAGGCCAATGGAATCGACGAGTCAAAACTCCAGTGGTTATCCGTCGACCCCAATTCAAAGAATGCAGTGCTACTCAATCACCAGGTCGACGCTATGCTTACCTACCTGTTCACCCTGCCGGTTTTACAAAAGGCCGCGCAAGGCGGGGACGATGTACAAACGCTCGTCTATGCGGACTACGGAGCCGATTTCTATTCGAACGGCCTGATCGCCAAAGAGGACTTCATCAAGGAGAAGCCCGACGTTGCCCGCAAGTTTGTACACGCCACCATGGAAGGCTTCAAATACACGATCGAGCATCCTGAGGAAGCGATTGGCTTCCTGAAGAAGCATCAACCGCAACTCGATGAGAAGACGGCCCTCAAGGAAGTGCCAATTCTCCGCAAGCTGATAAACTATGATCAAAAGCAGGGCCCACTGGGCGGCATGACGGCGGAAAAGATAAAAGCGACACAGGATCTCATGGTCAAATATGTTGGCCTGAAGAACCCGCCGCCGGTGGAAGACTCTTTTACCAACGAATTTCTCAGCTAGGGGAAGAGCAGAGCCATGGTGAAGAAAACTGATCGTTCCGGATCGTTCGATCTGCTAGTTCGCCACGGCACACTGGTGATACCCGGCGTCGGCCAGGTCAAGGCCGACGTCGGAATCGCCGGCGGAAAGGTCGTTGCCCTCGGCGACGACCTCACGCCAGCGGGAGCCGAAGTCTACGACGCCGGCGGAAAACTCGTGCTGCCCGGGATATTCGATCCACACACGCACATCGGCAATGAGCAGTCATTCGAGAGCGAAGCCGAAACAGAAACCCGCGCTGCAGTATTGGGTGGCGTCACGACCATTGGGATTTTCCTCCGCAGCCTGGAGGACTCCTATTTCGATCACTTGCCCGCCTTCCGACGCGCCATGGATGAGCGCAGCTATGTCGATTCAGTATTCCACCCGCAAATCTTTACCGAAGAACAAATCGCCGAAATCCCCCAATACGCGGAACAATTCGGCATTCGTTCTTTCAAATTCTACATGTCCGGCATGCCCGGGATCGTGAAATCCATAACCGATGACGTTTTACTGCATGGATTTCGCACAGTTGCCGCGCTTGGACCAGACGCGGTTGCCTGCGTCCATTGCGAAACCGGTGTCCTGATCGATCGTGCTCGTAATGAACTTCGCGATCGCAAGCCGGAAGGTACACTCGCCGACTGGGAAGACGCCCATCCAGCAGACGCCGAGGCGCTTGCAATCCAAACCGCGTTGTACCTTGCGAAACTTGCCGGCGCTCACCTCTACGTGGTTCATCTTTCGAGTCGCCAGGGCCTGGCGGTGGTGCGCGCCGCCCGCCGCGCCGGCGCGCATTTCACGGTTGAGACAACAACCCCATATCTTGGCATCAACAGTCACGACCCGAACGGATTTCTGGTGAAAATGGTACCACCGGTGCGCACACCTGAGCATCAAACTGCGCTATGGGAAGGCTTTGCCGAAGGGTCGATCAACACCGTCGGCACGGACAATACGTCGCGATGTCGCAAAACGAAGAATCCGGAGGGCGGGCTGCACGGCTCGAAACCCGGCTTACCCGCGCTCGGCACCCACCTCCCTGCGCTCCTGCATTACGGTCACTTGCGTGGTGTGCCTTTGGAGCGGCTTATCGACTGCGCGACCCGATCACCCGCGCGTGTATATGGAATTTATCCGCAAAAGGGCACCATCGCGGTCGGCTCCGACGCCGACCTTGTCATCGTGGACATGGACATGGAGAAGGTAGTCCGGGCTGAAGAATTGCTCGGGATGTCGGATTTTTCGCCCTTCGAAGGCAAGCGCCTCCGCGGCTGGCCTGCCGCCACCATCAAAGGTGGTGAGATCATGGCTCGCGACGGCAAGATCGTCAGCCGGCCCAATGGACGCTATCTGCCGCGACGACCTGCGCCCACCCAACATCTTGAATGGTTTCGCCGTGCAGATGCCTGAGTTGGCGCGTTAGACGTGCTGCAGCACTTCCAACGATATTAAGGCACGCCGCAACAAGATGCATGACGAACGGAATTTCCGATCAATGAAGTTTGTCGCGCAACGCATAGATACCGCGCTGCATGCGGACACCCATATCGACAGCGCCATGCGCCGCACCCGTGGCCCGGGCGACTTGGCGGGCCATCCGCCGGATTTTGGTGGCGATATTGTGAAGGTTCTCACTCAACGGCGCACAATCAGCAAATTCCCTTGGCGCGACGAAGACCTGAAGGCCTGCTGGTGCCGGACCGTCTGCATTCAAGACCGCGATGAACCCGTGGAAGCGACCGCCGATGTTGCCAAGGCCGTCTTCCCGCGCCATGGCGCGCGGTGATACCGACAGAGCTGTGTTCTCTCTGCTGTCAAAGCCGCAGCAGGCGCCGCGCATTTCCGCCGAATATCTTCGATTTATCCTCCTCCGAGATGGGCGTACTGCCCAGCCATTCAGCACCCGCCTTATTCGACGCAAACGGCCAATCGATGGAAAACAGAATTCTGTCCACGCCCATTTCCATCATGCTGCATACAAGCGCGTTGGTGGAAAAGTTACCGCTAGTCGTCAGGTAGAAGTGCCGACAGAACGTCTCTCGAAAAGATCCCTGGCGGTTTCCCGGTCGAGAAAGCGTCTCGTTGATACGACCCAGGAGGAACGGCAAGCCTTCGCCCAGGTGGCCGAGAATCACCTTCAACCCAGGATGCTTCTCGAACACGCCGCTCAGCACCATGCGGATACCTTGCGTCATAGCTTCGACGGTAAATCCCAACGCCGGCCCGACCAGCTCCGGAAATGGCACCGCATAGTCCTTGTAGTAGGCATCAATCACCGCCGGATGTGGAAAGGACGGATGCAGATAGATCGGCACGTCCAGTGCTTCGGCGCGTTCGAAAATTGGCCAGAACTGCTGCTCGTCGATGAAACGGCCATTGGTGAGGCCGTGCACCATCGCGCCCTTGAATCCGAGCTTGCTGACGGTCCGTTCCAGCTCATCAGCTGCCGCAATCGGCTCCGGTGTTGGCAGCACGGCAAACGCGGAAAAGCGGGTCGGATTAGCGTTGGTAAATTCGCTGAGACGGTCATTGGTCTGACGCGCCAACCGAACGGCCACTTCGGCGTCGAGTTTCTGCGTGCCCGGCGCGCCATGCGAAAGCACCTGCATGTCGATGCCAGCCTCATTCATTTCTTTCAGACGCAAGTCGGACATGTCCAACAGTCGCTTCTCGACCTCAGACAGCCGCTTGCCTTCGCGACCCGGAAATTGCGCGACCAGGTCGCGGTCCCAATAGTGCTCCTCAAGTGTGACGACAAACGGCGCAGACCGGACAACCATGAGCGGCGACCTCCTCGGCTTGATAGGCGGGGGTTATATCGGCCCAGTAACTTGACTGCCAGCGGTATCCCCGGTGGGGCTCGCTCGCACGCGGTACCGCATTCAATTTGACGCGACGGAGGAAACATCGTGACAAATTCATATGAAGCAAATCTCGGTGCTGCCCGACGTCTCGCCCACGTCGAGCCCCTTGGATCACTAGAGCAAAAGGTCGACCCCAGCCATGCTGCACTGGTTGTCATCGACGTGCAGAACGATTTTTGCGCGCCCGGCGGAATGGTCGACAAAGGCGGTCGCGATGTGACGCCAGCGGTTGAAATGGCCGCCCGCTTGCCGGCATTGATCGAGAGAGCGCGCACCGCGGGCGCGCTGGTGATTTTCGTGCGCAGCGTATACTCAACCGAAGGAAATCACTACCTTTCGGATGTATGGCTGGAGCAAGCCGCACGCAAACAGGGCGGTGGCTACACCACGAGCCCCGTATGCGGGCCGGATCTATGGGGCGGAGATTTCTACGGTGAGATCCGGCCGCTACCGAACGACATCGTGGTGACCAAGCATCGCTACAACGCTTTCCACGAGACAGGGCTCGACCTGTTGCTACGCGCCCACGGCATTCGAACCATCATCGTGACTGGAGTCTCCACTAATGTCTGTGTCGAATCGACAGCACGCGATGGCTTCATGCGCGACTATTATGTCGTTCTGATCAGCGACGGTAGTGCCTCCTATTCACCCGAGGAACATGAGATGACTTTGCGCAATATCGACCGCTTCTTTGGCGAAGTCACCACGATCCAAAGACTGAGTGACATCTGGGTCAGACAAAAGACTTGAACACTGCAGAAAAACACCCGACGAACCGGTGGGATGCAGGTTTTCGCTCGGCCACTGAAAATTCCGCTTGAGAGGACTAAGGTTTATGACGAAGCAGGAACACTGGGAATTTTCTGCTCATCAGCTGGCTGGCCTCATCCGTGAACGAAAAATAAGCCCTGTCGAGCTCCTGGATTTCCAGCTTTCGATCATTGAACGTCTAAACCCGGCGCTTAATGCAATCGTGACGTTGGCTATTGACGCCGCGCGCAAAGCCGCTCGCGCGGCGGAGGAAGCGGTGATGCGTGGTGACGCCGTCGGCGGACTGCACGGCCTGCCTATCGGCATCAAGGATATCGTCGCGACAGCCGGCATTCGGACCACATACGGTTCGCCGCTATATGCCGATCATGTTCCGGCGGAAGACGCCGAAGTTGTCCGCCGTCTCAAGGCGGCAGGCGCAATTGTCCTCGCCAAGACGAACACGCCGGAATTCGCGACGGGCGCAAATACGGTCAACCCGGTATTTGGCGCTACCCGCAACCCGTGGAATCCTGCCCTTAGCCCGGCCGGCTCCTCGGGCGGATCGGCAGCGGCCGTTGCGAGTGGAATGCTGCCGATTGCCCAAGGCACCGATTTCGGCTGCTCGATACGGATTCCGGCCGCCTTTTGCGGGATTGTCGGAATCCGCCCCACACCCGGGCTAACGCCCAACTATCCCATGCCACTCGCGTGGGATCCCGGTCAGGTTCATGGGCCCCTCGCCCGCACGGCCGAAGACGCCGCAATGATGCTGGACGCGATCGTGGGCTTCAGCCGCCTCTCGCCGATTTCAGCCGCGCCACCCTGGAAAAGCGCATTTGAAATCGTTGAAAATGCGCGCGACGCCAAGAGGCTGCGGGTGGCCTTTGCAAGGGACATTGCCGGCATCGGGGTTGATTCCGAGATCGAAACGATATGTCGCAAAGCGGCCTATAATCTGCGCGAGCAAGGTGCGGTGGTCGATGAAGTGGAAGTTGACCTTTCCTCCGGCCGCAAGCCCTACAAGATATGGCGCGGCGTCTGGATGGTGGGACAACAATTGGCAAACCTGCCACGCCTCGAGGCGTTCGGAGAAAATCTACAAGGAAATGTCAGGGCCGGCCTGACCATCTCGACGACGGACATCGCCGTAGCGGAAAAAGCACGATTCGAATTATTTCAGAAGATGCACGCGCTGTTCGACCGTTACCACTTTCTTGTTACACCTGCTGCCCCTGTCCGGCCATTTCCCGTCGAGTTCAACTTTCCGCGCGAGATCAATGGTAAGGTCTTTGACGATTATATAGACTGGATTGCACCGGCCTTCCTTGTCACGCTGCTCAGCCTGCCGGCGGCAAGTGTCCCGGCTGGCTTGACCGCAGATGGCTTGCCGGTCGGCTTGCAGATTGTCGGTCCACGCTTTGAGGAACCGGCGATCCTTGGGCTCGGAAAGCTGATCCAGCAGGCTAATCCAATCGGCTGGCCGCCGATGTCGTCTCGGCAAAGCGGCGACTAGCGCTCACGCAGATAACGATAGGCAGCGCGGACGTTGAATGGCATCCATTCTTTGTAGCGCTGCATACCGACATAGTCGGCGATGACAACATCGTGCGCGGCTGCATCCTCGCTGAAACCTGCGTCAATCGCGGCGCCGACGGAGCGACGTACGCCGGCAAGCAGGTCGCGGAACTGCGCGACCTCCTTCAGCGATGCCGGGTGTCCGTGTCCGGGAATGACGGTCTTGATCTCCATCTTTAGAACGCGATCAAGGCATCCGATCCAACCGTCGAGGTCACAGTCGCCGAACCAGGGAAATCGTCCGTTAAAGAATAGATCGCCCAAGAATGCCACGCGGCTTTTTTCCAGGTAGACAATCAGATCGCCATCGCAATGCGCAGGACCCCAATAATCGATCCGCATCGTATCATCGGGCAATCGGATTGCGATTCTGTCGGCGAAGGTTTCTGTCGGCGGCCGGACGGTGAGCGGCGAAGTACCGCCAACACGCTCAATGAACCAAGTTCGATCGGCTTCCGGTACGAGGTCATTGAAATTGCCGCCAAAGAACATCCGCGCCTTGGACAACGGGTCGGACGTGGTGGCGCCTTCGGCGGACAGCGGACCGAGCTCGCTTTCCAGTGCCTGCAAGGTTTTCTCGTGTGCCACGATCGGGACGTCGGCGAAGGCGACGTTCCCGGCGACATGATCGATATGGTAGTGCGTGTTCAGAAGGGCCCGAACCGGCAGGTCTATCGACGCCGAAAGCGCGCCGCGTAAGCTTTCTCCAAGTGAACGGCTTTGCTGGGAGTCTATTACGATCACACCGTACGGCGTTTCCACAACGCCGGCGTTGGAATCGCCGCCCGCGCCAATCCACGCGTGGACGCCGGGAGCAACCATTTTGAGCTGCGCGCCGCTCATGCCGCCGGCCGCTCAGCGCGCGTCACGTTCATCCGTGTACCAGGATGGTTTTTCCGGATAGTGCGGCCCGTCATAGATTTCGACGACCACGGTTTCTTCCCGCGCAATTGCAGGACCGTGCACATTGCCCTTGGGATTGCAGTAGAACGAGCCGGCCGTCAGCACCACACCCGTCGAGGTGTATTCATAACGGCCCTGCAGGCAGAACATGAACTGGTTGGATGAATGGTAGTGCGGGGCGGGAATGCCGGCCCCCTTGTCAAACTTGATCAATGCGATCGAGGCGCCCGTCTCTTCGTCACGCCACAGCATTTTTTCGTGAACGCCCTTGAGCGACTTTTCGCGCCACGGGATGGAGCCGGTGTTGATAAGGATCTCATCGAGGCTCGGCGCATTCTCGGGAAGCTTTATCATGACACGCACATCCTATGCTGGATTTAGCCGGAGACCGAAGGCCCCTTCGGCGTTGGTCTTGCGGATACGGCGCCGCAGCCGCTCGGCCAACGGACCGAGGTCATGATCGGCATGAGGCGCGCCCATCGGAAAGGGCCAGTCACTACCGAGCAGGATTTTGTCCTCTCCGACGATTTCAATGACCGCCATCAGAAATGCCGTGGAATGCGTGAGGCTATCCACGTAAAAGTGGCGCACCGCCTCAATCGGCTCAAGCGGCAGCGCCGGAATATCCGGGCGTTTCGTGGTCGAGCCCCGCTGCCAACGTCCACAAAGGGCGGCAACGCAGCCCCCGCCGTGGGCGAGAATAATCTTCAGATTTGAATAACGATGCATGACTCCGGCGAAGATGAGATTAGCCGCTGCAAGAGTGGTTTCGACCGGATTCCCTAACAGGTTGGTGAGATAGAACCGGTCCAGCCGATGATCTGGCGAGGATCCGGGATGGATAAAAAGCGGCAGCTGGCGCGCCTCCAGAACCTGCCAAAGCGGATCAAGCTGCCGGGATGCGTAGGAGATGGTACCGGTTTCGGTCCCCATGACGACGCCTGCCCATCGCCGGTCAAGCTCGGAGGCAATGCGCACCGCCACCTCGGGCGCCTCAACCGGCAAATAGGCCAGGGGCCGCAAGACCCGAGCGTGCTGACTGCAGGCTTCATAAAGCCCTTCATTGACGAGGCGTGCATAGTCCGAGCATGCGGTGACGTCCAGATCCGGACGGAACAGCGGCGGCGGCACCGACACGACAGCGCCGTCCAGGTCGTTCTCCTGCACCCGGTCCGCGAGTTTGGCAGATTCCGACAACGGATGCAGGGGTACACCGTGCGCGCAGATTTTCAGCGTGCCGGGTGTAACGCGCATGCCGAATGCGCCGCGTTCGCCGGCGGCGACGACAGACGGCGGCACGATGTGCGTATGAACGTCCCAGCCGCCCATGCGTTGCAACATCGATCCGCCTATTCCACCGTCCAACGCATCGACTTGAGCTCGATCAGCCTGGAGAGATAACGCACGTTGGCACGATTGGTCAGCTTGTGCACCGGCCGCATCTCGTTCATGAAGACAGTCGAGCCGAGCGGCTCATTTGTCGTTCGCTTGTCGCCGAAGATCGTCTCGATCTCGTTTTCTCCCCCGCCCAGCGAGATGATCACATACGGGTGGTAGTGGATGTGGAAATCGATGGTCTCTCCGGGATCGAGATTAATCTCCCATATTCTGACATGCTCGTTCTCCAGAACGATTCGTTGACCGATTTCACCGAGCTTGATGCCTTTTTCGGCAGCCGCCTTAATTCCACTTTTATCGGTCATCTGAACACCGTGACTGGCTGGATTTTACTTGTTTGGGAGCACGGCAATTGCATTGATCTCGATCAGATAGTCCGGCGACGTCATCTTGGTGATCTCGACCATGGTTGAAGCCGGAAGCGGTGGCTTGAAATACTGCCGTCGCACTTCATGAATTTTGTCAAAGTGTTCCATATTGCGCACGTAGACGTCCACCCGGCATACGTCATCAAGCGTTCCTCCTGCGGCTTCCACCGCAGATTTGATGTTCTCGCAAACCTGCCTGGTTTGCGCCGTGATATCGCCGATACCGGCAATCGTACCGTCGGGCTTGCGGGCGGTCATTCCGGAAATAAAAACAAATCGCCCCTCCGATTCGATCACGGTCGCCTGAGAAAAAACGCCGCTCGGCTTTCTGATCGAATCCGTCGTAACCTCACGCTTCGGCATGTCCGGTTTCCCCTGTTGAAATAACATCATCGCTGAGTGGCTTTGCCGATACCCGCAGTTCCTTCGCCATTTGCACAAGCATCGCGGAAATCGACGGCGTCAGCGTCACCCGCCCGGCTGCCGATTGCCGTTTGCGCCACTCGGGCTCCCCGGGCGCGAACAGTTGAGTCACTCCCGGCGCTGTTTTTCCCGCACGGATCCGCTCTGCTGCGTCTGCCGCTCTGGCCCGCATCGATTGCGGATCGCCGAAATGCGCCAGATCAATCGCCATGAAAAGCTGGGATGAGTCGTAGGGAGTGGCGGGGTCGCCATAAAGCGGCTGCACAGCTTCGCCGCTCGCGCCGCCGGACAGCAAACCGCACATAAGATCTATCAGGAACGCCAGTCCGAACCCCTTAGGGCCGCCCGACGGCAGCAACATGCCGGAGATGGCTTCGGTCGGATCCACCGTCGGCGTCCCATCCGCCTTGACCGCCCAGTTATCCGGTATCTCCTGCCCGACCTTGGCAGCCATGCGAATCTTGCCCATTGCCGCCTCGCTGGTCGCCATGTCGAGGACAATCGGAACCGGACCGCTGCCGGGAACGGCAATCGCAACCGGATTGTTTCCGACCAAGCGCTCAGCGCCGCCCGGCGCAGGCATCAGCGGCCGCGTATTGCACATGACGATGCCGATGCAATCCCCCTTGGCGGCCTGAATCGCGAAGCGACGCGCGGTGCCAAAGTGGAAGCCGTGGCGGACCGCGACAATTCCCGCGCCGTGGCGGCGCGCCCGCTCGACGGCAATCCCGATCGCCTGGTCACCAACCACATGGCCGAGCGCATGACGGGCATCGAGCACGACCGCCGCGCCCCGGTCGGAAACGACAAGCGCGGATTGTTCGAGAGATACGGATCCGTGGCGAATACGGTTAAGGTACATGTCGACCAGCATGACGCCATGCGACGACTGCCCCTCCAGATCGGCATCGACGAGAGCCGCGGCGACAGTTTCCGCCGGTCGCCCGGAGACCCCCGCGGCCACAAACAGGCGGGTGACCAGCGCTGTCAATTCACCGGCCGACAAGATGACTTCAGATCCTGCGGTCATGAAATATCAGTAGGCAACAGGGTCGCGGTGATTTCGCAGAATAACGCCCTGTCGGTTTGATATGACGTGACATTCATTTCAAGGCCTTGCCATTCGCGATACGCAGACTGGGCACCCCGGTCCTCTCACCCAAAGACTTGGCGACCCTTTCGGCCGTGCGTTCGATATGAGAGTTATGCAACTGGATGGTACGCGCCTTATTACGCGCCAAAGCGGCTCGCATAATCTGCTCGTGCTCCGCGATGTCATTGCGCGGTGGAAATTTGGAAATGATCGAAAGTGCGACATAACGCTCAGTTTGGGCAAACAAACCTTCTCGAATGGCATTCAGGGTTGGCGAATTACATGCGGCGATAAGCGCCGCATGGAAATTGTGATGTTCCTGAAACCAGGCCGTGTTGATCGACTTTCCGCTAACACGTTCAGTTTTTTTCTGACGTGACAGGCGATGGAAGGCGCCGAGCAGATTTGCCTCCCACTCGACGCCTCCATTATCGATTGACCACCGTAACGCAATTGTTTCGATTTCAATACGGGTTCTCGTCAGGTCGAACAACTGCTCGCGCGATACGGGCGAAACCCGAAAGCCCTTGTTTTGCTCAAGCACCACCAGGCCTTCCGCCTCGAGTCGCATCAGCGCCTCGCGAATCGGGCTCCCGCCGACGCTGTAGCGGTCGCGCAGGGCCTCAACCCGCAGCCGCTCATTCGGCATCAACTTGCAGGCAACGATATCCGTTCGTATCCGTCGGTAGGCGGTCGCGTTGATGGTCGTCTCAACCGCGGCTTCGCGCTGTTGGACTAAGCTCATGGTCGGCCCTTTTTACCTGCACGTTGACACAAGACTTCTCGTTTATCGCGTATCCACCGAGTGGACATAATCAATCCGACATTCGAAACACCAGCGCGACCCGGTCGGATCGCAATTCGACCGGCTCGTTCAACCCAGGTGTGCATCAAGAAAGTCCAGTGTCCGGCGCAGCGCCAATTTTGCGCTCGGCGCATGAAAATTGGCGATCTCGTTGCAATTGAATCCGTGACTGGCGGGATAAAGCTGAATTTCTACCTGTTGATCGTGCTTGGCTCGCAATTGTCTCGCGTGATCGACAGTCGCGATCGGATCGCTCTCGCCAAAATGCATCAAAACAGGGCATGTTGGCGACTCCTCCACAAAACCTGCGACCTGCGTCGGGTAATAGCAGACAGCCGCGGCGAGCAAGTCAACCTGTGCGGCACAGCGCCACGATACCGTTCCACCCCAGCAATAGCCTATGGTGGCGATCTTTCCCGCTCCGCTCAGATGTCGAATGGCCGCGATCACGTCGGCTCGGGTTTGATCCCACGGGATTTTGCTCCGAAGGTCGCGACCCCTGTCCGCGTCCGTTTTCGAATAATCGAGCACCAGGCCTTTTTCGATCCGATCGAACAAAGCGGGAGCAACGACGTAGAAACCGTTCTCGGCGTAGCCATCGCACACCGACATGATGTGCGCTGTGAGGCCGAAGATCTCTTGCAGCAGGACAATTCCACCGCGCGGACTGCCGCCAGGCTTTGCTTCATAAGCATCGATCTCATGCCCGTCCTGCGCGCGCAGCGAAATGACACAACCAATCATTGACGCATCCGTACCCAAAGACGAATAGTCGCATCCTGTACTCTAGCAATATTTGAAAATCTACAGGATTTTCGAAAATATGTTGACACAGAGAAATTCCGGATGCGATGATTTTTTGTCGGGATGGGCTGAACCGACATTGTGCGAGGCGGATCAGGTAATCGTGCGTCCGGTCCGGCAATGCGGCAGCGCGAGTGAGGCCGCTTTTGCATATACGATGTCATGAGTTCAGCGAGGCGCGGCCATGAAGACCAGTGCATATCCGCTGGTCACCGACCTGCCGGTTGCAATCGTCGGTGCGGGTCCGGTTGGGCTGACCACCGCCCTGGCTCTTGCCTACTATGAAATTCCGTTCGTTATTTTTGAGGCGGACGTCGCGCTATCGACCGAAACAAAAGCCGGCACCACGCTCAGCCGCACGCTTGAAATATGGCACCGATTTGGCGCCTCCAGCGAGATACTTAAGCGCGCAATGCGCGTTGACGAAATCGGCGACATCGAGCGCGCCACCAATAAAGTACGCAATACCGTCAAGCTACACGTCCTCAAGGACGAAACACTATTTCCATTCGTAATCAATCTGCCGCAATACGACATGGAGCCGGCACTCGACGAATGCCTCAGCCGAATTCGGGACGATTCAATCCAGTACCGCCATCGTGTGACTTCTTTCGCTCAGAACGCAGATGGCGTCACGCTTGAAATTGAGACGCCCGAGGGCATGAAAATATTCGAAGCGAGTTACCTGCTTGCATGCGATGGCGGCCGCAGCACGATTCGCGACCATCTCGGCGTCCGTGTTGAAGGACGTTCGCTGCCGGAGCGATTTTCCCTTGTCGATCTCAAGGTCGATCTCGATGTTACCAACCCGCGCGATTTTCCATACCTCGCCTACTTCAGCGACGCCAAGGAGTGGATGATACTGGTGCGGCAGCCGGAATGCTGGCGCTTCCTGTTTCCCGTATTTGATGAAAACAAGGAATATACGGCCGACGACCTGCGCCAAAAGGCCATTCATTTTATTGGTGACGTGAAGAACGTCGAAGTTCTGGGCACCAATCTTTACAACATCTATCACCGGGTCGCGAGCAAATGGCGACATGGCCGGGTCGTTTTGCTCGGCGATGCGGCTCACCTGATTACGCCGATGTGGGCGCTCGGCCTCAACACCGGCATACTCGACGCCAACAGCATTGCCTGGCGCGTGGCCTGGGTACTGCGCGGCTGGGCGGACGACACCCTGTTTGATTCGTTCGAGCGCGAGCAAAAGCCGGTCGCGGAACAGGGTTCGGGCGAGATGGCGGAGGCCGCCAGGGCATACATGGCAAGCCGAAGCGCCGGCGTAACGGCCATGTCGGATCACGGCTGGGGCAACGCCTACACGCGAACACTCCTCGGCGTGCGGCTGGGGCTGGACGCCGACGGCGATTGGTCGATGGTGAAGCCCTATGCCGAGCCGCCCGCAGTCATGCTCGGCGACCGGGCACCGGACGGCGTGGTGTATGACAGTGATGGACGGCCGACGCGGCTGCACGGTTTGTTCGGGAAATCGTTCGTGGCGTTGTACTTCACCGACGTCAGAAGGCGGCCGGATATCCCTGAGAATGACCTGCCTTGGCTCAAGCACTATGCCGTTTCGCGTTGGGATGCTCCCCGCGACTCGCCGGTTCGCAATCGGTCACTGTTCGACCCGGGAAACCTGATCACCCAACGCTATGGCTGCGCGGCGAACACCATGGTGCTGGTCCGGCCAGACGACCACATAGCAGCCATGACACCCATGGCGCCGGGTGCTGCCGAGGCGGCCTACCGGGCTGCGCTCTCGATCTCGCATCGCGAGGCCGTGCCGGCATGACGATTTCGGTTTCATATCGCTTTCACGATGCGGTCGTGCTGATCACGGGAGCCGGCAGTGGTATCGGGGCGGCACTGGCGCGGCACTGTGCAGGTGAAGGCGCGGCCGTTATCGCAGTGGACCGAAACCACGATCAACTTTTGCGCGATCTTGATGCGACCGCACTGGCCAACATCGACGTTCGCAAAGTTGACGTTTCCGACGAGGCAGCCGTCCTCGCGCTGATCGACGATGTCAATCGCAACCATCCGCGGCTCGACGCCGCCGTGCTCGGTGCCGCCATTCAGATCCGAACGGATATCGACCGGATGAGCACGGCGCAGTGGCGCGAGGTTATCGATGTCAACCTCAACGGCGTATTTTACTGCCTAAAAGGCATCATCCCTTTGCTGAAAGCGCAGAGGGCGGGTGCCATCGTAGCGTTCACCTCCGGCCTGGCGACGACCGGTTGGCCTGGCGCCAGCGCTTACGCCGCAAGCAAGGCTGCACTCATCGGCATGATCAAGTCCGCCGCCTATGAGCTGAAGGACCACAACGTCCGCGCCAACGTGCTTTCGCCGGGCCTGCGGGCGACTCCGATCTTTATGGACGTCAGCAGCGAACAGGAGCGGGACTTTTATCGTCGCTCGATCGGTATTGGAGAACCGGAAGGAGTCGTTCCAACGCTGCTCTACCTGATTTCAACGGCATCGGCGAATTTGACTGGTGCTGTTATTGAACACCGAATCTTACCCAAGGGCGAGAGCGTGGCGCTCTCTTGATCTTGTCGCCACAAAGCGAAACAATAAGGTGAGAAAGTAGAAAGGAGATTGAGATGTTGAAACTCGCAACAGCTATCATTTTCTCCGCTTGCTTATTACTCGGTGGAGTTGCCGTTGACACTCGGCCTGCGCAGGCCCAGCAGATGACGGACATCACGTTTGCAAACGACTTCATCATCCTGGGCCGGCACGCGCCGTTGTTCACAGCGCTTGAGAAGGGCTTTTACAAGGAAGAAGGGTTGAACGTCAAAATCGTTCCCACAAATGGAACTGCAGCAGCCATTCAAATGGTCGAGAGCGGAGCAGCGCAACTCGGATTTATTGATGTGCCCAGTCTGGTGATCGCCCGCGCGAACGGAGCAACCCTGAAGGTCGTATCGGTGATCTACCAAAAAGCGCCATTCACGATCTTTTCTCTCGATCCTGGCGCAAATGTCACGAAATTGAAGGATCTTGAGGGTCTGAAGGTCGGGACAGGTTCGGGAAGTTTCGTATCGAACATTGCCAGGGCGATGATGCGCAAGAACGGACTCGACCCCAACAAACTTGAAACGATCAATGTCGAGCCGTCCGCGCGGGTTGCAATGCTTGCCTCGCGCAAGATTCCTTCAGTCGACTTCTACATCATGTCCAAGCCGGGCATCGAACGGGCGGTGAAGGACGGAAAGGTTCGTTCGCTTCTCCTTGCCGACTTCGGCCTAGACCTTTATTCGAACGGGATCGGCGCGAAGGAATCCTATTTGAAGGAGCACCCTGACATCGTGAAGAAGTTTGTCCGAGCCACCCTGCGCGGCTATCAATACGCCTTCAAGCACAAGAAAGAGGCCGCAGAGCTCGAAAGAAGGACCGCCAAGGCGCTCAACGATGACATTACGGTCGACGAATTGAAGATCGTTGAAGACCTCGCGGTGACCCCCGACGTCAAAAAGCACGGTCTCGGCCACTTCACTGCCGAAAAAATGGAAAAGTCTGTTCAGTGGATGGTCGAAAACGCAGGCTTCCCCAAGGAAAAGGCCCCGAAACCGGAAGATGTTTACGCAACCGGCTTCATGCCGGCGAAGCCGATAATGCCATAGCATCCGGATTGAACGGACGAATCGAAGCAATCGTGGATGTAGATCGCACATTGCCCCCGAGGGGAGTTCCTGATCGTTCTGGGCCTCCCCTCGGGCGAGTGAAAAACCTTACCAAGATTTTCAAGACCGGCACGGGTCAGCCCGTGGTCGCGGTCAAAGATGTCTCTTTCGAGGTTCGCAAGGGCGAACTCGTATCGCTGCTCGGCCCCAGCGGTTGTGGCAAGACGACCGTCCTGAAGATGATGGGCGGACTGTTGCCGGCCACCGACGGGTTGCTCGAGCTCAATGGTAGTGAAATCACCAAGCCGTATCCCGGTGTCGGCGTTGTATTTCAATCGCCTACCCTGATGCCGTGGCGGACAGTCATTGGCAACGTACTTTATCCAATGGAAGTTCTAGGAAAAAATGATGCGAGGGCGAAGGCCCGCGCCCACGAAATTCTTCAACTTGTCGGCTTGGGTGGCTTTGAAAATGCACATCCCAGGCAGTTGTCCGGCGGCATGCAACAGCGCGTTGCGCTGTGCCGAGCCATCATTCATGAGCCGTCAATTCTGCTTATGGACGAGCCCTTTGGCGCCCTCGATGAACTCACCAGACTGGAAATGAACGATTTGTTGCTCGATATTCGCCGTATAACCGGCGCGACTGTAATTTTTGTGACCCACAGCATTTCAGAAGCAATCTATTTGGCAGATCAGGTTCTAGTATTCTCCAAGCGCCCCGCGGTCATCGCCTTACGGCTTGAAATTGATATTCCATATCCGCGCACGTCACAGGTCCGATTTCTGGATAAATTTACCGAGCTTGAGCGGAAGGCGGGAATTGCACTCGGAGTGGTGAAATAATGTCCCACAAAATACTTCGGATTATTTATCCCTGCGTCGGTGCCGCAATTATCCTGCTCTTCTGGCACTACTACATTGTCTTTTTCAATGTTCCGCCCGTCGTTCTGCCGAGTCCGTGGAGCGTCGCCGCTGCGATTTATTCGTATCCACAAGCGCTGCTGTCGGAATCCTGGATCACCTTTCTGGAATGTGTCTCCGGATTTTTTCTTGCGATGGCCATCGGCATTCCTATTGCAGTGATAATGACCTATTCGCGACTGCTGAACTCGATGTTTTATCCGCTTCTGGTCGCAAGCCAGTCAATTCCAAAAGTGGCGCTGGCTCCAATACTCTTGGTGTGGTTCGGAACGGGCCTTGAGTCAAAATTAGCAATGGTATTTGTGATCTCGTTTTTTCCTATTGTGGTCGATACCGCCACAGGCCTGCGCACCACCTCGCCCGAGCTACTGGAATTGGCCCGCTCGCTGCAAAGTTCCCGGCTGCAAACATTCACCAAGATTCAGCTTCCATCCGCGCTACCCTTCATATTCTCCGGCGCCAAAATTGCGGTCACATTAGCGGTTATCGGCGCCGTCATCGGAGAATTCATTGGGGCAAACGAAGGCCTCGGTAATCTGCTCTTAGTTGCTAACTCTCAAATGAATACGTCCCTTGCCTGGGCTGCACTCATTGTGTTGAGTGCGCTCGGCATGATCCTTTACGCCTCGGTCGTCCTCGCAGAGCGCATCCTGATGCCGTGGGGCCACGATAGCGAGCACAAGCATTAATTATTTATGGCAAGGAGTTTGATCGCTCCAATAGGATATCGCGTACCATGTAATTCAATTGATTAGGAACGGCTGGTCGATCCGGAACTTGTCCGACAGGAGGCGGGGTTTGCCCTGCTCAATCACAATCAAGTCCTGGATGTGCCAATGCAGACGCTGCGGCTCGATTGCCAGAATCATACCGTCCTCAAGCACAGTTTCGCTATCTCTGCGCAGTACCGGTTCCTGCTGATGGAACCATGCGCCCATACTGTGCCCAACCAATGAGGCCGAGTATTCGATGCTGCGCTTTCTGAATTCATCAACAACAAAACGATATATGTCCCCGGCCGTTGTGCCTGCCGTACAGCGCTCGATCGTGCGCCGATGAATTTCCAGCGTGAGGTCGTAACCTTTTTGCTGCTCGTTGTTGGGCGGCCCCAGGATCGCAAGCCGCGACTGGTGTCCTGCATAGCCCTTCAGATAAGCGACATAGTCATTGCGGACGAAGTCTCCCTTTTGAAATTTCACGTCGCTTTCACCGCCGTACATCACGAGATTCGAGCTGGAGTTCAGAATTCCATGAACCCAGCCAAATCCGTGCCGGAGGCAACTCTCAACGATGCGGGCGTGCACTTCGCGCTCACTTTCGCCAACAGAAATTGTTGGAAATACTTCTAACAGAACAGCGTCCAACAGATCGGCTGCTTTTTTCTGAAGCTCGACCTCCTCCGGCGTCTTAATCCACCTGACCTCATCCATCATCCGTGAGCAGTTGACCATCTGCAGTTTCGGTAACACGCGTTTAATTTCGTCGTGGTGCACAGCACTAATGCCGTCCAGTTCAAAACCGACGCGCGCACTCGCAAGTCCGAGGTCTTCAAGGACGTTTGCAACGCGGGTGTAAAGCGATTCAACATAAGCCTTGTAAACGACAATCTTCTTAACCCACGAATCGCGCGCGACCACTTTTTCGGCAAAGGAATCGAGCACGATGATTGGCTCGCCCTTGCGCGGCCATACCAGCATGAAGCCGCGAACGGTACTGGCAATATCGAGATGACGGGCAAGCGTGCCTGGGAGTGCTACGCCCGAAAGATATGTGAAATTGACTCCGGTTCGAACTGCGATCGCCTCGAGACCATTCGCCTCCATGTAACGGTCAAGACGAGCCACATTGGCAATGACCTTGCGAGGCGAAGAGCCCATCAAACTTACCCCGATTGAAAATTCAATATGGTGGTCGTCAGCGCATATAGCGAACTTCGAGCGTGGTTACACCTTCGTCCGTCCGGTATGGTCCGTGCTTCATGCCCGGTGGACGGCAGGCATACATGCCCTTCTTGAAAAATTGGTCGCCGTCCCACTGGCTGCCTTCCAGAATGTAGACTTCCTCCCAGAAATCGTGAACGAAGGTTTCTGTGCTGCGGCACCCGGGATCGACTTTCAGCATCCGGGTCACAAACATCTTGTCCGGATCTTCGGTAAGGATTTTTTGGTAGTGGCCGGGGGGAGCTCCGGGCACGGCAACCCAGGGAATGTTATCGACGGGAAAGAACTCGAGTTCTGGCTTCGGCATTGCTTTCTCCGTGATGCATCGTTTGACGCCGGTCAATACGACCGTTTGAGATTTGTATTTGAAGCCGCATCGAAAGTCGACATCAAGGCGCCAAACCTGAGGTTGCAAACCATCCCCGGACGCAGCAGAACCGACGCGCTCGCAAGGTTCGTCCGCTCCACCTTGTCAGGACTTGATGACCGGAAATTTGCTGCGCCAGTGCTCCGCGATATCGACGCCGCGGCAGAACCAGACGTCGTCGAAGCTGCGCATATGCTCGAGCAGCCTGATCAATCCGCCGCAGCGGCCGGGCCTTCCAATGAGCCGGTCATGCAAGCCGATGGAGAGCAGCTTCGGCGATCCATTGCGACCTTCACGATAGAGGAGGTCGAAGGCGTCTCGCATATACGTGAAGAAATCATCAGTGGTGGAAAATCCGCTGTTTTCATTGAAACGGTTGTCGTTCGCTTCGTAAGAGTACGGGATCACGAGGTGGGGCTTGTCGTTGACGCGCAGCCAATAAGGAAGCTCGTCGGCAAGTGAATCGCGATCGTAGAGAAAGCCTCCGGCCTCGACGATCAGCCGTCGCGTATTGGGACCAGGCCGCCCGGTCATCCACCCTAGCGGCCTCGTGTCGGTCAGTCGGCTCAGGATTTCCACGGCGCGCTGGATATGTTCGCGCTCGATCTCCTCGGGTACCTGGCCGTAGTCGATCCAGCGATAGCCGTGGCTGACAATCTCATGCCCGCGCTCGACGAAGGCGCGGGCCAATTCTGGATTCTGCTCCAGCGCGCGAGCTACACCAAGCACACTCACCTTAATCGCGAATTTGTCGAAGGCATTGAGTACGCGCCAAGCGCCACGACGGCTTCCATATTCGAAGACAGATTCCACCAGCGGCACGCGCCGGCCGATGAATGCAG
>Ga0210062_1000143_pt1 | contig 21240 bp, 17 predicted proteins | sample Muzzi_CordA_D2_FD_185528 | JGI IMG/M metagenome (GOLD analysis project Ga0210062, IMG submission 185528) | Wetland microbial communities from San Francisco Bay, California, USA, that impact long-term carbon sequestration - Muzzi_CordA_D2 (SPAdes) | ecosystem: Environmental > Aquatic > Marine >...
CGTTGTCAGCAAACGCATGTCGTATCCTCCCATTATTATTGATCCTCCCCGACTGGTGTGGCGCAATTGTTGGAATCTGCCGTTCCATTGCGGGACCGGGTGCCGCCGTTGCATTATGCAACGATCGCCGGCCCGGCGCGCCACTCAGAACAATCATATCATTAGAATTTCCGTCGTGGCCAACAGGAATTGCGCGGAGTCTGCAGCGCGACCCATGGCCGCATAGGCCGTTTTCAAGCGCCAATGTGAAACCGCCCATAAAACAGGCGATTTCGGCGCACGGTCCGGTCTGCCGGTGCGGTGCACCTAGACCTTCGTCTCACGTCGACCGCTGGCCCGGAATTGCCGCGCGCCATGTGGCCGCGCCGCGGCGAAAGTGCTAATCCAGCGCGCATCGCTTCAAACGGCAACGACGAGGACGGCATGTATACCGAGCTTGGGCTTTATATCGACGGCAAGTGGCTCAATGGCGAAGGCCGCAAGGGAGAGGACGTCATCAATCCGGCGACCGGCAAGACGTTGGCGCACCTGCCCCACGCCAGCACCGCCGATCTCGACGCGGCGCTCGCCGCCGCCGCCAAGGGCTTCGCGCAGTGGAAGGAGACGTCGGCTTACGACCGTTCCAAGATCATGCGCAAGGCCGCCGACCTCCTGCGCGAGCGCCACGATCACGTTGCCAAGGTACAGACCCAGGAGCAGGGCAAGGTCTATCCCGAATCGCGGGCTGAAGTCCTGACCAGCGCGGATATCATCGACTGGTATGCCGAGGAGGGCCGCCGCACCTATGGCCGCATCGTGCCCGGCCGGCAGAAGGGCGTGCGCCAACTGGTGACGCGGGAGCCGGTCGGCGTGGTGGCGGCGTTTACGCCATGGAACTTCCCCACGCTCACGCCGGTCAGAAAGATCGCCGGCGCATTGGCTGCCGGCTGCTCGATCATCATCAAGGCTTCGGAAGAGACGCCGGGCGGCTGCGTCGAGCTGGTCAAGTGCTTCGCCGATGCCGGCCTGCCGGCGGGCGTGCTCAATCTGGTGTTCGGCGTGCCGGCTAACGTATCCGAGCATCTCATCCCGGCCGATGTGGTGAAAAAGATTTCGTTCACCGGCTCGATTCCGGTTGGCAAGCATCTCGCCGGCCTTGCCGCCAAGGGCATGAAGAAGGCGACCATGGAGCTGGGCGGGCATTCGCCCGTCGTCGTCTTCGAGGACGCCGATCCGGAAAAGGCCGCCGACACCATCGCCGGCTTCAAGTATCGCAATGCCGGGCAGGTCTGCATCTCGCCGACGCGCTTCTACGTGCAGGAGAAGTCCTACAGCAAATTCCTTGCCCGCTTCACCGAATACGCCAAGGGCGTGAAGATGGGCGATGGGCTGGAGAAGGGCGTGACCATGGGACCGCTCGCCAATACGCGCCGGCTCGATGCCATGGAAAGCTTCGTCAACGATGCCAAGGACCGCGGCGGCAAGGTCGTTACCGGCGGCTCGCGCCACGGTAACCAGGGCTTCTTTTTCCAGCCGACGGTGATCACCGACGTGCCCGACGACTCCAAGATCATGACGCAGGAGCCGTTCGGTCCGGTCGCCCCGATCGTGCCGTTCAAGACCTTTGACGAGGTGGTCGAGCGCGCCAATTCGCTGGAATACGGGCTGGCGGCCTATGCCTTCACCGCGTCCAACGAAACCGCCGCCAAGATCGGCGATGCCATCCAGTCCGGCATGGTCGGCGTCAACAGTGTCGCCATCTCAACGCCGGAGACGCCGTTCGGCGGCGTCAAGGAGTCGGGCTACGGCTCGGAGGGCGGCATCGAGGGACTGCAGGCCTATCTCAACACCAAGTTCATCTCGCAGGGGTGAGCGCGGAATCTCTATCACACGCTGCTGTCATCGCCCGCGAAAGCGGGCGATCCAGTATTCACAGTACCTTCGGTGTCTACCGGGTCCCCGCCTTTGCGGGGACGACTTGGTATATAGGCTACTTCCCCGCCGCCTTTTGACACGCCGCCCACACTTTCGCCGGTGTTGCCGGCATCTCCATGTGATCGGCGGCACCGTTCGGCACGGCGTGCGCAACCGCGTTCATCACCGCTGCGATCGCTGCCGTCGTGCCGGCCTCGCCGGTGCCCTTGACGCCGAGCGGATTGGTGGTCGACGGCACCGGATGCATGGCCTCGCGCAGCTCACGCGGCATGATGTCGGCGTGCGGCATGCCGTAATCCATGAACGAGCCGGTCACCAGCTGCCCGCTGTCGGCATCGTAGACCGCATTCTCGGTCAGCGCCTGGCCCAGCCCTTGCGCGATCGAGCCGTGCACCTGGCCTTCGACCACGATGGCATCGAGCGGCGTGCCGCAATCGTCCACCGCGGTATAGGTCACCAGATCGATGAGTCCGGTCTCCGGATCGATCTCCACCTCGGCGATATGGCAGCCGTTGGGGAAAGTGAGCGGCGCCTCGGCCTTCTCCTTGGTGTCGAGCGGCTCGCCCAATTCCTTGGCGCGGCGCGCGGCGTCGAACAGCGAAACCTTGCGGTCGGTGCCGACCACCGCGAAATGGCCATCGCTGTACTGGATGTCGCCTTCCGACGCTTCCAGCATGGAGGCTGCGACCTTCTTGCCCTTTTCCAGCATCACGTCGGCAGCGTGCACGATGGCCGAGCCGGCGCACATGGCGGAACGTGAGCCGACCGAGGCAAAGCCGTTCAGCCCCATGTCGGTGTCGCCGTGGCGGTGCTCGATCTTGCCTTGGTCGATGGCGAGCTTGTCGGCGATCAGCCGGCCGAACACGGTGGCGTGACTCTGCCCGGTCGATTGCACGTTGAAGCCGATAATCAGCCGGTCGTTCTCGAAAGCAACCGAGGCTTCCTCGGTAGGCATCGCGCCGGCGTGCTCGAGCATGCAGGAGACGCCAATGCCGCGGTGCTTCTTGCGGCGGGTCGCCTCGCGCTTGCGCTTGTTGAAGCCGGCGTAGTCGGCCATCTCCAGCGCCTTGTCGACGATGCCGGGGAAATCGCCGCTGTCATAGGTGTTGCCGACCGCGGTCTTGCACGGGATCGATGATTTCGGGATCAGGTTCTTCTTGCGCAGCCGCACCGGGTCCATGCCCACGACACGCGCAGCCTCTTCCACCACGCGCTCAAGCGCGTAGTTCGCTTCAGGACGGCCGGCGCCGCGATAGGGGCCGATGGGCACCGTGTTGGTGAAATAGCAGGCGGCGGACACGTCGACCTTGGGGATACGATACATTCCCGGCAGGCAGCGGGCGAAATTGTTGGTGTTGATGTTGACGCCAGCGGGGCTGACATAGGCGCCCTGATTGCACAGATGCCGCACGCGCAAGGCGAGAAATTTGCCCTTGTCGTCGAGCGCGAGCTCGGCCTCGGTGACGGCGTCGCGCGCCTGGGTGTCGGTGACGAATGCTTCCGAGCGCGTCGACTGCCAGTGCACGGGTCGGCCGACCTTGCGTGCACCGATCAGCACTGCAGCGTATTCCGGGTAGAACGGCGTCTTCATGCCGAAGGCGCCGCCAACGTCCTCGGTAATGACACGCAGCTTTTCCGGCGGCACGCCCATGATAGCGGTACCCTGGCCGCGGACCGCGCCGGCGCTCTGTGAGCAGGCATGCAGCGTGTAGCTGTCAGTGTTCTTGTCGTAGACGCCGGTGGCTCCGCGCGTCTCCAGCGAGGCCACCACCATGCGCTGGTTGGTGACGCGCACGCGAGCCACGTGCGGCGCACCGGCGATGATCTTGTCGACTTCCTTCTCGTTGTCCTCGCTCGGCACTGGACCAGGCCAGTCGACGCAGAGATTGCCGGGCGCGTCGGCGTGCAGCTGCGGCGCGTCCTTCTTCATTGCGACGTCGAGATCGACGATCGGCGGCAACTCCTCGTAGCGGACCTGTACAAGATCGGCGGCGTCCATGGCCGCGCCCAGCGTCTCCGCGATCACCATGGCGACCGCGTCGCCGCCGTGCATCACCTTGTCTCCGGCGAGCGCCGGGCGGAACGGCGTCACCATCTTGGCGCCGCCGCGGCCCACCACCGGCGGATGCCGGGTCAGGCTGCCGACTCCGGCCTCCTTCATGTCGGCGGCGGTGATCACCGCCAGCACCTTTTTTTGCTTCAGCGCCTCTTCGGCGTTCACCGAGAGCACGCGGGCATGGGCATGCGGCGAGCGCACGAAGGCAGCATAGGCCTGGTTGGGCAGTCGCGGATCGTCGGCGAAATGGCCGGCGCCGCGGACCAGGGCGTCGTCCTCGACGCGCGGTGCGTGTCTCGTGCGGGTGGAAGGGATCGCAGTCATGCAGGGAGGTCCGGAATGATGGAAAATGGCTGGGCCTCATTTATAGCGTAAAGAGGCCGGCGCGACAGGGCCTTGCCGCCGCCCGCCGGCTGCGGCACTGAGGCGCTCCTGCCGCCGTCAAAAATCGATTTTCAGGGGATGAAATGAGCAGCATGCGCACCATCGACGTCCACACCCACGTGCTCACCGAGGAGACGGCGGCACTGTTGCGCAAGGAAATGCCCAAGGTGCCGGTGACCATGACGCCGATCGACGACGACAACGTCATCCTTGACGTCGGCGGCGCACCCTACCGGCCTTTTCCGCGCGGCGGCTTTGATCTCGACTGCCGCCTGCGCGACATGGATGCCACCGGCATCGACGTTCACGTGCTCTCGGCTACGCCGCAGACCTACCTCTACAATCAGGAACCCGCACTCGGCGCCGCCGCCGCGGCAATCCAGAACGAGCAGATAGCCAAGCACATTGCCGCCCACCCGGATCGATTCATGGGCATTGCGACGTTGCCGATGCAGGCGCCTGGGCGGGCCGCCGACGAACTGAAGCGTGCCATGACCAAGCTGGGCCTGCGCGGCGCCATGATCGCTTCCAACATCATGGGCAAGAACCTCGACGATTCTGGCTTCGAGCCGGTGTGGGCGGTGGCGGAAGAACTCGGCGCCTTCATGTTCATCCATCCCAACAACGTGGCCGGGCACGACCGCCTCGCGTCCTATTATCTGCGCAACCTGATCGGCAACCCGCTCGACACCACCATCGCCGCCGCCTGCCTGGAATTCGGCGGCGTACTCGACCGCCATCCCGCGCTGAACTTCTGCCTGGCCCATGGCGGCGGCTTCACGCCCTATCAGGCGGCGCGCTGGACACACGGTTGGAAGGTGCGGCCGGAGCCGAAGAAGAACGTGCCGAGGGAGCCAAAGGACATCGCCAGGCGCTTCTACTACGACACCATTCTGCATTCGGCGCCGGTGCTTGAATTCATGATCGGCCACGTCGGCGCCGACCGCGTGCTGCTGGGCAGCGACTATCCCTATGACATGGCCATGCTCGACTGCGTTGCCCATGTACGCGGCCTATCGATCGCCGACGCCGACAAGGAAAGGATCCTGTCAAGCGGCCCGCAATTGCTGCTGTCAGCGAAAGGCTAGGCGGCTATGGACGCGAAGACCTCCCAGCGTACGCCGGTTGCCGCCGTCACCGGGCTGATCGTCGATGCCATGGTCCAGGCCGGACTGCCGGCCGGCGACGCTGCCAAGGTCGCCGAATTGATGGTGGAAGCCGACCTTACCGGCGCCGACGCCCACGGCGTGTTTCGCCTGCCGCAATATGTGAACCGGCTGAAACTGGGTTCGACCAATCCGCGCCCCAACATCAAGGTCGAGCGCAGCGCGTCGGCCACCGCGCTGGTCGACGGCGATAATGGCATGGGTCATCTGGTGGTGGCGCGCGCCGCCGAAACCGCGATCGAACTGGCGCGCGAATGCGGCGTCGCCTGGGTGGGCCTGCGCATGTCGAACCACGCCGGCGCCGCCGGGGTCTATGCCGCGTTGCCGCTGAACGCCGGCATGATCGGCATGTACTCGGCTGTCGCCAACGCCAACCACATGCCGCTCGCCGGCGGCGCCGAGCCGCTGCTCGGCACCAATCCGCTGGCGATTGCCATCCCCACCGGCGAGGAGGCCCCGCTGGTGCTCGACATCGCCACTTCCATCGTTTCCTACGGCACCATCAAGAACCACCGCTTGCAGAACATCCCGCTGCACGACGACTGGATGGTGGACCCGAAGACGGGCGCGGCGGTTACCGATCCGAAGAAGAGCACCGAGGCGCTGCTCTTGCCGATGGGCGGCTACAAGGGCGCAGGGCTGGCGCTCATGCTGGGTCTGCTCGGCGGCACGCTCAACGGTGCGCCGTTTGGACGCGATTGCGTCGATTTCAACGCCGAGCCGGACAAGGTCACCAATACCGGGCAGTTCATGCTGGCGCTCGATCCGGCGCGCTTCCAGCCGCTCGAACAGTTCAAGGCCGAAGTCGACCGCCACATCCGCGAATTGCGTGCGTCGAAGGCCCTGCCGGACGAGACCGTGCGGCTGCCGGGCGAGCAGCGCGCCAAGCGCCGCGCCGATCGCCTGGCCTGGGGCCTGCCGCTGGCGCCGGAGCTGCTGGCGCAGCTGGACAAGCTCGCTCGTGAACTGGCGATCCAGCCATTGCGGGAACGGCAAGAGACATAAAAAATGACGGGCTTGGCGCTCGATCTGGCACAGACATTCAACCGCGCCATTGCCGCCTATCAAGCCGGAAAGCTCGCCGATGCCGAGCAATTGTGCCGGCAGATAATTGCCGCCAGACCCGACCACTTCGATGCCACTCACGTCCTGGCGGTCGTTCAGGCGGCGCAAGGCAGGAAGGAGTTGGCGCTGGCGAGCTACGACAGCGCGCTTGTCCTGCGGCCCGGCCATGCGGACGTGCTCAACAATCGCGGCACTACCCTCGTGGCGTTGAATCGAATTGACGAGGCGCTGGCGAGCTATGATCGCGCGCTCGCCGCGCGACCGGATTTTGCCGAGGCGTTCTCCAACCGGGGCAGCGCTTTGGAGAAGGCTGCTCGAATTGAGGAAGCGCTGGCGAGCTACGACCGTGCGCTCGTCCTGCGACCCGACTTTGTCGACGCGTTGTACAATCGCGGCAATGTCCTGAAAGCGCTGAACCGTCATGACGAGGCGCTGGCGAGTTACGACCGGGCGCTCGTCTTGCGGCCGGGCTATGCCGACGCGCATAACAACCGCGGTCAGGTCCTGAAAGAACTGACGCGCTATGACGAAGCGCTGGCGAGCTACGATGCCGCCCTGGCGGTGCAGCCGGGACATATCATGGCGCATTGCAACGCGGCCGCGTTGCGGCTGCTGACCGGCGACTTCAGCCGTGGCTGGCAGGATTATGAGTGGCGCTGGAAGAAGCAGTCGGTGTTATCGGCCAACCGCAATTTTACGCAGCCGCTCTGGCTTGGCCGCGAGGCGATTGCCGGCAAGACGATCCTGCTCCATAGCGAGCAGGGACTGGGCGATACGATTCAGTTCTGCCGCTACGTGCCGCTGGTCGCCGCGCGCGGAGCACGGGTGATCTTCGAGGTGCAGAAATCGCTGCACGCGCTGCTGTCGGGGCTGGAGGGCGCGGCGCAGGTCATCGCCAAAGGCAGTCCGCTTCCGGCTTTCGACCTTCATTGCCCATTGCTCAGCCTGCCATTGGCGTTCGACACGCGGCCTGAGACGATTCCTTCCGAGAACGCCTATCTGCGCGCGCCGGCGCAGCAATCGCGCGTGTGGCAAACGCGGCTGGCGGAGAAGGCGCAGCCCCGGGTCGGGCTGGTCTGGTCGGGCAATCCCGGACACGAAAGGGATCGCGAGCGCTCGATCGCGCTGCGCGCACTCTTGCCGCTGCTGGACGCAAAGGCGACATTCGTCAGCCTGCAGAAGGAGATGCGTGCCGAGGATGCCGTGGTTCTGGAGGAACGCGGCGATATCCTGCCCGTCGGCGAGGAACTCGGCGATTTTTCCGATACCGCGGCGCTGTTATCGCAACTGGATTTGGTCATCTCGGTGGACACCAGCGTTGCACATCTTGCCGGTGCGCTCGGCAAGCCGGTCTGGATTTTGCTGACCCGTTTTCCCGATTTCCGTTGGCTGCTCGACCGTGACGACAGCCCTTGGTATCCGAGCGCCCGGCTGTACCGGCAGGACGTCACCTGCAGCTGGCACGGCGTAATCGCGCGCGTTCGCGCTGCGCTCTTTGATTTCGCCGATGCGCGGCCGTGACGTGCGGCGGAGCTCTGAGTGAGTCCGAGTGAGATGGTCTCATTCGTGGGCGGCAGCTCGACCGGCCTCGTTCATGTCCGCCGACAGGTCGGCGGCGCTGCAGGTCTTCATCACCCGCCGCGCCGACCGGGTGGTCAACGGCCTCTTGCTGGTGCCCCGAACTGCGCGTCGATCTCGACGAACTCGCGGGCGGAGCCGGCGATAAAACCACCGGCCGCGCGCCAGTACGAATGCTGCAAAGGCTTGCAAAGGGCGGGCCCTGAACCCGCAACGCCGCGGGCCGATTTCGTCCTTAACGAACCGTTTTGAAATTTATTCCGCTGTTGTTTTTTGTCTTAAGGCACCGCCCATTTTTCTCGACTATTAACACATGTATGAGCATCCCCGATTTGAGTCAGGAGCTCGATAGCGCCTTTGCTCACGGCACGTCCGAACGGCGCGCCGAGATAGTCAAACGCGTCACCGACGTATTCGTGGCCGGGGCGGCCAACTATTCCGCCAATCAGATCGAGTTTTTCGACGACGTCTTTGTTCGTATCTCCGAGGTTATCGAACTGTCTGCGCGCGCCATGCTGGCGAACCGGTTGGCGAAATTGCCGCGCGCGCCGTCCATGATCAGCCGCGTTCTTGCGTCGGACGATGAAATTGACGTCGCCGGCCCGCTGCTCGAACATTCCCGGGTGGTCGACAATGATACCCTTTTGGCGGCTGCCCGCACCAAAAGTCAAAAACATCTGCTCGCCATCTCGCGGCGCCGCTCGCTTGACGAATCAATCACCGATGTTCTGCTCGAACGCGGCGACAAACCCGTGGTGCTCAGCACCGCCTCCAATCCGACGGCGCGCTTCTCCGAAAGCGGCTATATGACCTTGGTCGAGCGGTCGGCCGGTGACGACGAGCTCACGGTTCGCGTTGCCTTGCGGCCCGATATCCCGCGCGACCACATGTTGAGGCTGCTCGTGCGGGCCTCGTACGCCGTTCAACTGAAACTCGAGGCCGCACTTCCGGCGATGGCGGACATGGTCCAATCGGCGGTGGCCGAAGCTGCGACCACGATCCTTGACAATGTCAGTACTGCGTCGCGCGACTATGCCGCGGCCTACGCTCACGTCAATTCGTTGCACCATGCCGGCCAACTCAGTGAAAGAGAGGTGGCGACCTTTGCCGCAGTCGGTCAGTTCGAGGAGACGACCGTCGCGCTTGCGGTCCTCTGCGGAATTCCAGTCGAGTCTGTTGACCGGGCAATGGCTCAGGACCGGCCGGACGCAGTCCTGGTCATGGCAAAGGCAGTCGGTTTGTCCTGGCCAACGACCAGGGCCATCCTGCGAATGCGCGCCGGCGCGCGCGGCATTTCTCCCGGCGAGCTCGAACAGTGCCTCGCCATTTTCATTCGCCTCAAATCCTCGACAGCCCGGCAGGCCATCGAAATCCAGAGCAAACGATTGAGCGGTTCGCGGTTCAGCCGGAACGTCGCCTGATTGGTAAAAGCGCGCGCGACGAGCCCGCCGCCTTCAGCCGTTTCACGAGTTGACTCCGGCGCGGAACTTCTCCTTGAGCTCGGCGATTGCCGAGATCGTCTGGTTGGAGAGCGGCAAGTCGACCGGCTCGTTTTGGTCGGCCGAGAGGTCGGCGGCGCTATAGGTTTCCATCACCCGGCGCGCCGATTCCGGGGTCACCATCACCGGCGTGTCGCGGATGCAGGCTTCCAGAAAGTGAATGGTCTCCGGCCCCATGCCGCCGGCAAAGACGTTGTCCACCCATTCGCCCGGCATGGTCGACATAGGGAACTGCTGGCCGCTCTCGACCGTGTTGAGCCAGTTGTCGCGCTGGGTATCGTCGAGAATCAGCGCGCCGTCGGTGCCGGTAATCTCGATCCAGGTGGCACAATAGTTCGGATAGCTCGGCGGCAGGTTCCAGCCGCCGCCGATCATGACCACCACGCCGTTGTCCATGGTGACTGTGGTAAACATGATGTCATGCGAGCCGTTGACCGGCTGCATGTAGCCGTAGGCGCCCTGGCTGTAGACGCGCACCGGCTTGGCCGGCTCCAGCAGCCAGAACACGAAGTCGAGGTCGTGCGTCGACTCCATCACCACCGGCGACAGCCGTACCCGGCTGGCGATCTTCTTGCCCAGGCTGCGCGATAGGTGACGGCTGACCAGCACCGAGACCACGTTGCCGAGCGTGCCGTCGGTGATCTTCTTCTTGGCGAAGGCGATCTTGGGATTGAAACGCTGCGAGTAGCCGATGGTGAATTTCAGGCCATTGCGTTTGGCCAGCGTGATCAGTTCGTCCGCCTCCCACAGTTCCAGCGCGATCGGCTTTTCCAGCATTACGTTCTTGCCGGACTTCAGGCAGTCACGGCAGATCGGATAGTGGTTCGATTCCGGTGTGGTCGAAATGTAGACCACAGAGATATTCGGGTTGTTAATGATGTCCTGGTAATCGAGGGTGGCAGTCGCCGGCTTGTAGAGTTTTTTCACTTCTGCCAGCCGGTCCGGCCGGATTTCGCACAGATGCAATTTGTCCACCAGCGCCGTGCGCGCCAGCGTCTCCGCCCGCGTGCCGCCCACCCAACCGACACCGATCACTGCTGCTTCAACCGTTTTCACCAGACGTTACCTCGTTGTTTGATTTTCGGGCGGGAGACTAGCGTAGGACAAATGGAGCCGAAAGGGCTGGTGGCTTTCACCGCGCGTAAACGGCCTCGCCCACCCCGAATATCCGGGCGGCGAACTGCGGATAGACTTCGGCAAGTTGCGGCGCTACCACCTCACGCATGAGGCGAAGCGTCTCGCGGGAGGGCGGCGGCGTCTGTGGCACCGTGTCCGGCCGGTCGAATTCGAAACCGGTGTTCTCGATCACCTCCTCGACTGTATGGCCGGGATGCACGCTGGCCAGCGTGAAACGGCCATCCGCGAAGGAGAACAGGCAGCGGTTGGTGACCAGGGCGATCGGGCCGCCCGGCCGGTAGATGTTGTGCTCGCTCGTGCCGGCCGCGCTGACGAAATCCACTTTGGACACCAGCGTACGCCGCGAATGCTCGGTGCGGAACAGAATGACTTTGGGTACCACGTAGTAGAGATAGGCCGAACCGAAAGAGCCGGGAAAGCGCACCTTGGGGTGCGCGTATTCGCCGATCGACACCAGATTGATGTTGCCCTGTCCGTCGATCTGCCCGCCGGAGAGAAAGAACACGTCGATGCGGCCTTGCCCGGCGCAGTCGAACAATTCGCGCGCGCCGTCGGTAAAGAAATTGTGCTTGCGGCTTTGCAGCAGCGAGACATAGGGCCGCCCGCCGCCGCGCTCGCGCGCCAGCAGTGCGGCGGTCGCCGGAATCGGCGAGGCGTTGCCGACCGCGACGTGGCGCACGTCGCCAATCAGCTGTGCGATCACGTCGGCGAGCAGTTCCTCGTCGCGGAAATCAGATTTCACGCCGTCCTCTCATCCGTCGTCGCCGGGCTTGTCCAGCGATCTCGCCCGGGATCGCGCTGCGTCCCTAAGCGGGATGCCCGGCACAAGCCCGGGTATGACCGGCTCTCGTCACGCCGCCTGTTTCTCGTACACATACTTGTCCAGGTACTCCGCAAAGCCCTCCGCCGTCGCCGCCATTTTGGCATAGAGCGCGAGGTGCTCGGCGTCGGCGCCATACTGATCCGGCAGCGGCAGCGGCCAGGCGCCGCGCTCGGCGATCGCGATCGCCTCTACATAGAAGCCGGGCAACGTGCCGGCGGCGAGTACCGGATTGTCGAGCAGGTTGCCGTCATGCAGTTTTTCGACGGTGACGACGGTGTGTGCGGCCGCATGCGCCATCATCGCCAGTTCGCGCTGCCTTCCGACCCACACATTGCCGAAGCTGTCCGCCATCGGCGCGTGCAGCAGCGCCACGTCCGGCCTGATCGCCGGCAGCAGCACGATCGGGTCAGCATTGCCGAACGGGCTGTCGATCACCTTCCAGTCGTCGCGGTATTTCAAGATGTCCGATCCGATCAGCCCGCGCAGTGGCATAAACGGCACGCCCTTCTCCGCCGCCTGCAGCCCGGCGTGGAGCGCGGGACAAGTCGCGTCCAACATCCTGATCGCGCCCGAGCGAATCGCATCCGAAAAGCGCGGCGCCGGGCCGAACTCGCCCAGGCTCACCGCGCTGGTTTCCAGCGTCTCCACGCAGCCGGCGCCAATCAACAGATCCGCCTGCAGGCTGGAGGTGGGCAGTGCCACCAGATGCAGCCGCTTGATGCCGCGCCGGATCAGGGCCCGCGTCGCCGCCATCGGCACGCCTGACACTTCGCGCGGAACGACCAGCGTGCAGCCGTCGTCTATGCATGAAAGCGCTTCGTCGAGCGATTTCGCCATTGGAAACCGTGTCCGCCCATTCGCGCGGCCGCCATGCCGCGCACCCAATGTGTCATTGTTGTGCTTGCAAGGTCCACCGGATTTTGCGACTTGGTTCCGGTGTCAATGACCCTGCAAGACAAGCTGCGCGCCGGCCGCTTCGTCATCACCGCCGAGGTGACGCCGCCGGTTTCCGCCGACCGCAACGACCTGCTGGTCAAGGCACTTCCGCTCAGGGGGCTGGCCGACGCGGTCAATATCACCGACGGCGCCGGCGCCCGCCCGCATCTCGCCGCGGTGATGGCGGCGGCGATGCTGGTCGAGCAGGGCATCGAACCGATCCTGCAGTTCACCTGCCGCGACCGCAACCGTATCGCCCTGCAGAGCGACCTGCTTGCCGCCGCCGCTTGCGGCGTGCGCAATCTGTTGATGCTGCGCGGCGACAATCCTGCGGTCGGCGATCAGCCCGACGCCAAGGCGGTATTCGATCTCGATCCGGGCCAGCTGCTCGATACCGCGCGGCGCATGCGCGACGCTGGCGAGTTGCCGACCGGGCGCAAGATCGCCGGCCGCGCCGACTTCTTTCTCGGCGGTGCCGACATGCCGATCGATCCGCCGCCGGATTGGGAGCCGAAGGGGCTGGCGGCCAAACACGCTGCCGGCGCGCAATTCGTGCAGACCCAGTTCTGCATGGATATGGACATTGTTCGCCACTACATGGCGCGGCTGGCGGCGCATGGTCTCTCCGACAAATTGTTCATTCTGATCGGGATAGCGCCCCTGCGTTCGGCGAAGTCCGCGCGCTGGATGAGGGAGAAACTGTTCGGCACCATCATCCCGGATGCCATGATCGCGCATCTTGAAGAGGCAAGCGATCCGGCGGAGGAGGGGCGCCGCATCTGCGTCGAGCTGGTGCGCGCGCTTTCGGAAATACCCGGCGTCGCCGGCTGCCATATCATGGCGCCCAACAACGACGTGGCCGTGCCGCTGGTCATTTCTGCCGCGCGGGAGAGCATCGCGCGCGTGGCGCCGGCTAGGTAAGGGCGCGCACGGCGGCAAGAAGATCCCGCACCGGCTTTTCCTCGAGATTGCGCGTGATGAACACCAAGCGGCTTTGCCGGTTTTCATCGGGCCAAGCGTCAAGCTCTACCGGCGGATGCGCCAGGTGCTGTACGAACTGCACCACAACCGGCCCCTTGCAGCCATCGACGTTGAGGAAGCCCTTGACCCGCAGCAGATCCTGCCCGCGCATCGCCATCAGCGTCTCCATGCTGCGGGCGAACACCGGCCACGGCATCGGCGCTTCATCGTTCAGCACGAAGCTCACGATGCCGTCCGAATGCGCGGCTTCGGCGACGAAGGTGTTGCGCTGATCGCTCGCCGGCTCGACCAGCCGGCTCGGGTCGAGCACGCCGTCCACCGCCTGCAGGATCTCCGCCCCCGGGTTGAGCGCGCGCAGGCGCGCGGTCAGCACTTGCGCCGCACCTTCGCCGGCGATGTCGGTCTTGGTGATGACCAGGCGGTCGGCAAGAATGGCCTGCTTGCGCGCTTCCGCCGACCACGACAGCGTCTCCGCCCCGGTTTCGGCGTCGGCCACCGTCACCACCACCTCGACATGGAAGGCGTCGCCCAGCGCGCGGTCGGTGGCGAAAGTTTGCAGGATCGGGCTCGGATCGGCGAGGCCGGAGGTCTCGATCACCACGCGCCTGAAGTCCGGCGTTTCGCCGCGCTCGCGCTCGACCACCAGCCGGCGCAGGGCCTGTTGCAGGTCGCTGCGCGCGATGCAGCACAGGCAGCCGTTGCCGAGCAGCACGGTCTCGTCGGCGCTTGTGCGCACCAGGGCGTCGTCGATGCCGGCCGCGCCGAACTCGTTGACCACCACCGCGGTGCCGTGCCCCTCCGACGTTGCCAGGAAGCGCTTGAGCAGCGTGGTCTTGCCGGCGCCGAGAAAGCCGGTCACCACCGTTACCGGCACCCGCGCGCCGCGCGCGCGCTTGAGCCGGCGGCCGAAGCGTCCGGCGGTCGGAGAAGGGAAAAGCTCGTTCATGGCGAGCAGTCTAGCACACTGTCATCACCGGCCGCCGCGCAGCGGCCAGACCCGGTGATCCCGCAAGGTGGGACCAGCGCACAATCCTGACCGGATTCGCCGGGACAAGCCGGCGATGACCGGCTCAGAAATCCATCTCCAGCACATAGAGCCCGCCGGTATGGCGGTCGACCGTGTAGACGATCTCGCGCTCGTCGACGAACACGTCGTTGAGCTGCACCGCGCCTGCCGGCGTGCCTTTGGGCGGCGGCGGCACGAACGTCGCCACTTCCTTCGGCTGGTACGGGTTGGAGATGTCGTAGGCGCGCAGCCCGCCATTGAAGAACGTACCGATCACGATCTGGTCGGACTGCCAGGCGGTCGGCACCGGCGGGTTCTCATGGATGTTGTGGGCGCCGAAGCGGCCACCGCGGCTCTTGTAGGCGTCGACCGGCGGCAGCGGGCAGGTGGCGATCGACACCGGATGGGTCTCGTCGCGCGCGTCCAGGATCCACACCAGCTTGGGCCAGTCCTTGGCCGCGTTCTCGGTCGACTCGTCGGTGACCAGCAGCAACCCGCGCTCGAACAGCGGCACCGCCGTGTGCATGAAGCCGGTATAGGGCGGCGAATTGGTCCAGTGCGAGATCGGCTTGGGGTGCGCCTTGTCGGCGATGTCCATGATGAACATGCCGCCGTCGATATAGCACAGATAGAGCCGGTCCGGCCGCTGCTTGTAGACGTTGGTGTTGTGCGCGCGATAGCCCTTGTCGAGCCGGTGGCGCGGCGGCGGCGCCTCGTTGTCGCCCTTGCGCGCGCCGGGATACCACCAGCGCCCGGCCTCGACCGGCTTCGACGGATTGCGTACGTCGATGCAGCGGTAGAACTGATCGTCGAGCGGATGGCTCGGTTCGAAATCGGGCGCGCCGGCGGCCATGTGCACGTATTCGCCGTCGCAGAACCATAACTGATGCACGCCGCGCGAATGCGGGCCCGAGCAATCGAAAAAGGAAATCGACTTCGGCTTTTCCGGCACCGACACATCGAACAGCTCCAGCCCCGCCGGCTGCTGGTTCGCCTCCAGCGTCTGGTAGGCCACCGCCATGATATCGCCGGCCAGTTCCAGCGAGTTCGAGCGCATATAGGCCTGCGGCAATTCCGTCTGCACCACGACCTTGGGGTTACGCGGATCGGAAACGTCTACGCCGGTGAAGTTCTTCGGCGCGCTCTCGTGCGCCAGCCAGACGATGCGCCGCCCATCCTTGGCGATCTGCACCGATATGCCTTCGCCCATGCCGCCGAAGCCGCCGAGGTCGTTCTGCGCGAGCAACTTGAAATTCCAGGTCACGGGCTCCCCGCCCTTGCTGAGCGGATTGTTGGCGGACATTGGCATCTCCGGGTCTTGGCTGATTGAGCGAAGGGCCGGCGCTCGCATGCGCCGGCCCCGGGTTTGTAGACGATGCGGCCTACGCCGTCATCCGGTTCAGGCCATCGCTTTCTTCATGAATTCCGGACGCAGCGCCTTCGACCAGTCGGGCACTGCCTTGATGCGCTTGGCTTCGATCAGCACCTTGGCGTGCATGGTCATGTAGTCTTCCAGCCCCTCCGGCCAGCCCGGCGCCACCTCGACGCGCCCGAACGCCTCGTTGAAGGTATCGCGCGACATCTTGTAGCCCTTGGTGCCGTAGAACTTGTAGACCACGTCGGCCACGTGATCCGGCTTCTCCTTGAAGTCCTTGGCCACTTCGAGCCAGGCCTTCAGGTAGCCGACGATGGCGTCGCCGTTCTTGTCGACGAATTCCGGCGTCGCCGCCATGAACACCGGCAGCTTGTCGAAGCTGTAGAAGTCGACCAGCGTGACCGCCAGCCCGTCCGCCTCGGCGATCGAATTGTAGGGCTCGACGCAGACCATGGCGTCGACGGTCTTCGCCGCCATTGCCGCCACCATGTCGTTCACGTTGGTGCGGATCTCCTGGTAGTCGCCCTTTTCCAGGCCGGCCTTGGGCATGATCTGGTTGACGAAAATGTTGCCGGTGGACGAGCCGGTCTGGTTGGCGATCTTCTTGCCCTTGAGTTGCTTGACTTCGGTAATGCCGAGGTCCTTGCGCGCCATCACGCGCGCGGTCTTGCCGACATTCTCGATCACCGAGATAGCGAGCAGGCCGCCCTTGGAATGGCCGATGATGAAGGAGGGCCCGGCATAGGTGCCGAGATCGACCTGGCGCGCCACCATCTGCTGCATGGTGAGGTTGCCGGATGGCACCGGAAACTCCTTGACGTCGATGCCGTGCTTCTCCAGCACCCCCGACTTCATCAGGTAGTAGGTGGGCATGCCCCACATGTTGGTCTGGTAGCCTTGGCGAATGGTGGTCGCCGCCAGCGCCGGATTGAGGCCACCGAAGCTGGCTCCGAGAACGGTTGCACCGGTTGCCGCGAGCATCTCCCGGCGGCTCATTCCCGCGTGTAGGATCTTCATGGCTCTTCCTCCTTGTGGTCGTTAATGGACCGGCTCACGGTCCGATAGTGTGCTCAGGCTGCTTTGCTGACGCCCTCGCCGAGATCTTGCAGGAGCTGCTTCTGGTAATCGAGAAATTCGTGGCTGAGCGGATCGCGCGGCCGCTTCAGCGCGATTGGCACTTCCGTCTTCACCGTGCCCGGATGCGGCGTCATTACCACTACGCGGTCGGCGAGGTAGACGGCCTCCGCCACGTTGTGGGTGACGTAGATGATGGTCTTGCGCGTTTCCCGCCATACGTCCGCCAGCAGGCGCTGCATGTCGTCGCGGGTCAGCGCATCGAGCGCGGCGAACGGCTCGTCCATCAGCAGCACCGCCGGGTTGTAGGCGAGCGCGCGGGCGATGGCGACGCGCTGCTGCATGCCGCCGGACAAATGATGCGGATAGGAATTGGCAAAGCGCTCCAGCTTGACCAGGCGGAGCTGCTGCATGGCGATTTCGTCGCGTTCCTGCTTGGGCACACCCTTCATCTCCAGCCCGAAGGCGACGTTGCCCAGCGCCGTACGCCAGGGAAACAGCTGCGCGAAATCCTGGAAGACGACGCCGCGATCGAGGCCGTGCCCGCTGATCGCCTTGCCGCCGATCAGGATTTCGCCGGCGGTCGGCGCCAGAAATCCGGCGATGATGTTCAGCAGGGTCGACTTGCCGCAGCCGCTCGGCCCCACCAGGCAGAGAAACTCCGACGCCTCCATGGTGAAATTTGCGTCCTTGACCCCCTGCACCTGGCCGGACGGCGTGTCGTAGACCAGCGAGACGTCTTTCACTTCAATTTGCGGCATTACTGATTTCCTTGACGCCTAGCCCTTGGCGATCCGTACCATGCCCCAGCGCTGCACCGTCGCGCGCTCCAGCGCACCGAATACCACGCGCTCGAACACGAAGCCGATGAAGCCGATCACCGCCACCGAGGCGAGCATGATGTCGGTGCTGAGGAATTCCTTGGAATCGAAGATCACCCAGCCCAGCCCCCATTGCGACGCGGCGATCATCTCGGCGCCGATCACGGCGATCCACGAGCGCAGGAAGCCCTGCCGCATGCCGGTGATGATGAAGGGCGAGGCGCCGGGAATGATCACCTTCCAGAACATCTTGTGCTCGTCGGCGCCCATGGCGCCGGCCGCCCGCAGCCACAGCGGATTGACCGAGCGTACGCCCGACCAGGTGTTGAACAGGATCGGGAAGGTCGAGGCGTAGAAGACGATGAGAATCGTCGTCATGTTGCCGATACCAAACCAGAGCAGGAACAGCGGCAGCAGCGAGAACGACGGGATGGGCATCAACGCGCTGACCAGCGGTAGAAAGAAGTTCTCCACCCGGCGGAAGCGCGCCATCAGGATGCCGAGCGGGATGCCCAGTGTCATCGCCAGGCCGAAGCCGAACAGCACGCGGTAGAGGGTATAGGAGGCGTGCCAGACCATGGTGCCGTCGGCCAGCATGGAAAACAGCGTGCGAAGGATGGTCGGGATTGTCGGCAGCAACGCCGGCGCGAACATGCCGGCGCGTGCGAGCGCCTCGTAGATCGCCGCAGCCAGCAGGATCGATACCGCCGCGCGCCGGTAGCTGCGCAGCCTGATGCGCATTGCGCTGGTCGCGGGCTTGGCGGCGAGGCCGGCGTCGGCGGTCGTGATCGTGCTCATTCGGCCACCATCCCCCAGCGCACCACGGTGTAGTTCTCGATCTTCTGGAAGACGAGCTTCTCCAGCGCCAGGCCGATCATGCCGATGGTCGCGATGCCGGCGAGCATGACGTCGGTATTGAGGAATTCGCGCGCGCCGAAGGTGAGCCAGCCGAGGCCCCAGTCGACGGAGGCGAGCATTTCCACCGCCACCAGGATGCGCCAGGCCTGCGCCAGCCCGAGCCGTAATCCGGTCAGCACATAGGGCAGGGCGCCGGGCAGGATGACGTAGCGGAACATGCGCTTGTCGTCGGCGCCCATCGACTGTGCCGAGCGCACCCAGATCTCCTTTACCGCCTTCACGCCGGTCCAGGTGTTGAAGATAACCGGGAAGCTCGACACCACCGCCACCAGCAGCAGCGCCGAAACGTTGCCGAGCCCGAACCAGAGCAGGAACAGCGGCGCATAGGCGAGACCGGGGATGGGCGCGAGGATACTGACCAGCGGCAGCAACAGATCTTCCATGCGGCGCGACCGCCCCATCAGCATGCCGATGGTCATGCCGCCGACGGCGGCGAGACCGAATGCGGCCAGCAGCCGCAGAAGGGTATCGAGGGCGTGATGCGGCAGGATGCCGTCGATGGTGAGTTGCACGAAAGTGACGGCAATCTCTTCCAGCGTCGGAAACAGCCGCGCATGGAAAATGCCGCTCCAGGCGGTGATCTCCCAGACCACGCCAACCAAAATAAACGGAAATGCATTGCGCCAGATCGCGCGCAGCTGTTCGGTGCCGCGGCCGGCAGCGGGCGTCGCAGCTATGGTTACGGCATCCTGCATGGTGCCGACAGGGCGTCCTCCCGATGCCGAAGCAGCGTAGCCTCTTATGCCCGGGCTTGTGCCGGCAGTCACGTACCCGGTTGGGGCGGAAGGATAGTGCGCCTTCAGGGCTTTCCACAAGCGCACGTGGCAAAGTGCGTCAGCCCCATGCTTGCCCACTGTTTCAGCGGTGATTGACGCTGGCGCGGCGCCGCCAGAACCGGTAAAGCCGCCCCGGCGCCCCTTGGGGCGCTGCGTCTAACGGGAGTGTTTCGCTATGTCGAAGAATACGTTGAAGGTCGGCTGGATCGGCGCCGGCCGCATGGGATTGCCGATGGCTGAGCGTCTGCTCAAGGCCGGCTACGACGTTTCGGTGTGGAACCGGACCAAGGCCAAGGCCGAGCCGCTCGCCAAGTCCGGCGGCAAGATCGTCGACAAGATTTCCGACCTTGCGTCCTGCGACGTTGTGTTCTCCATCGTTTCCACCGGCAAGGATCTGGCGGAGGTATCGCTGGGCGCCAACGGCCTCGCCGCCGCCGGCGGCAAATTGCCCGGCATTCTGGTCGATTGCTCGACCATCTCGGTCGAGGAGTCCGCCGACATCCGTAAACGGTTGAAGGAGCGCAGCTGCGACTACATCGCCGCCCCCGTCTCCGGCAACGCCAAGGTGATCAAGGCCGGCCGCCTTTCCGCCATCGTTTCCGGGCCGGAGACCGCATGCAAGACCGTGATGCCGCTGATGGAGGCGATCGCGCCGCAGGGCGTCTCCTTTGCCGGCGAGGGCGAGCTCGCGCGCGTCTGCAAGATCGCCCACAATGTTATGCTCGGCGTGGTGATCGAGAACCTGATCGAGATCACCTTGCTCACCAACAAGATGGGCGTGCCGCGTCACGCCTTCCTCGCTTTCCTCAACAACAGCGTGATGGGCTCGATGTTCACGCGCTACAAGGCGCCGGCGCTGGTCAATCTCGACTGGACCACCACATTTACGCCCGAGCTGTTGCGCAAGGACCTCGACCTCGGCCTTGAGCTCGGCCGCGAGATGGACGTACCGATGCCGGTCACGGCGGCGACTCGCGAGGTGCTGCAAGGGCATTTCGGCCATGCCATGTTGCAGAAGAATCCCGAGGAATACATCCAGAAAGATTTCGCCGCGCTCATGGAAACCATGGCGCTGGCCGCCGGCATGAAGCTGGAGTCGGAAAACAAGAACGTGCCGACCGGGCTGGAGAAATGACGCCTGGAGCGTCACAGCCGGGCGTGCGTCGATCGTGGCCGGTACGCCCGCTATCGCTTTCCGCTCCCGAAAAAAAGGCCGCTCGCGCGGCCCGTCGTGCACAGAGTGGGGAATTCGCCACCGGTTGTGTCTTTGGGAGGCGAAGGTGGCGGTGCACGGATCAGCAGTGAAGCGAGGCGATGCGCCGATCACAAGTAAATTACCTGTAAATTTGCGGTGGCTTTTGCGGGCTGCGATAACGCATCATCCGCCGACGATCGGAAACGGCGCGGCAGGCGCCCGGGAGGACTGAACAGCCATGACTTACAAGCTCTATAGCGCGCCGCAATCCACCTGCAGCCAGCGCGTGCGTTTCGTGTTCAATTCAAAAGGGCTGCCCTTTGACATCGTCGAGATCAACTTGCAGGCCGGCGACCAGCTCAAGCCCGATTATCTCAGGCTCAATCCCAACGGCGTCGTGCCGACCCTCGACCACGACGGCCGGATCGTCATCGATTCCACCGTCATTACCGAGTATCTCGACGAGGTCGAGCCGGACAACAGCTTCACTCCCGAAGATCCGGTCCGTCGCGCCCACATGCGCGCGCTGATGCATT
>Ga0210062_1000144_pt1 | contig 21204 bp, 20 predicted proteins | sample Muzzi_CordA_D2_FD_185528 | JGI IMG/M metagenome (GOLD analysis project Ga0210062, IMG submission 185528) | Wetland microbial communities from San Francisco Bay, California, USA, that impact long-term carbon sequestration - Muzzi_CordA_D2 (SPAdes) | ecosystem: Environmental > Aquatic > Marine >...
GGTTTTTCTGATCGGTCGTTTCGTGGAAATGCACGATCGAGCCGCCGCCGTCTTCCATCGGCGCCACGTACATGGTGGCGATGCGCGGCATGTCGGCGTCGGTGCGCGTGCGCAGGGTGACGTCCTGCGGCGGCACCGCGCCGCCGCCATTGCCGTCTTGCTTATCCTCAGCGGCATCATCATCTCGCTCATCTACGGCGCCTGGCCGGCGTTGAAGACCTTCGGCTTTTCGTTCCTCTACACCGAGGTGTGGAACCCGGTGACCAAGCAGTTCGGCGCTCTGGCGCCGATCTACGGCACCGTTGTCACCTCCATCATTGCCATGGTGATCGCCGTGCCGATCGGCCTGTTCATCTCGCTGTTTCTCACGGAGCTTTGCCCGATGTGGCTGCGCCGGCCGATCGGCATCGCCATCGAATTGCTGGCCGGCATCCCCAGTATCATTTACGGCATCTGGGGCCTGTTCGTGTTCGCGCCATTCCTGCAACAGCACGTGCAGCCGTTCCTCATCGACGTGTTCGGCCCGATTCCTGTGCTCTCGACCGTGTTCGAAGGGCCGCCCTACGGTATCGGCATCCTGACCGCGGGCCTGATCCTCGCCATTATGGTGCTGCCGTTCATCACATCGATCTCGCGCGACGTGTTCGACGCGGTTCCGCCGGTACTCAAGGAGGCCGCCTACGGCGTCGGCTGCACCACCTGGGAGGTGGCGCGCTACGTGGTGCTGCCCTATGCGCGGGTCGGCGTCATCGGCGGCGTCATGCTCGGACTCGGCCGTGCGCTCGGCGAGACCATGGCAGTCACCTTCGTTATCGGCAATGCGCATCGCATCTCCGGCTCGATCCTGGCGCCGGGCACCACCATCTCGGCAACCATCGCCAACGAGTTCACAGAGGCCGATGGTGTCCTCTACACGTCTTCGCTGATCGCGCTCGGCCTCATTCTGTTCCTGATTACTTTCATCGTGCTGGCCGCCGCCCGCTATATGTTGATGCGGATCAACGCGCGGGTGGGAGGCTGACCATGGCGCTTTACGACACGCGCCGCCGCCGCAATCACGTCGCCATTGGCCTGTCCATCGCCGCCACAGTCTTTGGCCTGACCTGGCTGGTTCTCATTCTCACGGTGTTGCTGTGGAACGGCCTTGGCGGTCTGACGCTGGCGGTGTTTACCGAGATGACGCCGCCGCCCGGGTCTGCCGGCGGACTGCTCAATCCGATTGTCGGCAGTCTGCTGATGACCTTCATCGCGGTGTTGATCGGCACGCCGCTGGGCATCCTCGCCGGCACCTACATGGCCGAATACGGCCGCTACGACAAGCTGACCACCGTGGTGCGCTTCATCAACGACATTCTGCTGAGCGCGCCGTCGATCGTCATCGGCCTGTTCGTCTACGAGGTCATGGTGCTGCAGATGGGCCACTTCTCCGGCTGGGCCGGCGCCGTCGCGCTGGCCGTGATCGTAGTGCCGGTGGTGGTGCGCACCACCGAGGACATGCTGATCCTGGTGCCGGACACGTTGCGCGAGGCGGCCGCCTCCATCGGCCTGCCGCGCGCGCTGATGATCCGGAAGGTCGCCTACCGCGCCGCCCGTGCCGGCATGGTGACCGGCGTGCTGCTGGCGATCGCCCGCATCTCCGGCGAGACTGCGCCCTTGCTGTTCACCGCGCTCAACAACCAGTTCTGGAGCACGGACATGAACGCGCCGGTCTCCAGTCTGCCGGTGGTCATCTTCCAGTTTGCGCTCAGCCCTTATGACGACTGGCAGCAGCTGGCCTGGACCGGCGCCCTGATCATCACCATGGCGGTGCTTGCGCTCAGCATCATCGCCCGTCTCCTTGCGGCACAGAGAAAATCGTCATGAGCGTAACAAGCATCGACACACCGGCACCGGCCGTCTTCCGGACTCCGATGAGCGCCGAGGGGCTCGCCGAAAAGGTTTCGGTTCGCAGCCTCGATTTCTATTACGGCGGTCATCAGGCGCTCAAGGATATCAACGTCTCGCTCTATGAGAACAAGGTGACCGCTTTTATCGGCCCGTCCGGCTGCGGCAAGTCCACGCTGCTGCGCGTGCTCAACCGCATGTACGATCTTTATCCCAACCAGCGCGCCACCGGTCACGTGACGCTCGACAACGAGGACATTCTGGCGGGCGCGCAGGACCTCAATCTGCTGCGCGCCAAGGTCGGCATGGTGTTCCAGAAGCCGACACCGTTCCCGATGTCGATCTACGAAAACATTGCCTTTGGCATCCGGCTCTACGAGAAAATGCCGAAGTCTGAACTCGACGATCGCGTCAAGCGCTGCCTGGAGCGGGCGGCGCTGTGGGACGAGGTGAAGGATAAAATCGACGCCAACGGCCTGTCGCTCTCCGGCGGCCAGCAGCAGCGCCTGTGCATCGCGCGCACGGTGGCGGTGCGGCCGGAAGTCATCCTGCTCGACGAGCCGTGCTCGGCGCTCGACCCGATCTCCACCGCCAAGATCGAGGAGTTGATCGACGAGCTCAAGGAGGACTATACGATTGCCATTGTCACCCACAATATGCAGCAGGCGGCACGCGTGTCGGACTTCACCGCCTTCATGTATCTGGGCGAGCTCGTCGAATTCGGCGACACGACACGAATTTTTACCAGTCCGAACGACCGCCGCACCCAGGATTACATTACCGGCCGCTTCGGCTAGGGCACACGGGATCGATCGAAGGACAAGGGCAATGACCGACCACACGATCAGGGCATTCGACAGCGAACTGCAGGGTCTCTTCCGCATGGTCGCCGAAATGGGTGGTCACGCAGAGAAGCAGATCGCCGAATCCGTTAACGCGCTGGCCAAGCGCGATACCGCGCTGGCGCAACGCGTCATCGCGGCCGACGCCGAAATCGACAATCTGCAGAGAGAGATCGAGGAAAAGGCGGTGCTCACCATCGCCCGCCGCCAGCCCATGGCGGTCGACCTGCGCGACATCGTTGGCGCGCTGCGGCTGGCCAACGACCTGGAGCGCATCGGCGATCTGGCCAAGAACATTGCCAAGCGGGTGGTGGCGCTCAACGGCGAGTTTCCGCCGCCGAAGCTGATCCGCGGCGTTGAACACATGACCGATCTGGTGCTCGAGCAGCTCAAGCTGGTGCTCGACGCCTATGCCCGCCGCGACATTAACAAGGCCATGGCGGTGTGGCGCGGCGATCAGGAGATCGACGCGGTCTGTACCTCGGTGTTCCGCGAACTGCTCACCTACATGATGGAGGATCCGCGCAATATCACCTTCTGCATTCATCTGATGTTCTGCGCCAAAAACATCGAGCGCATGGGCGACCACGCCACCAATATCGCGGAGACGGTGCACTACATCATCGAAGGCCAGCCGATCGCCGACAAGCGGCCGAAGGGCGACACCACGACCATCGCCGCGGTGCCGACGGCGGCGGACCGTTAACGAGCAACGCCATGAGCCCCCGCATCCTGATCGTCGAGGACGAGGAGCCGCTGACCATGCTGCTCCGCTACAACCTCGAGGCGGAGGGTTACGAGGTCGACACCGTCGCCCGCGGCGACGAGGCCGACACGCGGCTGAAGGAAAGCGCGCCCGACCTCATCGTGCTCGACTGGATGCTGCCGGGGCTGTCCGGTATCGAACTGTGCCGGCGGCTGCGCGCGCGGCCGGAAACCCGCAACCTGCCGATCATCATGCTCACCGCGCGCGGCGAGGAGAGCGAGAAGGTGCGCGGGCTCGCCACCGGCGCCGACGACTACATCGTCAAGCCGTTCTCGGTACCGGAGCTCCTGGCGCGGGTGCGCGCGTTGCTGCGCCGGGCCAATCCGGAGCGGGTCGCTACCGTACTGGCCATCGGCGACATCGAACTCGACCGCGAGAAGAAGCGGGTTTCACGCAACGGTCGACCCATCGACCTGGGACCGACCGAATACCGTCTGCTCGAGTTCTTCATGGAGCGGCCGGGCCGGGTGTTCTCGCGCGAGCAACTGCTCGACGGGGTCTGGGGCTCCGACATCTATATCGACGAGCGCACCGTCGACGTGCATGTCGGTCGCCTGCGCAAGGCGATCAACCGCGGCCACGTGATCGACCCGATCCGTACCGTGCGCGGCGCCGGCTACGCGCTGGATGATCGCTTCGACAGGATGAATTGACCACGCAAAACTGGCTTCGCAGGCACCGCTACGCGCCCAGCGTCGTGCCTGGCAATGACCGCGAAGGGTTTTCGCTAGCCGGCTCTGAACGGCGGCCGCTTCTCGCGCCGCCGCTCGCCGGCCGGCTGATAGGCGACGCGCGAGTGGTAGGAGCAGTAGGGCAGTTCATTCACCGCATCGCCGCCGCAGAAGAAGAACTCGGCGCTGCCGGGGTCGCCGATCGGCCAGCGGCAGGTGTGCTCGTTGAGCTGCAACAGTGTCTTGCGCTGCTCGACCGGGATCTCGATCAATTCGGGCTCGGGATCCACGTCGAAGTCGTAGGCGAGTGCGGTATTGCCGCGGATCGACGGCCGCGACACCCGCAGCATGTGGCCGCCCGAGCGCGCCTTGCGCGGCCGCGGGGCGGACGACGACGGGCTCTTGGCGCGGCCCGACAGCCCCAGCCGGTGCACCTTGCCGATCACCGCGTTGCGGGTGATACCGCCCAGCTCCGCCGCAATCTGGCTGGCGGACAGGCCGTCGGCCCACAATTTTTTCAGGAGTTCGACCCTTTCGTCCGTCCAGCTCATCGGGTTTTCTCCTCAGGGTTCAATCCCTTGGGCGGAATCCCCCCTCGTTCGCCGGGCACCCTTTTCGGGCACCTGACGCCTACGCCTCAGGGATGAACTAGAATTCGATCCGCCGCACGAGATGTCGTACTAGCTGATCAAAACGCTACAATATGCGGTGACTCGCGCGCAACCCGTGGCAAGCACCAAACCCCAACTAACAACAAGTTTTCCCTTAGAATCGGCACTTGCGGCAAATTTGAGTCCGCCCGTGCCGCGCCGGTCCCTCGGTTGACAGGGCAAGGCCCGGCAATAAAATGAAAAAAGTGCCGCCCCGGGAGGCGGCACATTTCATTTTGTTGGCGCGCGCATGATCCCGGCAGGCCAGCCCGGGGGCCGCCGGCACCGGTTTTCGACCACCGTCATGCGCAACCCGAAAGGGCCTGCACCGGTTCGCCGTGAACGGATCAGGCCCGTCCAGAGTCCGATGGAAGATCCAGGCTGTGAGTTCGCATCTGCTGCCGACCTATGCGCGTGTCGACCTCGCTTTCGAGCGGGGGGAGGGCGCGTGGCTCATCACGCCAGCGGGTGAGCGCTATCTCGACTTTACTTCGGGGGTCGCCGTCAACGTGCTTGGCCACGCCCATCCGGCGCTGGTCGACGCGCTGACCACGCAGGCCAACAAGCTCTGGCACGTCTCTAATCTCTACCGCATCCCTGGCGCCGAGCGGCTGGCCGAGCGGCTGTGCGCGTTGTCCTTTGCCGACCTCGCATTCTTCTGCAATTCCGGCACCGAGGCCATGGAAGGCGCCATCAAGATGGCGCGCAAGTTCCAGGCAGCGTCGGGAAAGCCGGAACGTTTCCGTATCGTCACCTTCGAGGGCGCCTTCCACGGCCGCACGCTCGCCTCGCTCGCGGCCACTGGCAACATGAAATATCTCGACGGCTTCGGTCCGCCGGTTGAGGGCTTCGACCAAGTGCCGTTCGCCGATCTGGAAGCGACCAGAAAGGCGATTGGCCCGGAGACCGCCGCCATCCTGATCGAGCCGATCATGGGGGAGGGTGGAGTGCGCGTGGTGCCGCACGCCTTCCTGCGCGCCTTGCGCGAACTGTGCGACAAGCACGGGCTGCTGTTGATCTTCGACGAGGTACAGACCGGTATTGGCCGCAGTGGCAAGTTGTTCGCCTATGAACTGGCCGGCGTTAAACCCGACATCATGGCGCTGGCCAAGGCGCTCGGCGGCGGCTTCCCGGTCGGCGCCTTTCTTGCCACCACGGAGGCGGGCAAGGGCATGACCGCCGGTACGCACGGCTCCACCTTCGGCGGCAACCCGCTGGCCATGGCTGTCGCCAATGCGGTGCTCGACGTGGTGACCGCGGACGGCTTCCTCGACCAGGTCAACCGAAACGCACTATTGCTCAAGCAGCGACTTGCCGAACTGAAGGACCGGCATGCCGCGGTGATCGCCGAGGTGCGTGGCGAGGGTTTGCTCATCGGGCTGCGCATGGTGCCGCCGGCCTCCGTCATGGTCGATGAATTGCGCGCCGAGAAGATGATTACTCCCGCCGCCGGCGACAACGTGGTGCGGCTGCTGCCGCCGCTGATCATCGGCGAGGAGGAAATTACCGAAGCGATCGCGCGCATCGACCGCGCCTGCGCGCGGCTGGCCCAGTCTGCGCGACCGGCCAAGGAGGCGGCGTCATGATGGAGAACGGTGTGCGCCACTTCCTCGATCTCATCGACATTTCCAAGCCGGACCTGGCAGGGATGATCGACAACAGTCGCGCCATGAAGGCCGAGCGCGCGCGCGGCGTCATCAGGGCACCGCTCGCCGGCAAGACGCTGGCGATGATCTTCGACAAGCCGTCGACGCGCACCCGTGTCTCCTTTGACGTTGCCATGCGCCAGCTTGGCGGCGAGGCGATCATGCTGACGGCACAGGAAATGCAGCTCGGTCGCGGTGAGACGCTGGCCGATACCGCGCGCGTGCTCTCGCGCTTCGTCGACGCCATCATGATCCGCATCCTCGACCACGAGGCGGTGGCCGAGCTCGCGCGGCATGCAACCGTCCCGGTGATCAACGGTCTCACCCGTCGCTCGCATCCCTGCCAGGTGCTGGCCGACGTGATGACCTTCGAGGAGAAGCGCGGCTCGATCCGCGGCCGCACCGTGGCCTGGACAGGTGATTCCAACAACGTGCTGGCATCGTGGATGCATGCCGCCGAGCGCTTCGACTTCCAGTTGCGCGTGGCCACGCCCGCCGAGCTCAAGCCGAAGAAATGGCTGCTGGACTGGGTGAAATCTTCCGGGGCGGCCATCAAGATTGGCGACGATCCGGAAGTGGCGGTAAAGGATGCCGACTGCGTGGTCACAGACACCTGGGTCTCGATGGGCGACCGCGACGGCAAGCGGCGCCACAACGTGCTCAAGCGCTACCAGGTCAATGCCGCTCTGATGGCCAAGGCCAGCCCCGAGGCGTTGTTCATGCACTGCCTGCCGGCCCACCGCGGCGAGGAGGTTACCGACGAGGTGATCGACGGGCCGCAATCGGTGGTGTTCGACGAGGCGGAGAACCGGCTGCACGCGCAGAAAGGCCTGCTCGCCTGGTGCCTGCACGCGGAGGGGGCGTAAACCGCTGCCGGCCGCAGGCCGGGGAGCCGCCGCAGGCGGCGTTTCGGAGCATGCGGCGGCGCCATTCTTCGAGACGCGGTCGTTCAGACCGCTCCGCGGGATGAGGCGGACCGGGGCTCGCTTTCGTGCCGCCGAAAACTACATAAGGCCGATGAACGCACCCGACATGAATACGCCCGCACCTGACATCCCGACGCGCGCGCCCTCCGCCACCCCGACCGACGACATCGTCACCGCGTTCGAGGTGACCAAGCTCGACCTGCGAGGCCGCGTGGTCCGGCTCGGGTCCACGGTCGACCGCATTATCGAGAGCCACGCCTATCCGCCGCCGGTGGCCAAGCTGGTGGGCGAGGCGGTAGTGCTCGCCGTCATGCTTGGTTCCGCCCTCAAGATCGACGGTCGCTTCATTCTGCAGACCCAGAGCGACGGTCCGGTGCGCATGCTGGTGGTCGACTTCACTGCGCCGGGCAAGGTGCGCGCCTGCGCACGCTTCGACAGGAATCTCGTGGCGAAAGCGGAGGAGGCCGGCGACGCCGATGCCGGTACCCTGCTTGGCCATGGCCATCTCGCCATGACGATCGATCAGGGCCCCGACATGAGCCGTTACCAGGGGCTGGTGGCGCTGGAAGGCGGCTCGCTGGAAGATGCCGCCCACGAATATTTCCGCCGCTCCGAGCAGATCCCGACGCAAGTCCGCCTGGCAGTGGCCGAGGAACTGCGCGCTGGGGAGAACGGCGCCAGCCATCGCTGGCGTGCGGGAGGCATCCTGCTGCAGTTTCTGCCCCGGGCCCCGGAGCGGGCGCGGGTGGCCGATCTCGACCCCGGCGACGCCCCGGAAGGTGTCGAACCGCACGACGTTGAGGAGGACGACGCCTGGGTGGAAGGCCGCGCGCTGGTCTCTACCGTGGAGGACGTCGAGTTGATCGATCCCTTGCTGTCGAGTGAGCGGCTGGTCTATCGCCTGTTCCATGAACCGGGCGTACGCGTATTTCAGCCCGGCGACGTGCGCGCAGAGTGCTCCTGTTCGCGCGCGACCGTCGAGGCCATGCTGAGGAGTTTTTCGCAGGACGACCGCGACCACATGGTCGAGGACGGCAAGATTACCGTGACCTGCGAATTCTGCAGCGAAAGTTACGTCTTCGCGCCAGCCGAAGTCGACGCTAACCCCGGCAATAAGCCGGGTTAACCCTTTCCTGTCATCGCCGGGCTTCATCCGGGGCATCGCGCTAAGATGAATGCGCGGGACAATCACGCGCTTGTCGGTATGGGTGATGGCGGGCAGGACGATCTTCGCACTGATAATCTTGCTTCTGCCGACGGTGACGCTGGCGCAAGACTGTCCGGCGACGCTTGCGTCGGCGCGGCATCTCGTCCTCGTCACCGCCGACGGCTTCACAAGCAAGACCGCCAGCATGCAGCACTTTTCGCGTGCCGCGCTGGCGGCGCCCTGGCGCCCGATCGGCGGGCCGGTGGGCGCGCTGGTTGGCAAGAAGGGCCTCGCCTGGGCGCACAGCTTCCGCCATTTCGCCCAGGCGCGCGAGCCGGTGAAGGCGGAGGGCGACAAGCGCGCGCCTGCCGGCGTCTTTGCCATCGGCCGCAGCTTCGGTTCGGCTCCGTCGTCCCGGCCCGGCTATCTGCGCATTTCGACCGGCGTGACCTGCATCGATGACACCCGCTCGCCCGCCTACAACACCATCACCACCCGCGCGCGGGTCGGTTGGCGCGTACATGGCGAGAACATGTGGCGCATACCGGAATACCGGCGCGGGCTGTTGGTCGACTACCCGACCGACCGCCAGGCGCGCGCCGGTTCCTGCATTTTCATTCATCTGCGGCTGCGTGGCGCCACCGGAACCGGCGGCTGCGTGGCGCTCCCCGAACAGGCGCTCGCCGCCGTGCAGGATTTTGCGCTGGAAGGCGCCGCGCTGGCCGTTCTGCCTAGGCAGGCCCTCGATCGGTTCGCCGGGTGCCTGCCGCAAGCCGCGCGACCCTAGTTGATCGTCCGCTCGGCGTAACTGCAATCCAGCGAAAACGCCGGAATCTCGATATCGAAATGCTCACCCGTCGGAGTCACCATGCCGTAGCTGCCGGCCATGAAGCCCGACGGCGTCGGCAGCGGCACGCCGCTGGTGTATTCGAAGGAATCGCCAGGCTTGAGCGTAGGCTCCTCACCGACCACGCCCGGTCCTTTGACCTCCTGCAGCCGGCCGAGCGCGTCGGTGATGCGCCAGTGCCGCGTCTTCAGCTGCACCGTGCCGTTGCCGAGGTTGGTGATCTCGATGGTATAGGTCCAGAAGAAATAGCCGTTGGCCGGCGACGACCGCTCGGTAGAAAACCGCGGCGTCACCGTGACCTCGATATCCCGGGTTACGGCGCGGTACATCGAACTGCCCTAATTTAAGCCGAATCCGGCGCTTGCCTCGCGGTTGCCGGCGGGATTATGGCCGAAACTTTGCGCGAAAGAAATGCGGCCCATGGCCCCGGTTTCGACCGATCGTGATCTGCGGCTCGATCTGTTCCGCGGGCTCGCACTCTGGCTGATCTTCCTCGACCACATTCCTTCCAATGCGGTGAGCTGGATCACCATTCGCAATTACGGCTTCTCTGACGCCACCGAGATCTTCGTCTTCATCTCCGGCTTCACCGCCGCCTTCGTTTATGGCCGCGCCATGCGCGAGCACGGCTTCGTGGTAGCCGGCGCGCGCGTGCTCAAGCGCGCCTGGCAGATTTATATCGCACACGTGTTCCTGTTCGCGATCTATCTCGCCGAGATCGCCTATGTCGCGCACTCCTTCGACAACCCGCTCTACACAGAGGAAATGGGGGTGCGCAATTTCCTCGCCAGTCCGGACGTCACCATCTTTCAGGCGCTGCTGCTCAAGTTCAAGCCGGTAAACATGGACGTTCTGCCGCTCTACATCGTGCTTCTGCTCTGGTTTCCGCCAGTACTTTGGCTGTTGTTGCGTGCGCCGGTGACGGCGCTGGGGCTGTCGGCCGCATTCTATGCGCTGACCCTGCGGTTCGGTTGGAACATCCCGGCGTGGCCGCAGGGGATGTGGCTGTTCAATCCGTTCGCCTGGCAACTGCTGTTCGTGTTCGGCGGCTGGTGCGCGCTCGGCGGCGCACAGCGTATCAGGCGCATTGTCGACTCAAGCCTGCTGCGCTGGCTGGCGGTTGGCTATCTCGCGCTCGCCTTCAGCATCGTCATGACCTGGTATTTTCCCTTCCTGGGCGCCTTCGTGCCGAAATTCGTCAGCGACGCCATTTATCCGATCAGCAAGACCAACCTCGACGTCCTGCGCATCCTGCACTTCCTGTCGCTGGCGGTGGTCACGCTCTGGTTCGTGCCGCGCGGCTGGCCGGCGCTGAAGCGACCCGTCTTCCAGCCGGCCATCGTCTGCGGACAGCATTCGCTGGAGACCTTCTGTCTCGGCGTGTTCCTGTCCTTCGCCGGGCACTTCGTCTTCACCGAGGTATCCAATAGCCTGGCCATGCACGTTGCCGTCAGCGTAACCGGCATCGTGATCATGGTGGCGGCGGCCATGCTGGCGTCATGGTATAAGCAGCTGGAGCGGGGCGGACCGCCGCGACCGCCGACTCCGGCGGGCACGCCGGCCACCGCGGGGGGCGGGAGATGACGAGGCGGTTCGGTTTGCTGCCGGCGCTGCTGGGCCTGCCGCTGCTGCTATCGACCGGCGCTGCTTTGGCCGACCATCCGGCCGAATGCCTTGTCGCCGAGCATGAGCTTGTCCGCACCTTCTCGTTGCCGCATGTGGCCAAGGCAATTGCGGCCAGGAAACTGGATATCGTGGTCGTCGGCTCCGGCTCGTCCGGATTGCCCGGCGCGGCCGGCGCCAAGGGCGCCTATCCCGCGCGCCTGCAAAATGCATTGGCCGCGGCACTGCCCGGTGTCGCCGTCAAGGTCACGGCCGACGTGAAGTCGCGCCGCACCGCCGCTGCCATGCTGCGCGCGCTGCCCAAGGTGCTGGCGACGGTGAAACCGGCCCTGCTGGTCTGGCAGAGCGGCACGGTCGATGCCATGCAGGGGGTCAGTGCCGATCGCTTCAGCGATATCCTGGAGGAAGGTGTCGCACGCGCCGCCAAGGCCGGTGCCGACACCGTGCTGGTCAATGCGCAATACAGCCCGCGCACGGAATCGATGATCTCGCTCGCCGCATATACGAGAACTATGCGCTGGGTTGCATTGCAGCATGAAATTCCGCTGTTCAATCGATTTGCCATCATGAAGCTGTGGGCCGATCTCGGCACCTTCGAACTGGCCGGTGCCGCCAACAAACTTGACACAGCCATGCGGGTTCATGATTGCTTAGGCCGTCTGCTGGCCGATCTCATTACCGGGGCGGCCAAGCCGGGCGGGCCGGACTGAGGACGGCCCTGGGGCACGGGGCGTCACTTGCACAATCCGGCGACGACCGTTCGCGCGCTGACCGGGCTGGCGGCGCTGTTTGCTGTGCTGGCGCTGCCGTCACCGGTGCGCGCCATGCAGCCGGTCTGCGCCGCGCCGCCGGAACTGACCCGGCTCGCTTACCCATTGGCGCGCGTCGCCGGCAAATTGAAAAACGGCGGGCCCATCGTCATCGTCGCCATCGGCTCGTCATCGACTGCCGGTCACGGCGCCAGTTCAAAATCGGCAAATTATCCGAGCCGCCTGCAAGCCGAGTTGCGAGACCGGTTTCCTGGCCACGATATTGTCGTGCACAACCGCGGTATCGGCGGCGAGGAAATCGGCGACATGCTCAAGCGTTTCGAGAAGGCGGTCGTCGCCGCCGAACCCGATCTGGTGCTCTGGCAGCTGGGCACCAATTCGGTGCTGCGCAATCGCAAGGCCGGCGACTCGGACGCCGCGATCCGCGAAGGCGTCAGCACGATCCGCGCCACCGGCGCAGATCTGGTGCTGATCGATCCGCAATTCGCGCCCAAGGTGATCGGCAAGCCGGAGGCCGCGCGAATGGTTGCGCTGATCGCCGCCACCGCCAAGCGCGCCGGCGTCGACCTGTTTCGCCGCTTTGCCATGATGAAGCGCTGGCGCGAGATCGACCAGCTCGCGTTCGCAAGCTTTCTGTCGCCCGACGGGCTGCACATGAACGACTGGAGCTATGCGTGCCTGGCCAAGGGCCTCGGCGCTGCCATTGCGCAAGCCGCCACGCGGCCGGTACCGGTTGCCTCTGCAACTGCCTTGCCGGCCGGCAAGCCGTAGACCTCACACTGCATCCAGCGCGGTGAGCAGATCCTCCACCACGTCGTCGGGATGCTCGAGTCCGCAGGAGAGCCGGATCAGACCGTCGCCGATGCCGAGCTCGGCGCGTTGCTCCGGCGTCAGCCGCTGGTGCGTGGTCGTGGTCGGATGGGTGACCAGTGTCTTGGCGTCGCCGAGATTGTTGGTGATGCCGATCAGCTTCAGCGCGTTGAGGAAGCGGAACGCGCCCTCCTTGCCGCCCCTGACCTCGAATGCGACCAGCGTCGAGCCGGCCTTCATCTGCTTGCGCACGATGTCGGCCTGCGGATGGTCGGGCCGGCCGGGATAGATGAGCCGCGTGAGCTTCTTGTTGCCGTAGAGCGCGACCGAAACCGCGGCCGCAGTGTCGGTCTGCCGTTGCACGCGCACCGACAAGGTCTCCAGTCCCTTGAGCAGCACCCAGGCGTTGAACGGCGACAGCGATGGGCCGGTCTGCCGGATGATCTGGTGCACGTGATCCATGATAAATTTCTCGGAGGCAAGAATAATGCCGCCGAGCACGCGACCCTGGCCGTCGATGTGCTTGGTCGCCGAATAGACCACGCAATCGGCGCCAAGCTTGAGCGGGCTCTGGTAGAGCGGCGTGGCGAACACGTTGTCGACTACCAGCTTGGCGCCGGCATTGTGTGCGAGGTCGGCGACGGCGGCGATATCGTAGACCTCCAGCGTCGGGTTGGTCGGCGTCTCCATGAAGAACACCTTGGTGTTCGGCCGGACCGCCTGCTTCCACTCGTCGAGATTGGCGCCGTTGACCAGCGTCGAGGTGACGCCGAAACGCCCGAGCCAGTCCTCGATCACCCAGCGGCAGGAGCCGAACAGCGCCTTGGCGGCGACGATGTGATCGCCCGCCTTGACCTGGCCCATGAGCGCGGTGGTGACCGCCGCCATGCCGGTCGCGGTCGCGCGCGCGGCTTCCGCGCCTTCGAACGCGGCCATGCGCTGCTCGAACATGGTCATGGTTGGATTGGAGTAGCGCGAATAGACGTAACCGGGGATCTTGCCGGAGAAGCGCGCCTCGCATTCCTCGGCGCTGTCGTAGACGTAGCCCTGCGTCAGGAACAGCGCTTCCGAAGTTTCGCCGAACTGCGAGCGCAGCGTGCCGGCGTGCACCAGGCGGGTTTCGGGGCGGTAGCTTTTTTGCGCGGACGCGGACATGAGCGGGGCCTCCTTTAGCCCTTGCGCATGATCTCTTGCGAAATCATGCGGCAACAAAAAACCGGCCGGAGAGAAATCTCTCGGCCGGGCTCACTCGCGTGTCCCCGGCCTTTTAGCGAGTTGTTTAACGTGGCTGCAAGCCGGCCGGCTCAAATGACCACGGGATAAATTGTTTGTAGCGGGAGCCACGCCTTCCCGTCAAGCCGCCTGTCGGGTTAGATCGGCGCAGCATTTTCCAGGGGCGCTCCGTGGCACTTTCCTTTGCCATCGAGGACAAGGGCATCCTGCCCGACCGCATGATCGCGGCGCTTGCCCGCGCCGGTGGGATATTGCCCGCGACCGATTTCGCGCCCGACCAGATCCAGCCCGCCAGCCTCGATCTTCGCCTCGGCGACGTCGCCTATCGCGTGCGTGCGAGCTTCCTGCCCGGCCGCACCACGGTCGCCGAGCGCATCGACGAGGTGAAGCTGCACGAGATTTCGCTTTCCGACGGCGCGGTGCTGGAGACCGGCTGCGTCTATATTGTGCCGCTGCTCGAAAGCCTGGCGCTGCCGGACGATATTTCCGCCGCCGCCAATCCGAAAAGCTCGACCGGCCGGCTCGACGTGTTCACCCGCGTCATTGCCGACGAGACGCGCGGCTTCGACCAGATCGAGGCCGGCTATCACGGACCGCTCTATGCCGAGATCAGTCCGCGCACCTTTCCGGTGCTGGTGCGCGAGGGCTCGCGGCTGTCGCAGATCCGGTTCCGCCGCGGCCATGCGCTGCTCGACTCGGAAGCCCTGCGCGAACTGCATGCACGCGAGCGGCTCGTCGACATCGACGACGCCGACGTCAGCGAAGGCGTCGCGGTCAGCGTCGACCTGTCGGGCAGACTGCTGGCGCCCGCCGGCGACAGCAAGGGCATCGTCGGCTACCGCGCCAAGCGGCACACCGGGCTGATCGACGTCGAGCGCCGCGCCGGTTATGCGGTGCTCGACTTCTGGGAGCCGATGACCGCGCGCCCCGACAAGAGCCTGATCCTCGATCCCAACGAATTTTACATCCTTGCTTCGAAGGAAGCGGTGCAGGTGCCGCCCGACTACGCCGCCGAGATGGTGCCGTTCGATCCGCTGGTCGGTGAATTCCGCGTGCATTATGCCGGCTTTTTCGACCCCGGCTTCGGCTATGCCGGCGCCGGCGGTACCGGCGCGCGCGCGGTGCTGGAGGTGCGCTCGCGCGAGGTGCCGTTTATCCTCGAACACGGGCAGATTGTCGGCCGTCTCGTCTACGAAAAGATGTTGGCGCGGCCCGACACGCTGTATGGCCAGGGCATCGGCTCCAATTATCAGGCGCAGAGCCTGAAGCTGTCGAAGCACTTCAAGTCATAATTTGTGCGCGGCCTGTGCGTTGCGCCGTCATTGCCGGGCTTGACCGGGCAACCCATGATGACGTGCGGCCAAGGTGAACGCACGCGATCGCTCGCCCGCTGAACTTCAGCATGGATGACCGGGTCGGGCCGGGGCATGACGGCCACGGCTGTTGCGGCCCGTCGCGTCACCGATTCAATTTTCAAACAGCCCGCCTTCTTCCGTTTCGGGGCGGCAAGCCAACGCTCCGCCGCCCCTGATGTTTGAAGGCCCGGGGGTGAGCCTGCTTCCCTTTTTCCTTTCCCCGAAAAGGGGAATGGAGCGCCGGGGAGGCGCCAGAGGCTGGCGAGGCCCCTTTGGACGGGTTTGGCGAAACCCGCCCGCGCGCCTGGCGATGGCGCGCGCCCGCTTGGCGAAGCGGGCTGCGCCTCCCCGGCGCTCCATCCAGCGGCGCGCATTGTCGGCGCGCCGCGCCCAACCAGATCAACGGACGTCCTCGAGGCGACGTCCGCAGCCCGGCAGGCGCAGCGAATGTAAGTGCGATTTGGCGCGCGGGGATAAGTCTTTCGTCGGGCACTTTGACCCGCTTGCCGCTCAGCCAGAGCTTTCCTATTGTTGCCGCATGCGGGCGTAGTTCAATGGTAGAACGGCAGCTTCCCAAGCTGCATACGAGGGTTCGATTCCCTTCGCCCGCTCCAATCTTCGCGCCTCCGGTGCTGCGGTCGGCGGACCAGTCTTGATCGCCAGGATGACCGCCGAAACCTCGGCGAACGCGGGTCCGCATCCCGCCCAGAAAAAATTAACCAAAATCGCCTAACCCCGATCCGGTCTGCATCGGGACGGGGATATGCTGCCAGGCCGAATTCTGCTGACACTGTCGCTGCTTGTTGCGGCCTCCGGCGCGTTCGCCGCTGCGCTGCCGCCGATTATCGCCGGTGCCGACAATCCGGTGCCGCAATGCGTCAAGCCGGACGCGCTGATGGACTTCGTCAACGGCGTCAACGGGCGCCGCCGCACGTCCATCGAGCCGCGCTTCGATCACATCGCCACGCTCTACCAGCGCATCGGCCAATGCGTGTCCCGTCCGCCCGCGCAATGCGTTGGCGTGCGCTGGGACTACGCCTTTTTCCAGATGCTGATCGAGACCAATTACCTGACCTTCCGCCGGCCGAACGGCGCCCCCGCCGGCGTTCCGGCCAGGGACAACAATTTCGCCGGCGTCGGTGCCACCGTGCCGGGCCGGCCGGGCGAGGCGTTCAAGGACGTGGAGACCGGCGTGCTGGCCCATCTCCAGCACGTTTTGATGTACTCGACCACGCCGATCCCCCGGCCGGTGGCCAGGCGCACGCGCCTGGTGCAGAACGACGTGCAGGCGATCATGCGCCGGTTGCGCCGGCCGGTGACCTTTGCCGATCTCGCCACCGAATGGACCGGCACCGACCACAACACCTATGGCACGATGATGCGGCGCATCGCGCAGAAGTTCAAACGCAACTACTGCGACGGCCAGAAGCTCGCGGAAAGCGAGATCAAGACAGTACCGGCGCAACCTCGCTGATCGTCACCTCAGCGAACAGCCGCTGCACGTCTTCCGCGCGGCACAGTTCGGTGCCGGGGCTCATCACCGCGGCAGAGCCGGCCGCGACGCCCATGCGGAAGGCGTCCTCGATCGGCTTGCCCTCGGCCAGCGCCGCGACCATGCCGCCAAGAAAACTGTCGCCGGCGCCGACCGTGCTGGTCACTTCGATCTTCATTGGCGCGGCGCGCCAGGCCCGATGGGCGGTGACCAGCAGCGCACCGTCCGCGCCCAGCGTCAGCGCCACTACTTCGGCGCGGCCGGCGGCCACCAGCTTGCGGCAGGCCGCAATGTAATCCCGCTCGCTGTCGAGTTGCGCGCCGGCGAAATCGGCGAGCTCGGTCTGGTTCGGCTTGATCAGCGTCACACCCTCGTCGAGTGCAGGAGCGAGGCTTTGGCCCGAAGTGTCGAGCACCATTCTGGCGCCGAGCTTCTTGGCATGGCGCGCCACCAGCGCGAAAAAATCATCCGGTACGCCGGGCGGAATGCTGCCGCTGGCGACGACGTATTTCGGCTTCTCCGGCAGCGTCACCAGCTTGTCGAGGCAGGCTTCCCATTCGGCGCGATGCAGCTTCGAACCCGGCAACACGAAACGGTACTGCTCGCCGGTCTCCTCCTCGAAGGCGGTGAAATTCTCGCGCGTCTCCACGTGCGACGGCGTCACCACGCTGTCGATGCCTTCGCGCTCGACCAGCCGCTGCAACAGCTTGCCGATGGCGCCGCCGATCGGGTAGATCGCCGCCACGTCGCCGCCGAGCCGGTGGATGACGCGCGCGACGTTGATACCGCCGCCGCCCGGATCGCGCTTGGGCGCCGAACAGCGCAGCTTGCGCACCGGCTCGACACGCTCGACATTAACGAAAATGTCGATCGCCGGGTTGATGGTGAGAGTGACAATGTCTGGCACTTTCTTGCATCCGTTCCGATTGCAGCGCCGGTGGAGGGCGAAAATTGTATGCTGGGCGAGGAAATAGGTATTTTTTAGTCGCGATCATCTCCTTTCGATAGGGAAAATTGCGCGCTTGCGGCATGCCCAGCATGCGGGGGCACCCGCTGTTTTTGCCGGATGACCGCCTCGACCACGCATGATTATATCGCAACATGGCCATCCGGTCGTGATGAAAGTTTCCGTACACAATGATCGATCCGCTTTACTCGTTGTCCGGCTTCGCCGTCGGCCTGCTGGTCGGCATGACCGGCGTTGGCGGTGGCGCGCTGATGACGCCGCTGCTGATTCTGGTGTTCGGTGTGCCGTCGGCGACGGCAGTGGGCACCGACCTGCTCTATGCCGCGGCCACCAAGACCGGCGGCAGTCTGGTGCACGGCTTCGCCCACAGCATCGACTGGCGCGTAGTGCGGCGGCTGGCGAGCGGCAGCGTTCCGGCAACAGTGCTCACGCTCGCCGCGCTGTCGTTGTTTGATCTCGACGGCGAGGCTGCGCATGCGTTGATCACCTTCGTGCTCAGCTTTGCGCTTTTCCTCACCGCTTTCGTGCTGGTATTCGGCCAGACGCTGGTGGCGGCCTACCGCGCGCGCGTCGCCCAGGTCGCGCCCGAGCGTACCGCCGTTACCACCGTGGTGGTGGGCGCGCTGCTCGGCGTGCTGGTGTCGATCTCCTCGGTCGGCGCTGGCGCCATCGGCGTGGTGGCGCTGGTGCTGCTCTATCCGCAAATGCCGATGGCCAGGATCGTCGGCTCCGACATCGTGCACGCGGTGCCGCTCACGCTCATTGCGGGCACCGGCTACTGGATGATCGGCTCGGTCGACTGGCACATCATCGGCTCGCTGCTCGCCGGCTCGCTGCCGGGCATCTTCATCGGCAGCTATTTCGCTATCCGCATTCCCGAGCGCGCGGTACGGATCGTGCTCGCGGTCGTGCTGTTCGCGGTGGCGACGCGCATCGCCTACGACCACGCCACCGCCGCCTCGTCGATCTTCACTGCGTTCGGCAAGCGCGATGGACCTTGAGCGGCCGCGCGCTTGCCGTTCAGCGGGGCCCGATGTAGCGCGATCCCCAGAGCACCACCACCCAGATGGCTGCCAGCGTGCAGATGGCCACGATCAGAATCTGCATCTCGTCCTCCCATGTCCCGGCGAAAGGTGGGCGCGGATGATGTCGGTTCTGGCCCAAGAGCTTTACAGTTTTCGCCCCGTGGCGGCGTCGTGCGCCCGTTACCTCGTCACTATAGCCGGATTCGGCGGGCAATGCGCGGCGGCATGGAGCGCGGCCGGAACGCCACCGGCGGGTCCGAGTTTGAGCAGGGGAGATGCTTCATGCCCGGCAAGCGCGTGCAATTCGATGAGGAGACGTTTGACGCGCTCGACCTCCTCGCCAAGGACCGAATGATGACCTTCCAGGAATTGGCCGACGAGGCCTTCCGCGACCTGCTGCGCAAACATGGCCGTCCAGCCAGCCTGAAGGAGGCTTTGCGGCGCAGCGTAAACGTGGCGGCCGCGATCACCCGGCCGTCACGCGGCAAAAAGACGGCCAAGAAGAAGGCTGCCGGGGAGACGAAAAAGACGAAGAAGAAGCGGCGTTGAGCCCTCCTGGTGCGCCCAGCGCAAGGAACATTGCCATAGCTGCGTCGTTTTCCCGGCGCACCATCGCTTGCATCGCTGCGGCGGTGGGGGCATTACCCGTCCGGCGACCGCAACCCCGCCGCGATGCCTGCTCCGCGTCCGGCTCCGTCCGCTCCGATCAAAGCCCAGAGGTCGATTTATGACAAAGATGCGCCTGCTCATCATCAGCGCCGTCGTCGCCGCCACGTCCGCGGTCGCCATCGCCGCCGCGCCGGGTGCCCAGAAGAGCCAGGGTCTGTCGCGCGCTGATCTCGCCCTGCTCAGCGGTGTGATCCAGCTGGTCGAGCGCGACTACGTGCACCCGGTTGGACCGCACGAACTGACCAAGGACGCGCTCAAGGGCATGCTCAACCGGCTCGATCCGCATTCCGACTACATGGATGAGCAGGAGTTCAAGCTGGCGCGCTCCGACATCACCGGCAAGTTCGGCGGGCTCGGCATCCAGATTTCCCAGCAGAACGGCGTGCCCAAGATCATATCGCCGATTGATGGCACCCCGGCGGCGCGCGCCGGCCTGCAGCCCGGCGACCTGATCGTGCAGGTCGACGGCACCAGCACGCACGGCACCAGCCTGACCAAGATCGTGCGCGTGCTGCGCGGCAAGCCGGGCACCAAGGTTACCATAACCATCGCCCGCGGCAACGAAGCGCCGTTCGACGTCACAATCACCCGCGCCATCATCCAGGTCGACACCGTCAAGTCAAAGATGCTGGAGAACAAGATCGGCTATGTGCGCATCACCCGCTTCGGCGACGCCACGCCGAGGGACTTCAAGCGGGCGCTCGCCGACTTGAAGCAGAAGGCGGACGGCTCGCTGAAAGGGCTCGTGCTCGACCTGCGCAACGATCCGGGTGGGCTGTTGTCGGCGGCGGTGGATGTCGCCGGCGAGTTTCTTTCCGGCGGCACCGTGGTTACCATCAAGGGCCGCCGCAGCGCCGACAACCACGCCTACAGGGTCAAGAACGCCGGCGTGATGTTGCCGGAGACGCCGATGGTGGTGCTGATCAACGGCGCGTCTGCCTCAGCCTCGGAGATCGTCGCCGGCGCCCTGCAGGATCGCAAGCGCGCCACCGTGATGGGTACGCAGAGCTTCGGCAAGGGCTCGGTGCAGACGATTATCCCGCTCAACGGCCACGGCGCGCTGCGGATGACCACCGCGCTCTACTACACGCCCGGCGGCCGCTCCATCCAGGGCCAGGGCATCAAGCCGGACATTGTCGTCGACGCGCCCAAGGACCAGCAGGTCGCAGGGGGCGTGATGCTGCGCGAGAGCGCCCTGCGCGGCGCCTTCCGGAATCCGGGTTTGCTCGACAATAAGTCGTCCGCCAGCGACAAGAAGGGCGAGGACCAGAAGGGTGAGGACAAGAAGGAGACTTCGATCGGCGGCAAGACCACCTATTCGCCGCCAATCAAGACCGAATTGATCGGCACCGACAACGACGCCCAACTCAAGGCGGCGGTCGCCCATCTGGAAGGCGGCGGCCAGCGCACCACCGGCGATGCGCACTGAGTGGGGCGGCTGCGCCGCGCCATGTCTCATCTGGCCATCCCGCAATAGCCCGGGCACTCGCGTCTGGTCAGGGCGCCGTTAATGCCGTGACAATCGCCCGCGCCGAGCTGTCGAAACCATCGATCAGGTCGGCAATGACGACTCGCTCGTTGCCGTAGAGCTGCCCCGGGCCGGCGCTGCTCCGCGCGGCGGCTCCGGCCGGCAGCCGCGGAAGGGTGACGGCGGTCCAGGTTCCAATCCAGCGACGAATGTTCGCCCATCACGGCGAAGAGCGGATGAATTCGGGAACATGACGCCGAACGCGGCGTTGCCGCAGGTAGTTCTGTGTTTAACCAGCCGGGGAATGTTCCATGATTCACCGTTCCAGTTCGCTCCGCTTTATCGTTCGCACCGCACTCGGTATCGCGGCGTTTTTCGTGCTGTCTTTCGCGCCGGTCGGCGGCATGGCCAGC
>Ga0210062_1000145_pt1 | contig 21157 bp, 20 predicted proteins | sample Muzzi_CordA_D2_FD_185528 | JGI IMG/M metagenome (GOLD analysis project Ga0210062, IMG submission 185528) | Wetland microbial communities from San Francisco Bay, California, USA, that impact long-term carbon sequestration - Muzzi_CordA_D2 (SPAdes) | ecosystem: Environmental > Aquatic > Marine >...
TCTTATGAAACCAATTCTTAAAATTTTGTGGAACCTGCTGTTGATAAGTGCCGGCAGCATTATATGTGCTCTGGCCATAAAAGGCATATTATTGCCCAAACAGTTTCTGGCCGGCGGCCTCACGGGTCTGACCTTACTGGTCCATTACGTGCTGCCTTCAATGCCGGTCGGCGTGATTTATTTTATATTGAATATCCCGTTGTTTTTAATCGGCTGGATGTTTGTCGGAAGGCGGTTTTTCTTTTACAGCATTGCCGGGGTCTGCATATTTTCGGCCCTGATGCTGCTGCCTTTCCCCGTTTTACCGATCAAGGACATGATTCTGGCCGCCCTGACGGCGGGAATTGTAACCGGGGTAGGATCCGGCATCATTTTGCGGTCGCTGGGCTCGGCCGGAGGCCTGGACATCCTGTCGGTAATCCTGTATAAAAAATTTTCCATTCGCCTCGGCACGACCGTCATGGTGTTCAACGCCCTGTTGATGATAACGGCAGCTTTCAAAATTCCCCTGGAAATGATCCTGTATACCCTCATTTATTTATACGCCACATCTCACTTTGTAAACCTGGTGGTTACCGGATTCAGCCAGCGCAAGGCTATTATGATCATCTCTTCCAAATGGGAGCTGATCTCTAAGGAAATTATGGATCACCTGCAACGCGGGGTGACTGTCGTGCGTGGTGAAGGCGGCTACACCGGCCAGGAGTTGCGGATTCTCTATTCTGTCATCGCTTTTCAGGAACTTTCCCGGTTCAAAGAAGTCATTCGTAGAGTTGACCCGCAAGCATTTGTGGTGGTGAGCGAAACCCTCGAAGTCATGGGAAAAGGCATCGGCAATCAGCCGCACTGGTAACCGCCCCGGCGGGTCAGTAGCCGTTGATACCCGGGCCTGTGATGATTAGCTTATAATCAATTCACCACTGAATTGCTAACCCGGGTAGGCCGGTTGGCGCTGCGAGTTTGCCACTAAGGCAATATTTTGGGTTTCATATGAGGTTTCCGGTGTCAGGAAGGATAGTCGCTCAAGCCGGACACCTGAACACTGAAACCTGAAACCTTTACTTAATAGAGAACCCGCAAACATCGACAATAAATTGTCGATAGGGCGACGCAAAGCGCCTAACAAACATTCAACCTAATCAACGAATCAACTAAAGCCGGGGAGCCGACCATGTTCAGAAATGTCTTGTTTATCGGGCTTATCGCCGTTGTGATGATTTTTGTCATTCAAAATACCCAGGTGGTCGAATTTCAATTTCTGGTGTGGACGTTTTCCGTGTCCAGGGCCCTGATGCTGTTTGGTACACTGGCCATGGGTTTTGTCGCCGGCTGGCTGGCGACATTTCCCAGACGCAGGCGGCAAGAAAAGAAAAGTGCCAAAAAATAATTGGGCATTTTTACCAGGCTTGCTGAATACCCATCAGACCAGCTTATGTTGAAAAATGACGGCGAATCCCAGAAAAGCAAGGAAACCCATGACGTCGGTGACCGTTGTCAGGATGATGCTTGAACTTTGGGCCGGATCGAATCCGAGCCTTTTCATCAAAAGCGGAATGGCGGCACCGGAAAAACCGGCAAAAATGAGATTAAACAGCATACCCAGACCGATAACCACACCGAGGTAGGGGTTGCCGTACCAGATCCAGGCCACCAACGCCGTCACAACCCCAATTACCGCACCGTTGATGGCTCCCAGCTTGCCTTCCTTTAAGATTAAACGAAATATCTTGTCCTGCGGGATCTCCCGCATGACGATGCCACGCATGACCACGGCCAGGGATTGAGCGCCGGCATTGCCGCCCTGTCCGGCGACGACGCAAGCATAGGATAGCGGGAAGTGTTTTTTGGCCAGAATCCGGATTTTTTCGATGGCTTCTTCTGCCAGCGTGTCCTTGTCAAAGGTCAGAAAATCCGTTGTCATGATCCGACCGATGCTGCCTTGCGGGTATTCCAGAAGCTCCCCGATTTGCTCCTTGAGTCGGCCCGATAGATGACGAGTCAAACGCTCACGTGCGTCCGCCGGCAGATGCATCAAAATCGATGACGCCAGCCGGGGGTCGAGCTGGGACGTTAATTCCTGCAGGAAGACCTCATCGGCATCTTTGGGCAGGGCCGCGGCATAGCTTATCTGAAGATGCTTCAGCAGGCGCACGGCCAGCGAAGCCGGCAGTGATTTAAAAATAGCGGCAGCCTGTTCCTCGGGCAAACTCTCTATCGTATGCGCTGCCGTGCCCATATCGTGTTCCAGAAATTTCTGAACCAACGGGAATAACGTATTTTGATCGGCCATGATGATGCTCCTAGTTCCTGATTTAAGCGGGGTGAATGGTTCCCACCGGAATTCACGGTTCTGATTGCCGACCTGGTTTATATCATATTCCAATAATATCAGTCAATTACAAATTGGCACAGGTTTTGCTGTATTTGCTGTAATTGAGCCATGTATCATCTTCTATCAACAACCTTGCAAATTGAAAGGACGATGTCATGAGTTGGAAATTCTGGCAAAATGGAAAACAGGGAGAAAAATCCTCCGGCGCCCGGGAGGAAAAATTGGCAAAACCCAAGGAAATACCGGAGCGCGTGGGAATGCACCTGGTCTCCAAGTTAAAGGAGGATCCGGATTGGGTGTGGAGTCTGAAAGCCGCCCTGCGCCCGAAAACTGATGAAAAGCACGCTTTTGATATCAGGGTCTTCAATCCAGCAGATACGAACCGCGCCGGTGTGTCCATTGCGAACTACAATTCCCTGGACGCACACCCCGAAATGATACTGTTCTTCGGCTCGTTTAACAAGAAAACCGGCAGCCTTCAAATCGAGAAAGTTCTGAAAAACGTGGCCTGAAGCGGAAACGGAAGACTGAAACCAGACCTCTAATGAAATAACACATCAGAATGATCAGAGTCATCGTTCCGGGTCTCATACTTTTTCAAGCTATCGTAAAATTTGGTTAAAACGCAACTGGTACCTGAATTTTTTTCCGGAATGTTCGCATCTTGCAGCCGATTCGTAAATATTCTTATTCACGGTTAGTAAAAATAGGTGCAAAATTCAGGTACTAAATCATTTCTCCACAACTTCAAATGATTTCACGGCAATGATTCGCATATCACCATCGATAATCAGATGGCCGGTGACCTTTACCCTTTTACCAATAAAATTTGTCAGGAGATTATCGCCTTCCGGCGTGTCATCCACTTCGAAGATGATATCGTCGGCAACGATTTGATTGGTATGGTTGACCTCACCGACTAAAGTAACCTCGGCAGCCGGCAGGGGGGATGGATTCATGATATTTCCCAAAAGCAGAAAAAATACTGCCGACAGGATGCATTTAATATTCCGTTTCATCTTCTAGTTCTCCTTTTTAAGTTCTTTCCCCACGTAGCCATGGTTTTAATAATTACTTTCTTGGCGGACACGCTTCAAAATCTGCTCGGTCACTTTCGATTGTTTTAACCGTTTCCACATGAACAATTTTTTTTCCATCCCTTCGTTCTTCGATCTTGCCTTCAACCGTGACTGTCCGCTGAATGAAATTCGCTATGTCTTTTATTCGTTTATTCAGGGTTACCAGATAAATATCCTCTTGATCGGTATGAAGGGCGATACCGATAACATTTCCGTTTTCGTCCCATTGATCTGCCAGAATTATCCCGGTAATGTCATTCTTTGGGTCGGGTCTTTTCTTTTTCATTTGACAGAACCCATATTCGCCAAACCATGTCGCCGACGGTGCCGGTGGTTGTAAGAGCTTTTGATGAACCTTTGGAGGCAGGCTTATCCTTCCTCCGGTGGTAAATCCCTAACAGCAAAGCATGTGCCAATTTGTTGCCAATCCGTCGGTGAATTTCCTTATGCAGGAGAAATCAAAACCGCAGGCGGTATATTTAGAATAAATATCAGTGAGTTTGCATCTCTGATGAAACAGTTTTTTCCGGGAATCCATCACTTAATTTGCAGACATTTAATGCCGCCTGAAATAAACGCCGATAAGAATTTGAAAATCAGATAAGCTGGTTCTGATTTTTGATTTAAATCAGAACTGGGAGTTCAGTATCTGGTTTTTACCGGCATGAATGCAGGTGCCTATCTTTCTAATTTTGCAATGAAAGTCTCTTCGAATCCCTAATCGAATATTTCAGAATCATCTTCAGACAATTCATAGACTTCATAACCGGATACCGCAATTAGACTGAGTCCGACTTTTGTTCTGGAAATGATGCCGGTGGCTTCAACCTTGTTGCCCACTTCATACTGCAGGTTTTTGCCCTCTTCATTCATCGCCACCACGTAATTCCCCGTCTCGCTTGCGATGCGGACAGGGTATTTTTTCCAGTTGTCTTTATTTTCTCTGACGATTCCGACAATTGTAATTTCTTTTTGGCTTTCTTGCGGTTCTTTTCCCATTTTTTATTCTCCGGGCATATTTTAAGGCCTGAAATATATTAGATTCTACAACCGGAAATGCAAAAAACATGCTAATCAGTCCGCCCTGAAAACTAGCACACCCAGGGTTGGAGATTGTTCTTTGAAAACTGAAATCAACAATGGGAACTCTGGATTCCGGAAGAATCCCGCATGCATTAATAACTATTTGAAATTACATAATCTAATAAAATGGCATGGATATTGCTCCAATGTTTGATAAATTTCTGTTGGTAATTCATTTTATAACGACTTCAAAAAAGGGGAAGCATTCAACATGCAAAAAAACATCTGTTCCGCGGAAGAAGCAGAACCATCAAGTACGAAGCTGGCAAAATTGGCTCAGCCCGTTGCCGATTTAGACCAGCTTCGTGAACAGAACATCCTTCCTCAAATTTACCCCTCCAGGTTGACATCCTTGACCAGGGTAACGCTAAGCCGCCAATTTCCGGAAAGCCCCCGAACCCTGGAATTTCGTCAACAATTTTATCCCGCAGTCACCGCAGATCAATGGAACAACTGGCGCTGGCAGCTTCGCAATCGCATTACAAAAGTTGAAGAACTGGAACGAATTCTCCGTCTTTCAAACGATGAACGCTTGGCCCTGATCTGTAAAGAAAATTCCCTGCCGGTTGCCATCACCCCTTATTATGCCAGTTTGCTCGATCAAAATGATCCGCTGCAGCCCTTGCGACGCACTGTGGTTCCGGTGATCACGGAGAACGTGCGGTCTGCGGGTGAATCCGAGGATCCTTTAGGCGAAGACAATGACAGTCCGGTGCCGGGGGTGATCCACCGCTACCCGGACAGGGCCCTTTTTCTCGTTACGGAATTTTGCTCGACTTACTGTCGCTACTGCACCCGGTCGCGTTTGGTGGGTAAGCGCCACGGTATGGTTTTTCAAAAAAAGCTGTGGGACCGGGCGATCGCCTACATTGCAGCAACCCCGGCGATCCGGGACGTGCTCTTGTCGGGGGGAGATCCACTGACCCTGTCCGAGGAAAAACTGGCATATCTGCTGTCCCGCCTGAGGCAAATTCCTCATGTGGAGATAATACGAATCGGCACGAAGGTACCCGTGGTGTTGCCGCATCGGATCACACCGGCGCTCAGCGGGATGCTCAAGCGATATCATCCCCTTTGGCTCAGCATTCATTTCACCCATCCCGACGAACTGAGTCCCGAAGTCCGGCAGGCTTGCACCCGCCTGGCGGATGCCGGCATTCCGTTGGGGAGCCAAACAGTTCTGCTGGCCGGCATCAACGACCGGGTCGATACCATGAAAAGTCTGGTGCACGGGCTTATGCAAATTCGGGTAAAACCGTACTATCTTTACCAGTGTGATCCGATTCTAGGGTCTTCCCATTTTCGGACACCGGTGGCAACAGGCTTGGAAATCATACGGGGACTGCGGGGTCATACGACAGGCTATGCCGTGCCCTCATTCGTGATCGACGCCCCGGGGGGTGGCGGCAAAATTCCGCTGCTGCCCGAATATGTCGTCGGGCGCGAGGACCGGGATCTGCTGCTGAAAAATTATGCCAATCGCATCTACCGGTACCCCGATACCGCTGGATGTCCGAACGGGAACGACCCGTCACCGGGAGGAGCGATGCCATGAAAGTGGGACTGACCTACGACCTGCGTGAGGAATACCTGGCGCTGGGATACGACGACCAGGAAACGGCTGAATTCGACCGCCCGGACACCATCGATGCCATCGAGGATTCCCTGCAGGCGCTGGGGCATGCGACCGAGCGCATCGGCAGCGTCATAAACCTGACCCGGCTGCTGGCATCCGGGCATCGTTGGGATTTGGTGTTCAACATCGCCGAGGGTTTGCGGGGTTTTGGCCGCGAAGCTCAGGTGCCGGCGCTGCTGGAAGCCTACGACCTCCCCTATACCTTTTCCGATCCGCTGGTCATGAGCCTGTCTCTGCACAAGGGCCATACCAAGCGCGTAATCCGCGACGCCGGCATACCAACCCCGGACTTTCTCGTGGTTGAAGACGGCCGGCTGATCGGCCCGCTGAGCCTGGAGCTGCCGGTTTTCGTCAAGCCGGTGGCAGAGGGAACGGGCAAAGGAATTACGCCGGCCGCCATCATCCGGAAACTTGAGGATTTAGGGCCGCGCTGCCTTGAGTTGATCGACGCGTATCAGCAGCCGGTGCTGGTGGAAGCGTTCCTGCCGGGACGCGAATTCACTGTCGGGATGCTCGGTACCGGAGCGGAAGCGTCGGCCATCGGCACGATCGAAGTTCATCTGAGGACAACGGACGAACCGCTGATATATTCCTATCAGAATAAAGAAAACTGTGAAGAGCTTGTGGATTACCGGCTGGTTGATGCCGCGCAGGACGCCACGGTTAAGGCGGCCGAGGCGATGGCCTTGCAGGCCTGGCGGGTACTGGGCTGTCGCGATGCCGGCCGAATCGACATTCGCTGCGATGCCGGGGGAAAACCCCAGTTCATGGAAGTCAACCCCCTGGCCGGTTTGCACCCTGAGCATTCGGATCTACCGATCATCTGCAATCGGATCGGCCTGCCCTATCAAATGTTGATCGAAAAAATCCTGGCCTCAGCCGGCCGGCGGATTATTTCCCGGCACTCTAAAGCAGTATCCGGGCAGATCGACGACTCCCGACGTTTGACAGCAAGGAGTTAAAAATGCGTGTGTCAGTGGTTCACAACGCCGTGGCGGATGACGGTCCGGCGGATGAACAGGACGTGCTGGTCCAGGTAGCCGCCATTCGGGAGGCCCTGGACGATTTGGGGCACGAAGCGGATTCGCTGCCCGCCGGGCTGGCGTTGGGGCAGCTGCGGGATCAGTTGGAAGCCCGGCAGCCGGATCTTGTGTTCAACCTGGTGGAGTCCCTTGCTGGATATGGACGTCTGATTCACCTGGTTCCATCACTGTTCGATGCTGTCGGGTTGCCTTACACCGGTGCCCCTGCCGAATCCATTTGGTTGACATCCCACAAGGTGATGGCCAAAGCGCGCATGGTCGCCGCCGGTTTGCCGACCCCGCCCTGGGCCGGACCCTGGCCGCAGGATTTACCATCTCTCCGGTCTTTGGAGCACACCGGCCAGTACCGGTCTTCCCGGCGGCGCTGGATCATCAAATCCCTGTGGGAGCATGCTTCCATGGGCCTGGAGGCGGACAATATCGTCGCAGACACTTGCGGGCAGCTTCTGGAGCAAGCGATAAAAGAGCGGGCCCCCCTGCTGGGCGGTGCCTGTTTTGCAGAAGTCTTTATCGACGGTCGGGAATTTAACCTGTCGCTTTTGGCCGGCCCCCAGGGCCCGCTGGTATTGCCGCCGGCCGAGATTATCTTTGAAGCGTTTGGCGCCGACCAGCCGCGGATCGTCGGTTATCGCGCCAAATGGGATGTGGACTCCGCAGAATTCCGGCATACACCGCGCACCTTCGATTTCGGGCCCGGCGATCGTCCCCTGCTGGCGGAACTGAAACGTCTGGCATTGCAATGCTGGCAAATTTTCGGATTAAGGGGCTATGCACGGATTGATTTTCGCATCGATGACAAGGGACAGCCCTGGATTCTGGAAATCAACGCCAATCCGTGTCTGAGCCCGGACGCCGGTTTTGCCGCGGCGATTGCCAGGTCCGGACTGAGCTATACCCAGGCGGTGGACCGGATTCTGGCCGATGGAGTAAAGACTCATAGCTCAGAGGGTCAGGCTTTGATTCCACCCCAGAGAGGTGGTGTCTGCCGATAGGTACCTATTGGAATAAAGCAGGACAAGGAAGTTGCTATATGCTGCGCATACGTCGAATATATGATAATATTGTGCCCGTCAACCAGGAGATTCTGCGACAGGTTAAGGTCATTTTGCAAAGCCGCTTCAGCGAGGTGCCGGCCGAAGAGATCGATCTGATCGCCGAAAAGTTACGCAACCCCTTCAAACAGCGCTTCCGCAGCATCCTCTTTGTAGCAGAGAATTTGCGCCGGCGTGTGCTGGGGTTCGCCATGCTGCTGCACGAGCCGCAGATCGGGTTCTGTTTTTTAGACTGGATAGCCACCGTCAAAGGCAAAGCCAGCGGGGGAATCGGCGGTGCGCTCTATGACCGCGTGCGCCGTGAAGCGGCGGCCCTGGAGGCCAAAGGACTGTTTTTTGAATGTTTACCCGATGACTTCGAGGCCTGTCCGGACGACGAACTGTTAAAAGATAACCGGGCGCGTTTGCGTTTTTACGAGCGCTACGGCGCGCGGCCGGTGATCAACACCGACTACGAGCTGCCCGTCAACGCCGGAGACCGCTGCATGCCGCACCTGGTCTACGATGGCTTGGATACGGTCGCCGATCTGCGCCGCAGCTTTGCGCGTAAAGTCGTACGTGCCCTGCTGGAGCGCAAATACGCCGCCTATTGTCCGGCTGAATACGTGACGAAGGTCGTCAACTCTTTTCGGGACGACCCGGCCCGGTTGCGTCCATTACGCTATGTCAAACCCGAAGCCGTACGTGCGGCGGTGACATCGCAATCCGATGAGCAGATCGCAGTGGTCATCAATGATCGCCATGACATCCACCATGTGCATGAGCGCGGCTACGTGGAATCACCGGTTCGGATTCGCAGCATTGTGAATGCCCTGATGCCCCATGGGCTTTTTGTCGAGGTCAAGCCGCGTAAATTCCCCGACAAACGCCTTCACGAAGTCCATGACGTCGATTTTGTCAACTACCTACGCCGGGCATGCCTGGAAATCGAAGATAAAAAATCCCTTTATCCTTATATTTTTCCCATTCGCAATAAGACACGCCCTCCACGGGAACCGTCGGTACTGTCCGGCTACTATTGCATCGATACCTTCACGCCCGTCAACCGCAATGCCTATCCGGCGGCGCGCCGGGGCGTGGATTGCACCCTGACCGCCGCCCGTGAGTTGCTGGAGGGTCGCAGGATCGCATACGCGCTGGTGCGCCCGCCGGGGCATCATGCCGAGCGACGCTCTTTCGGCGGTTTCTGCTATTTTAACAACAATGCCGTCGCGGCCCAATATCTGTCCGCCTACGGCAAGGTGGCCATCCTGGATATTGACTATCATCACGGCAACGGCCAGCAGGATATTTTCTATCGCCGCAGCGATATTTTAACCGTATCGATTCACGGCCATCCCAGCTTTGCCTATCCCTATTTTTGCGGTTTCGCTGACGAACGCGGGGAGGGTGAGGGTGAAGGCTTCAACCTGAACCTGCCGCTGCCGGAAACAGTCGATGGCACCGGTTACCGCAAGGCCCTGGGAAAAGCCCTGGACCGCATCGCGGATTTTAAGGTCGACTTTCTGGTGGTGGCGCTGGGACTGGACCCGGCCAAAGGCGATCCCACCGGCACCTGGTCCCTTAATGCCCGGGATTTCGAGGCCAACGGCCGTCTGATCGGCGAATTAGGCCTGCCGACACTGGTGGTCCAGGAAGGGGGTTACCGCACGCGCAGTCTGGGAACCAACGCACTTCATTTTTTTAAAGGCTTGTCGGTTGCGTCTCTGAGCTGGGGCGACGGCCGCAAAGTTACAGAGGAAAGACTGCGGGGCGTCAAATTGCGTTATGAACTGCAGGCGCAAGACCCGGCCCGCATTCGTCATCTGATCGATATCACCGGTTTTTTTTCAGCCGAAGAGGTCGATGTGGCTGAGGAACTTGCCCAGGAGCGCCTGGCCCGGGCAGCGGCCAGCGGCTACCATTTCGTGATGGCGGAACAATACGGTCGTCTGGTGGGCTATACCTGCTATGGTCCCATCGCATGCACCGTGGGCAGCTACGACCTTTACTGGATTGCCGTTCATCCCGACGTTCAGGGCAAGGGTCTGGGGCAAAGGCTGCTGCAAGAAACCGAGCGCCTGATCCGGCAGGCCGGCGGCAGCCGCATCTATGTGGACACCTCCCAGCGTCTGCAGTATGCCAGCACCCGCGCCTTCTACGAAAATGCCGGCTACCGGCTCGATGCGGTGCTCAAGGAATTTTACGCGCCGGGCGACAACAAAGTCATCTATTGCAAATCCCTCTAGCCGATTCCATTTCAACATCAAAGCGGAATTTGTATTGACAGACGGCCCTTTTTTTTGTTTATTGTGCTCCAACAGTGCAACGAGCCTGTCAATATTTCCATTTTGGTACCTGAAATGAAATCCGTTCTAATTATAGCTCCGCAGGAAGATGAAACGCGCTTGATTCGTGAGGCCTTACCCGAGGATTGCCAGGTCGAGAATGCGGACAGCGTCAAGGATGCGCTTCACCTGCATCGCCAATACGGCTTTGATGTAATTTTTTCTGATTTAAAGTTGCTGCGAGATGCTTCCAAAGCAGATACTATTGCTGAGGCCGTCCAGCTCTTCAAAGAAATAAATCCGCTGGCCGAGGTTTTGATTTTATCATCCAAGGACTTCATTCGCGATACTGTCAAAGCTGTCAAAGCTGGCGCCAACGGCTATCTGACCTATCCCATCGACCCCACTGAAGTCCGGCTGGCCATCGAATCCGTAGACCAATCCCTCGCCAAAAATTTGGAACTCGATTATTTAAGGGATCAGTTCTGGAAACCCGAATGGCTGGATATCATCGGCTCACGCAATGCCGGCATGCGGGAGGTGTTTAAAAAAATTCGGGCGGTTGCCTCGACCCGGGCAACCGTGCTGCTCATCGGCGAGACCGGTACCGGCAAAGGACTATTGGCACGGATGATCCATATGCACAGCAACCGCTGTGACGACCCGTTTATCAGTGTCCATTGCGGCGCCATCCCGGAAACACTTCTGGAAAGCGAGATGTTCGGACACGAAAAAGGCGCGTTTACGGGGGCGGTGCGCAAAAAGCTGGGCAAATTTGAAATGGCCCACAGCGGTACTATTTTTTTAGATGAAATCGGCACGATAACCCCTCCGGCCCAGGTCAAGCTGCTGCAGGTCTTGCAGGACGGCACATACAGCAGGGTCGGTGGTGAAGAAGCGTTGCAGACCGAGGCCCGGGTGGTTGCCGCCACCAATGCCGATCTGGCCGGCATGAGCGAACGGGGTGAGTTCAGAAAAGATCTTTTTTACCGCTTGAATGTTTTTCCGGTTGAAATACCTCCCCTCAGACTGCGAAAGGAGGATATTTCTCAGATAGTTGAAGTGTTTTTGAAAAAGCTCAGGCAACGGCATGAGAAGACCATCCATTCTGTCCATCCCCGGGTTCTGCAGGCTTTCCAAAACTACCTTTGGCCCGGCAACATCCGTGAAATGGAAAACCTGATAGAGCGGGCCTGTATCCTGGAAACCGCGAATGTGTTGACTCCTGAAAGCTTTCCCGCCGGAATTTTTGATTCCGATAGTGTGCCCGCCGGGTTACCGGCCTATGACCACCTGACGCTGGCAGACGCTCGCCGGCATGTCATTGAGCAATTTGAACGCCAATACCTCAAAGATCTGTTCGTCCGCACCAAGGGCAAGGTCAATCGCGCCGCCGAAGATGCCGGTATCAGTTCGCGCCAGTTGAACAAGCTGATGGTCAAATACGACATCCAGAAAGAAACGTTTAAAGCCTGATTAAGATCTTGCAATAGGGCGGCCGCGATTCCTTTCCCCTGCCATTGATCGCCGACGACAACCGAAAATTAAGCACCTTTGAGGTTTCTTTCCAAAATGGTGATAACCTTTTTGCTCATCTAGTTTTTGACCAGCATTTCAATCCTCCGTTTTTTCTTTAAAACCTGATGCGGGAAAATCCAACATTTTTGCCGCAACCAAGTCAGAGACTTCGACTATCGCCTGCCGGGATATTTCACTCAGCCCTTCACCATGGCCAAAGTCCACGCCGGGAACCGATACTTGCCAAGCACGGGGTCTTTTGTCATATAAACAGCAAGCGTACAGCATGAGTGCCGAAGGATCCATGTGGTGGCCTGAACTGGGAGAAGCGTTTCCGGGAGACATTTGTTGGACCTGGATATTTGGTTTATCGTTTGCGGTTGTAATGACCCCGGTGTCGACAAATACGACATCCGACACTTCGGCACCGGCAATGATATCTGCCAGTTCAGGAGTCAGCTGCTGAACGGTAATTCGTTGCACATTAGACCGGCGGACAAGGCAGAGCCGTTCGAGCTTCTCGGCTAACAGCAAGCCGGCTCCGTCATCTCTGCGCAGGCTATTACCACAAGCCACAATAAGGATCATCAGATTGACTCCTAAAATATTAATCTCTGAATTGCTCAGCCAGCACCTCTCCATTTGGCCCCAGAATTTGGACATGTAAAGGCATTTTGCCCACAGCGTGGGTGGAACAACTCAGGCATGGATCGAAGACCCGGATGCCGTGTTCAATGCGATTCAAAAGCCCTTCGGCTAATTCCGCTCCTCTGATATAGCTTTGGGCGATTTGCAGGATGGTCTTATTCATGGCCAGATTGTTGTGACCGGTAGCAATCAATAAATTTACTTTCTGAAGAATACCATGCTCGTTTACATGATACTCAGGGAAGAGAGTCCCACGGGGAGCCTCACACACACCGATTCCAACCAGCTGGTTGACCGCGGTCCTGCTGCGTACATACGGGTTCGTAATGTCCGGATCTTCCAAGGTCTCGGCGATCTTCACAAGGGCAAAAAGAATTTCGATCAGGCGGGCGTAGTGATAGTGAAAGCTGCTGGTAACGGGTTTGCCCTGGCGACTCAGACGTCGGAACTGCCGCAGTTCCCGCTCCGCCCTGGGCGTGCCGGCAAAATCGCAGATGTTGAGGCGGGCAAGGGGGCCGACCCGATAGAGCCCCGCATGGTTTGCGTAACCGTAAGGTTCATAGTACGGGAATTTTAGATAACTCCATGGCTCCATAGCCTCGCTGATAATATTCCGGTATTGTTCCGGAGGATAACTTTCCTCCACCAGCTTACCGTCGCTGTCCATTACCCGCAGCATACCGTCATAGTGCTCCAATCCGCCATCGGGTGTGACCAGACCAACGAATAAGCTGGGGAAATCACCATAGCTTCGGACTTCTGTTTCAAGTTGACTGAGGGAATCTTTGAGCAGGTCCAAGGCTAAATCGATGATATCGAAAGCATCGGGCAACATGCGTTTTATCTGGTTCAGTTTATCAGCACTCAAAGGCTCGTCTACGCCACCGGGCACGGCCCAGGTCGGGTGCACGCTCTTGCCCGCCAGAAGTCGAATGACTTCCTGGCCGAATTGGCGCAACCTGATCCCGTTTCTGGCGACATCAGGATGTTTTTGAATGAGACCCATCAGATTGCGATGTTCCGGACTGCTTTCCATGCCGAGCAGCAGATCCGGAGCACTCAAATGAAAAAAGCTGAGGGTGTGGCTCTGTATAATCTGAGCCCAGTTGAGCAGCCGGCGCAGTTTTTTGGCCGTGGACGGTATCTGGACCCCTTGAATGGCATCGCCGGCTTTGGCTGAGGCCAAAAGATGGCTCACCGGACAGATGCCGCATATGCGCGAGGTGATTCCAGGCATCTCCCAAAAACTACGCCCTTCACAAAATTTCTCAAAACCCCGAAATTCGGTGACGTGCAGTCTGGCATCGGCCACTGTGCCGTTTTCAGCCAAATGGATGGTGATTCTGGCGTGGCCTTCGATGCGCGTAACAGGATCGATACAGATAGTCTGTGCCATTACCATCGTGCACAGCTCCTCGATACTCGACATATCAGTCATCCTGGCGCTGCCATTGGTGATACGCTTGAGGAGTTGATACATTTGGGCCGTACCCACGCGACAGGGAACGCACTTTCCACAGCTTTCATCCATACAAAATTCAATAAAGAATCGGGCCACATCAGGCATGCAACTGTGATCATCCATAATGATCAGACCCCCGGAGCCCATAATGGATCCGAGCGCCTGCAAACTGTCGTAGTCTATCGCTGTGTCCAGAAACCGGGCTGGAATACAGCCCCCGCTGGGGCCTCCGGTTTGAGCTGCCTTGAAGGTACCATAATTTGGAATGCCCCCGCCAACGTCATATATAATCTCTCTCAGGCTGATACCCATCGGGCAACATAGTCTTCGAGTCGCTCTGGGTCCATCAGGCCGCTGTTGGCCAGAACAATTTTAGTTTGCTTGGTAAAAAACGGCCAATCCGGTGGCAGTATGTGTTCGTCCAGAGAGTTGGTCGTGTTATCACGCACGTGTTTGTCCAAAATCCTGCGGGCCTGCTCGGGTGTTACCCGTTGGTAAACCACATCTTTTTCGCCATCCATCTGAAGGATCACCAGCGGCCCGCGGCTGCATGGCCCCATGCAACCCGTGGACACAGTCTCGACTTCAGCATCCAATGCATCGGCATTGATGATCTTTTGGAGTTCGGCTTGTACCGCAGAGGAACCCGAAGATAAACATAGTGTGCTGGCACAGCAAAGCAGCCGGCAACGAAACTTCCGTTGTCGCTCCAACTCCCGTTGGGCCATTGCTTGTAGTTCGGATCGATTCATGGGGTTTCCTTCTTTTCAAGTTCAAACGGTTCTGTGGAGTCATTCAGGGACTTATGTGGGGAGCTGGCGATCAACTCGCGTACTCGAAGCAGGGTCGTTTCCGGATTCTCCAAACCCAGCACGCTGCCATCGATTACGACAGCAGGTGATAGTCCACAACTGCCCAAACAGCGCGCGGTTGCCAGACTCAAGTCTCCATCGGATGTTGTGTGACCCGGCTCCAGTTGAAATTCGTTCTTCAGCGCAGCGAGAATCTCGGCGGCCCGTTTCACATAGCACGCGGTCCCCATGCAAACGATGCAGGAATGCTTGCCTTGTGGTTTCAGTGAAAAAAAATGGTAAAAAGTAGCGACTCCGTATACCCAACTCAAGGGTAATTTTAACTGGCGAGCGATATAAACTAACAAGTCTTCCGACAAATATCCGAAGGCTTCCTGGGCCGTGTGAAGTACCTCGATCAGCGCATGCTGCTGATACTGATTGCGTTTGAGTGCGCGATCGACCAGGTCGAAGCGGTGATCGCCACTTGCATGGCCACTTCGGTTTTTCTTAGTTTTTGGCAGAGTGATAGCCATCATATTCCCCTCTTAGATCTGGAATAAAGAGTCAAGTCAGCAATTCGATGTTTAACTTATTCCATGTTCTAAGGTATCATCGGGTTTCTGCTCCTTTCTGCTTTTGTTTTTTACTTTTTATCCTCTTTTTCACGGATACTGAGCAAAGGCACCGGGCAGTGGCGAAACATCTTTTCAGCCTGAGAACCCATTAAGATACCGGCAATATTCCCACGCCCTTTAGTTCCCATAATCACCATGTCGACCCTTTCCTCCCTGGCAGTTTCGACCAGTTCTGCAAACGGCACTCCCTTTTTTATCACAAACCGATTGGGAATCCGGGTGCAAGTTTTCTCCTCCAGCAATTTAAGCATCTCCTCCGCACGGTCCTGCTTGAGACCATCCACGTAAGATTTCACCGATATCTTATCCGTGTACATCGCCACCTGTTTGACGATGTCGACATCGCGCTGGTTGATCACATTGACAAAAATCAACTCAGCTCCCAGGGCTTCCGCCAGTCGTCCGGCGTAATCCACAACTTGCGAAGAGTATTCAGAAAAGTCTACCGCCACCATGATTTTCTTGATGTTGCTCATTTTACCTCCTCGTGCTCAATTTGTCTGAGAAATTCATCAGTACCGACCAGATGAGATACTATCTTTTGAAACAGAGAGTGATCGAGTAATTGTCATCTCAATTAAGATTATCTAGCTCCTGATTCACTTTGGGGCGCGTCCTTTTCGCTTTTTTTGATCCGTCTAAAGTGACCAGGATTATCTCATACACGGTTAATCTCCTTTCTTATTTTCTTTTTTAAGAGCAAAACATGTGCCAGGTTGAGGCTGATCCAGAGGTGAATTTTCCATCCAGGAGAAGTCAAATGGTGGAGCCGCATACTTATATAAATACCAAGGACTTTTCACATCGGTGGAATTGTATCTTTTCTAGAAATCAATATTTTTTTACGTTTTTTTAGGAATAAAAAATCCAAGATGATGGACATTATAAATTCAGATTATTTAGTTCTGCTTTTTATTGCAATCAGAACTGTGAGTTCACGTTCTCAAAGAATCGAAACAGCCGGTTTGTATAATTCAAATTGCCATATTTTCAATATATTAGATTTTGCTTCCACGACACGACCGGCAGCAAAGGTGCACGAATTACTGAGATAATGAATTCGGTGTTCTTACCCGAAGTGGTTTTCATTAGAATTAATTGTTAAAACAACGGTTTAGAGACTTGGCACAAGTGATGCATAAACATAGGAATAGGACGCATGAACAAAGAGCAATCAAAAAGGAGGTGGCGTTATGTTCGAACTAATGCCTTGGAGAAAACGGGGCGGCAAAGAAATCAGCCGCCTGCACAATGAATTAGGTGGTTGGTATGATCGTCTTTGGGATAACGGCTCCATGCTGCCGGCGAAATTTTTCACGCCGAACGGGTTGTCTCCGGTTCTTGATATCAGCGAAAGTAAAAAGGAGATAACGGTCAGAGTGGAAATTCCTGGAGTTGAAGCCGGTGATCTGGACGTTTCCCTTGATGGCAGAACATTGGTCATCAAAGGTGAAAAAAAGCAGGAGCAAGAGGACAGGGACGAAAACTATCACCGCATGGAGAGATCGTATGGTTATTTTCGCCGGACCGTCCAGTTGCCTGTCGATGTGGATCCGTCGAAGGTAGAAGCCGTTTATAAGAAAGGAGTTCTCAAGGTCGTATTGAAAAAGACCAGGGAGTCGGAAACCAAAAAAATTGAAGTGCAGTGACAATGTACAATAAACCCCGGTCGTTGTCATCTGCCGGGGTGACAACCGGCCCATGCGGGTGAAATTGATTAATCATTTACAGAACCAGGAAAAAAGGAGAGATTCGAAATGATAATAAAACGAATGGTTGACTTGCCGAATTATGGGTGGAGAAGTGCTTTTGATGACCTGGAACGAATGCGGCGGGACATGGGCCGGCTGTTCGGTCAGGTCGCCGGTCAGGCCTATTATCCGGCCCACGCCGGCGTTTATCCTCTGGTCAATGTGTCCGAGGATCCGGTTCATTTCTACATCCGGGGAGAAATACCCGGTATGAAAAGCGAGGAAATCAACATTTCGGTTGCCGGCCGAAACCTGACCATTTCCGGCGAACGGAAAATAGCTTCGGAAGGTGCCAATGTCAGATATCACCGGCGTGAGCGCGAAGACGGCAAATTCAACCGTGTAGTTGCCTTGCCGAGTGATATTCAAATCGACAAAATCGAAGCCGGGTACAGTGACGGGATATTGCATATTACAATACCCAAGGCCGAAGCGGCGAAACCAAAGCAGATTTCCGTAAAATAGCGTGTGCAATGGAGCGAATTTATCAAGGGAGGTAAATATTATGGCGGAAACAAAAGAACTACAGGCCAAAGACAAAGTGGAAGTTGCCGCTCCGGCCGAGCAAATAAAGCCGGGGACGGTGTTCACACCCAATGTGGACATTTTCGAGACCGATAAGGAAATTATCATGCTGGCCGATATTCCGGGCGTCAGGACACAGGATCTAACCATCGACCTGCGTGACGATACCTTAACGCTTAGCGGGGAAGTGAAACCGCTTATTCATCCCGGGCAGGAGGACATTCTGATTGAGTATCAGATCGGCAGATACTATCGCCAATTTACCCTGGCGGAGGTGATTGACCAGAGCAAAATTGTTGCTGAGCTGAACAATGGTGTTTTAAGGCTGACCCTGCCAAAGGCCGAGAAAGCCATACCGCGTCAGATCACGGTAAAAGCGGGATAAAATACTTTATGACTGGTTATACTTTTGAATCGGAGGAAACTGAATCATGGGACAAAGCCGGGACTATAGGGCAACCTGTATCCCGGCATTGTTTTTTGGAATTCAGATTTTTCATGCTTCTGACATGGAAAGATCCGGACTATGACACATCCCCTGTTTAACTAAAGTTCATATTTAATCAAAGGGAAGAGATCTTCCTCGGCTCTGTACCAGAGAAGGTTATCAGAAGGAGCACAACGCCGTTTTTTGTTATAAATAAAATGATAAGTTTTATTCAGAACCTGAAATTAATCAGCTTTCTTCATTGCCGGATTCTCGGACCAATACGCTTCGATGAAGACATTCACCGCATTCTCGAAATCCTCCCGGATCAGGGCCAGTCGCCTCAATCCCACTGATTCGGTTTGCCAGGTGATGGCAAATGCCGCTGCTTCCGGCGTTCGCTGCAGCGAAACCAATTGACGAAGATTGAGACGAATTGCATAAACATACCTCTTTTTAGGATCGAATCTGGCTATTTCCCCTTCCTTCGCGGTGGTGAAGGACTTTCTGGGAGGTTCGGGATCTAAAAATTTGGTCCTCACATTGAGAACCCCCTCGGTCGCGGTTCGCTTGGATGCTTCTTCAGCGACAACCGCAATACCTGAGTTTTCGAGCTGACGCTCAAGGGACGCCTGCAGCACGCCTTCGGTCAGACCGGCTTTGGCAAGTTCGGCAGCCCACTCGCGCTCAAATGTGTGAACCTTAACGACAATCGTCTTTAAACCGCGCAGACTCTCCCGGTCCCTGGCCCGATCGTCGGCCTGGCCGACGGGAGCCGGCAGCATAAAGAACAATATCAAGCTCAGATGCGTGAGGTAGCCCGTTTTGTTTCTCATAATTGATCCCCCTTGACGACAAACGATTTCACGGCAATGGTTCGCATGTCACTTCCCAACTTCAATTGCCGGCACTAGGCGGTAATCAAAACTGACAGAGCAACAGACATGCCAACCGCATATCTATCTGAAATATATTATAATATCATATAGGAGGGGGTGAAATACTGAAATTTTGAAGTGAAAATCCGTAAATAACGGATTGGTTGCACTGCGGCATAATAGCAATTACCTAGTAATATCCTGATATTATTTCTTTATTTTGCAAAGAAGTAAAAGTTCCTGATTTTTGCTGAAATCGGAACTGCCGGTTCTATTTTTCAGACTTCCGGCGACTCTCGATTCAACAAATTTGAAATTTTAGTCAACATTCTTTTTATAAATTATTTTCTTTTTCAAATTTACTTGGCTCGTTGCCCCTTGTTCGCATCACGCGTAATATCATGGGATGCAAACATACACCGACTTGGCATGCCAATTGCCTATAAGTTGGGTTTTGCATGCACGCAATCTTAAATAACAGGCGGGGGATCACAGGAGATGATATGAAAAAGTATGAAATGAAAATATTGTCCGGCAGACGGGATAACGAATGATGGATGTCAACACGCTTCTTCTCGGGTTTTTGATCTTTATTGCGCGTATCGGTGATGTGTCCATCGGGACCGTCCGAACCATCATTACCGTGCAGGGCCGAAGTGTGCTGGCCTTTTTCCTCGCCATTTTCGAACTGCTTATCTGGATCACCGTGGTCAGCACGGTGATCCATAAGATAAAGGATCAGCCGATCCTGGCGTTTTTTTACGCCTTTGGATACGCGACCGGAAATGTAGTGGGAATCGCGGTCGAACGCAAAATTGCGCTGGGGATCATCGTTCTGAGAGTGATTACCAGAACCGCCGGAAAGCAAATGGCCGACCGTCTGCGAAAAATGGGGCAACCGGTCACCATTTTTCAGGGCGAAGGAATGCGGGGACCGGTGGACGAACTGTACATTGCCTGCCGACGGCGGAATTTAAAAAAGCTGTTGGGTATTGTTAAGCAAGCGGATCCCAATGCCTTTTACATTACGGAAATGGCGCGGGATGTCCGCAAAGCCATTCGGCCCTCATACTTTCAATTTACCGGCTGGCGATCGGTGTTCAAGAAAAAATAATAAAGTTATTGAAAACATGATTTTAGCCGATCGTCTATGGCGGATGAAATAAAGAACAGCGAAATAGTTAACGTTCAGATTAGAAAGGTCTGGTTTTTTAGCGGAATCAGAACTGGCAGTTCTATGTTTTCGGTCGACTGCAGCGCGCCCGGGGGGTCGCCGGGCTCGAAGCAGAAGCATCCGGTTTTGGTGATCAGGCGTTGAGTCTGAGCTCAAACTCGTAGTAGCGGCTGTCTTTTGATTCCGCTTTGGCCAGAACCTCTTTGATCAGGCTGTCTTCTTCGGCCTGAGCGTAACCGGCGCTGATTCGAATCCGAATGTCGTTGCGGTTGCCGGTTGTCAGCAGATCTTCAAACCTCAAATCCCGCTCCAGGCGCGTGGCAAATTTGCGGGCGTCCTCGATGTTAGCGTTGTGCAAAACGACCAGAATCCGTTCCAGGCTATAGCGGGAGCATGAATCGGTTATGTCGAGACGCTGCTTTATTTGAGCGGCAAATTTCTTGAGCAGTGTCTGACCGACCATATGCCCCAGCTTCAGATTGATTTGATCCAGGTTTTCAATGGTGATCATGACCACACAGAAAGCGATTTGGTGGGATTGCAGGCGCGCCATCTCTTCCTGGAACTTTCGTTCGCCCTGCAACGGAGTCGCCATGCCGGTCAACGCGTCGCGCGGCTTTTCCAACCCCTGGATAAACAATTGGACCACCGAGTCCGTGCAGCGCTGTATTTCCTCGGCGGTGCCTTCAAAGCGGATTTTACCCTCATCCAGCATAAGGATTCGCTGGGAAAAATAGAAGATATCCGGGACCTCATGACTGATCATGACCGCAGTGAACCCTAATTTTTTCTGGAAGTCCACAATCATGGCATACACCGCGTTGCGGCGGACAGGGTCCAGACCGGCGGTCGG
>Ga0210062_1000147_pt1 | contig 21125 bp, 19 predicted proteins | sample Muzzi_CordA_D2_FD_185528 | JGI IMG/M metagenome (GOLD analysis project Ga0210062, IMG submission 185528) | Wetland microbial communities from San Francisco Bay, California, USA, that impact long-term carbon sequestration - Muzzi_CordA_D2 (SPAdes) | ecosystem: Environmental > Aquatic > Marine >...
CTCGCCTTCGATGATCCACTCGGCCATCAGGCGCCCGGCGCCGCCGCCGGCGGCGATGCCGAAAGCGTTAAAGCCGACTGCCACGAATACATTGTCACGTTCCGGGGCCGGACCCATAATGGCATCGCCATCAGGAGTAAACCCCTCCGGACCGTTGACCAGCCGTGATATGCCGGCTTCAGCCAGACAGGGCGTCCGTTGCATGGCGGGATCTGAAAGTTGCTGGAAGTGATCGAAATCTGCATCCAGCAGCTGGGAGATAAAATCATTGGGAACGCCATCGACACCCCAGGGGATTCCGTTGCGTTCATAGCCGCCCATCACCAGCCCGCCGACTTCTTCTTTGTAATAAAGCAGGCTGTCTTTATCACGAATGGTCGGCAGGTTCGGCGGCAGGCCTTCAATCTCCTCGGTCACCAGGAACTGATGCTGGAAAGGAACCACCGGCGTGTTGACTCCCAGCATCTCCCCGACCTGGTAGCCCCAGATCCCGGTGCAGTTGACCAGGATCTCGCATTTGATTTTGCCCTGGTCGGTTAGGACGGCAGATACCCTGTTGTTGTCAAATTCAAACCCGGTAACCAGCGTGTGCTCGTATATTTTGGCCCCCCGGTTGCGCGCCCCCTTCGCCAGGGCCTGGGTGATGCCGGAAGGATCCGCTTCGCCGTCGGTCGGCATGTAGGCCGCACCAATGACGCCGTCCAGGTCGATAATCGGACAAAGGTCGTAGGCTTCCCGGGGGGTGATGATGTTCATCTCCAGCCCGAAGCTGCGGGCGGTTGTGGCGCCTTTTTTCAGTTCATACATTCGCTCTTTGGTGCTCGCCAAGTGCAGGCAGCCGCTCATTTTCCAGCCGGTTGCAAAACCGGTTTCCGCTTCAAGCTGATCATACAAACTGACGCTGTACTGCAGCATGCGGGTGATGTTCCGCTCCGAGCGCAGCTGGCCGACCAGGCCGGCCGCATGCCACGTTGATCCGCTGGTAAGTTCTCCTTTATCGATAATCACCACATCTTTCCAGCCCATCTTGGTCAGATGATAGGCCGTGCTGCAGCCCACGATGCCGCCACCGATAATTACAACCTGTGCACTGTCTTGCATAATTTGATCTCCTCAATTAATAGATAATATTGTCAGCAAAATGGCTTATTGAATTTTTAGAACCCTATGATGCAGGAGTGATGGAGTATTGGAGTACTCTAAGTGCAATACTTCATTAAGTTTTTGCTCCGTCTAAAATAATCCGGAACCAATAAACACCAGAAACGCCGGCTTTTATTCCGTGGCTTCGTCGAGTATTTCGGCGATGTCTTTTACTTCCACATCGCCGTTGTTGTCCCGAATGCCGTCGCTGAGCATGGTGATGCAAAACGGGCAGGCAGCTGCCACCTGATTTGCTCCGGTCGAGATTACCTCCTGTGCCCGTTCATGGTTGATTCGTTTGCCGATCGTTTCTTCCATGAACATCCGCGCACCGCCGGCGCCACAGCATAGGCCTTTGTCTTGATTGCGACCCATTTCAATCAGATTGTTGCCGTTGTTAACCGATAATAAAAGGTCTCGCGGCGCATCAAAAATTCCATTCCAGCGACCCAGGTAACAGGAATCGTGAAACGTCAGCTTTTCGATTGCGGTCCCGTTGGTCTTCAGCCGTCCCTGTTTGACCAGATCCAACAGAAACTGGCTGTGATGAACCACCGGGTAGCGGGCGCCAAAGTGGGGATACTCATTTTTGATGGTGTTGTAACAGTGGGGGCAGCCGGCCAGAATCATCCTGGGTTGGTATTGATCGAGGATGGCGACATTTTCGGCAATCATCGTCTGGGCCAGGTACTCGTTGCCGGCTCGCCGGGCCACATCCCCGTTGCAGCGCTCCTCCTGACCGAGAATGGCAAAGTTCACGCCGGCCTTTTGAAGCACCCGGGCCATGGCCCGGGCGATCATTTTACCCCGGTCGTCAAATGAAGCGGCACAGCCGACATAGTACAAAATATCGGCCCGGGGGTTGTCGGTCATTAAGGGCACCGCCAGGCCATTGGCCCAATCGGCCCGGGTGTCACTGCCGAATCCCCAGGGATTGGACTGGTTCTCGAGGTTATTGAAGGTTTCCTGCATTTCCGGCGGAAAGCTGGATTCCATCAGCACCTGGTATTTGCGGGCTTCGAGCAGAATGTCCAGGTGCTGAATATTAACCGGGCAGATGTCCTCACAGGCCCGGCAGGTGGTGCAGGACCATAGAACGTCATCGGTTATCGGGCAATCTTCTCTGAGCAGCGGCGCCACCGTTTCATAGTCTTTGGCAAGAACAGCCGCAGCCTGGTCAAAAAGATCCATTTTAGCATCGTGAATCACCCGCTTGGGTGACAGGGGTTTGCCGGTCATATCGGCCGGGCACTGTTCCTCACAGCGACCGCACTCGGTGCAGGCATAAAGATCCAGCACATTTTTCCAGTTCAGCTCAGAGACCCTGCCCAGCCCGAAACTTTCGGCTTCCTCGTCTTCGATATCGGTTTTGAGCATGGCTTTGGCCCGGTCCAGGGGCTTTAAAAAAACATTGGGCACCGCCGCCAGCAGATGCAGGTGTTTGGAGCCGGGAATGTAGACTAAAAAGCCTAAAATCGTCAGCACGTGGATCCAATAAAAAATTTCAAAGCCGGTTCGACCGGCAGCGGGCGAAAGGGCATTGAGGTTAAATCCGTAGTACACCAGCTTTGAAAATGTGAGATAGCGGCCATAGTCAAAGCTGCTGCCGCCGATTGAGGGGATAAGCAGAAAGGCATTGATCAGATAAAAGGTGATAATGATAACCGACGTGAAGAGAATAATCAGCCGCGAATCGAGGCCGTCGGTCAGGTATTTGGGTTTAATAATTAAGCGCCGATAAAGGGCGTATCCCAGTCCAACCAGCACCGGGAAGGCCAGAATATCGGCCACAAACATATAGGCGCCATAGAGAGTTGGAAATACATGCGCCGTGTAAAAGGCGGGGAAAACCCCGCGAATCATCAATTCTAAAGAATGCGGCTGAATCGCTAAAAACCCGAAAAAGATCAGAGCGTGGGCCCAGCCGGGCAAGGGTTTGCGCCGCACATTGCGTTGCCCCAGCACATCCGTAAACAGCACCTTTAGCCGTTCGCCGATTCGATCCAGTTTAAACGCCGCATCGCCCTGCACGCTGCGCATCAGCAAAAAAAGACGTTGAACTCTGGTAAAAAAAAGACTGAAAGCGCCAACAACAGCAATTGCCATTAAAATCGATTTAATCCAGGAATAACTGTCCATCGCTTAATCCACCTTGGTTATAATTGTCTATTTATAGCATCAGCGATATTAATGAATCGTTGGTTTCGAATTTCAGGTGTTCCGCCGAAGGCGGATCAGACGACAGAAGATTTTCTGAGTTCGGAAGTCCGAATACGGAATGTGGAATAGAACCAAACATTGCACCTTTTACCTTTACCCTTTGACCTTTCAGCTTTCAGCTTTGAGCTATGAGCTTTGAGCTTTCAGCTTTGAGCCATCAACACTCCAATCGACCTATTCAACCAGTCCTCCAATCGACTCAATCAACCAAATCAATCCTGCTGCTCTTTGAGCAATTCCGTCAGCACCGGCACCACCTCGAACAGATCTCCGACGATTCCGTAATCGCATTTGCCAAAGATTGGTGCGTCTTTGTCGGTGTTGATGGCCACGATAATCTTGGAGGTTTTCATACCTGCAAAATGCTGCACCGAACCGGAAAGGCCGCAGCCGATGTAGAGTTTGGGGCTGACGGTTTTACCCGTCTGTCCCACCTGCATGCTGTGCGGCGCGTACCCGGCATCCACCGCCGCCCGGGAAGCGCCCACGGCAGCGCCGACAAGTTCAGCGCATTCCCGCAGAATCTTATAGTTCTCCGCCGAGGCAATCGGTCGTCCACCCGTAATAATGATATTAGCCTCCGTCAGATCCACCGCAGTGGACTGGCTCTGTTTGACTTCTTTTATAACCAGCTTTCCCGGATCCGGCAGCGCCGGCCGATAACGGATCACTTCTGCTTCGCCGGGTGCGGCCTGGGCTTCAATGGCATTGGGCCGCAGACCGCAGATGTAAGGATTGGAATTAAATTTAATGGTTGCCAGGGTTTTCCCTGAAAAATGGGATTTGGTCACGGTATGGGCCGTAAGATCAATCCCGACACAATCCTGCACCAGGGGTGCGTCCATCAATGCTGCCAGGCGGGCGAATATGTCCCGCCCCCCGGCACTGCTCAGCCCGAGCAGGGTCGTAATATCAAAATGACGGATCGCATCAGCCAGAGCAGCAGCCTGCAGGTCAGGGCTCGATGCCAGGTCATCGGCCTGCGGCGGATCCGCAGTAAGTTCGACAACCTTTTGAACACCATATTCCTGCAAAACGCTTTTAGAGGACCCGGCCGATGCCCCCCAAACAAATGCATAGATTTCATTACCGCCATCGCCCCGGGCGGCAGTGATCACACCAAAATTTGCTTCTTTAGCCCCATCCGCATCGGTTTCAATCAATACACCTATGTTGGACATCGTTTACTCTCCCAAACAGATTGAATATTTACAGCAACTATGTCGATAAATACTTGTCTCAGAAATTAGATTTCAGGTGTCAGGCTAAGGGCACTTGCGGTGCCGGTTGATAGCCCTGAACGAGAAGCTGCCAGTCAGCAGCAATAAAATCGATGGCATTCCTTTTTATATCCGAATTCCGCATTCCCACTTCCGAATTCATTGATGTCTGTCTTCTGCCTTCTGTCTTCTGTCATCTGATCCGCCTTCGGCGGAACACCTGACACCTTTATCACAGGACCTTTTCCTCTTCCTTCAGTATTTTTACCAGCTGCTCCACCATCTGCCGCGTGGAGCCTTCCATCATCCGGGCCTGTCCTCTTTCGGGCATTGCGACCAGGTTTACGATTTCAGTTTGCGGCGCAGTAAGATCCAACCCGAGATCAACAATGTCGATCAGCTGAACTTCTTTTTTCTTGGCTTTCAGAATATCCGGCAGTTTCGGATAACGCGGTTCGTTCAGGCCTCGGGTTGCGCCGATGACACCGGGCAGCGGCATGTCAACAACCTCACGGGAGCCACCGCCGATTTCACGCTCAACGGTGGCCACCCCATCATGGATGCTGAGGTCAACGACCTCCGTAACCACCGGCATATCAAAGATTTTGGCCAGTCTGAAAGGTGTCTGCATCCCCTCGCTGTCGATGGACTGCTTACCGCAAAAAATCAGATCCGGCGAACCGTCCTGTTCAATGGCTTTATGAAGGGCCCGGCTGGTAAGGGCGCTATCCAGAAACTGGTTGTCGGTTTTGACGAGAATTCCACGATCAGCCCCCAGGGCAAGCGCCGCGCGCATCGTAACGAGGGCGGATTCTTTGCCGACCGTGACAATGACCACTTCTCCGGATCCGGCCTGTTTAACCTGCTGAACCGCCTCTTCCACGCCATACTCGTCATAAGGATTGACGATGAACTTGCATGTTTCCGCAAAACCGGTGCCGCCAACCACGGTTATCTTGGCGGCCGTGTCCGGGACATGCTTGACACACACATAAATTTTCATTTTCAACTTCCTTTTACCAATTGGATTTTTGCTTGGTTAAATTGAAAAAAATAGAAAACCTAAAGAATTTGTAGAATGGATCAATGCAGGAACGGTTTTTATTACAATACTTAAATCATGCAAGAATCCAGGTTTTTTTTCTTGTTTGTCGGATTCTCGACCGCCTGCAGACAATGCTTGAATGCCCGTCCCCGGTCAGGACGGGGACGGGCTAAGCACGTATGACGTGAGAAACGCCCAGGCGGTCAACTTATGATTGCGCCCTGATTAATAACGATATCAAGTATGCAGAAATCATAGCTGAAATGCAATTAATAAAATCATAAAAAATGCGCAGCATAAATTAATTAATTCGCAGGGCCTTTTTTAAAATAACAATCTTCAGTTTTCAATTAACAATTTACAACCCTGGATGTGCTATTTTCCGGGCGGATTATTTACCAAAATAGGCGTTTATAAATTTAAGGAATCTCTCATTTTCCTCATCGGTTCCCGGGGTTACCCTGAAATACCCGGTCTTGCCGTTAAGTTCACCGATCTTTTTCAGATAGATTTTATCGTCAAGGGCGGCCTGCAGGATCTCCTCGGTGGTTTTGCCGGTTATGGTGCCGTCGATCAGCATGTAGTTGCCATTGGCCGGAAACGGTTTCAGTCCCAGTTTCTTGAGCGCCTCCGTAAAAACGGCCATCCACTTGTTGTTGTGTTCAACCTTGGCCTTGACCTCGTCCGGATTGTCGATGATGGCTTCGGCCGCCGCCGCCGCCATGCGGCTCACGTTCCAGGGTAAAAACACCCGATTGAAGGCGGCAATCAACTCCTCGGAGCCCAGTACAAAACCGAATCGGATACCACAAAATCCATAGGCTTTGGAAAAGGTAACCGACAGGAACACCTGGGGATATTTTTCGATCAGGGATGCTTTGGAAGGCCGGTCCGGATTGTAGTCCAGGTAGGCTTCGTCCACGCAAAGCGGCACACCCGTTTCGCAAAATCGAATCAGGTCCGCATCGTCGATAAAGACGCCGGTGGGGTTGTTGGGGTTGATAATCAATATCAGTTTCGTCCGGTCGTTAATGGCATTGAGCATTGCATCGACATCGTAATTCAGGTTATCCTTCCTGACCGGAACCTGGACAACCTTGGCATTGCAAAGCTCGGCCCGGGGCGGGAACAGCTCAAAGGTCGGGGTGGACAGCAAAAACTCATCACCCGGCTGCAGAAATACACGCATCATCGTATCGATGGTATCCGAAGATCCGTTGGCCAGGGCGACATTGTTCGGACCCAGACCGTACATTTTACCGATTTTGGTCCGCAACCGTAAAAAACTGTCCGGATACCAGTTGCCGTGGCGCAGGGATTCCGCCACCGCCTGGATGACCTTCTCCGACGGTGGAATAGGGTTTTCATTGAGCATCAGGCGGGCAATACCGGGGTTGTCCATGGCCTTATCCAGAATTCCGACATTGTACTCTCTTGAGGTATACAGCCAGGGTACGATCCAATCTTTGAGATCTTTTTTCATTTGTTTCTCCTTTTAAATTTTTTCAAAATCTAAGTAAAAAAAAATTTAACCCATTATTTCAGGTCATTCTTGTCCGATTTTTACAGCAGCGATTTGATTGGCGTATGCTTAAGCCCGAATGCTTGCGCAACGCCCTCGTAAGTAACCTGGCCTTTGACAATGTTGGCACCGGCTTGTATTTCGGGATTTTGCTTCATAGCTTTTTTCCAGCCTTTATTGGCAATCTCCACCGCATAAGGCAGGGTCGCATTGGTCAGCGCCAGGGTCGAGGTCTTGGGTACCGCTCCGGGCATGTTCGCCACGCAATAATGCACCACGCCCTCGACCGTGTAAATTGGATTGCCATGGGTCGTTGCCTTGGAGGTTTCAAAACAACCGCCCTGATCAATGGCCACATCCACCAGAACCGCACCTTTCTTCATCGTTTTCAGCATTTGCTGGGTCAGCAGTTTGGGCGCTTTGGCCCCCGGGATCAAAACGGCCCCGACGACGACGTCGGCCTCTTTGATGAGCCGGCGGACTGTTGAGGGTTTGGACATCAGCAAAAAGCAATTACTGGGCATCACATCACTCAAATAGCGCAGCCGTTCCAGGTTCATATCAAGGATGTAGACCTTGGCACCCAGTCCACAGGCCATTTTGGCCGCATTGATACCCACCACGCCGCCACCGATAATGACCACCGTCCCCGGATCGACTCCGGGTACACCACCTAGCAGAATACCGTGTCCGCCCTGGGCCATTTCAAGATACTTGGCACCCTGTTGAATCGCCATACGACCGGCTACTTCACTCATCGGTGTCAGCAGCGGCAACGAACCGTCTGTTTTTTGGATCGTTTCATAGGCGATGCCGATCGAGCCGCTTTTGATCAGCACCTCGGTCAACTCCTGGGCCGCCGCCAGGTGGAGGTAGGTAAAAATAATCTGGTCCTTTTGAATGAGCCCGTACTCGGAAGGCAGCGGTTCTTTGACGTGCATGACCATTTTGGCCCGCTTGAAAATTTCGGCGGGTGTTTCGACGACTTCAGCGCCGGCATTCAAATAGTCTTTGTTGCTGAATCCACTGCCCTTGCCGGCATTTTTCTCGACCAAAACCGTGTGACCGTTCTCTTTCATGACCTCGACACCCGCCGGCGTCATGCACACGCGGTTTTCTTCAGTCTTGATTTCCTTTAAAACACCTACAATCATGGTTGTCTCCTTCAAAATAAAAGTAAGATGAATGCCTAAAATGTCTAAATTGCCTAAAATGCCTAAAGTTAAGGATGCTGATCATTTATATAAAATAGACCTTCGACGCAGAGGCTCACTACGGGCAGAACCCATTGCTTCGATCCGCGGCGGAACACCTGCCTGCCCTCCGTCTTGTCCCGTCGTAGCTCGAAGAGCGAAGTCGGAAGCCTGGAAGGCGAAGGGGGGAACCCTGAACCTATCCGTCTACAGCAACTTATTTACCGGTTCATATTTAAGGCCGAAAGCCTCCGCAACTCCCTGATAGGTAACCTTGCCTTCCACCACGTTGGCCCCGGCCCGGATCGCCGGGTTTTCCCGCATCGCCTTTTTCCAGCCCTTATCGGCAATCTCCACCGCATAGGGCAGCGTGGCGTTGTTCAGCGCCAGGGTGGAAGTCCGGGGCAGTGCACCGGGCATATTGCTGACGGCATAATGCAAGATGTCGTCTACTTTATATATCGGATGGGCATGGGTTGTCTCTTTGGAAGTCTCAAAGCATCCGCCCTGATCAATGGAAACATCCACCAGGACCGATCCTTTCTTCATCGTTTGGAGCATTTCCCGGGTCACCAGGGTCGGGGTCTTGCTGCCGGGAACGAGCACGGCACCCACCACCAGGTCGGCCTTGGGCAGAACATCCCGGATAGCGGCCGGACTGGACATCAGGGTGACACAGTTGCCGGGCATCACATCGCTCAGATACCGCAGGCGATCCAGATCGATATCAAGGATGTATACCTTGGCACCCAGTCCGCAGGCCATTTTGGCCGCGTTGATGCCGACCACGCCGCCACCGATAATCACGACCGTGGCCGGATCGACGCCGGGCACACCGCCCAGCAAAACACCCTGCCCGCCCTGGGCCATCTCCAGATATTTGGCACCCTGTTGAATGGCCATGGGGCCGGCGACTTCACTCATCGGGGTCAGCAGGGGCAATGTTCCGTCAGGCTTTTGAATGGTTTCATAAGCGATACCGACGGCTTTGCGTTTAATCAGCGCACCGGTGACAGCCTCCGAAGCCGCCAGATGAAGATAGGAAAAGTAGATCTGCCCCTTGCGAAGCAGCTCAAATTCAAACGGCTGGGGTTCTTTAACGCGCATGATCATATTGGCCCGGTTGAAGATATCTGCCGGTGAATCCACAACTTCGGCCCCGGCTTTTTGATATGCGGCGTTTCCGAACCCGCTGGCTTTACCGGCATTTTTCTGCACCAGCACCTGGTGTTTGTGCTGACGCATGAACTCGACGCCACCCGGCGAAATACAGACGCGATTTTCCTCAGCCTTGATTTCCTTCAGTATGCCAACAATCATTTCATCTTCCTTTCTGCCGAACTAGTTCTTTTCCAGGCAGCGGCCGGCGAAATCCACCATTTCCTCGGTTGCGTTTGAGAATTGTTCCGCGGTCTTCTGAAGGGCCGGATGGCTGTTGTATTCATCCCGGGTGTAGCCGTCCTGGGTAGAACCTTTTACAAAATACGGCACCCGCATGAGCTTATCCATTAGGTCTTTGGGAATGTCCTTCAGGATGCGGTCTTTTTCGAACGTTATTTTTTCAACACCGGGCAGAAAAAGAACCTTATCGATAAACGAAGGCGGACACGTTACCACCGTGCTGGCGCCGGCTTTTTCTTCCAGATGCCAGATGCGGCTGTCGCCGTCAACGGTCGGTCCGACAATCAAAGAGCAGGACAGCATCTTGCTCGGCAGATCGTTGTCGATCAGGTACTTGTAGGCCTTTTTGAAAACCGCCAGTTCCGCCAGTCGAATTTCACCGTCGGAAAGCTCAACACCCGCTTCTTTGGCATAGTCTTTGAGCCCGCCGAGGTTGCCGAACCGGCCTTCCATGTGGGTGATGACCGAGCGCCACTTGCTCAGGTCCACGCCATTTTTTTTGGCAGTTTCAAGGCCGCGCTTGACCGTGTTGGCGCAATCGACCAATTGAGGCAGAACAAAGGTCAGGGTATTGTTGGTGGAGATACCCCTGGCGGTCAGGTATTCGATTACCTCATAACCCTGCTTGGTGCCGGGAACTTTGACCATCACATTGGGGTTTACGGCCGCAATTTCTTCAGCCTGCCTGATCATGGCATCCTTATCAAAGGCGCTGCGCGGATCAACCTGTCCGGAAAGAAAGCCTTCTTTGTATCCGCTGGCTTCAAACAGCGGCAGATACATCTCGGAGCCGACCTTGACGACCGTCTTGTAAAGCTCCCAGAAAAGGCCCTCTTTGTCCAGCCCCGGATTTTCGGCCAGAATACCTTTGGCCACTTTTTCCCAGTAGGCCGGATCATTCTGAATCGCCTGCAGCGACAGCGGCGGATTGGTCGTTACCCCCCTGAACAATTGATTTTGAGGATTTTCTTTGTTGTACATCCTGTCGAATTGTTTTTGCAGCAAATCGCGATCAGCCGGATCTGCTTTTTCGAGTAGTTTTTTGCACCAATTTTCGAAAATAACCGGGGACGAATCCCACCAGATTTCCATGCCGGGGCTGACATCCACCAGCCTTTCGAAAAAGTTTCTTTTTTCCATGCTAAAATTCCTCCTGTTTTTTATGCGATTAAAAAGTCGCCTTGATAGTGTTATAGATGTATATACAGCTAAACTTTAAAAAAACAATATTTAATTACCATTCGGAAAAAGTTTTTTTTTAGTGAGTTCAAACACCGTGGATCCATCTTTTATTCCGCCTTCATACTCACACCATTGGGCTTGGCGTGATAGCGCCCGAGCTCAATTTCAAGCGTATATTTATCCCCCCGGTAATATGAGAACAACAATTCTATCGGCATGCTTTTTTCATCAAATGTGATGTATTCCGCAAAAATGGCGGCTGAATTGGCGGGAACTTTGAGTATTTTAGCGGTCTCCGGACTCAGGTTTACGGCACTGATCGTCTGTTTGCTCCGGGCCAGCTCAACGCTGAAGTGTTTGGTGATGAGATCATACATGGATCCGGTTAAATCCAGCTCAAGAATCCCTTCAAACTTATCCGCCGGCAGGTAGCTCTCTTCGTAGATATAGGGTGTCCCGTTGCCGGCACGAACGCGTCTGATCACAACGACTTTTTTGCTGGAACCCAGAAACAGGTTGCCGGCCACATAATCATCGGCATTTTCAATCCGTTGGCTGATGACCCGGGTCCTGGCTTTGATGCCGCTTTGGCCCAGCATATCCCGGAAACTTGAAATCCGCTCGAGTTTATGTCGCAGCCCGTTGGATGAAGGACTGCGAACAAAGGTCCCGGTCCCCTTTTCTTTTCTTAGCAGCCCCGCGGCAGTGAGCTCGCCGATAGCCTGGCGCAGGGTATTGCGGTTAACCCCGCACATTTTGGAAAGTTCAACTTCGGAGGGCAATTGTTGATCGGCTTTGTAACGGCCGGTTTGGATCAGTTCCTTTAACCAGGCACTGATTTGAAGATATTTGGGGATTGGATTGGATTCGTCAACGATTTTCAATGGTTGTTTTCCCTTAATTAATTCACTTAATATTATAGATGTATATACAGGTATACAGCATGAATTGCAACTAAAATTTTCAATTTTCCTGAAAATCCTGCCCGCTGGTGAATGCGCCGCCGGATGGCATGCCAAAGAACCGTCCAACCGAAAATAACATTATGATCATTCTCACGTAATTTTGTGGTTAACTGGGTGTGCTATTCTAAGCGTATAAGCAGAACCACCTGCATATGAAGCGAACCAAATAGCGGAGTCAGGATTTGTAAGGAATGAAAAAAATGTTCACTGAAAAAAGCGAAACCACGTTCGGGCAAAGCCCAGATGAGATTCTGGTTCGGTGTCTGCAAAAAAATGGTTTTACTGAATGGAATCACTGGCGTGATTCGAATAAAAAGGGGCATATTACATTAAAAGGTGCCAGCTTAGGCAATGCCAATTTGGAGGGCGCGGATCTTTCGCAAGTCGATTTGAGAATGGCTGACCTTAAAAATGCCAATCTATCCGGTGCGGATCTTTCGGAAGACAGACGAACATTTATTTGGAGTTGCGATTTCGATGAACAAACGGTCTTTAGTTTGTTATGTATAGATAGCCGGTTTATACAATTCTTCGGATTTTTGTATGGCGTTAGCTAATCTCAAACCGCTCCATTCTCATCCTTCCAATAGTTGACCCTCAATGTCAACCCTTCCACATTTTGAATAACAACTCGATCACCCGGTACTAAAGGGACTTCACTGACAGCCTGCCATAGTTCCCCGTTCACGAAAACTTTGCCTTCATTCTTCTCCCACTGTTTGACCTCACCAACCTTACCCAACATGCCGGTCACCCCACAAACAGATTTTCTCTTCCTCCCCATGATAGACCAGAACAGAGGAAAAACCACGTGCTCAATTAACTCAAAGAGGACAACTCCTATGACCAGAGTCAATATTATGGTTTTTATCATCCTTTGATTCCGTGTTTACATAATGGTTCAAGCACTAAGCTTTCCAATCCAATCGCCTACCCAATGTGTAATTCCAATCACGATGATGGCGATCATGAGGTGTTCCCCAACAATTTTCCAAGCGGGTTCACTCTGGGATTTTGCGATAAAGTAGCTCAGTAGCGAAAGAATTGACAACCCCCATATCAAACTAATAACAATTGCAGTGGATAGAGTGAAAAAAATCACCGGCACTACGAAGGTCATCGCAAATAGAAATTTCGCCAAAAAGGTCGAAATCGTGGCTGCCCATATTTGCTTGATTGTATGTTTGTTTTCAGCTTCCTCTGAAACGTGGATACCCAATGCATCTGAAAAAGCGTCGGCAATGGCAATCGTCAGAATTCCGGCCAAGACCACAATCTTCGAATGCGTTCCTGATTGAAGACCGACCATCAGGCCCAGGGTTGTGATGACCGCTGATGTCAGCCCGAAAGAGATGCCTGTGCGTAAAGAATCTTTCATGTGTTTGTCCTCTTCAATGCGGCTTTTGTGTTATGTGAGCGCCGGAAATATGGCCGTGGGCGGCTGAAAGCATTTTTTTTTCAAAGCCATCACTTGGGAATCTTAACATCGTCATCATCATAAATTCCCTTCTCGGCGGTTATATGACATGCTGTACAGTTTGCCAACGATCCTATGGACTCGCGGTTAAAAAGCGCTGGATCCAATTCATGATGCTTTCTGCGGATATAGGGTATATCAGTGATACGCATGGGCGCCTGGTTTCTCAAACTTCTCATGATTTTTTTCGATCGCTTGGCTGAAGCGTTTTCCGCTCCATTCGTTTTAAGATAATCTGAAATGGTTTTTATCGTATCCGGATCGGCCTCAATTTCCTCTCCGAAATGGTCATCGAGTTGATTCAAAATTTTCAGCCATGAAGCGGACGGCAACAGTTCCGGTTGATATGCGAAATGGCACTCACCACAGGTTTCTTTATAGGTCTGGTTGGTCACCGGTTTCAGATAGTCGCTACGATCATGGTCGTCATTATCATCATCAATTTTTTCAGATCCGCCTCGATACCGGTGCCTTTTTCTGTAACGATCATCATCGGCAAAAGCATCAAAAATTAAGCTGAGTGTCAAAAAAAGCGATATTGCACATATGATATATCTGACACAATTTTTCATGGTCAACCTCCGTTCAATCAGATGAACTGCTTGCGTCCGGTAATCATTGCTTTGATTAAATTTTCCCGGTGTACGAGACTCGATACCAGGACTCCCATGATATGAATCGATACAAAAAATCGGAAAACCGGGCGTACTTTGAACCCACAAAACCATACAAAATACGAAACAAAACAAGAAACAGCACGCTGTAACCGAAAAAAACGTGTAATTTCAGGATATTTTCCGAACTTATGAATGCGAGCGCGTAACATCCAACCAGGGTCCAGTGAAAAACACGAATGGCAATGTCCCAGACTTTTATAAATTGAGTATTATCCATTTAAAAATCCCGGCCCCGTGCCAACACTCGGTTTTATGAACAGAATATCTCCATTGATGAAGCACTTTCCACTTTTCGAAGAACCTAAGCCAATATGGGTCTCCCACCATAAATCACCGTGCTCATTCACAATGATTTTATACTCACCCAATCTGTAGGCTGTGTGTTGCATCATTTGTCTTTTACATCTTCAGCAATTGGTACCAAATTCTGAACAGGATAGCAGATGGTTCCAAAATAGAGACTGTTCAAACATGATAACGTGCAGGTTTTATTTAAAAATGGATCATAAAAGAAGCGTGAGATTTCGCAGATAAGTCGGTGAAAATTGAACTTTTACGTATGTATTAAGGCGGGAGTAAAAAATCGTTATTAAGTTGCTGTTGAACCGGTAATTCGAAAAATTAGATAAAATGAATGGTGTATTGACTATTTTTAGTTGTTCCGTCGCGCGGGCAGCGTTTGACGCCTTAAGGGTTTGGACATCCTCAAAATTACAGCTTTTACACTGAGTACCGGAACAACGATTATGAAATAGAAAACTTAGGCTGGCCTTTGCTTTACCTTGAAGACCATGCAGACAGGCCTCCCCACAAAAGCACGCCTGGGGCAGCAGACTGTTTGCAAAGAGACCTAAGAGGAGAAATTGAACAAAAAACAACCTGAATATTTTTACATTTCTCAACAGATTTTTCTCCATATTATATTCCATCAAGAAAGCCACTGGCGCTACACAGCTTCTTGGTGCTTATAACACATCTGCAGGATGGTATTCAAGCCACAAATCACTCTCGAAAGACTCAACCGCCAACGTATATTACAGTGATCTTCCATATCGAAAAACTTAAGAATTACATCTATACCTTAAAAAGGAGATAGGCTGGATTGTTGATCCAAGACCCAAACCAGATACTTGACACGGTCTGGTCACCGGGCCTATATTTCACTTCGTTGTAGATTATTAAACAAAAACAAATATTACATGTGAACCTAAACTGAGTGAAACTCATTTGAGGTGTATTCGGTATCCGGCACTGGGTATTGGTGGTGAAAAAGTTTTGCCGTCAAATGCACAATTGAGCGCCTAAATATTTCTGCCGAACATCCATGACGGCGACTCCCAATCGCAAAGACCGTGACAAAGGAGGTGCAAATATGAGCGCAAAAAGGCAACTGCCTTCGTTACGCATTCTGATCGTCGAGGACAACGCCGACATCGCTGAGAATATCGCCGATTATCTGGAAGTGCACGGTCATGTATTGGATTTTGCCATGGACGGTATCGGTGGATTGCACCTGGCGCTGACCCAGGATTATGACGCCATCGTATTGGACGTCATGTTGCCGGGTATGGATGGATTAACATTTTGCAGAAAACTGCGGGAGCAAGGCGCTAAACAAACACCAGTTTTGATGTTGACCGCCCGCGACACCCTCTCCGATAAACTGGAAGGTTTTGAGGCCGGTGCCGATGATTATCTTGTCAAGCCTTTTGAATTGCAGGAGCTTGAAGCCCGGTTGGGTGCTCTGATCAGAAGGGCCAGTCAATCTCTCCAAGATCATCTTCAGGTGGGTGATCTCGAAGTTGACATGGGGAAAATGGAAGTTCAACGGGCCGGGTATCCCGTTGAGCTGAATCGCACCAGTTTGAAAATTCTTACCATGCTGATTCAGGCCTATCCCAATGTCGTATCACGCAAGGAGATAGAGCACGTGTTATGGGGCGATATGCCTCCCGGCAGCGATGCGTTGCGCAGCCACATCTATGCCCTGCGTCGAGCCATTGACAAGCCTTTCAAACGGCCCCTGATACAGACGGTTCATGGAGTTGGTTACAAATTGGTAAAAACCGATGACCTTTCGTCATAGTCTTCGAACACGCATTATGATTGCGTTTTGTTTATTCGGCGCTGTTTTGGGCACTGTTTATGCCACCGCTGTTTATATTTCTCTGGACCTGATTGACGATCATCTGGTTGATAAACGTTTGAGCCAGGAACTTGATCATATTGCTGGTCATCATCGGCAGTACAGCGACATACCGCAATCCACTTCCCCCTACATTACCGCTTATATCGGTACGGCATCCATGCCGCCGCATGTTCGGGAAATGGTGGGCGGTTTGACCAAAGGTTTCCACGAAGCCTATCACGGGCAGGATGAATACCACATTGCCGTGCAAAGTCTGCCAAATTTGGAGAACCATCTTTATCTGATCTATGATGTCAGCGGCTTGGAATTTACCGAAAAACGGAAGCTTAATATAGGATTCGTTTTGGCTGTCGGGGTGATCCTGATCATTGCACTGGGGTTGTGGATAGGCTGGTTGACGTCGCGTAAAGTTATGGCTCCGGTGTCTCATCTTGCAGAACTGGTAGATAAAAGTGGTCCGGATAACCTTCCGACCGACCTTTCCAGGCATTTTTATCAGGATGAAGTCGGTGTGCTTGCCGGGGCATTGGAGCAGACGATGCAGCGAGTAGAAGCCTTTGTCAATCGTGAGCACCAGTTTACCCGCGATGTCAGCCATGAACTTCGGACTCCGGTTACCGTGATCAAGGGCGCCGTGGAATTGCTAAAAAGACATTTTGCCGGTGAAAAAAAGTCAGTGCCGCGGTCCTTAAACCGTATTGACCGGTCGGTGATCAAAATGGAGAACATCATCGATACACTGCTGTGGCTGTCCAGAGAAAATGCGGCCGATCATCAGGGACCGGTGTTTGCCGTTACGCCGGCCGTGCGCGATGTCATCGAGCAAAATCGCTACCTCATCGCCGGCAAACCCGTTGAAATCGACCTCATTGTCACGGCGGATCCCCAATTGACTGTTCCGCCCCCCGTGTTTCAGATTGCCTTAACCAATTTGATCCGCAATGCGCTCCAATCAACGCCTAATGGAAATATCGCGGTTGATGTTCGCATGGATCGAGTGGTGGTTTCAGATACCGGTGTGGGCATCGCAGCCAAGGATTTGAGGACGGTAACACAACCCCATGTGCGCGGCAGCGGCAGTGAAGGGTTCGGTCTGGGATTATCCATCGTCAGTCGATTGTGCGATCGATTTGGTTGGCTGCTCGATATCCAAAGCGTGGTTGGCAGCGGCACCACGGTCCAATTGATTTTTCATCCCACCGCCAAATAATCTCTCCTAATTTTTTCCTGCCTGTTGGTTCTCGTGAAGATTTCACTTCTTTTTTACATTCATTTCACACTTTTTTCACTATCCATCAGTTATTATAGTTTTGCGCATGCTACCGGGTTGGATGACCTGTCACAAAACGACTCCCCGCAGCTCCGGCGCGACGGTAGATGAGAGCAAAATTCGCCGTACCGGCGGGGCTGAAGCTCGTCCCTGCGTTGCTCAGGTGAAATTAGGCGCGACCGGGCAGAACGAAGACGGGTTCATCTTTTTATCCGCTGATGAGAATCTGATAATAGGAGGTCGTAATGGAAAAAGAATCCGATTTGAATCGGAGAAAATTTATGGAGATCGGGATTTATACGATTACCGGCACCATTGCGGCTGTAAGCGGTGTGGCCCTGGCACGTTTTGCCGTCGGGTCATCTTTTGACAAAACGAAATCAAAATGGATCGAGCTGAACTCCGAAGATGTCGGGGAAGCAGCCGAAGGGTTTGCCAGAGTTGTCCTGGAATACGAACAAAAAGACGGCTGGTTGACGGCGACTGCCAGATCACTGGCCTATGTCAAGCAGGTAAAAGAAGATGAAGTGATCGCGATTTCCGCTGCCTGCACTCATCTGGGATGCATTGTAACCTGGGACGAAGAGCAAAAAATATTTAAATGTCCTTGCCACAACGGCAGGTACGACACGGAAGGAAAGGTTATCAGCGGACCGCCGCCCCGGCCGCTAAAAAGGCATAAGATCAAAATTGAGGACGGCAAAATCTTTTTAGCCACCGAAACTGTTCCTTACGGAGGTGATTCCCATGAACCTGCCTAAGCGCATATATTTCTGGGTCGATGAGCGTCTGGAAATGCATGAAATTTTGAAAAAAGATGTCCTCGACAAACCCATTCCCAAAGGACTCAATATTTCCTATTGCTTTGGCGGCATCACTTTTTTTCTGTTCGTGATGCTGGCCGTCACCGGGTATTTTATGACTCTGTATTATGTGCCTTCACCCGAACAAGCGTACGACTCAGTGGATTATTTAACCTTTGAGGTCCCGCTGGGATATGTTGTCAGAGGCGTTCATCACTGGTCTGCCAATCTCATGATAGTGACCATATTCATCCATATGATTCGGGTTTTCGTATACGGTGCCTACAAGAACCCACGGGAGATCAACTGGATAACCGGCGTGTGTCTTTTTTGTCTGGTTATGGCCTTCGGCTTTACGGGGTACCTTTTGCCCTGGGACCAAAAAGCCTACTGGGCCACCAAAGTCGGCACCAGCATTATGGGCACGGTTCCGGTTGTCGGCGACTACACTTTAAGATTGATGCGGGGCGGAGAAAATCTCGGTGCGATGACAATGACCCGATTCTACTCCCTGCACGTGTTGTTTCTGCCGGCGGCTACGCTGGTTTTTCTGATCGGGCACTTCGTGATGATCCGCAAGCAAGGCATCTCAAAACCACTTTAAACTTAATCGCAAAAAAAACAGGTAAATTGCTATGGACAAACAGGTAAAAGCCGAAGAGGTCGAGCATTCGGATGAAATATTTTATCCGTCTTTTCTTTTCAAAGAAATTTTTGTGATGATGCTGATTTTTATTCTGGTGGCCATTATCCTGTCGCTGGTTTTCCCCGTTGGACTCGGAGACCCGGCCGATCCCACCGACAATCTGTTTGTTCCCAAACCCGAGTGGTATTTCATGTCCCTTTATGAGTTGCTGAAATTTTTCCCCGGAAAACTCGAAGTCATCGCCACAGCCATCATTCCGGCCGGCGGCATTCTGGTGCTTTTCCTGGTACCCTTTCTTGACAAGAGCCCCGAAAAAAGACCGACTAAAAGACCGCTGGCGATGATCCTGATGCTTTTGGCCGTAGCGGCAATTATCGCGCTCACGCTGATCGGTATCCTATCTTGACGGAAAGACGGGCTAACACCATAGAGAAGTTTTCACTGAATTAATTCGTTTCAGAAATCCACATCTTCGCGGTGGGGATTGACAGGCTGTTTAGCGATTTTAATAACCAAATACCAGGAGGAGAAAATGAAAAAAGTATTTTTGATTACATTGCTTGTTTTAGCGACCGGAACTTTTGCGTTCTACCAATCCTCGATGGCCCAAGCAAAGGCCGGGGATCTGGTGTTAACTTCAAAGAAGGTTAATTCTGCCCCATCAAATGCGGGTAGCTCCCAGTGGAGTGAGGCCAAGGAATCGAAGATTGCCCTTACCGGAGCCGGATCCGTTGAAGGCAACCCCCTCGAGCTCAGTGCGAAATCCGTTTACACCAAAGGTGAAATTTTTTTTCGGTTTGAGTGGGCCGATAAAGATAAAACGCTGAACAAAAACAGATGGAAAAATGCAGGTGGTAAATGGTCCAAGTTTAAGGGAGATGAAGACCGATTGGGCGTGGTATGGGAAATTAATCGAATCGATAAGTTTGCCACCAAAGGTTGTGCGGTTCTCTGCCATAATGAATCTAAAAATGAAAAAGAATGGTACTATGCCGTAAGTTCTTCGAAAGAAAAGGCCGATATGTGGCATTGGAAATCTGTCAGATCAAATCCGGTGGGGTATACCGAAGATGGCTTTGTAACGACAAATCCGAGCAAAAAACCTGAAGAGGGCCGAAAGCGAGATGCCGGCTCGGGCAAGGCAGAGAGCAACCGGACCAAGGACAAATCAGGCCCCGCCTTTATGCAGAACCCCTCCGGGCCGGCGTCAGTTGAAGATGCGTTGCTTGTTTCCGAGGCTGTTGAGATAAAGGCTGATACAGCGTTTCAGGATGGCCAGGAGATCCCCGGATATATGCTCAACACAGATTGGAAAGGCAGTTTTGCAGACGTAAAAACAAAAGGAGTCTGGAATAGCGGGAAATGGACCCTGATGATGTCCCGAAAACTGGATACCGGAAACGACGATGATCTTCAATTTAACACCCGCAAAAAATATCCTTTTGCTATCGCGGTCTTTGACAATGCCCATGAACACAACAGCTATAACTCGGAGCCATTGAAACTTCAGTTCAAATAAAATAAGAATATCCGTCAAATATGAGACTGAAAAGCTAAGTCCTACCATCGCCAACTTTACCGCTGGACTTTGATCACCACCATAGTGATATCGTCTTCAGGTTGTTTGGTGCCACGATATATATCCAAGGCGTCGTAAATAGCCGCTATTATCTGCTTTGCGGTCGATGAGGCATTCGTCCGGATGATATCTTTGAGTCGGTCCTTACCGAATATTTCACCCGATTCATTATGCATTTCCCAGATGCCGTCTGTTCCGATCAGAACAATTTGTCCGGGGGCAAGTGTCCGATAGAATTCTTCATATTCAAACGTGTAATCCACGCCGAGAGCCAGACCGTGGCCTTTGAGTTCATCAAATTCCCCGGTGTCCGAATCATAAAGCAAAGCCGGGTCGTGGCCCGCCCGTACCCAACACACCTTCCGTTCCGTCCATGATAATTCGCAATAAAAAAAGGTCATAAAATTGCCTGTTTGATGCGAATCCAGGCTCAGTTGCTTATTTACATCATTAATAATCCCTGCCGCCGGGCCCGGCATGGAGGCGCGCAGCATAATTAGAGCTCTGGCCGTGGCCATTAGCAGGGCCGATGATACACCGTGTCCCGCCACATCCCCAACGACCACTGCGAGCCGGTCCTGGTCGATATCTATGAAATCGTAATAATCTCCGCCGGTTTCGTCGCAGTACACC